>MCHG01000044.1_pt1 | contig 105724 bp, 99 predicted proteins | sample 787351 | NCBI WGS metagenome assembly MCHG01 (sample SAMN05430296, study PRJNA330682) | permafrost metagenome | biome: Cold desert; feature: permafrost; material: soil; isolation source: enrichment culture inoculated with soil incubated with H2/CO2 at 20 degrees... ... | reverse complement strand
CGCGCAGCTCGCGCTCGTTGCAGGCCGCGGCCAGCACCTCGCCGTCACGTACGACCACGGCGCCGATCGGCACGTCGTCGTGCTCCAGGGCTCGCTCGGCCTCGCGCAGCGCTAAGCGCATGTAGTACTCGTCGCGCGGGAAGAAGCGGCCGCCGCTCATACCCGGCGCTCAGATTACGACGCGCCGGCGTGTGAGCTGGCCGGCCGCCTTCAGCGGGAACAGCAGGCCGAAGCGGTCGGCGTTGCGCACCCACGCGCTCATCAGGCCGAACGAGCGGCTGCGCCCGGCGGGCAGACGCGCGGCGGGGGCCTCGACGGCGGCCTCGGCGATGACCGGCGTCTGGCCGCCCAGTTCGCGGATGCGGGCCTCCAGGGCGCGGGTGGCGCGTTCGGCGCGGGCGGCCTCGGCGCGCAGGACGGCGCGCAGGGCCACCTTGCGGGCCGACAGGCTCTCGATCTCGGCGCGGCGGTCGCCCTGCGCGCTCTCGACGGTGAACAGGCGTTCGCTGGACAGGGCGGCCAGGCGGCGGATGCGGATAACCTCGGCCTGACGCCCCATCAGAGACTTGGCGCGGCCTTGCAGCTCGGGCGTCATGGCGCGGATCAGGATGGAGGCGCGCACCGTATCAACCGCCTTGTCCGCCGGGATCAGCAGGGGCGGCGGGGGTTTTCGGCTCATCATCTGCAGGGCTGACAGCAGGCGCCCCTGCCCCGCCCGCTCGCGCGACAGCGAGGCGACCAGAGCGGCTTCGCGGTCGCCCAGTTCCTTGAGCCGGGCGCGCTGGGACTCCATCTGCACGTCATCCTCGGCCTCAGCCCGGCGCAGCTCGGCCAGTTGCCGGTCCAGATCGACCACCTCGTCGCCGGCGGCGGCGGCCTCGGCGCGCAGCCGCCGCGCGCGGGCGGTCTCGTCGCGGTACTCGGCCTGGAGACGGGCCAGTTCAGGATTGGGCGCTGCCGCGCGCTGGCTCGACGCCGGGCCCGCCAGCATCAAGGCCAGCCCCGACACAAGAAGAAGTCCCGCCCCCCGGCGCATCAGTCGCGGTGATAGGGCGAGCCGGACAGGATGGTCACGGCGCGATAAAGCTGTTCGGCCAGCATGGCGCGGGCCAGGGCGTGGGGCCAGGTCTGGGGTCCGAAGGCCAGGGTCGAACGGGCGGCGCGGCGCACGCTCTCGTCCAGGCCGTCGGCCCCGCCGATGGCGAAGACCAGCCGCCGCTCGCCCTGATCACGCAGGGTGGCGATGTGGTCGGCGAAGGCGCGGGAAGAGTAGGTCTTGCCGCGTTCGTCGCAAGCGATCAGGTGCGCGCCCTCGGCGGCGGCCAGGATCAGCTCGGCCTCGGGGGCCTTGCCGGATTTGCGGGGTTCGAGATCGACAAGCTCCAGCGGACCGAGGCCCAACGGACGCCCCGCCAGGGTCGCCCGCCGGGCATAGTCGTCGGCCAGAGCGGCCTCGGGACCGCGGCCCGGCTTGCCGATGGCCGCGATCGCCAGCTTCATGGGGTCAGCTCAGCCCGAGGATCAGGCGACGCCCGCGCCGCCGCGGTGGGCGCTGTCGATGGCCCAGATCTTCTCGATATTATAGAAGGTGCGCACTTCAGGGCGGAACAGGTGGACGATCACGTCGCCCGCATCCAGCAGCACCCAGTCGCAGTGCGGCAGTCCCTCGACCTTGACCTTGCCCAGGCCCATTTCCTTGAACATTCGCAGCAGGTGATCGGCCAGAGCGCCGACGTGGCGGTTCGACCGACCGGACGCCACGATCATGGCGTCGGACATCGGGCTTTTGCCGCGCAGGTCGATCAGGACCATGTCGAGGGCCTTGTCTTCGTCCAGCTTGGCGATGATGGCGCGTTCCAGATCGGATTGGCCGACCGGAAGGGCCTGATCACCGCTACTGGGACCGCCTTCTGCCTGACCGTCGTCGGAATGGACGGAATCGATCGGGTCCATTTCATGGGCCGCGTTGGAAACGGCGGCGTTTTGCGCATCGTGCGCGGGCGAGGGGGTCAGCGGAGGGCTCCGGGGAGATTACTAAAGGCGACAGCCTAGCACGTCCCGCCGAAAAGGTCACCCATCGCCGGGATTCATCGCCTCCCCCCGTCGGATCGCCGTCGAGGAGCGCGGATTCAGCGGCGCCGTCAGATAGGTCCAGGCCGGCGCCTGCAAGCTGGGCAGCAGCCCCGCCTGGGCCGCCGGAATGCGGAAACGGGCGAAGCGGGCGGCGGCGGGCGCGGTACGGCTGTCCAGTTGACTGCCCGGTCGCGCGACCACGGCGACGGGCATCAGCCGCATGATGTCGGTCCAGCCCCGCCAGCGATGGAAGCTGGCCAGATTGTCCGACCCCATCAGCCAGACGAACTTGACCCCCGGATAGCGGGCGGTCAGCGCCCTCACGGTGTCGACGGTCCAGCGCGTGCCGATGCGGGTCTCGAAGTCCGAGACGATCATGGCGGGTCCGACCGTGGCGGCGGCGGCGCGGGCCGAGGCCATGCGCTCGGCCAGCGGCGCGGTCTCGTGGCTGGATTTCAGCGGATTCTGCGGCGAGACGAGCCAGACCACCCGGTCCAGACCCAGGCGCCGCATCGCCGTCTCGGCCACATGGGCGTGGCCGTCATGGGCCGGATTAAACGAGCCGCCGAACAGGCCGACCTTCATCCCCGGATGCAGGTCCAGCCCGTCGCGCAGGGCGCCGGGTCGAGGGCCGAAGCCTTTCGGCGCAGGACCGGCGTGGAAGAAGGACAAGGGCGGCTCTTTGGCGGCGTCGATGAGAGGGCGGACTTATGCTCACCCGCGCCCTAACACGCGGCGACGCCCCTGTCTCGCTTCAGCAGACGGACGAAAGCCTCAGAACTCTTTCCAGCTGGAGCCTGGATCGCGCTCGCCCGGCTGGGCCAGCTGCTGGCCCCAGGTCACGACCATCAGGGCCTTGTGGCTGCGGATCTTGTACTGGCCGATCATCGGCGTGACGGCGCCCAGCGGCAGGCCGGTGCGGCCGTCATAGAGAAAGCCTGAAAACTCGGCCACGCCCATGCGGTCGCGGTTGGAATAGATCGACAGTTCGGGGATGGAGACAACGTTCAGCGTCTCGTTGATCGGCACCCGCATGTCGGGGATGCCGAAGACCCGGCGCATCTGCTCCAGCGACAGGGCGCCGGCGCGGACCTCGAAGATGGCGTCGGCGCTGTCGCGATCACGGCTGATGGCGTAGCCCGCGTCCGACAGGGCGGCGCGGATGGCGCTCAGCGCATAGCGGGCGTTCTCGGCCTGGAAATAGGTCTCGTCGATGAAGACCCGCGCGCCCTGGGGGATCGGCAGGGTCAGACCCTCGACCGCCCGATCAGCGGCGCGGTTGACCAGCAACATGTCGGTGGCCGTCCGCGCCGGATTGGTCTCCGTGACCGAGGCGCAACCGGACAGGACGGCGGTCGCGGCCAGCAGGACGATCAGACGCGCCGTCGTCAAATCACCAGGCTCCGACATTGGGCATGGAGGCCCAGGGCTCGGCCGGGGCCAGACGCTCGCCGCCTTGCAGCAGCTCGATCGAAATGCCGTCGGGCGAGCGGATGAAGGCCATGTGACCGTCGCGCGGGGGACGATTGATCACGACCCCGCCGTCCATCAGACGCTGGCAGGCGGCGTAGATGTCCTCGACCTCGAAGGCCAGGTGGCCGAAGTTGCGGCCGCCCTGATAGTCCTCGGGATCCCAGTTGAAGGTCAGCTCGACCTCAGGCGACTTCTCCGCCGCGGCGCGCGCCGTGTCCTGGGGCGCGGCCAGATAGATCAGGCTGAACCGCCCGGCCTCAGAGTCCATCCGGCGCGTCTGCACCAGGCCCAGCAGGTCGCGATAGAAGTGCAGCGACGCCTCCAGGTCCTTCACCCGGACCATGGTGTGCAGATAGCGCATGGCTCAGTGCGCCTCGGGCGGGCGGGCCGCCGGATCGAGGTATTCGTTTTCCGGGTGCGCATGCGCCGACAGCACGAAGCGGCGGTCGCAGTAGCCGCACTCGACGAAGTTCTCGTCGCCCATCTCCAGATAGACCAGGGGGTGGCCGAGGACGCCGCCGCCGTCGCAGGCGACGCGCTTGGACGAGACCACGATCTCTTCGGGCGGAGGGATGACAGCGTCGGTGTGGCGGGGAGGCATGGGGGTCCGGTCCAGTCTGGAAAGGCTTGCGCCGTTCCTAGAAGGAGCGGACCCTTTGGTCAAACAATGGGGGTCAAACTTCCGAAGGGCGCGGCTGGCGGCGGAACAGCTTGTCCAGCATGGCCTTGCGCTTCTTGAACAGGGTCAGGCCCAGGCAGCCGGCGCCGACCCACAGGCCGATCTCGCCGATCAGGGCGGCGACAGCGGCGAGCAGGGCCGCATGGGTCATGTCGATATGCTCGAACTTGCCCGCCAGCAGGGCCAGCCCCATGCCGGTGTAGCCGAGGGCGCAGACGCCCATGGCGGCGAAGCCGATCAGGCGGGTGCGGGTCAAGGGCTTCTTGGTCGAGGCTTGCAGGGCGGTCATGAGCGTTTCTCCATCAAGGCAGGTTGTCTTTATGACAAGCAGCCTAGACACGTCCGGAACGTGCGTCAAGCGTCATTTACATAAAGACGCGAAACCTTGTCCCTCGATCGCGCAACAGCGCCTTGGCGAATGCGTCTGCGCCCCCTACCTATGCCGCACGCTTCCGCCGTCCGAGTGAACGCCCGCATGACCGAGACCCCTGCCCTGCCCGTCAACGCCATCGAGGTGCGGGGCCTGAAGAAGACCTATGCGGGCAACAAGAAGTCGCCGGCCAAGACGGCCCTGCGGGGCGTCGATCTGACGGTGCCGCGCGGCTCGATGTTCGGGCTTCTGGGGCCCAACGGCGCGGGCAAGTCGACCCTGATCAACATCATCGCCGGGGTGGTCAACAAGTCCGAGGGCAGCGTCCGCATCTGGGACCGCGACATCGATCACGAAGCCCGCGACGCGCGCGCCGCCCTGGGCGTCGTGCCCCAGGAGATCGTCGCCGACGTCTTCTTCACCCCGCGCGAGGCGCTGGAGGTCCAGGCCGGATTCTACGGCGTGCCCGCCGACGAGCGCCGCTCGGACGAGCTGCTGGCCGCCTTAGGTCTGTCGGACAAGGCCAACGCCTATGTCCGCGCCCTGTCCGGCGGCATGAAGCGCCGCCTGATGGTGGCCAAGGCCCTGGTGCACAATCCGCCGGTCCTGATCCTGGACGAGCCGACGGCCGGCGTGGACGTCGAGCTGCGCCGCCAGCTGTGGGATTATGTGCGCAAGATCAACGAGGAAGGCGTCACCGTCATCCTGACCACCCACTACCTCGAAGAAGCCCAGGAGCTGTGCGACACCATCGCCATCATCAACCGGGGCGAGGTCGTGGCCTGCGAGCCGACCCGGACCCTGTTGAAGCGTCTGGACACTCGCAATGTGGTGGTGACCCCGGAAACGCCGCAAGACGTCCTGCCCGACCTGCATGGCTTCCACGTCGCGCCGCGCCCGCACGGGGCCTTCGTCGTCACCTATCGCACCGGCGAATCCAGCGTCGAGCAGGTGCTGGCGGCGGTGCGCGCGGCGGGCGTGAAGATCAAGGACATCGCCACCGAGGACCCGGACCTGGAAGACGTCTTCCTGGCCATGACCTACGGCGACGCCACCCGGCCCAGCCCGACGCAGGACTGATATTCACGTCATCCCGGAAGCGGTGCAGCCGCTATCCGGGACCGCAGGAAGCGCTGCCCATTCTACAAGTCGGCGTCTTGGGCGGTCCCGGCTCTTCGCCTGCGGCTTCGGCCGGGATGACGAAGTAGGGGCGCCCCTAAACCACCATCACCGTCCCGAGCAGCAGCTTCGCCCCCGGCTTGCCCAGCACCCGATCCGTGGCCGCCTGCAAGGCCCGGCTCAGCCATTCGACGTCCGGCGGGGCCCCCGGCAGGATGCGTTCGCCGGCCAGCCGCACCACCTCGTTGTAGGCGGCGCTGAGGCGCGGCTTGGACTGGTCGGCGCGCAGGCGCAGGGCCTGGTCGGCCACGTCGACCCCGACCTCGACCGTCATCACCCCGCGTCGCCCGTCGCGGCGCAGGATGGTGGCCGTGGCCGTGGGCAGAGGGATATAGGCGTTGGCGGGCCCGCCCCCGCCTTCACTCTTGCCGGAAGCCTCGGCGGCCTCGGCCACGACAGCAGTGCTTAGGGCGGCGAGGCCGATCAATGCGCGACGATCCATGTCCTTCTCCTAGTCCCCGCCCGCTTAAGGCCCGGTTACGGCTGGCGGGCCGTCGCGCCGGGGCGTAATCGGGAGGGATGAGCCAGACCGATCTCTCCGCCTATCGTCCCAATGTCGGGGTCGTCCTGTTCAACACCGCCGGGCAGGTCTGGCTGGGCCGTCGGGCGAACACGCCCGAGCCATGGAACTGGCAGTTCCCGCAGGGCGGCGTCGACGAGGGCGAGGATCTGGAAGCGGCTGCGCTGCGCGAACTGCAGGAGGAGACTGGCGTGCGCTCCGTCGAACTGCTGGGTCGCACCGGGGACTGGATCGTCTATGACTTCCCCGAAGGCATGGGCGGGCCGAAGGCCTGGAAGGGCTTCAAGGGCCAGAAACAGGTCTGGTTCGCCTACCGCTTCACTGGCGACGACAGCGAGTTCGACCTGGCCGCCCACGGCGAGCCGGAGTTCGACGCCTGGCGCTGGGGCGCGCTGGAGGAAACGCCCGACCTGATCGTGCCCTTCAAACGCCAGGTCTATCAGCAAGTGGCGGCGGCCTTCGAGACCCTGCCGAAGAGCTGACCACACACCCGTCATCCCGGAAGCGGCGCAGCCGCTGTCCGGGACCGCCCAAAACGCCACATCATAACGACGGCGCCTTTGGCGGCCCCGGCTCTCGGCCGGGGCGACGATGAATTGTGGAGCAAAGAAAAAGGCCCCCCGCCGAAGCGAGGGGCCTGATCTTGTCGGCATCGCAGAGGGCTTAGCCCTCGACGATTTCCGAGGCTTCTTCGGCCAGGATGCTCAGACCCTCGCCGTTGACGTCGGCGAAGCCGCCCTTGACGTCGAAGCGACGACGCTGGGCGCCGTCATAGACCGTCACCACGCCTTCGCGCAGGGTGGTCATGAAGGGGGCGTGGCCCGGCAGGACGCCGAAATCGCCCTCGACGCCCGGGGCGTCGACCTGATCGACCGAGCCCGCGAAGATTTCGCGTTCCGGGGCGACCAGGGAGAAGTTCAGCTTGCCGGCCATGGTTTAGGCTTCCGCGGCCATCTTGGCCGCCTTTTCGACGGCTTCTTCGATGGCGCCGACCATGTAGAAGGCGGCTTCCGGCAGGTGGTCGTACTCGCCGTCGACGATGCCCTTGAACGAGCGGATGGTGTCCTTCAGCTCGACGAACTTGCCCGGCGAGTTGGTGAACTGCTCGGCCACGAAGAAGGGCTGCGACAGGAAGCGGCTGATCTTGCGAGCGCGCGACACGACCAGCTTGTCGTCTTCCGACAGCTCGTCCATGCCCAGGATGGCGATGATGTCCTTCAGCGACTTGTACTGCTGCAGGATTTCCTGAACGCGGCGAGCGACGGTGTAGTGCTCTTCACCGATGACCAGCGGGTCCATGATGCGCGAGGTCGAGTCGAGCGGGTCCACGGCCGGGAAGATGGCCTGGGCCGCGATGTCGCGGTTCAGAACGGTCGTCGCGTCCAAGTGAGCGAACGAGGCGGCGGGCGCCGGGTCGGTCAGGTCGTCGGCGGGAACGTAGATGGCCTGGACCGAGGTGATCGAGCCCTTCTTGGTCGAGGTGATGCGCTCTTGCAGGTTGCCCATCTCGGTGGCCAGCGTCGGCTGATAACCCACGGCCGACGGGATGCGGCCCAGCAGAGCCGACACTTCCGAACCGGCCTGCGTGAAGCGGAAGATGTTGTCGACGAACAGCAGAACGTCCTTGCCTTCTTCGTCGCGGAAATATTCTGCGATCGACAGGCCGGTCAGGGCGACGCGGGCGCGGGCGCCGGGGGGCTCGTTCATCTGGCCGTAAACCAGGGCGCACTTGGAGCCTTCGGTCGAGCCGTTGTTCTTGGCCGGGTCCACGTTCACGTTGGACTCGATCATCTCGTGATACAGGTCGTTGCCTTCACGGGTGCGCTCACCCACGCCGGCCAGAACCGAATAACCGCCGTAGGCCTTGGCGATGTTGTTGATCAGTTCCTGCATGGTCACGGTCTTGCCGACGCCGGCGCCGCCGAACAGGCCGGTCTTGCCGCCCTTGGTGTAGGGGCAGATCAGGTCGATGACCTTGATGCCCGTGACCAGGATTTCCGACGAGGTCGATTGCTCCTCGAAGCTCGGAGCCTCGCGGTGGATCGGACGGTATTCCGTGGTCTGGATCGGACCGGCTTCGTCGATCGGCTGGCCGACGACGTTCATGATGCGGCCGAGCGTGCCCGGGCCGACCGGGGCCATGATCGACTTGCCGGTGTCCACGACGGGCTGACCGCGGGTCAGGCCTTCGGTGGTGTCCATGGCGATGGCGCGGACCATGTTCTCACCCAGGTGCTGGGCGACTTCGAGAACCAGGGTGAAGGGCTGGCCCGTCTTCTGGTCGATGTTCTGGGTTTCCAGCGCGTTCAGGATCGCCGGCAGAGCGCCGGTGAACTCGATGTCGACGACGGCGCCGATGACCTGGGCGATCTTGCCCGAGCCAGCGACGGCGGCGACGGCGGCTGCCTTCTTGGGAGCGGCCGGCTTCTTGGCTGCGGTTTTCTTCGGGGCGGTGGTGTCGGTCATCGTGCGTGTCCGTATCGGAATGTCTGGCAGGTCGGGATCAGAGCGCTTCGGCGCCGGCGATGATCTCGATCAGCTCGGTTGTGATCTGGGCCTGGCGTTTGCGGTTGTATTGGAGCGTCAAGCTGTTGATGAGGTCGCCCGCATTGCGCGTGGCGTTGTCCATTGCGGCCATCTGCGCGCCGAAGAAACCAGCCTGGTTCTCCAGCAGGGCGGCCAGGATCTGCGTCGTCAGGTTGCGCGGCAGCAGGGTCTCGAGGATTTCCTCCTCGGACGGCTCGTATTCGTAGAGCGCCCCCGCATCGGCCGCGACCTCGGCCTCGACTTCGGTCGGGGCCAGCTGGCGTGACGACGGAACCTGCGAGATCACCGACTTGAACTGGCTGTAGAAGAGGGTGACCGTGTCGGCCTCGCCCGCCTCGAACTTCTCGGCCAGCAGTTCAGCGATCGGCTGGGCCGAGTGCAGACCCACCGTCTTGTGCTCGCTCAGCTCGAAGGTCTTGACGACCTTGTCGCCGAACAGGCGGCTCAGCTGGTCGCGCGACTTGCGGCCGACGGCCACGATCTCGACCGTCTTGCCGTTGGCGATCAGGCTGTTGATGTGGTCCCGCGCGGCGCGGGTGACGTTGGTCGAGAAACCGCCCGCCAGGCCCTTGTCGGCCGTGGCGACGACGACCAGGTGCTTCTGGTCGGCGCCGGTGCCGGTCATCAGGCGCGGGCCGTCGTCGCCGACGCCGGCCGCCAGGTTGGCGATGACCGAGGCCATCCGCGTGGCGTAGGGGCGAGCGTTCTCCGCCTGCTCCTGCGCACGCTTCAGCTTGGCCGCTGCGACCATCTGCATGGCCTTCGTGATCTTCTGCGTCGCTTTGACGCTTCCGATCCGATTGCGCATTTCCTTAAGGCTGGCCATCCGGCGCTACTCTCGCTCTCTGGTCAGTGCTTAGGCGAAGGTCTTGGCGAAGGCGGCCAGGATGTCCTTGAGCTCGCCTTCGAGCTCCGGGGTCAGGGCCTTCTTGGTGCGGATGCCTTCGAGCAGCGACGCGTGGTTGGAGTGGACGCGGGCCAGCAGCTCGCTTTCAAAGCGGCCGATGTCCGACACGGCCACGTTGTCCAGGTAGCCGCGCGTGCCGGCGTAGATCGACACGACCTGCTCTTCGACGGCCAGCGGCGAGTACTGCGGCTGCTTCAACAGCTCGGTCAGGCGGGCGCCGCGCGCCAGCAGCTTCTGGGTCGAGACGTCCAGGTCCGAGCCGAACTTGGCGAAGGCGGCCATTTCACGATACTGGGCCAGCTCGCCCTTAATCGAACCGGCGACCTGCTTCATGGCCTTGATCTGGGCCGAGGAACCGACGCGCGACACCGAGATGCCGACGTTCACAGCCGGACGGATGCCTTGGTAGAAGAGGTCCGATTCCAGGAAGATCTGGCCGTCGGTGATCGAGATCACGTTGGTCGGGATGTAGGCCGAGACGTCGTTAGCCTGGGTTTCGATGATCGGCAGAGCGGTCATCGAACCCGAGCCGTAGTCCTCGTTCAGCTTGGCCGAACGCTCCAGCAGGCGGCTGTGCAGGTAGAAGACATCGCCCGGATAGGCTTCACGGCCCGGCGGACGGCGCAGCAGCAGCGACATCTGACGATAGGCCACGGCCTGCTTCGACAGGTCGTCATAGACGATCAGGGCGTGCATGCCGTTGTCGCGGAAGAACTCGCCCATGGCGGTGCCGGCGAACGGGGCCAGGAACTGCAGCGGGGCCGGCTCCGAAGCCGTGGCGGCGACGACGATGGTGTATTCCAGAGCGCCGGACTCTTCCAGGGTCTTGACGATCTGGGCCACCGTCGAGCGCTTCTGGCCGATGGCGACGTAGATGCAGTAGAGCTTCGCCGACTCGTCGTCCGACTTGTTGACGTTCTTCTGGTTCAGGATGGTGTCGATGGCGATGGCGGTCTTGCCGACCTGACGGTCGCCAATGATCAGCTCGCGCTGGCCGCGGCCGACGGGGATCAGGGTGTCGATCGCTTTCTGGCCGGTCTGCATCGGCTCGTGAACCGACTTACGCGGGATGATGCCCGGCGCCTTGACGTCGACGCGGCGACGCTCGGTGAACTGGATCGGGCCCTTGCCGTCGATCGGCTCGCCCAGCGGGTTGACGACGCGGCCCAGCAGGCCCTTGCCGACCGGCACGTCCACGATCTCGCCCAGACGGCGGACTTCATCGCCCTCGGCGATCTGCGCATCGGCGCCGAAGATCACGGCGCCGACGTTGTCGCGCTCAAGGTTCAGGGCCATGCCCTTCACGCCGGCCTTGGGGAATTCGACCATTTCACCGGCCTGGACATTGTCCAGACCGTGGATGCGGGCGATGCCGTCGCCGACCGACAGCACTTGGCCGACGTCGGAAACGTCGGCTTCAACGCCGAAGTTGGCGATCTGCGACTTGAGGATGGCCGAGATTTCGGCGGCGCGGATGTCCATGGTGGGCTCTCTGGCTTTCGTCTTCGGTGCGGGCCCGCTGGCCCGGCTTGAACTTGGAATTCGGGGCTTAAGCGCGCTTGAGGGCGAACTTCATCTGATCGAGCTTGGTCTTCAGCGAGGCGTCGAACAGTTTCGAGCCCACCTTGACCTTCAGGCCGCCCAGGATCGACGGATCGACGCGGGCGGTCAGTTCGGGATCGCGACCCAGCGACGCGCGCAGGGCCGACTGAATGCTCTTGGTCTGGGCCGCCGACAACGGCAGGGCCGAAACGACCTCGGCGGCCACGACGCCGCTCTCCCTGGCGTACAGCGCCTGGAAGCCGGCGATCACGCCGGGCAGATCGCGGGCGCGGCCGTTTTCAGCCAGCAGACCCAGGAACTTCTTGGTCACGCCGTTGAGCTTCGCCTTCTCGGCGATGGCCGCCAGGCCCTTGCCCTGGTCATCGGCGGAAATTACCGGCGATTGGGCGAGACGGCGCAGGTCGGCGCTGTCCAGCCACGCCGCCTTCAACACGGCGAGATCGCCGCGCACGGCGTCGAGCGCCCCCGTCTCTTGCGAGAGGTCGAACAGCGCCTGAGCATACCGTTCGCCGACTGCCGTCGTTCTGAAATCGTCCGCCACGTAATAAAGGTCCGCGATTTGAAGCGTTTGGGTCGAGTCCGGCCGCGATCTCTCGCGCCAGACAAGGGCTTGATTTGCTTGTAGAAAGCACGCTTGGGACACATCTTTCGATGCATCCTTCGCTAAAGCCGGGCGGCTGATAGCACGCAAGGTCCCGGGTCGCAACGTACGCGGGCGGAACGATAAGGTCGCACCAGCGCTCTTTTTTGCGCGCTGCAAGGGGTTCCGATGGCCGCCTCGACTTCAAAGAACGTCATCTTCGCCGCTCTGGCAGGCAATACGGCCATTGCCGTAACCAAGTTCGCCGCCGCCGTCTTCACCGGCAGCTCGGCGATGATGAGTGAAGCCATCCATTCGTCGGTCGACACCGGCAATCAGATTCTGCTGCTGATCGGCCTAAAGCGATCGGCCCGCCCAGCCAATGAGACCCACCCCTTCGGCCACGGGCTGCAGCTCTATTTCTACACCTTCGTCGTCTCGGTGATGATCTTCGGCCTGGGCGCCGTCATTTCCATCCAGCATGGGATCGAACGCATCCGCGCGCCCGAGCCGATCGAGAACCCCTGGGTCAACTATGTGGTCCTGGGCCTGGCCATCCTGTTCGAAGGCGGGTCCTGGTGGGTGGCGCTGAAGGCCTTCAACAAGGAAAGAGCCGGTCGCCCCCTGCTCCGCTCGGTGCAGGACAGCAAGGACCCCACCATCTTCACCGTCCTGTTCGAGGACACCGCCGCCCTCACCGGCCTGATCATCGCCCTGATCGGGGTGGTCGCCAGCCAGGTCTTCAGTCTTCCCATCATCGACGGCGTCGCCTCGGTGGCCATCGGCGTGGTCCTGGCCATCACCGCCGGCTTCCTGGCCTATGAGAGCCAGAGCCTGCTGACCGGGGAAGGCGCCGATCCCGCCACGCGGCAGGGCATCGCCGCCCTGGCCGAGGCCGAGCCGGGCGTGGTCGGCCTGAACGACCTGCGCACCATGCATTTCGGACCGACCGAAATCCTGGTCGCTCTCAGCCTCGATTTTCAGGACGACCTGACCGCCGCCGAGGTCGAGGCCACGGTCGCCCGACTGGAGCAGACCATCCGCGCCGCCTATCCGCAGGCGGGGCGCATCTATGTCGAGGCCCAGAGCCTGGCCAATCACGCCGCCGTCCGCGACGCGGTCATGACCGGCGGCGGCCCCGGCGCCCTGGTCTCCGACGTGCCGGGTGCGACGACGTCGCCATCCGCGCCCGCTTGATGCAACCTCACGATCCCGTTACCGCTTACGACCTACATCACATTCAGGAACCCCGATGCTTGAAAGCATAACCCCCCTGCTGAGCGACCCCGCCGCCTGGGCCGCCCTCGTGACCCTGGTGGTCATGGAGGTCGTGCTCGGCATCGACAACCTGATCTTCATCTCGATCCTGTCGAACAAGCTGCCGCCCGAGCATCGCCAGCGCACCCGCCGCATCGGCATCGGGCTGGCCCTGGTCATGCGCCTGGGTCTTCTGGCCGCCATCGGCTGGATCGTCGGCCTGACGGCCCCCGTCTTCGACCTGGGCATCCACGGCGAGAGCTTCGACACCGCCTTCAGCTGGCGCGACCTGATCCTGATCGCCGGCGGTCTCTTCCTGGTGTGGAAAGCCACCAAGGAAATCCACCACGCCGTCGACGTCACCCCGTCGAACGACATGCTGGAGAAGGACAAGAAGGACGTCGTCATCAACAACGTCGGCTCGGCCATCTTCCAGATCATCCTGCTGGACCTGGTCTTCTCGATCGACTCCATCCTGACCGCCGTCGGCATGACGGATCACGTGCCCATCATGATGGTGGCCGTGGTCATCGCCGTCCTGGTCATGCTGCTGGCCTCGGACCCCCTGGCAAACTTCATCGACAAGAACCCGACCATCGTCATGCTGGCCCTGGGCTTCCTGCTGATGATCGGCGCCGTGCTGATCGCCGACGGCTTCGGCGTTCACGTGCCCAAGGGCTACATCTACGCCGCCATGGCCTTCTCGGCCCTGGTCGAGGTGCTGAACATGTGGTCGCGCAATGCGCAGGTCAAAAAGGAAAAGGCCGCAGAAGCCGCCCAGGCGGCGCTGAACAAGGCTGAAACCGCCGAGCCCGGCGTCTGATCGTGCGTCTCTGGCCGGTCCTGACGATGCTTCTGCTGGCGCTTCCCGCGTCGGCGGCGGCGCAATCGTCGGGGCCGGCCGCCTCTTCTGCTTCCCCCGCGCCTGACACCCGACCGCCGGTATATGGCTACGAGGTGGTGCGGACCTTCCCCCACGACCCGACCGCCTTCACGCAAGGGTTGGTCATTCGCGACGGCGTGCTGCTGGAAAGCACGGGCCGCGCCCCGTCCAGCGTTCGCCGTGTGCGTCTGGAAGACGGCGTCGTGCTGCAAAAGCACGAACTCGCCCCCGAATATTTCGGCGAAGGCCTGACCGAGATCGACGGCCGCCTCATCAGCCTGACCTGGAACAACGGCGTCGGCTTCGTCTGGAACACCGCCGACCTGAGCCAGATGTCCCGCTTCACCTATGCGGGCGAAGGCTGGGGCCTGACCTACGATGGATCGCGGTTGATCCTGTCGGACGGCTCAGCCGCCTTGCGCTTCCTCGATCCCGTGACCTTCGCCGAGACGGGCCGCGTCGCCGTCACCGTGAACGGCCGCCCGGTGCGCCAGCTGAACGAGCTGGAATGGATCGACGGCGAGGTCTGGGCCAATGTCTGGCAGACCCACTACATCGTCCGCATCGACCCGGCCTCGGGTCGCGTGGTCGGGATCATCGACCTCAGCGGCCTCTTGCCTGCGGGAACGATCAAGGACCCGAACGACGACGTCCTGAACGGCATCGCCTGGGACGATAAGCACCGCCGCCTGTTCGTCACCGGCAAGAACTGGCCCAGCCTGTTCGAGATCAGGCTGACCGGGCCCCGCTGACCGGGCCCCGCTGACCGCCCCCCCTTACCTCTCCGTCATCCTCGGGCTTGACCCGAGGATCGGGCGAAGCGGCGCACTCAACTGTTTCCATGTTGCGCAGGCGGACAACCTGATCCTCGGGTCAAGCCCGAGGATGACGGCGGCTATGGAGCGGTTCTGCGCTCAAGCAGCGAGCGACCGCGTCGCGAGCGATAGCGCCCTTCGCTCAGAGGAAACTGTAGGGGTCCACGTCCACCGTCAGCCGCACGGACGCCGGCACCTTCACCCGGCCCAGCCAGGCGCGCAGGAAGGCCTGCAGGTTCACGTCGCGATCGGCCCGGACCAGCAGCCGCTTGCGCCGCCGCCCGCGCACCAGGGCCAGGGGCGCATCGGCAGGGCCATAGACCTCCAGCCGCTCGGCGTTGGGAATGGCCTCGGCCAGATCGCGGGCGACCTTTTCCACCGCCATGGCGTTCTCGCTGGACAGGATGATCGCCGCCAGACGCCCATGCGGCGGCAGGGACGCCGCCTCGCGCTCGCCCATCTCGGCCTCGACGAAGGCGTCGCGGTCGCCCGCCGCCAGGGCCATCAGCACCGGATGCTCGGGCGTCCAGGTCTGCAACAGGGCGCGGCCGGGCTTGTCCGCCCGCCCCGCCCGCCCCGTGGCCTGGGCCAGGAGCTGATAGGTGCGTTCCGCCGCTCGGAGGTCGCCGCCGCGCAGGCCCAGGTCCGCGTCCACCACCCCCACAAGCGTCAGACGCGGGAAGTTGTGGCCCTTGGCGGCGGCCTGAGTGGCCACCAGGATGTCGATCTCGCCCTCGGCCATCGACTGGATCAGGGCGCGGGCTGAGGCGCCGTCCGGCACGGTGTCGGAGCTGAAGATGGCGGTCCGCGCCTCGGGGAACAGCCGGCGCACCTCCTCCTCGACCCGTTCGACCCCCGGCCCCACCGGCACCAGGGAGTCCTCGGCCCCGCACGAGGGACAGAGCTTGGGCTTCATCATCGAGAAGCCGGTCAGATGACAGACCAGCCGCCCGGTATAGCGATGCTCGACCAGCCAGCTGTCGGTGTCGGGCGCCGTCAGTCGGTGACCGCAGGCGCGGCACAGGACCACGGGGGCGTAGCCGCGCCGGTTGAGGAAGAGCAGGCTCTGTTCGCCCCGCGCAAAGGTCTCGCCAATGGCGTCGCGCAACGGCTGCGACAGCCAGGTCTGCGGGTCGGGCGGACAGGTGCGCAGGTCGATCAGGTCGATGTCAGGCAGGACCGCCGCCCCGTGACGCGCCGCCAGCTTCAGCCAGCCGTAGCGGCCCTGCCGGGCGTTCCACAGGGTCTCCAGCGACGGCGTGGCCGAGGCCAGGACCACGGTCGCCCCCTCGATCCGCCCGCGCGCCACGGCCAGGTCGCGGCCGTGATAGACCAGACCCTCTTCCTGCTTGAACGAGCCGTCGTGCTCCTCGTCCACCACCACCAGCTTCAGGTTGGCGTAGGGCAGGAACAGGGCCGAGCGCGCCCCGACCACGATGTTGCAGCGCCCGGCGACCACCGCCTCCCAGACCTGACGGCGCTTCGGCGGGGTCACGCCAGAATGCCATTCCGCCGGGGCTGCGCCAAAGCGGGCGGTGATCCGCTCGATCAGGGCCTGGGTCAGGGCGATTTCGGGCAGCAGGATCAACACCTGGGCGGTGGGATCATGCCGCAGCGCCCGCGCCGCCGCCTCCAGATAGGCCTCGGTCTTGCCTGAGCCGGTCACGCCGTCCAGCAGGAAGGGGGCGAAGCCGCCCTTGGCCACGGCCTCCGCAATGGCCGTCGCCGAGGCCGCCTGATCCGGGTTCAGGGTCGCGGGGGCATGGTCGGGATCGGGGGCGTCGAAGACGGCGACGGCCTCGATCTCGATGACCGTCAGCACGCCCTCGTCGACCAGGCCCTTGACCACGCCGGTCGAGACATTGGCCGCGCGGGCCAGATCGGCGCCGGTCATCGACCGATGGCCCAGAGCCTCCAGCACCGCCGTCCGCGTCGCCGTGGGGCGGGCGGGGCTGCGGCCTTCGACCCGCTTGACCCGCCGCTCGGGTCGAGGCCGGGGCGCGCGCAGGCCCTTCAAGGCCGTCGCCGCCATCTCGCCCGGCGGGCTGAGCGTCCAGCGCGCCGCCCATTCGACGAATGTCAGCGTCCGCTCCGGCAGGCGGTGTTCGCTGACTACCTGATCGATCGCCTTGAGCCGCCGGTTCGAGCCGGTCGTCTCGAACACCTCGGCCACCACGCCCCGGATCAGGCGCGGCCCCAGGGGCACGGTCACCTGATCGCCGCGCACAGCCGTCAGCCCCTCCGGGACCTCGTAATCGAAGGCTTCGGGCACCGGCAGGGGAATGAGGACGGAGGCGACTTTCACCGCGCGTCCCAAAGGGCTAGCATCCCAGGCATGAAACTCTTTCTCGACACCGCCGACGTCGCCGTCATCAAGGACATGCTGCCCACCGGGATGGTGGACGGCGTCACCACCAATCCGTCGCTGATCGCCAAGTCGGGTCGGAACATCGCCGAGGTCATCGCTGAGATTTGCGCCCTCGTCGAGGGGCCGATTTCCGCCGAGGCCGTGGCGACCGATTTCGAGACCATGGTGAAGGAGGGCGACAAGCTGGCCGCCATCGCCCCTAACGTGGTCGTCAAGCTGCCCCTGACCTGGGACGGGCTGCGCGCCACGCGGGCCTTCGCGGACAAGGGGATCAAGACCAACGTCACCCTCTGCTTCTCCGCCGCCCAGGCCATGCTGGCCGCCAAGGCGGGCGCCACCTTCATCTCGCCCTTCGTCGGTCGTCTGGAAGACGTCGGCGCCGACGGCGTGGGCCTGCTGGAGGAAATCCGCGCCCTCTACGACATCCATGATTTCGACACCGAAATCCTGGCCGCCAGCTTGCGCAACCCTGACCACGTCACCGCCGCCGCCCTCGCCGGCGCCGACGCCGCCACCTTGCCGGCTGACACTTTCAAGGCCTTGGTAAAGCACCCGTTAACCGACAAGGGGCTTGATGCCTTCCTGGCGGACTGGGGCAAGACCGGTCAGTCGATTCTGTAACCCCGACCCGCAAAAGAGGTCCGCTTGAGCACTTCCCTGGACCTCTCTTCTGACGCCGCCGAGGGCCTTCACTGGCCCGAGGTGCGGGCCTGGCTGAACGCCCATCCCGATCGTCTGCTGGACGACCGCACCCTGCTGGAAGAACTCGGCCTGCGCGCCACGGGCCGCAACGTGGTCGATTTCGGTCGCGCGGCCCTGACCCGGCTGGAGGCCGTGGTCCAGCGCGAGGCCGGAGCCCGCAAACAGATCGAAGAGATCGCCCGCGCCAACTTCGCCGCCCAGACCCAGACCCACGTCTCGGCTCTGGACCTGATGGAGGCGACCAGCCACGCCGAGCTGTCGCGTCATTTGGACGCCACCTCGCAAGCCCGCTTCGGTCTGGCTGGCGGCGCCATCGCTATCGAAAAGCCCGGCCTCGTGCCCTTCGGCTGGAAGCCGCTGGAGCCGGGCCGCGTCGATGCGCTTCTGGGCGACGACGGTCTGGAATGGCTCGGTCCCAACTTCACCGGTCTGGACCTGTTCGGCCCCGCCGAGGGCGAGGTGAAGTCCGTGGCCCTGGTGCGGATGAGCCTGCACCTGCCCGGCGCAGACGGCGCACGCCCCGCCCTGTGTGCCTTCGGCTCGCACGAGGACGACGGTTTCACCCCGGCCATGGGCTGCGAACTGGTGGCCTTCATCACCCGCGTGGTGGAACGCATGGCCGAGCGATGGCCGACGCAGGCCTGACAGCCGATCAGGCCCTCCTCGCCTGGCTCGAGCATCTGGCGCACGAGCGTCGCCTGTCGCCGCGCACGCTGGAGGCCTATGGCCACATAGGCCGTCACTACGTGGCCTTTTTGGAGCGCCATCGCGGCGGGCCGCAGAGGCTGGCCGATCTCGGCGCCGTCACCGCCGCCGAGGTCCGCGCCCATCTGGCCGAGCGCAGAAGCGGCGACCGCCCGCTGAACGCCCGCTCGCTCAGCCAGACCCTGGCCGCCATTCGCGGTTTTCACGTCTTCCTCGACCGGCGCTGCGGCACGCCTGCGCCGCAGCTGGCCTTGGTGCGCGGCCCGCGCGTCAAGCCGTCCCTGCCCCGCCCGGTCACGGAGGATCAGGCCATGGGCCTGCTGCACGAACCCGAGGCCGACCCCGACGCCGAACCGTGGGAGGCCGCGCGCGACCGCGCCGTCCTGACCCTGCTCTACGGCTGCGGGCTGCGGATTTCCGAGGCCCTGACGCTGAAGCGGTCGGACGCCCCCCTGCCCGACGCCCTGCGCATCACCGGCAAGGGCGACAAGATGCGGCTGGCCCCGGTCCTGCCCCAGGTCCGCGAGGCGGTGGACGCCTATCTGGCGCTGCAGCCCTTCATCCTTGAAGCGGACCAGTCCCTGTTCCGCGCCAAGCGCGGCGGTCCCTTAAGCCCCCGTCACGTCCAGGCCACGGTCCAGCGGCTGCGAGGGCGTCTGGGCCTGCCCGCCTCGGCCACGCCCCATGCGCTGCGCCACAGCTTCGCCACCCACCTGCTGGGGGCCGGGGCCGACCTGCGTTCGATCCAGGAACTGCTGGGCCACGCCAGTCTCTCAACCACCCAGAAATACACCCAGGTCGACGCCGCCCGCCTGCTGGCCGCCTATGCGGACGCGCACCCGCGCGGCTAGACGGCCTTGACCGCCCCGCCGTCCACACGGATCAGCGAGCCGGTGACATAGCCCGCCAGCGGACTGGTCAGGAAGGCGGCGACGGCGCCGAACTCTTCGGTCGTGCCGATGCGGCCTGCCGGGATGGACTTGACGGATTCCGCGCGCGCCTCGGCGGGCTCGACGCCCGTGGCGGCGGCGCGAGCGGCGTCCAGGCGTTCGATGCGCGGGGTGTCGATACGGCCCGGCAACAGGGTGTTGACCGTCACCCCATTGGCCGCGACCTCGCCCGCCAGGGTCTTGGCCCAGGCCGCCACCGAGGCGCGCAGGGTGTTGGACACGCCCAGCGTCCCGACCGGCTCGATCACGGTGATGGAGGCGACGTTGAGGATGCGCCCCCAGCCCATGGCCCGCATCCCCGGCAGCACCCGGTCGGTCAGGCGAAACACCGACAGCACCATGGACTCGAAATGGTCGCGCCAGACCGAGGGCTCCAGCCCGTTCACCCCCGACGGCGGCGGCCCGCCGGTGTTGTTCAGCAGAATCTGGATCGGCCCGCCCAGGGCGGCTTCGGCCACATCCACCGCCGCCAACAGACCCTCATGATCCGCCAGATCGGCGGGGGCGATGACCGCCTTGCCCGGCCCCATGGCGTTCAGCTCATCGGCCACGGCCTGCAGCTTGACCGCATCGCGCGACAACAGGGCCACATGCGCCCCCTCGGCCACCAATGCCTTCGCCACAGCCTGTCCCAGGCCGCTGGAGCCGCCGCAGATCAGGGCGCGCCTGCCGGTGAGTTGAAGGTCCATGGGGGCGATCCGGTGCTGATAAAGAAATCCGGCAAAGGACATGGTTGCGCGAGGGCGAGATTGCGAGGCCTCGCGAGCACGCCGCCGTGCAAGATCAGCTACAGCCCTACATGCGAAGCTGGTAGCTTGACGTTATGCGTACTCCTTCACCTCTTGCCATCGCAGCCTTCAGCATCGCGCTTGGCCTTACCGGCTGCGCCAAGAGCGAACCTGCGTACGAGGCGAATGTCCAGACGCCGCTCGGCGTCGTGAAAACCAAGTGTCCCGCTCCCCTAGCCTATTCGAAACGCCATGGACTGATCGCGTTTGGGTGCGACGACGGTCGTCTGCCGATCTTTCACTTCGGATCGCCCGATAGTCTGATTTCCGAGGCCTTTCTATTAGACGCCGCAGCGATAGAGGACAGTGAGTCCAGCCTGAACGTGGGCGGGTTCCGATCCGCCGGATCGGATGGCAGGCCCGCCTCCCTCATGTCGATCAATCTTCTGGCAGGAACCGTATCCGTCGAGGAGCTCGAAGGCGCGGGGATGTCGACGCCATCGAGGTCAACTCCGCCGGTGACTGCTTACTGGCGGCGCGCTCCGACCGCCCCCAACATGACGGCTACAGGATCACGGCTCATGACCTGAGAGGGCGGCCTGTTCGCGATGCAATCAACCTACCGCCTGACCTTCAAATCGATGTCACGGGGAACGAAGCCAGCAGCATCGGCCACCTTACGCTGGGTTTCACGCGGTGCCTGATCGGTCCCAACGGACGGCCCGTCGTGCTTTTGACGCGTATTCAGCCTGTCCCCGGCGGCGCCGCCTATACTCTGGAGTTGCACACCACCGATGCCGAGCCGCTACGCATTCATCAGACGAAGGCCGATCTAAGAGTCTCATCCCGCCACGCAGGCTATCGGCTGGCCTTGATTGACGGCGAAACGGGACGCCTCGGACTGCTTGATCTGTCGGAACACACCCCACTTCTGACTTGGGTCAAGTTCGAGGGCCGCTGGCTCCATTACGACCCATTCGACGGAACGGGGGTCGCCTTCCGGGGAAGCGGCGCCCCGGGGGCTGCTGGACGTGGCCCCTTGGTCTTTGTCCGCTGTAATCTCGGTCAGGTTGAACCCGTCTGCCGCGACGGCGAGGTGGTTTCTCAGTCAGCCGTCGAGGCCTATGTGAGCGGCGCGGGCGGCCCGGGATCGGGCGTGTTCATCAACTATACCGAAGTGTCCGTTTCCCCTCAATCGACGCGCTATACGCCGCGATTGCGCTGGCTGTTCTAAACGGCGGAGCCCCCCAACGAAAACGGCGCGCCCCTTGCGGAGCGCGCCGTGATGCGTTCGGGCTGAGGGCCTGAGCCTTAGGCCTGCATGGCCCAGCCTTCGACAGCCATGGCCGCCTGGCGGACGGCTTCCGAGCGGGTCGGGTGGGAGTGGCAGGTGCGGGCGATGTCTTCCGACGAGCCGCCGAAGGCCATGGCGATGCAGGCCTCGCCGATCAGTTCGCCGGCCGAGGGGCCATAGATGTGGACGCCCAGGACCTTGTCGGTCGTGGCGTCGGCCAGGACCTTCACGAAGCCCTCGGTCTCGTGGTTGATCTTGGCGCGGCTGTTGGCGGCGAAGGGGAACTTGCCCTTCTTGAAGGCGACGCCCGCGGCCTTCAGCTGCTCTTCGTTCTTGCCGACCCAGGCCACTTCCGGGCCGGTGTAGATGACGCTGGGGACCAGGTCGTAGTCGACGTGACCGGCCTTGCCCGCGATCAGTTCGATCACGGCCACGGCGTCTTCCTCGGCCTTGTGCGCCAGCATGGGGCCGTAGGTGACGTCGCCGATGACCCAGACGCCGGGCGCCGTGGTCTTGAAGTGGTCGTTGGGGATGACGCCGCGCTTGTCGGTCTCGATGCCGACCGTCTCCAGACCCAGACCGGCAGTGTAGGGACGGCGGCCGATGGCCACCAGAACCACGTCGCCCTTCAGGGTTTCGGCCGCGCCACCGGCCGAAGGCTCCAGCGTCAGCTCGACGCCGTCCTTGGTCGAGGTCGCGCCGGTCACCTTCGTGCCCATGCGGAAGGTCATGCCCTGCTTGGTCAGGCCGCGCTGGAAGGCGGTGGCGACCTCGGCGTCCATGCCGGCGCCGACCTTGTCGAGGAACTCGACCACGGTCACTTGCGCGCCCAGACGGCGCCAGACCGAGCCCAGCTCCAGACCGATGACGCCCGCGCCGATGACGATCAGATGCTTGGGCACCTTGGGCAGGAAGAGGGCGCCGGTCGAGTCGATGACCTTGCCGTCCTCGAAGGCCACGCCCGGCAGCGGGGTCGGCTCGGAGCCGGTGGCGATGACGATATTCTTGGCGTCGTAAGTCGTCTTGGCGCCGTCGGCGGCCTCGACCTCGACCTTGTTCGGCCCGGCGATACGGCCGCGGCCCTTCAGCCAGACGACCTTGTTCTTCTTCATCAGGAACTCGATGCCCTTGGTCAGGGCTTCGACGCTGTCGTCCTTAGCCTTGTGCATCTGGGCCAGGTTCAGCTTGGGCTTCACCTCGATGCCGATGCCGGCGAATTCGGTGTTGGCGGCCTCATACAGCTCCGAGGCGTGCAGCAGGGCCTTGGACGGCATGCAGCCGACGTTCAGGCAGGTGCCGCCCAGGGTGGCGCGCATTTCGATGATGGCGACCTTCAGACCCAGCTGGCCGGCGCGAATGGCGGCGTTGTAGCCGCCCGGCCCGCCGCCGATGATCACTACGTCGTAGGTCTGGGGAGCGGCGTCGGCCATGGATATCCTCTGATCGGTCTGGCGCTGGGAAGGAGCGGCGCGGACACTAGCGCCGACCCCGGCGGGGTCAACCGCCACGGTCCATATAGGCCGTGATCACGGCGGGGGCCATGCCGACGAAAGCCAAAGACGCCCCATAGGCTGAAACGCCAAAGGGCCGGGCGTCGCCGCCCGGCCCTCCATCGCAGATTTCAGAAGCCTCAGAAGGCCATACGGGCGACCAGTTGATAGACGGGTCCGCCCTTTTCAGTTTCCAGCTCATATTCGTCGTACTTGCGGTCGATCTGATCCTCGACGTTGCCGAACTTGTCGAAGACCTCGTCCTTGGAGGCGTCCAGCAGGTTGGACCCGGTCAGGCGCACCACGATATTGCTGGCGACGCGCTTCTCCAGGAAGACCTCCAGGTCGGCGCCGTAGGAGGTGCGGACCTCTTCGGCCAGGACGCGGGCTGCGGCCTCGCCCTGCTTCCGATAGGTGGCGCCGAAGGCCGCGCCCCAGGTCGGGATGTCGTGGGTGAAGCCGAAGTTCAGCACATAGTCCGACTGGCTGTTGAACCGGCGGGTCCCCATGAAGTCCTCGACCTCGCTGTCCAGCCACGAGTAGTTGAGGAAGACGCCGGTCGTCTCCATGCCGATGAAGTCCAGCGGCGTCGACAGGTCGAACTCGACGCCCCAGACCTTGCCGTCGCCGACGTTGTCGACGGTGTAGATGAAGGTCCCTTCGCCAGCGCTGCCTTCGGCGCCGGTATTGACCTCTTCCACCAGGTCCGAGATCGAGCGGTAAAAGGCGTTGACGCCGATCACCCCGCGACGGCCAAGCTGGCGCTCGAAACCGACGTCCACGCCCCAGGCCGATTCCGGCTTCAGGTTCGGATTGCCGATGAAGTCGCTATCGCCGAATTCTTCCTCGAGAGCAGCGGGCGACAGGCGGTCGAAACTGGGACGACGCACGGTGCGCGCCGCAGAGACGGTCAGGCGGTCGGTGTCGTTCAGGCGATACCGCACGCTGGCCGAGGGCAGCAGGAAGCCATAGTCGGTCTCGGTCACGCGGTCGGCGGCGTCCGCCGTCTCGTCGGTGATGGTGATGTCCGTGGTCTCATAGCGCAGGCCCGCTTCCCATTTCAGCGCGCCGCGATCGCCCGACAGCATGACATAGGGGTCGACACGGGTTTCCTCGATCAGGCTGTCGCCGCCGGGAACGGCTTCAAAGGCGCCGAAGGGGGGAACCACCGGCCGCACGCCCGGCGCGTTCGGCACGTTGAAGCGGATGCGCGGGGCCTCGGCTATCAGGCTGTCGCGCTCCTTCATGGCCCACTGGACGCCGAACTCCAGCGTCGCGCCGGACAGGTCGCGCTGGTGCTCGACAGCGCCCGACCATTCCTCGTCCTTGATCCGGGTGTCCGCAGCGTCGGCGGTGAAGCGGTCCTCATCCGGATAGGGCGTGCCGTCGCGCAGGTATTCCGACTCGTACTCGAACTCGTACTGATCGTCGTCGATCATGGCGTAGCCGAGCTTGATCTTGGTCTTGCCCCCGAACATGTCGCGGCTGTAGCGGGCGTCCAGCGACAGGTTGTCGGTCAGGATATCCAGGTCGTTGTCGTTGACCACCGCCAGGTTGGCCTCGGTCTGGACGCCGCCTTCGTATTCCAACGAGTCCTCGTCCTGGAAGCGGTCAGTGCGGACGAACAGACCCGACAGGGCCAGTTCGCCGCCGGCCACATCGACCTGATAGGCGGCGTTGAACGAATAGTCGGTGCCGTCGCGAACGTCAGTCTGGGCCTCGACGTTCTGCAGTTCGCCGTTCGGCTCGTCATAGCGCTCGCTGAACTTGAACTTGGGGTTGCGGCGGTCCTGCATATTGGCGCCGACCAGCAGACGGCCTGGCCCGACCTGGCCGCCCCAGACGGCGCCGAGCGTCTGCCCCCACTGGCCGTACTCGCTATCGTCGAACATCAGGGCGCCGGCGCGGACATAGCCGCCGTCCAACGACAGGGCGTCGCGCAGCACGATGTTGATGGCCCCAGCCACCGCGTCGCCCGAACGATTGGCCGAGCTCGAACGCACCACCTCGACCCGCTCGATCAACTCGGCGGGGATGCGGTCGACGAAGAAGGAGCGATCGACGCCGGCGCCGGGCACGCGGTCGCCGTTGATCAGGATCTGCGTATATCCCGAGTCCAGCCCGCGCAGACGCACACCGTCATACTCCAGCACATCGGACAGGAAGGCGACCGAGGGCACGCGTTTCAAGGCGTCGCCTGCGGTCAGCGGCTCGAAGCGCTGGAAATACTCCAGGTCGTAGGACAGGGTCGGCACGACGTCGTCAGCGCGGTTGCGCAGCACAGGACGCCCGGTGACGATGACCTCCGTCAGGGCCGTGACCGGCCCGTCATTATAGTCCGGCGTCCGAACGATTTCTTCGGCGCTGACCGCGCCCGCAATGGCGAGAGGGGCGACGGCGGCGCCCAACAGAAGACCCAGCTTCATTTGTCTTGTTCCCCGACGACACCGGCCTGCGATCAGGCTCTGGTTGTCTGGGGCGGTCGCTAACGGGATGCGGCGACGCGGACGCGACGATTTCGCGAAGAGGATTCGCCGATTTGCCGACTGTCCGGCGACAATCAGTCTGCAAGCTGAACGTTTTCGAGACAGGGGCCTGAAATGCGAAACGGGGCCCGATCTTGCGATCGGACCCCGTGTTCCCAGTCTCGACTGGAGCGGGCGAAGAGATTCGAACTCTCGACCCCAACCTTGGCAAGGTTGTGCTCTACCACTGAGCTACGCCCGCATTCCCGTGGGAGCGATGTGCTGCTCCCCGTCGAGGAGGGGCTTTTAGCCTTCCCTTCTCAGAACGCGCAACCCCCTTTTTTCATTTTCCTGCAATCCGCTGCATTTTTTCGAATAGTTCTGAAATTTCAAACGAAAACGGCCCCCGCAACACCCCCGAAAGGAGCGCCGCGAGGGCCGTCCAAAATGACCGCTACGGATGATCACTCCGCGCCAACCCGCTCAAGCAGCGAGCCGCCGCGCGGCGAGCGTTAGCGGCCTCAGCCGCTGAGGATCAGCGCGGCGCCAGGCGAATAGCGCCGTCCAGACGGATGCACTCGCCGTTGATGTAGACGTTCTCGGCCAGATGCAGGGCCAGAGAGGCATAGTCGGCCGGGGTGCCGAGGCGGCTGGGGAAGGGAATGGCGGCGGCCAGGCTGTCCTGAACCTTCTGGTCCATGCCGGCCATCATCGGGGTCCACATGATGCCAGGCAGGATGGTGTTCACGCGAACGCCGTCCTGGGCCAGATCGCGCGCGACCGGCAGAGTCATGGCGTAGACGCCGCCCTTGGAGGCCGAGTAGGCGGCCTGGCCGATCTGGCCGTCCTGGGCCGCGACGCTGGCGGTGTTGATGATCAGACCACGCTCGCCGTCAGCCATCGGCTCGGCCTGGACCATGCCGAGCGCCGACTGCGACAGGACGCGGAAGGTGCCGAACAGGTTGATCGTGACGGTGCGCTCGAACGAGGCCATGTCGTGGGCGCGGACTTCTCCGGTGTCGCGCTTCCTGCTGACGGTCTTCTGGCCCGTGGCGATGCCGGCGCAGTTGACCGTCAGGCGCTCCTGGCCGTGAGCGGCGCGGGCCTTGACGAAGCCAGCGGCGACGCTCTCGTCCGAGGTCACGTCCACCTTGCAGAAGACGCCGCCGATTTCCTTGGCGATCTCTTCGCCGCGCTCCTCGTTCAGGTCGAACAGGGCGACCTTGACGCCCTTGGCCGCCAGCGCCCGCGCCGTGCCCTCGCCCAGGCCCGAAGCCCCGCCCGTCACCACCGCCGCAATCGAACCGTCGAGTTTCATGGAGATCGTCCCTATATTCTGATGAACCGAGTGTCTGCGCGAGGATTTAGCGGCCATGACCGCCAAAGCCAAACCTGCTTCCCCCACTGACGCCATGGACCCCGAAAAGGCCTTGGTCCCCACAGTGCAAAGGGTCAATGAGATGCGTGTCCGCAAGGGCTTCTGGCCCAAACTGCGCAGCACGGCCTCGCGCATACCTTTCGCGGGGCAAGCCCTGGCCGCCTGGTACGCCACCCAGGATCCCAAGACGCCGCTGGCGGCCAAGGGGGTCATGCTCGGCGCCCTGGCCTATTTCGTCATGCCCATCGACGCCATTCCCGACGTCTTCGCCGGCATCGGCTTCACCGACGACGCGGCGGTGATCGCCGCCGTCCTGGCCACCCTCGGCGCCCACGTGAAGCGCAAGCACCATGAACAGGCCGAGGCCGCGCTGAAAAAGGTCCGTGACGAAGCGGAGGCCTAGCCCCGCTCCAGCGGCTTGGCCCGCCACCAGCCGGTGACGGAATAGCGCGGTCCGCCGGCGAACGGCGCGACGGTCGAGACCGCGTGCATCTGCGGCACCGCGAAGACGTTCAGGGCGCCGAAGCTGGGGACGAAGGTCTCGGTGATGTCGCCGCCCTCGTCGAGGAATTGCAGCAGGCCGCCCCACTCCGCCCGCCAGCCCGGCGACAGGTTCAGCACATAGGCGTAGAGCCGCTCCGTCTTCGGATTGGCGTCGCTGTGCCGGTTGAGGAAATGGCCGGGCAGGTAGCGCGTCACCTGGCCGTCGGAGAAGGCGATGCGGTCGTCGCCGGTCAGACGCCGCGCGAAATCCAGAAAGGCTTCGGTGTTGAACAGGTCCAGCAGGTCGAACAGGATCTGGGGCGTCGCCGCCCCCGCCTCGCGCGCCGGCCCCAGCCGAAGGCGGTCGAACAGGAACTGCAGCCCCTCGGTCGCCCCGGCGTAAGCCTGCTGCGTCACATGGGCCTGATCCTCCGGCGAAGACGCGTCCAGCGTGGCCACGGGGATGTCGGCCCCCAGCGGGTTGAGAAAGGTGCGGACCCAGGGCTGGTCGGGGGCCAGGATGGCGGCGTGCAGGGCCTCCGCCCCGTCGCCGAACAGGCCCGGGACACGGGTGCGACCGGTGCGGGCCAGCCGTTCGGCGGCGGCGGCGAAGTCAGCCTCGCCCACCGCCAGTTTCAAAGCCGGATCGAGAAGGGCGGCGCTCATTCGTCGGTCGTCACGACGATCTTGCCCATGGCCGTCCGGTCGCCCAGGGCCTTGATGGCGTCGTGGGCGTCCTCCAGCGGATAGGTGCGGCTGACGCGCGGCTTGATCTTGCCATCCTTCCACAGCTGCATCAGCTCGGCCATGTTGGCGGCGTGGGCATTGGGATCGCGCGCCACCGCCGCGCCCCAGAAGACCCCGATCACCGAGACCGACTTCAGCAGGGTCAGGTTCAGCGGCAGGGACGGAATGCCCGCCGGGAAGCCGACCACCAGATAGCGGCCGTTCCAGTCCATCGCCCGCAGCGCCGGCTCGGCGTAGTCGCCGCCGACCGCGTCATAGACCACGTCGGCGCCGTCGCGACCCGTGGCCAGCTTCAGCTCGCCCGACAGGGTTTTCTGCGCCGCCTTGTCCATCGGGCCGGAGGGATAGATCAGGCCGTTGTCGGCCCCCAGTTCGAGCGCGAACTCGACCTTGTCGTTGGTCGAGGCGGCGGCGACGACGCGCGCGCCCATGGCCTTGCCCAGTTCAACCGCAGCCGCGCCCACGCCGCCTGCGGCCCCCAGCACCAGCAGGGTCTCGCCCGGCTGCAGCTTCGCCCGGTCCTTCAAGGCGTAATAGCTGGTGCCGTAGGTCATGGTCAGGGCGGCGGCTTCCTCGAAGCTCATGCCCTCGGGCATGGGGATCAGGCTGGACGCCGGGACCGCCAGACGCTCGACCAGACCGCCCCAGCCCGGCACGGCGATGACGCGGTCGCCCTTGAACACGCCCTTGACGCCCTCGCCCACCGCATCGACCACGCCCGCCACCTCGGCGCCAGGGGCGAAGGGCCGCTCGGGCCGGAACTGGTACTTGTCTTCAATGATCAGGGTGTCGGGATAGTTGATCCCCACGGCCTTGACCTCGATCACCACCTCGCCCGGCTTGGGCGTGGGGTCCATGACCTCCTCGACGACAAGGCTATCAGGGCCGCCGACGGCCTTGGACAGGACTGCGCGCATGCTGGTTTCTTCCGTGATCCCCCGTCGGGCCATGGCGCCGACACGATTGCGACGCTAATCAGCGCGCGGCCCGATGCAAAGAGGCCGAACGGACTTTCAGGAGACGACCATGGCGCGAACCGCCCTCATCCTCCACGGCGGCGCCGGCGCCCGGCGCGAGCGCAACTACGACGCCGAGGTGGTTCACATGCGCCAGGTGGTCGAGGCGATGAAGGCGCGGCTGGACGCCGGCGCCTCGGCCGTGGACGTGGCGGTCGAGGCCGTGGTCATGCTCGAAGACTCCGGTCTCTATGTCGCCGGGCGCGGCGCCTCGCCCAACCTGGCCGGGGCCTATGAACTGGACGCCAGCCTGATGGACGGCGCGAGCGGCAAGGCCGGGGCCGTCGCCGCCCTGCAAGGCTTCCGCAACCCCGTCGTCGCCGCCCGCGCCGTGATGGACCGCACCCCCCACGTCATGCTGGCCGGCGAAGGCGCCGCCCTGTTCGCCCACGATCAGGGGCTGGAGCCGATCGGCGACGAAGAGGCCTGGTTCACCCGCGCCGGCAAGGGCGAGGACAACCATCCGCCCGGCGGCCTCAGCCACGGCACCGTCGGCTGCTGCGTGCTGGACTCTGAAGGCCGCCTCGCCGCCGCCACCTCGACGGCGGGCGTGTTCGGCAAGATGCCGGGCCGCGTCGGCGACACCCCCATCCCCGCCGCCGGCACCTGGGCCGACGACAGCGCCGCCGTCTCCTGCACGGGTCAGGGCGAGTATTTCATCCGCGTCGCCGCCGCCGCGCGCACTGCCTTCGGCGTGGCCGCCGGTCAGTCGCTGGCCGAAGCCGCGCAGGCGACCATCGACCGCATCGGCGGTCTGGGCGGCGACGGCGGCCTGATCGCCCTCGACCGCGAGGGCAACATCGCCCAACCCTACAACAGCCAGGGCATGAAGCGCGCCTGGCTGACCACCGACGGCGAGATCGGGGTTCAGGTTTTCGACCAGTAATTCTCCCCGCTTATCCCCGCGGAGGCGGGGACCCAGTGCTTTGGGATCACTTGCTGCCGCCTAATTGATCGCAGCTTCACTCACGCTCGGCGTGTGAGGTTCTTACTGGGTCCCCGCCTCCGCGGGGATGAGCGGGAATGCGGGCCCGCCGCGCTTCATTACAGCACCGTAAGGTGCGCGGCGGGATTTGACGCTGATAGGGTCCGGTCATCTGCCCCCGGCGCAGCTTGCGGGGCGACCGGAACCTGACTCCCATGAAGACCCGCCTGATCCTGACCGCCTGCGCCTCCGCCCTGCTGCTGGGCCTGCCCGCCGCTGCTTTCGCCGAGAGCGCGGCGCCCGCGACCGTCACTGCCGCCGCACAGGGCGGAGTCGCCGTGCCGCCGCTGGGCTTTACCAAACGCGTCCTGGCCAACGGCATGGAGGTCTATACCGCCCGCGACGCCTCGACCTCGAACGTCACGGTTCAGGTCTGGTATCGCGTCGGCTCCAAGGACGATCCGGCGGGCCGTTCGGGCTTCGCTCACCTGTTCGAGCACCTGCTGTTCAAGGCCACCAAGAACATGCCGTCCGAGACGTTCGACCGTCTGACCGAGGACGTGGGCGGCATGAACAACGCCTTCACCGCCGACGACGTCACCGCCTATTACGAGGTGGTCCCCGCCAACCATCTGCAGCGCATCCTCTTCGCCGAGGCCGACCGCATGGGCTCGCTGGTGGTGGATGAGGCCACCTTCGTCTCCGAACGCGACGTGGTGAAGGAGGAGTACCGCCAGCGCATCCTGGCCAGCCCCTATGGCCGCCTGTTCGGCCTGTTCACGCCCGAGACCATCTATCAGGACCACCCCTATCGCCGTCCGGGTATCGGCTCGATCGAGGAGCTGAACGCCTCGACCCTGGACGACGTTCTGCGCTTCCACGCCACCTACTATCGGCCCGACAACGCCATGCTGATCGTGGCCGGCAACTTCGATCAGGCCCAGCTGGACGCCTGGGTCGACGAATACTTCGCCCCGCTGAAGCGCCCGGCGACGCCCATGCCGGTCAACGATTTGAAAGAGCCCGAGCCGACCGGCCCGCGCACCGCCACCTACTACGCCCCGAACGTGCCCCTGCCCGCCGTGGTCCTGGCCTGGAACACCGTGGCCTATCGCGACGCCGACCGCGCCGCCCTGACGGTGCTGGACGGGGTGCTGTCGACCGGCGAATCCAGCCGCCTTTATCGCTCGCTGGTCTATGACAAGCAGATCGCCGCCTCGATCGGCTCCAACCCCGACTTCGCCCAGCAGGCCGGCAACCTGACCGCCTACGCCATCATGGCCGACGGCCAGTCGCCCGAAGCCGGCAAGGCCGCGCTGGAGGCCGAGATCGCCCGCCTACGCGATGCGCCGATCACCTCGGCCGAACTGAGCGAGGCCAAGAACGAGCTGGTCGCCAATGCGCTGCGCGGCCGCGAGAGCATCGACGACCGCGCCACGACGCTCGGCATGGCCCTGATCATGACCGGCGACGCGACCGCCGCCGACCGCGAGATCGCCGAGATTCAGGCCGTCACCGCCGCCGACATCCAGCGCGTGGCCCGCCGCTATCTGACCCCGCAGCGCCAGATCACCATCAACTACCTGCCCGCCGACGACGAACATCCGGCCAGCGTGCAGAAGATGAACGTGGACGCCCCTGTCACCGTGGCCGAACTGGCCCCCGCCGGTCCGGTCGCCGTCCTGCTGCCGGAAGCCGAGCGCGCCCGCCTGCCCCAGCCGGGCGCGGAAGTCGCCCCCGCCACGCCCGCCGTGGCTGACTTCCGTCTGGCCAACGGCATGCGGGTTCTGGTCGCCCCGACCGAGGGTCTGCCGCTGGTCTCGGCCCGCCTCAACTTCAACGCGGGTTCGGCCAACGACCCGGCGGGCAAGCCGGGCGTCGCCGCCATGACCGCCGGCCTGCTGACCCAGGGCACCAAGACGAAGTCGGCGCCCGAGATCGCCACCGCCATCGAACAACTGGGCGCCAATATCGGCGCGGGCTCAGGCGCAGACTTCACCAACATCTACGCCAATGCGCCCAAGGACGTGTTCGGCCGCTCGCTCAGCCTGATGGCCGATCTGGTGCGCAACCCGGCCTTCGCCGCCGAGGAACTGGAGCGTCAGCAGTCGCAGACCCTGGACGGTCTGCGCGTGGCCCTCAGCCAGCCCGGCTCCATCGCCGCCCAGTCGGTCGGCCGCGTCATCTACGGCGACGCCCCCTATGGCGCGCCCGGCGGCGGCACCCTGACCAGCGTCCCGGCCATCACCCGCGAGGACGTGGCCGCCTTCCACGCCGCCCGCTATCGCCCGTCGCAGGCCACCATCGTCTTCTCGGGCGCCGTGACGCCCGCCGAAGCGCGTGAACTGGCGCAAGCCGCCTTCGGCGACTGGCGCGACCCGTCGTCCGCCGCCCCCGGCCCCGTCGCCAAGGCCGGACCGGCCCTGCCGCCGCGCATCGTCGTCATAGACCAGCCGGGCGCGGGTCAGGCCGCCGTCACCGCCGCCATTCGCGGCATCAAGCGCGCCGACGCCGACTACTTCCCGCTGACGCTCGGCAACACCCTGCTGGGCGGCGGCTTCTCGTCGCGCCTCAATCAGGAAATCCGCATCAAGCGCGGCCTCAGCTACGGCGCCCGCTCCTCGGTCGGCGCCCAGCAGGACGTCGGCGTCTTCACCGCCTCGACCCAGACCAAGAACGAGACGGCGACCGAGGTGGCCGACCTGATCCTGGCCGAGGTCGGCAAGCTGGGGACCGCCCCGGCGACCGAGGCCGAACTGGCCCCGCGCCGCGCTGCGCTGATCGGCGGCTTCGGCCGCTCGCTGGAGACGGTGGACGGTCTGGGCGGCCTGGTCGCCAACCTGGCCCTCTACGACCTGCCGATGAGCGATCTGGCCGACTATGCCGGCAAGGTCCGTTCGGTCACCCCGCAACAGGTCGAGGCCGCCTTCGCCGAACACCTGCCCACCGACCGCGCCAGCCTGGTCATCGTCGGCGACGCGTCGAAGTTCATCGACGCCCTGCGCGCCAAATACCCGAACGTCGAGGTCATCCCACTGACTGACCTGAACCTGAACAGCGCGGCGCTGCGCTAGGGTTACAGACCTCCCCGTCGCCCGGCGGGGAGGTTCGCCCCATTCTTCCGTCATCCTCCGGCGTAGCGCAGCGGAGACCGGGGGACCCAGCGGCGCCGAAGGCGATCTTCACCTCAAACGCAGCGCATGGATCTGTCGCCCTACGGGCGCCGCTGGGTCCTCCGGTCAAGCCGGAGGATGACGGAGTGAGAGGGGCGCTTCTTGTGGTCCCGGATAGCGGCTCCGCCGCTTCCGGGATGACACATAGATCAGGCCGTCAGGCAGACCACCTGGGCCACGCGAAGGTCGCGCCGAAGCCGGTCGGCGACCTGGCCGTAGTTGGCGGTGTTGACCGCCTCGCCCAGGGCCTTTTCATCCGCCCGCTGCTCGCCCCGGATGGCGGGTACGAAGGTGTCCGGCGCCGTGGTGTAGATCAGGCCCCGGCGCGGCGCCTCGGCGATGGTGACGCCCAGCACCCGGCCGCGCCCGTCCAGCACCGGCGCGCCGGACAGGCCCGAAAGCGTGCCCTTCAGCCCCTTGGTGCGCCCCGATTCGGCCCAGGCCAGGACCGGCTCGTCGCGCTCGCCGCGCCCTCGGACCTTCAACGTCTCGCGGCCCAGAAGGCGCGAAGCGACCTCGCCGGGATGGCCCTGGGGGAAGCCCGGATGGAAGGCGCGCTGGCCCTTGTGCAGCGGCGCCTGGGCGGCGACCGGCAGGGCGGGCGGGCCGCCCTCGGTCAGCAGCAAGGCCACATCGGCGCGTTCGGCCAGTCGCACGTCGGCGGCCAGCGCGCGCCCGCCGCCGATCACCAGGGCCGGACGACGGCACCCCTCGACCACGTGCCGAGCCGTGACCCAGCGGCCGTCCCCGGCGATGGAGAAGGCGGTGCCGGACGACGGCTGGAAAGGCGCATCGGGCGCGAACACCGTGACCGACGGGTCAAACGGCGTGACCGGCCCCAGCAGGGCGCCGTGAGCCTCGTCGTCCTCGGGCGCGTGCGGTGCGTCCGCCTTTTCCCGCCGCCCCAGCGAGACGATCAGCAAGGCGCCGATCACCGCCGCATAGATGGTCCAGTCGGGAAGATGCGGGAAACGCATGGCCTCAGCCCGTCAGGGCCGCGGCCAGGATCAGGGCGGTGGCCAGCTTGGCCCCCGCCAGCACCACGGCGGCGGAAACCTCGCCCTTTTCGATCCTCTGCGGCAGACCGGTCAGCAGCAGGTCGACGACGCGGAAGGCCAGCAGTTGCAGCACCACCGTCGCCACGCCCCAGATGGCGATGTCGCGGATCGAGGTCGAGATCGACAATGAGGTCGCCAGAGGAATGGCCAGACCCACCAGCACCCCGACGAAGGCCACGGCGGCGGCGGGATTGCCTTGACGGATCAGCGCCACCTCACGCCACGGCGTCAGCAGGGCATAGACCGTCGCCCCCATGGCCAGCAGACCGAAGGTCACGACCAGATGCAGGATCAGGATGGGAAAGCCGGTGGCGAAGGCCTGAACCTCAGGGCTCGACAGGACGCTGGGCAGAGACGACGAGTCCATGATGTGCGAGCCCGCAGCCCCCTGCTGAAAACGGAACGAAAGCAAAACAGCCATGCCCAAGCCGACCCGCCTCCGCTAGAGCAGCGGAGCCACAGTCAGGAAGGAAAACAGCGTTACCCGCAAGGTGGCGACATCAAGCCGCCGCGACCTCGCCGGCATCCTCGCGCTCAGCCTTGATCCGCGCCGAGGCCCGCTGCTTCTCGCTCTCGGACTTCAGCTGGCCGCAGGCGGCCAGGATGTCGCGGCCGCGCGGGGTGCGAATGGGCGAGGCGAAGCCGGCCTTGTTCAGGATGGCGGCGAAGCGTTCGATCGTCTTCCAGTCCGAGCACTCATAGTCCGTGCCGGGCCAGGGGTTGAACGGGATCAGATTGACCTTGGCCGGAATGCCCTCGATCAGCTTGACCAGGGTGCGGGCCTCCTCGGGGCTGTCGTTGACGCCCTTCAGCATGACGTATTCGAACGTCACCCGGCGCGCGTTGGAGAGGCCCGGATAGGCGCGGATGCCCGCCATCAACTGATCCAGCGGATACTTCTTGTTCAGCGGCACCAGAACATCGCGCAGGGCGTCGTTGGTGGCGTGCAGGCTGATCGCCAGCATAGCCTGGGTGCGCGTGCCGAGCGCGTCCAGTTGCGGCACGACGCCCGAGGTCGACACCGTCATCCGCCGCCGCGACAGGGAGATGCCCTCGGGGTCCGAGATGATGTCGATGGCGTCCGACACGTGATCCAGATTGTAGAGCGGCTCGCCCATGCCCATGAAGACGATGTTGGACAGGCGCCGGTCCTCGCTGGGCGAAGGCCATTCGTTCAGATCATCGCGGCACACCTGGACCTGGGCCACGATCTCGGCGGCGGTCAGGTTGCGGACCAGCTTCTGCGTGCCGGTGTGGCAGAAGGTGCAGTTCAGGGTGCAGCCGACCTGGGACGAGACGCACAGGGCGCCGGCCCGGCCCACGTCGGGAATATAGACGGCCTCGACCTCGATGCCCGGCGCGGTGCGGATCAGGTATTTGCGCGTGCCGTCCTTGGACACCTGACGCTCGACGATCTCGGGGCGGGCCAGGGTGAAGACCTCTGCCAGAGCCGCGCGGGTCTCCTTGCCGATGTCGCTCATCAGGGCGAAGTCTGTGACGCCGTAGTGGTGGATCCAGCGCCAGATCTGAGTGGCGCGCATCTTGGCCTTGGCGGGCAGGCAGATGTCCGCGTCGATCAGGGCCTGGCGCAGGCCCGTACGCGTCAAACCGGCCAGGTTGACGGGGGCTTTGGCTGCGGCGGAAGCACGCGAAAGGTCGAGCGTGATGCTCAAGGCTGGATATCCTGCGGCGGGGGTTAAGGGCGGTGTCTAGCACAAAGGGGGGCCTTTGTCGCCTTCGGCCACGTTCAGAGGAATTATGCGCCTCGATTGTGCGGGCTTAGGAAAGGTCTTTTCCGGGCCGGAACTTCCGCGAACAGTTGATCCCGACGAGGACGGCGGCTAAAGCCCGCCGCGTTGGGGAGTAGCTTCCGGCGTCTGTCAGCCGGGATCGCGTCAACATACTTGCCCCTGCAGGGGGGCATGGCGCGATCAGCGGATACCCATCCGCCTAGCGAGACCAGCACGATCCGGGGGCCGAGCCGGCCTGCGCCCGGACGTGCTGTCACGCGCCCGGCTTGAGTCCCGACTTCATGACCCCCATCGCCATCGCCATCCTGTCGCTCAGCATGTCCGCCGACGCCTTCGCCGCCGCCATCGGGCGGGGCGCCCAGCACCGTCCCACCGTGCCGCAGGCCCTGCGCTCGGGTCTGGTGTTCGGCGTGATCGAGGCCATCACCCCGCTGATCGGCTTCGCCCTGGGCGTCGCCGCGGCCGGGTTTGTCGCCGCCATCGACCACTGGATCGCTTTCGGCCTGCTGGGCGCGGTCGGCGGCAAGATGATCTGGGAGGCGCTGAAGCCCGACGACGGCGCCGATGAAGAAGCCGAGGACAAGAAGGCCGCCTCGCGCGGCCTGATCGCCCTGGTCGCCACCGCCGTCGGCACCTCGATCGACGCAGGCGCGGTCGGAGTCGGCCTGGCCCTGCTGGGCGAAAACATCTGGCTGATCGCGGCCTGTATCGGCCTGACCACCTTCGCCCTGGCCACGCTCGGTCTGCTGATCGGCAAGGCGGCGGGCACGCGGCTGGGCAAGATCGTCGAACTGGTCGGCGGCGTCGCCCTGATCGCGCTGGGCCTCAAGATCCTGCTGGAGCACCTGGGCGTGCTGACATTCTGAAGCTTAACCTTGCATCGCGGACGCGACTGGCGGAACGTCCGCCCTCGGCTAACCGTTAAGCCGTCAGTCGCAAGGAGCCCTCGTCATGCGTGCAGTTCTCGTCCTCGCCGCCCTCGTCGCCCCCCTGGCCCTCGGCGCCTGCGCCACGGGCAAGACCTATCCGACCTATCAGGAAGAGTACGACAAGCTGAACGCCGACTGCGTCGCGCGCGGCGGCATCCTGACGCCGTCCGGCGCCAGCACGGGACGGCCGCAGACGGACAACATCTGCAAGATCACCGGCGGCGCGACGCGCATCCCGCAGGGCTAGATCGAATCTGACCGGGGAAATCCGTGGTGGTTGGAGGCGGGATCGAACCGCCGACCTGTGGGTTATGAATCCACCGCTCTAACCATCTGAGCTACCCAACCCCTTACGGGATCTCGCGAAAGGTCGTGACGACCGTGCAGCGCGAGAGGCGTGCGTATATCGCCGCCTTCCTTCGGGTTCAAGCCGCTTAAGTGCGGAAATCGCACGGGGCGATCGGTCGCGGGCGATTTCGGCTCGCGCATGGAACGGCGAGGCTTCATTCTGGATGGCGACATCTGCTGTTCAGGAGAGCCTCATGCGTCCGATCGCCTTCGCTGCTTCCGCCTCGCTTCTCGTCCTCGCCGCCGCCTGCGGCGCCAACGGGCAGAGCGCACCCGCCGCTCCCGGCGCCCCCGTCGAGACCCGTCCCGCCAACAATCCCGATCAGAAGCCTGCCTTCGAGGGCCAGACCCGCGCGCCCGGCGTCCAAACCGTGGTGTCGATGGCCCATGCGGTCGTGGCCTCGGGTCTGGTCCATCCCTGGGGTCTGGCCCTGCTGCCGGACGGCCGGTGGCTGGTGACGGAAAAGCCGGGCCGGATGCGCGTGATCAGCGCCGAGGGGCAGGTCGGCGCGCCGATCACGGGTCTGCCCGCCGTCGATGCGCGCGGCCAGGGCGGGCTGCTGGACGTCATTGTCGGGCCGAGCTTCGCTCAGGACCGGATGATCTACTGGAGCTATGCCGAGCCTCGGGAAGGCGGCAACGCCACCTCGGTCGCGCGCGGCCGCCTGTCGGACGACCTGACGAAGGTCGAAAACGTCCAGGTCATCTTCCGCGCCCTGCCCGTCTATGACGGCGACAAGCATTTCGGCTCCTCGCTGGCCTTCGCGCCGGACGGCAAGCTGTTCATCACGCTCGGCGAACGCTCCGACAAGCCGATGCGGCCCCAGGCCCAGGACCTGGGCTCGCACATGGGCAAGACCATCCGCATCAACGCCGACGGCAGCGTCCCCGCCGACAACCCCTTCGTCGGCCAGGCGGGCGCAAAACCCGAGATCTGGTCCCTGGGCCACCGCAATATGCAGGGCATCGCCGTTCAGCCCGGCACGGGCGCGATCTGGACCGTGGAGCACGGCACGCGCGGCGGCGACGAAATCAACCTGGATCAGGCGGGCAAGAACTACGGCTGGCCGGGCGTCGCCTACGGCATCGAATACAACGGCCAGCCCATCCCCGCCGTGACGGCCAAGGAAGGCACGGAACAGCCGGTCTATTACTGGGACCCCGTCATCGCGCCGGGCGGCATGGCCTTCTACAGCGGCCGCATGTTCCCCGGCTGGAACGGCAACCTGATGGTCACGGGTCTGGGCGGCAAGCACCTGGCGCGACTGGTGCTGGAGAATAACCGCGTCGTCGGCGAAGAGCGGCTGCTGACCGGGCTGAACGAACGCATCCGCGACGTGGCGGTCGCCGCCGACGGCGCCGTCTGGGTCATCACCGACGAAGAAGACGGCAAGCTGATCAGGCTTGCCGTCTCTCAGTAGGCTCTAGATATGCGGGAGGTCAGCGCGCCTCCCGCATCTCCACCGCCGCTGCCGCCGCCGCCGGCTCATCGCCGTCGCGCGTCATCGGTTCGTCACCCATGGCGAAGGCGTTGTCCTCGCCGTGGAAGGTGTGGGTCTCGGCCAGAATTTCCGGGTGACCCTTCAACTGGGCCATGGCGCTCCTCTTGCGCTCACGCATCTTGTCGGCCAGGGCGTCCATGTCCAGACCGGCGGCGCGGGCCTGGCTGAACATGCCTTCGGAGCGCATCTCCTCTTCCTTGACGTGGTGCTCGATCATTTCCGACAGCACCTTGACCTTGGCGTCGTAGAAGGCCTCGTCGGGGCCGCCCGCCTCGATGTCGTTGATCAGCACCTTGGCGGCGTCATGCTCGACATAGGCCTCGTTGAGCAGGTCCTCCTCGATCTGGCCGCGACAGGCCGGATAGAAGATCTCCTCTTCGATAATGGTGTGGACCTTCAGCTCCAGACAGGCCTGCTCGGCCAGGGCCTTCTTGCGGTCCTTGCCGCGCGCCTTCTCGAAACTGGCGAAAATCTCCTCCACCTTGCGGTGGTCGGCCTTCAGCATGGCGACGGCGTCCATCTCTTCATAGGTCTGGGTCACGGCGGTTCTCCCGGTTGATGGTCCCTAGGAAGACAAGCCGCCGCACAGTCGTTCCTACAGCCGAGCTAGGTGAGAAACGTTCGCGGCAAGGCCTCACGCGCGTTGTTACTTGACGTTGACGTAAACGTCGGGTTTCTACGCCCCAGGTTTCAATTCCAGACCCGTCCCTCAAGCCGCGAGGCGCCGAGAGACAGAGACCCTAGAAGTTCGATCTGTCCCTCCAGCAGCGAGGCGCCGCGCGCCGAGCGGTAGGGACCCAACAAAGAGAGACATTCATGGCCGACGCCTACATCTACGACGCCGTGCGTACCCCGCGCGGCAAGGGCAAGAAGGACGGGTCCCTGCACGAGATCACAGCCTTGTCGCTGGCCAGCCAGGTGCTGCAAGCTCTGCGTGATCGCAACGATCTGGACACCTCGAAGGTCGACGACGTCATCCTCGGCTGCGTCTCGCCGGTGGGCGAACAGGGCGCCGACATCGCCCGCACCGCCGTGCTGAACGCCGGCTGGGCCCAGACCACGGCGGGCGTTCAGGTCAACCGCTTCTGCGCCTCAGGTCTGGAAGCCGTGAACATGGCCGCTGCGAAAGTGAAGTCCGGCGAGGCCGACTTCGCCGTCGGCGGCGGCGTGGAGGCCATGAGCCGCGTGCCGATGGGCTCGGACGGCGGCGCCTGGCCGGTCGATCCGTCCAGCGCCTTCCCCACCTATTTCGTGCCCCAAGGCGTCTCGGCCGACATGATCGCCACCAAGTGGGGCTTCAGCCGCGCCGACGTGGACGCCTATTCGGTCGAAAGCCATAAGCGTTCGGCTCAATCCTGGGCCGAGGGCCGCTTCAGCAAGTCGGTCATCCCGGTGCTGGACCAGCTGGGTCTGGTCCGCCTGGACCGCGACGAGACCATTCGTCCGACCACGGACATGCAGACGCTCGGCGCGCTGAACCCCTCCTTCGCCATGATGGGCGAGATGGCCTTCGACAGCGTCATCAACCAGCGCTACCCCGAGGTCGAGCGCGTCAACCACGTCCACACCCCCGGCAACTCGTCGGGCATCGTCGATGGTTCGGCGGGCGTCCTGATCGGCTCGCTGGAAGCCGGCAAGGCCTTGGGCCTGAAGCCGCGCGCCAAGATCCGCGGCGCCGCCTCGATCGGCTCGGAGCCGTCGATCATGCTGACCGGCCCCGAGTTCGTGACCAACAAGCTGCTGGGTCGTCTGGGCATGAAGTCCACCGACATCGACCTCTATGAGCTGAACGAGGCCTTCGCCGCCGTGGTCCTGCGCTACATGCAGGCGCTCGACATCCCGCACGACAAGATCAACGTCTGCGGCGGCGCCATCGCCATGGGCCACCCCCTGGGCGCCACGGGCGCCATGATCACCGGCGTGGTGCTGGACGAGCTGGAACGCTCGGACAAGGAAACCGCCCTGATCACCCTGTGCATCGGCGGCGGCATGGGCACCGCCACCGTCATCGAACGCGTCTGATCGGGAGCGACTGACCATGGAAAACTTCAAGATCGACGTCGATGCCGACGGTATCGCCCTGATCACCTTCGACGTCCCCGGACGTTCGATGAACACCCTGACCTCGTCCGTCATGGCCGAGATTCCGCAACTGGTGGAACGCATCAAGACCGATGACGCCGTCAAGGGCGCGGTCCTGACCTCGGGCAAGGCGTCGGGCTTCTGCGCCGGCGCCGACCTGGGCGACATCGCCGGCGGCATGATCGGCGGCGCCAGCCTGCAGGACGCCTATGACGCGGGCTGGAAGATGAACGGCGCCCTGCGCGCGCTGGAAACCTGCGGCAAGCCGGTGGCTGCGGCCATCAACGGCCTGGCGCTGGGCGGCGGCCTCGAACTCACCCTCGCCTGCCACTATCGCGTGGTCGAGAACGACAACAGGATCCAGCTGGGCCTGCCCGAGATCAAGGTCGGCCTCTTCCCCGGCGGCGGCGGCACTCAGCGCCTGACGCGCCTGATCGGCGTTCAGGCCGCCATGATGGCCATGACCGAGGGCAAGTCCTTCCGTCCGAACGACGCCAAGGGCGCCGGCATCGTCCACGAGGTGGTCGAAAAGGGTCAGTCGGTCGAGGCCGCCAAGACCTGGATCAAGAACGGCGGGAAAGCCGTCCAGCCGTGGGACGACAAGGGCTTCAAACTGCCCGGCGGCGGCCCCTACCACCCGGCGGGCATCCAGAACTTCCTGGTCGGCAACGCCATGATCCGCAAGCAGACCTACGGCAACTACCCGGCCGCCACCAACCTGATGAAGGCCGTCTATGAAGGCGTTCAGGTGCCGATGGACGCGGCGCTCCGCATCGAGACCCGCTACTTCATCAAGACCCTGATGACGCCGCAGGCCCAGGGCATGATCCGCAGCCTCTTCCTGTCTAAGCAGGATCTGGACAAGGGCGCCGTGCGTCCGGCGGGCGTGCCCAAGTCCGACGCCCGCAAGGTTTCTGTTCTTGGCGCCGGCATGATGGGCGCGGGCGTGGCCTATGTGCAGGTCATGGCCGGCATCGAGACCGTCCTGATCGACCAGACCCAGGAAGCCGCCGACAAGGGCAAGGCCCACGTCGAGGAACTGCTGAAGAAGCGTCTGTCGCGCGGCCAGATGACCCAGGAGAAGTTCGACGCTGCCCTGGCCTTGGTCACCGCCACCACCGACTATGATCACATCAAGGGCTCGGACCTGGTCATCGAGGCCGTGTTCGAAAACCGCGAGATCAAGGCCGACGTGACCAAGCGCGCCGAGGCCCAGCTGGCTGAGGGCGCCGTCTTCGGCTCCAACACCTCGACCCTGCCGATCACCGGCCTGGCCGAGGCCAGCGTGCGTCCCGAGGACTTCATCGGCATCCACTTCTTCTCGCCCGTCGACAAGATGATGCTGGTCGAGATCATCATGGGCGAAAAGACCGGCCAGACGGCGCTGGCCAAGGCGCTGGACTATGTGCTGAAGATCAAGAAGACCCCGATCGTCGTCAACGACAGCCGCGGTTTCTACACCTCGCGCTGCTTCGCCACCTATGTGGCCGAAGGCCTGGCCATGCTCGAGGAGGGCTATGCGCCGGCCCTGATCGACAACATCGGCCGCATGACCGGCATGCCGCGCGGGCCGCTGGAAATGCACGACGACGTGGCGCTGGACCTGTCGGTCAAGGTCGCCAAGCAGACCCAGGCCGACCTGGGCGACGCCTATGTGCCGCTGCCCGGCGCCCATATCGTGCAGAAGATGGTCGAGGACCTGGGCCGCTATGGCCGCAAGAACGGCAAGGGCTTCTACGACTACGATTCCAAGCCCAAGACCCTGTGGGCGGGCCTGTCCGATCTGGCCCCGGTCACGATCAAGGACTCGACGCCCGAACTGGTCGAGGATCAGAAGAACCGCCTGCTGTATCGTCAGGCCATCGAGGTCGCCCGCTGCTGGGAAGAGGGCGTCATCGACGACCCGCGCGAGGCCGACGTCGGCGCCATCCTGGCCTGGGGCTTCGCGCCCTGGACCGGCGGCCCGATCACCTTCATCGACCAGACCGGCCTCAAGGCCTTCGTGGCCAAGGCCGACGACTACGCCGCCCGCTACGGCGACCGCTTCCAGGTCCCGCAACTGCTGCGCGACATGGCCGCCAAGGGGGAGACCTTCTACGGCCGCTTCGCCCCGGAGAAGAAGGCGGCCTGATATCCACGACAGGCTGAAAACGGAAAGGGCGGCTCCTCGGAGCCGCCCTTTTTCTTTGCCCCATCGCTCGAGACGCGGTGGCTCGCTGCTTGAGCGCGCGCCCCTCACCGTCATCCCGGCCGCAGCGAAGCGGAGAGCCGGGACCGCCCAATACGCCGCGCTTCCTGCGGTCCCGGATAAGCGCTGCGCGCTTTCCGGGATGACGAATGTGGCGATCACCTGCTCCTGAACACCCGCGAGGCCGCATAGCCGGTCAGCGCCGCCAGCAGCACGCACAGCACGCCGTAGGACCAGGGCCGCCGGTGGGCGAACTCATAGATGTCGCGCTCCAGCCCCACCTTCTCGACTGTCAGGGTCAGGTTGGACACCGACACCGGCGCCCCCTCCTGAAACAGCCAGACCTCGGCGTAGTATTTGCCGGTCGGGGCCACGGTCGGCAGCTCGACCTCTGCGCGGAACAGGCCCTTGTCGACGAACTGCACCCCGTCGGGATCGGTGTTGTAAAGCGCCGCCGCCTCCTTCAGCCGGATCACGGCGCGGCGCCAGTCGAGGTAGTCCTCCCCCAGACGGCTGACCACCACGTCGCGCACGCCGTAGCGGGTGACCGTGCGGCTTTCTTCGGGGGCGTCAATGCGCAGGTGATCGACGCCGACGCCGAGACGACGCAACTGGCCGAAGTCGGCCACGTCCGACAGGGGCCGGGTCGAGGCGGTCATGTAGAAGCCGGGCGCGCCCTCGAACAGGACCGGGCGGCTGTTCAGCCAGACGCCCATGTTGCGGGTCTTCTTGACCAGACGCACCGGGGCGTCCGGCCCGCGCACCACCACCACCACGTCGGCGGGGATGTCGGTCGGATTGAACACCGCGCCATAGAGGACGATGGAGGCGCCGCGGAAGCTGGAGTCGACCTCGACCTGGGCGTCGGTCAGGGCGGCGGCGACGCGCACCTCGCCTTCGGTGGCGACCGAGCGTTCGATGGTTCCCGGCGCGACCATGGGCGCCGGTTCGGGCGGCAGGGCCTGGAACATCAGTCGCCCACCCCCGGCGCCAGAAGGAACAGATCACTGGGCCGCACGAACAGCTCCAGCCCCATCTGGATGCCGACCAGAAGCACGATCAGGCCGAGGGCCGCGCGCATCTCCTCCGCCCGGAACCGGCCCGACAGCTTCGCCCCGAACTGGGCCCCGACCACCCCGCCCAGCAGCAGGATGGTCGACAGGACGATGTCCACCGTCTGATTGCGCCCGGCCTGCAGGATGGTGGTGACGGCCGTGGTGATGATGATCTGGAACAGGCTGGTGCCCACCACGACGCTGGCCCGCATGCGCAGCACATAGAGCATGGCCGGCACCAGGATAAAGCCGCCGCCCACCCCCATGATGGCCGACAGAATGCCCGCGAAGACGCCCAGGCCGAAAGGCGGAATGGCGCTGATATAGAGTCCCGAGCGTGGAAAACGCATGCGGAACGGCAGGCCGTACAGCCACATGGGGCGACGGCGTTCCTTGCGCGGCGGGGTCTCGCCCCGCACCCGGTGCAGGATCTGCGTCAGGCTTTCGTACAGCATCATGCTGCCGATCAGGCCCAGGAAGACCAGATAGGAGACGGCCACGACCAGATCGGCCTGACCCAGCAGCCGCAGGTAGCGGAACATCTCGACGCCCGCGAGCGCGCCGAGCGCCCCGCCCACGGCCATGATGCCGCCGATGCGGTAATCGACGGCCTTCATGCCCGAATAGCGGATCACGCCCGAGGTCGAGGAGGCGACGACGTGGCTGGCCTGGCTGGCGACGGCCACGGTCGGGGGAATGCCCATGAAGACGAGGACGGGCGCCATCAAGAAGCCGCCGCCGATGCCGAACAGGCCCGAGACAAAGCCGACCAGCGCGCCCAGCAGAACCAGGAACGGCCAGTTCACCGAAACCTCGGCGATCGGCAGGTAAATATCCACGGCACGCGCCTTCGGCTGGAAGGGAACGCAGAACAGCGCCGGAAAGGCGACTAGCCTCTTGGTCTTAGCGAGGGCTGCGGCGAACCGCCACCCCTACCGCCTCTTCGACGCGTTTCGCTACGCCACCGGCTCGACCGTAAAGGCGTCCGCCGCCTCGCGCGCCACGCGGCGCGTCTCGGCCGAGGTCACCGGCGTCAGCCGCTGCACCGCCGCCAGCGCCTGCTGGTCGCCGCGACGGGCCGCGATCATGTACCACTTGAAGGCCTCGGTCGCATTCGGGGCCACGCCCTCGTCGCCCTTCTCGTACAGGCGAGCGACATTGTACTGGCTGTCGACGCGGCCGGCCTCAGCCGCCTTCTTGAGCCAGCTCAGGGCCTCGACGCGGTTCCGTGATCCGCCTTCACCGTCGTACAACTGCATGGCGTAGTAATGCATGGCCCGCGCCTCGCCGCCCTCGGCCGCGCGCCGGGCCCAGGCCCGGGCCTCGACCGGATCGGGGGTCAGACCGGCGCCGCCCTCCTGATAGAGGCCCGCCAGACGCATCTGCGCCGGACCGTAGCCCAGGTTGGCCGCGCGCTTCAGAGTCTCCAGACCACTGTCGTCGCCGTTGTCGATCAGTTGCACGCCGCGCGCATAGAGGGCCGCGCCCTCGGTCGCCGCCACGTCCGGCGACGGCACGGCCTCCGTCGGCGTCGCGCTGAGCGCTACAGCGGCGATCGGCGCCGGGTCCGCATCAGCCGTCGACGCCGCGCCGCCGGTGAGGCTCGCCATGTCCGGCAGGATCAGGCCCGAGCCCTCGGCCAGTTGCAGAGAGGCGTAGCCGCCGCCCATGACCAGCGCCGCCACTGCCGAGGCGCCCAGCGCCTTGCGCATGGTCGAGCCTTCACGCGTCGCCTGTTTGTCCAGACGCTCCTGCAACTTGGACTTGCCGCCCCGCTTCAGACCGAAGCCCTTGCGCGGGGTCTCGTCGGTATTGGCCATGGCGGCGCGCGCCGCGTCCAGGGCGTCTCGCGTCGTAGCACGGCCCGCCGCGGCGCCCGCCTTGAGCGCGTCTGGATCAATGAAGTCGATCTCGGCCGAGAAGCCGTCGTCGCCGACCTCGTCGCCCGGACCGTCCACCAGCGGCGGCAGACCGCCCACGGCGTCCAGGAAGGCGTCGTCGACCAGGACGTCGCGCACATCGGCGCCGCCAAAGTCGTCGGTGACAAAATCGCTCTCGGCCAAGGGCGCATCGGCGAAGGCGGGCTCGACAGCCTCGTCCAGAGGATCGGTGGAAACGGCGCCGAAGCGGGCCCGCTCGGGGCTGGAGCCGAACAGGGCGGCGGGCGTCGTCTCCCCCTCCTCGACCGGCGCCGAGGGATTCAACTCGGCGTCCAGAGGGTCGGCGAAGACCGGCTCAGGGTCGCGCACCATAGGCGTGGGGAAGGGCGCAGCGTCCAGAATGCCGCCCAAGGTGTCGTCGGACCAGATGTCGTCCGCCGGATCGGCGAAGGCGGCGGCGCGCCAGTCCCCGCTCGGGCTTTCAGCCGGACTCCAAGGCGTCGGCTCGAGGCTTTCCAGCGGCGTCTCGCGACGACCGGCGCGTGCGCCGCGCTGCTCGATGCTCTCTCGGGCCTCGGCCAGCAGACGCGCGGTGCGCTCCTCGCTCTGACGCATCCGCTCGCCCAGTTCGCCCGAGGCGCGGTCGTAGCGTTGCTCGATCTTGTCGGTGTTCTCGGCCAGGCGGCGGCCGATGTCGTCCAGGGCCTGAGCGGAGCGACGTTCCGACTGGGCGATGCGCTCGGACAAACGATCCGAGATGCGGGTGATCTCGCCGCCCAAGCGTTCCAGCGCCAGGGCGTTCTGGTCGTCGGACCGCGTCATCCGTTGATCCACGGCCTGAACGTGACGCTGCATCTCGCGATCCAGCCGGTCATTCAGCTCACGGCCCATGACCTCGACGCGAGCCTCGACGTCCGACGTCGCGCCGCCCGTTTCGACCTTCTCGACGCGGGCGTTCAGGTTCTGGGCGATGCGCAGGACTTCACGGCCCATGGCTTCGACGGCGTCGGCCGACCGCTGCTCGGCGGCGCGGGTCTGATCGCCGACGGCGGCCAGGGCGCGCTCGATGCGATCCACGCGGTTTTCGGTCTCGGCCACGTCGAGGCGACGCATCATCTCGACGCGGCTGCCCTCGACCTGACGCGCCAGGGTCTCGGCCAGTTTTTCGAACCGCGCGGCTTCGCGGCTATGTTCCGGTTCGACCCGGCCTTCCGCGTCGCGCAGACGCAGGTCCAACGCCGCGAACGACCGCTCCAGCCCCTTGAGGGCTTCCGACGTGCGCTCCTGCGCCTCGTCCAGACGCTGGCCGACCTGGGCCAGGACGTCGGTTCCAGCCCCCGGACCGGCGGCCTTCTCAACCGCCTCCATCCGTTCACGAAGCTCGCTGATGGTGGTGCGCTGACGCTCGTCCAGATCGAACAGCCGGCTGGAGACGGCGCCCAGGGCCGCGTCAAGCTTGGCGAAGCCTTCCTCGGTCTGGGGGCCGATTTCCCGTTCGAAGCGGCGCAGGCGCTTATGGCCCTCGCGCAGTTCATCGGCGATGTCATCAATGCGGCGGGCATAGCCCAGACCGATCTCGTCCTGCTTGTCCAGACGGCGCACCAGGCCGGCCACGGCCTGATCGACGCCCTGAATGGCGACGGTCGAGTGGCGCTCGACGGCTTCCAGCCGGGCGGCGATGATTTCGAGCGAGGCGCCGACGCGAACGCCGTCGTCCTCGGCGCCATAGACGTCGTCCAGGCGGCGCGAGCGACTGCGGCGGTCATAGGGGTCAGGAATAGGCGTGCGGCGCGGCAGGGGCGTGACGCCCTCGTCCTCGTCCGGCTCGTCCATGATCATGGAGTTCAGCCATTCGCCCAAGGTCATGCCAGACCGACGCGCCAGGTCCTTGGCGATCTCGCGGGCCTTGGGGTCTATCCCCTTCACGCTCCACGGCGCTGCTGCGCTCACTGATTCGCCTCCCGACCCATTTGGAGAACGCTAACCTTCCAGATCATGCGTGTAAATCTATCGTTAACCGCAATATCTGGCGCCTGGACCAGACGAATCGCGGAACCCGACCCTGTAGCTGAGCCGTTCATCGCTCCGATATGGTTAATGTCGCGTTTACGATAATCTTCGCGTCGGATTTCGACTTGCGAAGCCTGGCCTGACACGCCAACTGCCCTCGCCATGAGCCCTTCCCTGACCCTGACCCTGCTGGCCGTCTCGACCGCCGTCGCCGTCTTTTCCGGCTGGCGCGGGGCCCGTCCGCCGGACTTGTCGCGCGGTCCGCGCATGATCCCGTGGCGGTTCATCATGCTGGTCGCAGGGGCGCTGACCTTCCTGCTGCTGATCCACCTGGCCGCTGTGCTGAGCGGCCGGACCTTCCCCACGACCTGACGGAACGGGACGGCCCGCCGACGGTTCTTCTGCCTCACTTGCAGAAAGGAACACCGGATGAACAAGGATCTGACCCCCGCCGAGGCCGAAGCCGAATTCTGGAACAGCCTGAAGCACAGCAACACGGGCATGCTCGGCCTGGACCGGCCCGGCTATCACAGCCAGCCGATGACCGCCTTCCGCGAGGAAGAGACCGGGACGATCTGGTTCTTCACCCGCAATGACACCGATCTGGCGCGCGATGTCGCCGCGCCGGGTCAGTCGGCCATGTTCAGCTACGGATCGAAGGACCAGAAGGTCTGGGCCTGCATCCACGGCGAGTTGTCGGCCCAAGGGCGCGACCCGGCGATTATCGACCGCTACTGGAATCCGGTGCTGGCGGCCTGGTATCCGGGCGGCAAGGATGATCCCGACCTGACCCTGCTGCGCTTCGACGCCGACGACGGCCGGGTCTGGGTCAGCGACGGCGGGGTGTTCAAATTCGCCTATGAGATCGCCAAGGCCAACGTCACCAAGACCCTGCCCGACGCCGGCGGCGTGGCCGACGTCAATCTGCAATAACTCAGCCGCCTACAGCGCGCACCTTGCCCTCAAGCAGCCTCGCCCCGCGGGCGAGGCGTTAGGGCGCTTTCGCAGGCGAGTTTCACTCGCCTGCGAAACACCAAGCGAGCACCGCCTTCTGGGCGTGGATGCGGTTCTCGGCCTCGTCCCAGATCAGCGAGCGCGGGCCGTCGATGACTTCGTCCGTCACCTCTTCGCCGCGGTGCGCCGGCAGGCAGTGCAGGAAGACGGCGTCGTCGTTGGCCAGGCCCATCAGGGCCGCGTCGACGGTGTAGGGCTCGAAGGCGGCCAGACGGGCCTCATAATCCTGATCGCCCATCGACACCCAGGTGTCGGTGACGACGACGTCGGCGCCGACCACCGCCTCGCGCGGATCGCTGGTCAGGTGGACGTGGGCGCCGCCCTTCTCCAGATCGCGCAGGTCGGGGTGGTATTCCGCCGGACAGGCCACGTTCAGGCGGAAGCCGAACTTGGGCGCCGCGTGCATGAAGCTGTGGCAGACATTGTTGCCGTCGCCGACCCAGGCGATGGTCTTGCCCCGCACCGGCCCCAGATGCTCCTCGATCGTCAGCAGGTCAGCCAGGATCTGGCACGGGTGGCTGCGGTCAGTCAGGCCGTTGACCACCGGCACGGTCGAGACGCGGGCGAAACGCTCGACGTCCTCATGGTCGTTGGCGCGGATCATCACGGCGTCGACCATGCGCGACAGGACCTTGGCCGTGTCCTCGACCGGCTCGCCGCGCCCCAACTGCATGTCGGCGGCGGTGGCGATGATGGCCGAGCCGCCCAGCTGGCGGATGGCGGCGTCGAAGCTGAAGCGGGTGCGCGTCGAGTTCTTCTCGAAGATCATGGCCAAGACGCGGTCCTTGCCCGGCGCATCGGCGTCGGGACGCCCCTTCAGCCAGCCCTTGCGCGCCTGCTTGCGGGCGTGGGCGTCATCCAGGATGGCGCGCAGGTCGGCGGCGTCGAGCCGGTGAATGTCGAGGAAGTGACGGACCATGGCGAAACCTCTCCCTCCCCGCTGGGGAGGGTGGTCCCGCAGGGACCGGGTGGGGGCGGCCTTGCGGAAACCTGGAAATGAAGGGACAGCGTCCCCACCCGACCTCGCCCTTCAGGGCTCGGCCACCCTCCCCATGAAGGGGAGGGAGAGAGAACTTAGGCCGCCAGCTTCGTCCGGGCGAACTCGCAGGCGGTTTCGAACTTCTCGACGGCCTCGCGGGCCTCTTCGAGGGTGATGTTCAGCGGCGGCAGGATGCGGACCAGGTTGTCGCCGCCGCCGGCGACCAGCAGCCTGGCCTCGTCGCGGGCCCAGCCCATGAAGTCGCGGTTGTTGGGGACCAGCTTGACCCCGACCAGCAGACCCTTGCCGCGCACCTCGACGATCACGTCGGGGAAGCGTTCGGCCAGGCCGTGAAGCTGCTGCTTCAGATAGCCGGCGATCTCGTTGACGTTGGCCAGGATGGCGTCCGACGACACCTCGGCGAAGGCGGCCTGACCGACGGCCATGGCCAGGGGGTTGCCGCCGAAGGTGGAGCCGTGGGCGCCGACCGTCATGCCCTTGGCCGCTTCCGCCGTCGACAGACAGGCGCCGATGGGGAAGCCGCCGCCCAGGGCCTTGGCGATGGCCATGATGTCAGGCGCCATGCCGGCCCATTCGTGGGCCCACAGCTTGCCGGTCCGGCCCATGCCGCATTGGACCTCGTCAAAGATGATCAGGACGCCATGCGCGTCGCACAGCTCGCGCAGGCCGCGCAGGCACTGTTCCGGCATGGCGCGGCAGCCGCCCTCGCCCTGCACCGGCTCGACGATGATGGCGGCGGTGGTCGGGTTGGCGATGGCGGCCTTGATGGCGTCATGGTCGCCCCACTTCAGCTGATGGAAGCCTTCCATCTTGGGCCCGAAGCCCTCGGTGTAGCTGGGGTTGGCGGCGGCGTTGATGGCGCCATAGGTGCGGCCGTGGAACGAGCCGTCGAAGCCGTAGATGTCGATGCGTTCCGGCTGGCCGTTGGCCGAGTGGAACTTGCGCGCCGTCTTCAGCGCGCACTCGACGGCCTCCGTGCCCGAGTTGGTGAAGAAGACCACGTCGGCGAACGACTTTTCGCACAGGGCGTCAGCCAGGGCGTCCTGGCCCGGAATCTTGAAGATGTTGGAGACGTGCCACAGCTTCTCGGCCTGATCCTTGACCGCCTGCACCAGCTTGGGGTGCGCATGGCCGAGGGCGTTGGTCGAGATGCCGGAGACGCAGTCCAGATATTCGGTCCCGTCTGTCGCCCACAGTCGGACGCCCTGGCCGCGCTCCACTTCCAGCGGCGCGCGATTGTAGACACCCATCAGATGACCGGACACAGGCAGACTCCATAAAGAGCGACGGTCCCGCAAACTGGCTGCGGGACCGCTTTGAAAAAGGCGACGAACTTGTCGGGCGCTATTCCAGCTTAGTCAACACCACGCAGGGCGCGATTTCAGCGCAGCTGCGCGTCCAGCTTCTGCACCAGGGCGGCATAGGTGGCGCCGGCCAGGGCGATGGTCGCGCCCTCGACGGCCTCGATGGCGTCGTCCTTGGTGTGGATGACGCGGAAGACCTTGGGCGTGAAGCCCTCGGCCAGACCCTTGTCCTCGCCGCCATTGAAGGCCAGCCACATCTGGTGGGCGCCGATCTCATCCTGGAAGCCCAGCGACACCACCGGCGCGCCCGCCGCCGAGAAGGCGCGGTCGTCGGACGGCGGATAGACGGGGAAGCCGACGCATTGCAGGGCGCGCTCGGCGCACAGTTCCTGTGTCGCGCGGGTGACGAAGGCCGACTGCGCCCCGTTGTTCTGGCCGTACATCATGGTGTCGCCATAGGCGGCGACGTCCGAGTTCACCACGGCGACGACATTGGCGATGCCATGCGCCTCGATCCACTTCTTGGCGCCGACCAGGCCCAGTTCTTCCTGGTCGAAGAAGATGACGCGGACGCGGTGGCTCAACGGCTTGTCGCGCAGAATCTTGGCCGCTTCGATCAGGGCCACGACCGAACCGGCGTTGTCGACCACGCCTTGCGACATCGTCCCGTCGCGCAACTTGACCGCGTCATAGTGGGCGGTCAGCAGGATTTCCTTCGGCCCGTCGCCGATCGTGACGACGACGTTGGAGCCCTGCATCGGTCCGGCGCGACCGCCGCCTTCGAAGGTCTCGACGGTCGGGGTGAAGCCGGCGGCGCGCAGCTGGGCCACCAGGACGTTCATCCGTTCCGTATTGGACGGCTGAACATAGGCGCCGACCTGAGCCTTCAACGCCTCCGCGTCTTGGGCGAAAGCCGGCGTGGACAGCAAAGCGGCGGCGGCGACAGCGGACGCGAGAACGGATCGAAACAGCATGAGGACCTCCCAAGCCCCTCCCCAGGGGCGTTCGGTCCTGCCTAACGGCTCAGCTCTTCAGACGCCAGCCCGAGCGGAACACCAGCCAGCAGGCCGCGCCCATCAGCACGGTCAGCACCCCGCTCATGATGACGCCGACCCACAGGTTGCCCTCGGCGTGGCCGATGAAGCCCGCCCGGAAGCCATCGATCAGGTAGAAGAAGGGATTGAAGCGGCTGATGCTGGCGAACGGCTCCGGCAGGCTGTCAATCAAGTAGAAGGTCCCCGACAGGAAGGTCATCGGCATGACGACAAAGTTCTGCACCGCCGACAGGTGGTCGAACTTCTCCGACCACAGACCGGCGAGCACGCCCATCATCCCCATCAGCAGAGAGGCGATCAGGCCGAACCAGACGATCAGCAGGACATTGGCCACGCCCAGCTTCGCAAACGGCAGGACGCATAGGGCCGTCACCAGACCGACCGCCACCCCGCGCGTCGCCGCGCCCAGGGTGAAGCCGATGGTCAGTTCCAGCGGGCTGAGCGGCGGGGTCAGGAAGTCGGTGGCCGTGCCCATGATCTTGGCCTGGATCAGGCTGGACGAGGCGTTGGCGAAGGCGTTCTGAAGAATGGCCATCATGATCAGGCCGGGGGCCACGAACTCGGCGAAGGGGGTGCCGTGCAGCGGCGGACGCGCGCCCTTCAGCGCCACCACGAAGACCAGCATGTAGAGCAGGGTCGTCACCACGGGCGCCGCCACCGTCTGGGCGCCCACCTTCCAGAAACGGCGCACCTCGCGCAGGTAAAGGGTGCGCAGACCCACCCAGTTGATGCCGTCGTAGCGACGGGGCTGAGGCAGGCCGGAGGGGCGAGTAGAGGCGAGATCGGTCTTCATAGGCGCCCAGATGCGCCCGCTAAGCTGGTTTCGCAAGGCGCCCGACGTTCGACGAAGGGACGCAAAACTGATTCAAAACGGGACGTTAACCACACTACATCTGGTTTCTGTGGACAGCTGAATTGCCACATCTTGCGTGTTTTAAGTGCTGCTTTACGATTAGTAGCAGGTCGAGGCGGGGAAATTCGTCGGCGACCCAAGATATTGAATCCGATCCCCGGGAGGGTGGCCATGACCACAGCTAGCTGGACTGAAGACCGCGTCGGCGCGCTGAAGAAGCTCTGGCTGGAAGGCCAGTCGGCAAGCCAGATCGCCAAGACCCTCGGCGGCGGCGTGACCCGCAACGCCGTGATCGGCAAGGTGCACCGCCTGGGCCTGTCGGGCCGCGCCGCGCCGTCGCAACCGGCCCGCACCACCTTCCGCGCCGCCGCCCGTCCGCGCCCTGCCGCGCCTGCCGCGCCGGTTCAGGCCCCGTCGGCTCCGCGCCGCATCGAGGCCGCCGCCCCGCGTCCGGTCATGGCCGTCCAGCCCTCGGCTCCCGCCCCCATGCCGGAACTGCCCGGCACGGCCACGGTGATGACCCTGGGCGCCCACATGTGCAAATGGCCGATCGGCGACCCCTCGTCGCGCGAGTTCAGCTTCTGCGGCCGCCGCGCCACGGAAAACGTCTATTGCGGTGAACACGCCCGCGTCGCCTACCAGCCCCAGGTCCGCCGCGGCGCGTCCAAGGACGGCGCCACCGAGCTGGCCCGCTCGCTTCGCCGTTATATCTAAGAGCCCTATCGCTCGCCGCGTGGCGGCTCGCTGCTTGAGCGCATCGCGCGTCTGACCTTCTCCCGTCCGGTTCGCCGGACGGGAACAGGCTGGGGCTGCGGTTCATCCGGGTTGACGCAGCCCTATCGCCCTCGCCTCGCGGCGGGGGTTTTTCTTTGGGTGGAGGTCGCCGCCCTAGTTCAGCGTCCGCCGCGTATCCGGCACGTCCAGAGAAAACGCCGGGATGACCGCCTCGAACATCCGCCCATCCACGTCGGTCAGGTAGTAGGCCCCGACCATGGAGCCAGAGGGCGCGCCCAGGGGACAACCCGAGGCGTAGGAATAGCTGTCGCCCGGCTCGATCACCGGCTGCTCGCCGACCACGCCCTGACCGCGCACTTCTTCGACATGGCCGTAGGCGTCGGTGATGGTCCAGCGGCGCGCCACCAGTTGCACCGGCGCCCCAGTCAGGTTGACGATCTCGATCTGATAGGCCCAGACCCAGCGCCCCGCCGCCGGGTCCGACTGGGCCGCCAGATAGGAGGGGCGGACGCGAACGACGACGCCTTCGGTTTCGGCGGTATAGGCAGGAGGGGCGTGCATGCGCTATATGCAGCCCGCCGACCTCGGGGTTCAACCCGTCTGGCGCATCGGATGTCGCATTCCGAAGCGAGACAGATGGAAAAAACCGTGTGAGACAGGACGGCATGAGCATCTTCCAGATTCCCGCCCAGCCCGGCATTCTGCCCTTCCAGGGCATCGAGACCCTGATCGCCACCGGCGCGATCCAGTCCGACACCCCCTTCGATCATGATCAGGTGCAGCCGGCCAGCCTGGACCTGCGCCTGTCGAACCAGGCCTGGCGCGTGCGCGCCTCCTTCCTGCCGGGCCAGCGCAAGGTCGAGGACCGCATCAACGACGTGGAGATGCACGCCATCGACCTCTCGGGCGGCGTGGTGCTGGAAAAGGGCTGCGTCTACATCGCCCGGCTGCAGGAACGCCTCAGCCTGCCCAAGGGCCTGAACGCCCGCGCCAACCCCAAGAGCTCGACCGGTCGCGTGGACGTCTTCGTTCGCCTGCTGACCGACAAGGGCGGCAGCTTCGACGACGTGGACGAGGGCTATGACGGCCCCCTCTATCTCGAGATCGCGCCCCAGACCTTCTCCATCCTGGTCAAGCCAGGCACCAGGCTGAACCAGCTGCGCCTCAAGGCTGGCGATCCGCCCAAGCTGGAAACCCGCAGCGTCGGCGTCGACCTGCGCGCGGGCGAGCAGGGCGTCGTCGGCTTCCGCGGCCGTCGCCATGCCGGGGTCGTCAACATGGACCACATCGACGGCCACGACCCGCGCGACTTCTGGGAGCCGCTGACCCTGCGTCGCGGCGAACTGCTGCTCGATCCGGGCGAGTTCTACATCCTGGCCTCGTCGGACGATGTGGAGATTCCGGTCGACCAGGCCGCCGAAATGACCCCGATCGACCCCTCGGTCGGCGAGTTCCGCGTCCACTACGCCGGCTTCTTCGACCCCGGCTTTGGCACGGACGAGGCTCACGGCGCGGGATCGAAAGGCGTGCTGGAGGTTCGCACCCATGACACCCCCTTCCTGCTGGAACACGGCCAGATCGTCGCCCGCCTGGTCTATGAGCCGCTGACAGAACGCCCGACGCGCCTCTATGGCGAAGGCGGCAGTCACTATCAGAGCCAGGGCCTGAAGCTGTCGAAACACTTCCGCCCCTGGGGCTGATTTGCCCTTCTCCCCTTGCGGGAGAATGCGCTCAAGCAGCCAAAGGCGTTAGCGCCCCTAACATCCTTCTCCCCTTGAGGGAGAAGGTGGGCGCCGCAGGGGCTCGGATGAGGGGTGTGAGCGCCGCGGTCGAAGGATCGCGGCGCTATCTTTTTGCCTGACCAACGAGAAGCGGCGGCGCCGACACCCCTCATCCGTCAGGCTTCGCCTGCCACCTTCTCCCGCAAGGGGAGAAGGCTCACTCTTCCGCCAGCAAGGCCTCCACCAGCGCCTTGGCTTCGTTGCTGGCCCAATCGGCTTCGCCGGTCAGGACGGCGCGGACATTGCCCCGGCGATCCAGCAGGATGGTCTGGGGCATGGCCCCCTTGCCGGGAAACTCGAACGGAAGCTGGAATTTGGGATCGGCGTAATAGGTCAGCGGCGGGTGCTCGGCGATGAAGGCGCGAGCCTCAGGCACGGCCTTGTCCACGTCCATGCTGATGGTGACGACGGCCAGGTCGTCACGGCCCTCATAGTGTTTCGCCAGCGCCGCCAGGGTCGGCATCTCGATCTTGCAGGGCGCGCACCAGGTGGCCCACAGGTTGACCACCGCCACCTTGCCCTTGAAGTCGGCAAAGCGCACGTCGCGACCTGCGGCGTCCTTGAACACATAGTCGGGCGCGGGCGTCGGGGCGGGGGTCAGCAGCTTGGCCAGCGAGCCCTTGGCGTGAACCGCCAGCGAGGATGACGCGGACTCTTTGCCCCCGCCGTCGCGATTGGCGTATAGCAGCGCCACGCCGCCGATCGCGCCGATCAGCAGCACCGCCGTCGCCACGCCCGCCAAAGTCCGTTTAGAGCCGCTCATGTCCGACACGCCTTCCAACACCCCTCAAGGTCAGTCTCTATGGGGCGGACGCTTCAGCGCCAAGCCCGCCGATATCATGCAGGCCATCAACGTCTCCATCGGCGTCGACAAACGCCTGTGGGCGCAGGACCTTGCCGGGTCGCGGGCGCATTGCCGCATGCTGGCCCAGCAGGGCATCATCCAGCCCGCTGACGCCGAGGCCATCCTGGGCGGACTGGACGTGATCGAGGGCGAGATCCGGGACGGGTCTTTCCCCTTCCGCGACGCCTATGAAGACATCCACATGAACGTCGAGGCCCGCCTGTCGGAGCTGATCGGCGAGCCGTCGGGACGTCTGCACACGGCGCGCAGCCGCAACGACCAGGTGGCGACGGACTTCCGCCTCTGGGTGCGCGACGCCTGCGACCGCACCGTGGCGCAACTAAAGGACCTGCAAGCCGCGCTGCTGGACCGCGCCGAGCAACATGCGGGCGACCTGATGCCCGGCTTCACGCACCTGCAGACGGCCCAGCCGGTGACCTTCGGCCACCACCTGATGGCCTATGTCGAGATGTTCGGTCGCGACGCCGGCCGCTTCGCCGACGCCCGCGCCCGCATGAACGAGAACCCGCTGGGCGCCGCGGCCCTGGCCGGGTCGCCCTTCCCCATCGATCGCCACATGACGGCGGCGGCGCTCGGCTTTGATCGCCCGATGGCCAACTCGCTCGACGCCGTGTCGGACCGCGACTTCGCGCTGGAAAGCCTGGCCGCCGCCTCCATCGCGGCGGGCCACCTGTCGCGTCTGGCCGAGGAGATCGTGGTCTGGATGACGCCGATGTTCGGCTTCGCCTCCCTGCCCGACGACCTGACCACCGGCTCGTCCATCATGCCGCAGAAGCGCAACCCCGACGCCGCCGAACTGGTCCGCGCCAAGACGGGCCGGATCATGGGCTCGCTGGTTTCTCTGTCCACGGTGATGAAGGGCCTGCCGCTGGCCTATTCCAAGGACATGCAGGAGGACAAGCCGCCGGTGTTCGAGGCCTTTGACGCGCTCGATCTGGCGCTGACCGCCATGACCGCCATGGTCGCCGCCATCATCCCCAATACGCCGCGCATGGCCGCCGCCGCCGGGGCCGGCTTCTCGACCGCGACCGACCTGGCCGACTGGCTGGTGCGTGAACTGAACCTGCCCTTCCGTCAGGCCCACCACGTCACCGGCGCCGCCGTGAAGCGGGCCGAGGCGCTCGGCGTCGGACTGGGCGAATTGCCGCTGAGCGAGCTGCAGGCTCTGGATGGCCGGATCACCGAAGGCGTGTATGAAGTCCTGACGCCGGAAGCCTCCTGCGCCAGCCGCCAGAGCTTCGGCGGCACGGCGCCGGAACAGGTCCGCGCCCGTATCGCCGACTGGAGAACCCGCCTGTGAACAAGACCCTGATCCTGATCGGCGCCGCCGCTCTGCTCCTGTCGGGCTGCGGCCGCATGGCCGATCTGGAAGCGCCCGGCGCCGTCCAGACCGAACGCGCCCCGCGCGACAAGAACGCCAAGACCCTGCCGGAGCCGGCGACGATCAACACCGCCCCCCGCCAGAACCCCATCGACAGCGGCGCCTCGGACCCCTTCGGTCGCCCGCCGATGGCCTGACGGCCTCACCTCCTCCAGACCGGACTCCCCGCCGTGCATTATTTCGACCTGAAGGACGGCGTGCTGCACGCCGAGGGCGTCTCTCTGGAGACGCTGGCGGCGGAGGTCGGCACCCCGACCTATGTCTATTCCTCGGCCACCCTGCGCCGTCACTACGGCCTGCTGCGCGACGCCTGCGACGCCCACAAGGACGCGCTGGGCGAGGCCCTGATCGCCTTTGCGGTCAAGGCCAACTCCAACCTGTCGGTGCTGGCGACCCTGGCGAAACTGGGCTGCGGCGCCGACACGGTGTCCGAGGGCGAGATCCGTCGCGCCCTGGCGGCGGGCGTGCCGGGCGAGCGCATCATCTTCTCGGGCGTGGGCAAGACCGACGCCGAACTGGCCTTCGCCATCGACGTCGGCGTGCGTCAGATCAACGTCGAATCCTCGGCCGAACTGGAACGGCTGATCCTGGTGGCGGCCGAGAAGTCCGCCTCCCCCGCCATCGCCATCCGCGTTAATCCCAAGATCGGCGCCGGCGGCCACGCCAAGATCACCACCGGCGGCGCCGGCGACAAGTTCGGCGTGCCGGTCGAGGAGGCGCTCAGCCTCTACGCCCGCGCCTCCGCCTCGCCGCACGTCACCCCCGTGGGCCTGGCCTGCCACATCGGCAGCCAGATCACCGACCTGACCCCGCTGGAAAACGCCTTCCGCGTGCTGCGCCAGACGACCGAGACCTTGCGCGCACACGGCCACAGCGTCACCCGTCTCGACCTCGGCGGCGGCCTGGGCGTGCCCTATTACGGCGAGGCTGAAACCGCCTCGCCCGCCGACTATGTGGCCATGGCGGCGCGGGTGCTGGACGGCTTGGGCGTCGAGGCGGCCTTCGAACCGGGCCGGCTGATGGCCGCCAACGCCGGCGTGCTGCTGAGCCGGGTCATTCAGGTCAATGAGCGCACCGATGGCCGTCGCTTCCTGGTGCTGGATGCCGCGATGAACGACTTGATGCGCCCCGCTCTCTACGACGCCTTCCACGACCTGAAGGCCGTGCGTCCGCGCGACGGCGACGCCATCCCCTACGACGTGGTCGGCCCGGTGTGCGAGACCGGCGACACCTTCGCCCTCGATCGCGACCTGCCGCCGTTCGAGGCCGGCGATCTGGTCGTCTTCATGAGCGCCGGGGCCTACGGGGCCGTCATGAGCGGCGAATACAACACCCGCCCCCTGGCCGCCGAGGTTCTGGTCGACGGCGCGAGCTGCGCCGTCATCCGCCCGCGCCCGACCTATGAGCAGATGTTCGCGCGGGAACCGATGGCGGAGTGGTTGAAGGCATAACGCCGTCCCTTCTCCCGATGGGAGAAGGTGGCCCGAAGGGCCGGATGAGGGTCGTCCCTAACCGTCGGCGTGAGCCGTAACGCTGCGGCTAACGCCGACGGAACGCGTAGCCCCTCACCCTTTCGCGCAAGAACGCTCGCTAACGCTCTCGTGCGCTCAAGCCCTCTCCCGCCGGGAGAGGGAAGATCAATCCAAAGCGCAGATGTCCGGCAGGCCGCGCAGACCGCCCCTGTGGTCCAGACCGTAGCCGACGAGGAAGCGGTTGGGGGCCTCCCAGCCGACAAAGTCCGGCTCGGGCGCGCGCGCCTCGGGCCAGGGCTTGCGGGCGAAGACGCAGGTCAGGACTTCGGACGCGCCCGCATCCTTGGTGATGCGCACCGCCTCGGCCAGCGACAGGCCGGTGTCGAAGACGTCATCGAGGATGAGCACCCGCTTGCCGGCGATCGGGCGCTGATAGGGGGCATAGACGTCGATCTTGCCGCGGCTGGTCTTTTCATCGCCGTAGGAGGCCAGCCACAGGGCGTCGAAGCGGACGTTGCGTCCCTGGCGCGACAGGGCGCGGGTCAGGTCGGCGGCGAACCACAGCCCGCCGGTCAACAGGACGGCGGCCACCGTCTCGTCGTCGATGACGGGAGCGATGCGCCGCGCGAGATCGGCGACAATCGCCTCGATCTCGGATTGCGGCAGGAGAACCGTGGGGGCGGGCGCCGGGTCTTGATCAGCCATGCCCGGCGGATACCCCCTGGGCGGGGCTTTTGTCGATAGGCTGCGCGTCGCGCGGCGTCATATCGACGGCGGTGTCGCGGCGCAGCCCCTCTTCGGCGGCCGGCGGCGGACGCCGGGTCGCGGGTCTTGCAGCACGGCTCTGGGCCGACGCCGTGCGGGGCTCGCCTTTCGGGGCCATCACGAAGTCGACGCCGACACCAGAGGCCTTGTGGTCGGGATCGGGGATGACGACGGCGAAGCCCTGAACCTTGCCCGGCAGGACGGGCGCCGTCTCCAGGCGGATGATGCGGTGCGCCACCTCGACGCCCTTGGCGTCCAGCAGGGCTATGCGCACAGGCGGGGCCACGACCTCGTTGTCGCGAATATTGCGCAGGGCGCCCGAGACCACGACCTTGCCCGGATCATAGGGCGCGGTTTTCGCGCCCACGGCCTCGAACTCCAGCCCGGCCAGGTTCACCGGGGCGCCGACCAGCTTGTAGACAGCGGCGGCCTGGGGCCAGGCCTGGACGATGGGCAGGCGGAAGGCGTAGGCGGCGCCTATCAGGGCCAGGAAGACCACGGCCAAACCGGCCCAGACGGCGCCTTGCGTGGCGGCGCGGCGCATCTTGCGCTGCTGCTCGGCCTTGGCGCGGAAGGCGCGCGGCAGTTCCGGGGCTGGGGTCTCGGCCAGGCTTTCGGGGGTCTCGTCGCGCTTGCCGAAGCCGGTCTCGACAGCGACGTCCTCGGTGGCGGCGGACAGCTCCAGAGGCTCGTCCTCCAGGGTCGCGCGCCAGTCGTGACCGCAGGATTTGCAGCGCACGCGACGACCGTTCGGACCGATCGCCTCATCGGGCACAAAATAGCTGGTGGCGCAGGCGGGGCAGGTCAGTATCATGTCAGCTGACTGCGAGGCTCGACGCCCCCTCCTGTCGAGGCGCCCGCAACGCCCCGGTCCAAATACGAAATCTGATGCCAAACTCGACCCGACGCGCCGCCGACCCTGATTCCGCGCCCGACACCGTCCGCCTGCGGGGCGTGGGTTTCGGCTATGCGGACAGGCCCGACGTCCTGCGCGACGTTAACCTTAGTCTGACGCAGGGCTCTTTCCACTTCCTTACCGGACCCTCCGGCGCGGGCAAGTCTTCGCTTTTGCGGCTGCTGACCCTGGCCGAACGGCCGCAGACGGGGCGAATCAGTCTGTTCGGGCGCAACGTCACCGAACTGCCGCGCGGCGGCGTCCCCGCTTTCCGCCGCCGCATGGGGGTGGTGTTTCAGGATTTCCGCCTGCTGGACCACCTGACCGCCTTTGAAAACGCCGCCCTGCCGTTGACCCTGGCGGGCGGCAAGCCCGCCGATCACGCCGCCGACGTGGCCGAGATGCTGCGCTGGGTCGGTCTGGGTCAGAGGATGGACACCCTGCCCCCCGCCCTGTCGGGCGGCGAGAAACAGAGGCTGGCCATCGCCCGCGCCGTCATCACCCGCCCCCGCCTGATCCTGGCCGACGAACCGACCGGCAGCGTCGACCGCGCCATGGGCGACAAGCTGATGCGGCTGTTCCAGTCGCTGAACAAGCTGGGCGCCACCGTCCTGATCGCCAGCCACGACGAGGCCATGGCCGAACGCGTCGGGGCCAGCGTCCTGCGGTTGGAAAACGGCCATCTGAGCCAGATGACGCCTGCGGGAGAAGCGGCATGATCCGGGCCCTGTTCGGACGCGACCCCGCCCTGCTGTCGCGCGAAGCGGGCGGCGAGCGCTGGCTGATCGTGGTCATCGCCGTGCTCTGCTTCCTCGCCTCCATCACCGCCGTCGGGACCCTGGCCGCCGACCGGGCCGCTCACGGCTGGGCGCGGCAACTGCGGGCCGAGGCTACGGTTCAGGTCCGTCCGCGCGTGGACGAGACCGGGCCCACCGCCGCCGCACGCGCCGCCGAGACACTGGCGGGCGTCAAGGGCGTGGCGGAGGCCGAGGCCATGGACCGCAAGGCCGCCGAGGCCCTGCTGCGGCCCTGGGTCGGCGAAGCGGCCCTGCCCGACCTGCCCCTGCCCTATCTGGTCACGGTGCGGCTCGACCCGAAGTCGCCGGCCAGCGCGCCGACCCTGAGCCGCGCCCTGGCCGAGGCCGGGCTGGACGCCAGCGTCGATGACCACAGCCTGTGGCGCGGCGAGGTCGAGCGCTCTGCGGGGGTCATCACGGCCCTGGCCGGCGCCGCCTTCCTGCTGATCGCGGCGGCCACGGCGGCGGCCATCGCCTACGCCACCCGCGCGGGCATGGCCGCGCAGGCGTCTGTGATCGAGACCCTGAGCCTGAACGGGGCGTCCGACGGCTACATCGCGGGCCTGTTCCAGCGCCGTTTCGGCGGACTGGCGGCCACGGCGGGGGCCATGGGTGCGGGCGTCGCCGCTCTCCTGCTGGCCATGCTGCGGCTGGTCGGGGGAGAGGGCGGGCTGACCCCCGCCTTGCCGCTCGCCTTCTCCGACCTGTTGATCCTGATCGCCTGTCCCTTGCTGGCCTTTGGCGTCGCTCTGGCCGCCGCCCGCTTCACGGCGCTGGCGAAGCTGGGCGCACCTAGCTAGTTAAGCATGATGAAGTTCCTGACGCTGATCGCCGTGGTGGCGCTGATGTGGCTGGTGGGGTTGTTCGCCTTCGCCGAGCGCGTGCGCGGCCTGACGCCGGCGGCCGAGCCCGCGCGCGCCGACGCCATCGTCGCCCTGACCGGACCCTCGGCCGAGCGCGTCAATGCGGCCATCCGCCTGCTGGAGCAGGACAAGGGCCGCCGGGTGCTGATCTCCGGCGTCAATCGCGACGTGCGCCGCCAGGAACTGCGCGCCCTGACGCCCGGCTCGACCAAGCTGTTCAACTGCTGCGTCGACCTGGGCTTCGAGGCCGAGAACACGGTCGGCAACGCCCAGGAGATCGCCGCCTGGGCGCGGTCCAAGGGTTATGACAGCCTGATCGTCGTCACCTCCGACTACCACATGCCGCGCAGCCTGCTGGAGATCCGCGGCGCCGCGCCCGGGGTCAAGCTGACGCCCTACGCCGTCTCGACCCCGTCGCTGGACAACTCGCGCTGGTGGCGAGCCGCCGTCACCGCCCGGCGGATGACGCTGGAATACATGAAATACCTGGCCGTGCTGGGCCGCGAGGGGATGCATCGGCTGAAGGGCCATCACCCGGAACGATCGGCGCCGCAGACCCAGCCCGAGGCCGCCTGACCCCATGACCACCATCCGTTCCCTGATCTTTGTCGCCTGGCTCTACCTGTCGATGGTGATCTTCGCCGTCGGCCTGTCGCCCGCGCTGCTGATGCCGCACGGCGCCGCCGTCTGGGTCATCAAGTCCTGGTCGAGGTTCGTCCTGTTCGGCCTGCGCTGGATCGCCGGGGTCAAGGTCGAGGTGCGCGGGCTTGAGCACCGCCCCACCGGCCCGGCCCTGCTGGCTTGCAAGCATCAGGGCATGCTGGACGTCATCGCCCCCTTCTCCTTCCTCGACGACACCTGCTTCATCATGAAGAAGGAGCTGATGGTCCTGCCCTTCTTCGGCTGGTTCGCCTGGAAGACGAAGATGATCGCCGTCGACCGCTCGGCCCATTCCAAGGCGCTGAAGGACATGGTGCGTCAGGCCCGCGTGCGTCACGCCGAGGGCCGCCAGATCCTGATCTTCCCCGAGGGCACGCGCGGCGAGGTCGGCGCCGCCCCCGACTACAAGCCCGGCATCGCCGCCCTGTACCGCGACCTGAACAGCCCCTGCTGGCCTATCGCCACCAACTCGGGCGTCCACTGGCCCGCCCATGGTTTCCGCCGCTATCCCGGCACCATCGTCTTCGAATTCCTGCCGCCCATTCCGGCGGGCCTGAAGCGCGCCGAGTTCATGGCCGAGCTGGAGAACCGCATCGAAACGGCCTCCACCGCCCTGCTGACGCCCACCCCCTGACGCCGAGACGCGGCGGCCCGGCGTCAGGTCGCCGCCAAATCAGCTGGCGGCGAACTCGCTGAGGGCGTCGATCACGGCGCGGTTCTGATCTTCGGTGCCGATGGTGACGCGCAGGCAGTCGGGCAGGCCGTAGCCGCCAACCGGGCGCACAATGATGCCCTTGGCGTTCAGGTAGTCGTTGGCGGCGGCGGCGTTGCGCTTGCCCTCAGCAAAGCGGATCAGGATGAAGTTGCCCGCCGAGGGGAAGACCTCGAAGCCGAAGCCGCGGATGGCCTGAGTCATGCGCGGACGCCAGTCCAGCACTAGATCGCGCGAGGCCTTCTGGTGCGCCTCGTCCGACAGAGCGGCGGTGGCGGCGTCGAGGCCCGGCACCGAGACGTTGAACGGCAGGCGGATGCGGTCCACCGCCTGCTCGATGGCCAGGGGGGCGTAGCCGAAGCCGATGCGCAGGCCGCCCAGACCGTGGATCTTGGAGAAGGTGCGGGTGACGACGATGTTGGACGCCTCACGGGCCAGACCGAAGCTGGTCACCCAGTCCGGCTCGACCACGAACTCGGCATAGGCCTCGTCCACCACCAGGATGACGTGGGCCGGCAAGGCGGCGTGCAGGCGGCGGATCTCCTCGCCCGAGTTCCAGCTGCCGGTCGGGTTGGACGGGTTGGAGACGTAAACGATCTTCGTCCGCTCATCGACCTGATCGAGGATGGCCTCGACTTCGAGCTTCATGTTCGGCTCGGCCGCCAGCTTGACCTCGGCGCCGCAGGCCTTGGCCGAGATGCGGTAGGCGAGGAAGCCGTACTGGCCGGCGACGATATTGTCGCCCGCGCTCAGATAGGCCTGGTTCAGCAGGGCGAAGACCTCGTCCGAGCCGTTGCCGAAGATCAGACGCTCGGGCTCCAGTCCGTGGTGGGCGGCCACGGCCTCGCGCAGCTTGGTGGCCCGGCCGTCGGGATAGACGTGGATGCTCTTCAGGGCGGCGGCATAGGCCTCGCGCGCCTTTTCACCGGCGCCCAGGGCGTTCTCGTTCGAGGACAGCTTCATCGGCTCGGCGAAGCCGGCGATGGCGCCCTTGCCGCCGACATAGGGGGCGATGTCGAGGATGCCGGGCTTGGGGGCGGGCGCAGCGTTCGGCGCGTCGGTCATAGGCGTCATCCTCGAAGTAAATGGTCAGTAAACGGGGGCGGCGCCGATGACGCCGCTCATCTGGCCGGGGGCGTTGCTCAACCGCCCGTCCTCGGCCTGCACATAGCCTGTCAGAACGAACAGCTTCAAGCCGCCGCCCGCCGCCAGCGACGCGCCGATCAGGCCCGCCTCACCCAGGGCCGCCACGATGCGGGCGTCCGAAGCCGGGCTGTCGGTCACCCAGAAGGTGCGATCGTCGCCGGTCGGGCCGGGGGCCTCGGTCGAGACCAGCAGGGCGCGGGGCGTCCCGGCGGCGTCGTCCGGCAGGGCGGCGACGACCTTGAGCATGGGCAGGGCCAGCAGCCTGCCCCACCAGGGCCGGGGGCCGAGGTCGATGAGGGCGCGGCCCCCTTGGCGGGCCGTCAAAAGCGCCTGATCCGGCTCGGCGGCGGGACGACCAATCAGGCCCCAGCGGTCGGCGGCCAGGGCCTGAGACAAAGGCCCGCACGTGGCCAGGGCCAGGCCGGTCGCGGCCTCGATGCGGCCCAGGACGGCGCGCAGGGCCGGACGCTCAGCCAACGGAATGTCGCGCAGGATCTCGCGCAGGGCGATGGCGTCGGCGTCGGCGGAACCGCGCGCCCCGGCGGCGAGGCGCGCCCGCGCCGCCGCGATCAGGGCGCGGTCCAGCGCCAGACGCTCAAGGTCCTCGGGCGGTTCGACCAGCATCAGAACAGCTGGGGCGCCGGGGCCAGGGCGAAGGGGCCGAGGTAGGTGCGCCCGCCCTTGAAGTTCAGCACCAGATCGACGGCCTGAGCCTGATCGCCGGTCCCGCCCTGGGGCGTGGAGGCGGCGGCGCGAGCGGCGGCGGCGCGGTCCACCGCCCCGCCCTGAGTAGCCCCGGCCAGACCGACGATGGCGGCCAGCGGCTTCTCGGCGCGCAGGAAGACCTCGCCCTCCAGACGCCCCTTGTCGTCCGCCGACAGGGCCGGGCTGGACAGGAAGGTGCGGCTTTCGCCCGCTTCCAGCTGGCCCTTGACCGCGACGAAGCGGCCCCCGGCGGCGGTCCAAGCCGACAGCAAGCCTTGCGCGTCGGCGCCCTTCAGCGCGCCGGCCTTCTCGATCACGGCCTCGATCTGGGCGTTCAGCTTGCCCGACTGGGTCAGGCCCTCGACCGGGCCATTGGGCCGGCCCTCGCCGTCGACCAGACGGAACAGGACATCGACGTCGTCGGTCGGCGTGTTCGAGGCGGCCACATGCGGCCGCATGTAAAACTGGACCAGCCCGGCCTTGGCCAGCGGGAAGGGCTCGGCGTCCGGCAGGGCGGTGAAGACCGGCTTGGCCAGCTCGACCACGACATTGGGCCAGCGCTGGGTCAGGCCGTGCAGGCTCAAGCGGATGGTCTCGCCGCGCACCGCCACCTTGCCCTTGGCCCCGCGCGTCAGGACCAGACCGTCGGGCGCGGCGATGACCCACCTGGTCGGGTTGTAGGCGTTGGCCTCAGCCACGATCTCGGGCGCGGCGACGGCGTGACCCGACGGAGCGACGACGTCCACATGCTTCATCGCCACCCGCGCCCGCAGGGGCCAGCCCGTCGTGGTGACGCCTGCGTGCTTCACCGTCCAGCCGGACTGCTCCAGCCGGGCGATGCGGCCCTCCAGCTTCTTCTCGATCTGCTGCGTCAGGACGAACCACCAGCCGGTCCACAGGGCCAGGCCGACGAAGACTATGGCGAAGGGGATGATCAGCCCCTTGCGGCTGTGGCGGATCGGTTCAACGTGGGCGTCGGTCATGGGCGCGGTTTAGCAGGCCACGCGGCTGCTGACACGCCCTGTCAGCAGGAACGGGCCACGCTGTCGCCCGTTCGAATCGCAAACTGACAGGAGACGAGGATCATGGAGACGCAACAGCTGCACCGCGGCCGGCTGATCGACCATCTGCAACTGGTGACGCCCGATCTGGAGGCCAGCCGCCGCTTCTACGGCGCGGTGCTGGAGGCCCTGGGCGTGCCGATCGGCGGCGAGGCGGAACGCTTCTTCTGGGCCGACGAACTGTTCGTCTCGGCGGTGGACAGCATTGCTGCAGCGGGACGACCGACCGGGCGCTGCCATCTAGCCTTCCAGGCCCGGGACCGGGCCATGGTCGAGGCCTTCCACAAGGCGGGACTGGCGGCGGGCGGAACCGACAACGGCGCGCCGGGGGAGCGGCCCTATCACCCCGGCTACTACGCCGCCTTCCTGCTGGACCCGGACGGCAACAATATCGAAGCGGTCTTCCACGGCGAGGCCGAGCGCTCGGCCGACAGCGTGGTGGTGACGTTCGAAGAGTAAGCTTACGCCGTCAGGTCGGCCAGTTTCGCACTGGCCGCCCGCGCCGCTTCGTCCGGCGCCACGCCCAGCAGCAGGCCGCGCTGCCCGCCGTTGATCAGGATGCGGTCGAACAGGATGGCAGTCTCGTCCATCACGGTCGGCACAGCCTTCCTCTGGCCAAAGGGGCTGACCCCGCCGACCTTGTAGCCCGTCAGACGTTCGGCGTCGGCGGGCTTCATCATCTGCGCCGACTTGGCCCCGAGCGCCGCCGCCAGCTTCTTCATGCTGACCTCGCAGTCGGACGGCACGATGGCGCAGGCGGCTTTGCCGTCCACCAGGGTCATCAGGGTCTTGAACACCAGTTCCGGCGCCCAGCCGAGCGCCTCAGCCGCCTGCAAGCCCACGCGCGGCGCGTCGGGGTCGTAGGCGTAGGGGAAGAGGTCGAAGGCGACGCCGGCCTGGGTCAGGGCGAGGGTCGCGGGGGTGGTCTTGGACATGTTTCGATGCATAGCCCCGCCCTTCTCTTTCGTCATCCTCCGGCGAGCGGAGCGAGACCGGGGGACCCAGCGGCGCCGAAGGCGATCTTCACTGTAAGCGCGGCGCGTGGGCTTTTCGCCCTCTGGGCGCCGCTGGGTCCCCCGGTCAGCGCCGCTACGCGGCTTGCCGGAGGATGACGGAAGAAAGAGCGAGCGGAGGCTTCAGCCCGCTTCGGGATTGAGGAAGCTCTTCGTCAACTCCACCGCCTCGGCCAGCCCCATGCGCTGGACCTCGGTGCCAGGCGGCAGGCCGGCGAACAGGCGGGTCGGACAGGCGGCGTCCAGCATCAGGAAGACCCCCTTGTCGTCGGCGCGGCGGATCAAACGGCCGAAGGCCTGAGCGATGCGGCCGCGCGCCAGGGCGTCGTCATAGGTCTTGCCGCCAAAGCGTTCGCGCCGCGCCTTGTGCAGCAGGTCGGGACGCGGCCAGGGCACGCGGTCGAAGGCCAGCACGCGCAGGGATCGGCCCGGCACGTCAACCCCGTCGCGCACGGCGTCGGTGCCCAGAAGGCAGCTGTCCTGTTCGGCGCGGAACACGTCGACCAGGGCGCCAACCTCCAGCGGATCGACGTGCTGGGCGTAGAGGGGGACGCCGGCCTTGGCGAGATCCGGCCCCAGCCGCTCATAGATGGTCTTCAACCGGCGGATGGCGGTGAAAAGGCCCAGGCCCCCGCCGCCCGCCGCCAGGAACAGTTCGCGCATGGCCGCCGCGATCTGGCGCGGGTCGTCCTTCATCAGGTCGTTGACGACGATGATGCGGCTGTTGGCGGCGTAGTCGAAGGGGCTGTCCACCTTCAGCGTGCGCGCCGGTTCGATCAGGCGGGCCGCGCCGCTGCGCATCCGGGCCAGCGAGAACGGGTCCTCGGCGGCGGGGTCCGACAGGGTGGCCGAGGTGATCAGCACGCCGTGGGCGGGCATGATGACGGCGGCTTCCAACGGCACGGTCGGGTCGATCCAGTGGCGGCGCAGGGCCACGTCGTGGATACGGCCGAAGGCGGCCTCGGCGCTCAGCCAGTCGACGAAGTCGGGATCGGGTTCGTCGCCGCCCTCCTCCAGCGCCGCCAGCATGGAGCGCCAGCCCGGCAGGGTCATGCGGGCGCGCCGGTCCATGCCGCGCAGCGCGCCTTCGATACGGGCGCGGGCGGCGCCGTCCAGCTCGGCGGCCTCCTCGTCGAGGATGTCCTCCAGGTGGCGCGACAGGGCCAGCAGCGGCGCCTCGACGGCGGCGATGGCGCGGGCGGCGGCGCGGGCGGCCTCCAGCACCGGCTCGGTGGCGGGACGCAGGGCGCATTCCATGCCGAACTCGGTCCCGCCGGTTTCCTGACTGCGGGCGCGCAGCTGTTCCAGGGCGGCCACCAGGAAGGCCTCGATCGGCCCGATGGGGTTGATCTCGCCCGACGCCGGGGCGATGCGCCCGGAGACGCCCTCGCCCGGCAGGGCGGCGGCGGCGATCATGGCGTCCTTCAGGGCCTGGGCGGCGGCCTCGTTGTCGGCGCACAGGTCGCCCAGACGCTGTTCCAGCCCGCGCCCGCGACGACCGCGTCCTTCGGGGCCCCGTATCCAGCGGCGCAGCTCGGCGGCTTCCTGACCCGACAGGGCGGCGGAAAAGGCGCTGTCGGCGGCGTCGAACAGGTGGTGGCCCTCGTCGAAGACGATGCGCTTCAGCGCCGCCGTCTCGCCGTCCTGCTTCTGGCCGCGCGCCGAGCGGGCGCCGTCAAAGGCGGCCTGGGTCATGACCAGGGCGTGGTTGGCCACGACCAGATCGGCCCGGCGGCTGGCGCGGATGGTCTTTTCGACAAAGCACAGGCGGTAGTGGGGACAGGCGGCGTGGACGCATTCGCCACGCCGGTCGACCAGATTGGCCGGGCTGGCCTGATGGCTGGGGGCGGCGGCGAACAGGCCGGGCAGCCAGCCGGGATAGTCCCCGCCGGTCATGTCCCCGTCGCGGCTGTGCGCGGCCCAGCGGGCGGCCAGCCCCATGCCGATCAGGTCGCCGTTGCCCAGCTGGGCGGCCTGCATCATGTCCTGCAGGTTCAGCAGGCAGAGGTAGTTTTCGCGGCCCTTGCGCACCACCGTCTTCTTGCGGCGCTCGGCCTCGTCGGGCCACAGGGCGCGGCTTTCGCGGTCGATCTGGCGTTGCAGGGCGCGGGTGTAGGTCGAGACCCAGGCCGCGCCCGCATTGCGCTCGGCCCACAGGCTGGCGGGGGCCAGATAGCCCAGGGTCTTGCCGGTGCCGGTGCCGGCCTCGGCCAGCAGGACGCGCGGACGGCCCTCTTCGTTGCGGGGCGAAAAGGCGTAGGCGGCCTCGGCGGCGTAGTCGGACTGGGCGGGCCGCGTCTCGTCCAGACCCGAGGCCTGCAACAGCTTGTCCAGACGGATGCGGGCGCTCTCGGAATCGACGGGGGCCGAGCCGGCCTCGCCGCGCGGGGCCTCGTCCTCCCACTCCTGAAGACGGGACCAGACGTCCAGACCCGTGCCGCGTTCGCGCCGGTCGCGCAAAGGCCCCGCCTGAAGCGCGGCCAGCACGCGCGCGCCCCAGGACCAGCCCGCCCGGTCCAGCGTCGCGGCCAGGGTGTAGGCGTCCTCGCGCCCCGGATAGGCCGGATCGGTCAGTTCGTTGAGCAGGTCGGCGGCGGCGTCGCGCAGGGCCTGGGCCTGCGCCTCGGCCCCCTTGGGCTCGGAGCGGCCAAGGGCGAGCGCCAGTCCCGACGGCGAGGGGGCGCAGAACCTGGCGGGGCGCACGAAGGCGTAGAGTTCCAGCACGTCCAGCATGTCGGCGGAGCGCGGCGGCGGGCTGAGACCCAGACGACGGGCGGTCAGGCTGGCGTGGGCGACCATGACGGGACCGCCCAGGAAGACGCCCTCGGCCGCGCCGCGCCCGATCTTCCTGGCGCCCGTCGCGTCGCACACGGCCCCAGCGCCCGGCGGGGTGGCCAGGGCGGGCGGCAGCTCGGCCCAGACCGGAGCCGCAGACTGGACGATGGAAGGGGCGGAGACGTCGGTCACGCCCGATCCATAGCGCCCCGCGTCGCGAAACGGAACGGGAACGTTCGCCCCTCTCGCCAGAGACTGAAAAGGAGATAGGCTGGCTGCAAACGGAGGACCGCCCATGCAGACCCGCCGCATCGCCACCGACGGCCTGACGCAACAGGTGATCGAAGCGGGCGAAGGCCCGCTGGTCCTGCTGCTGCACGGCTTTCCCGAACTGGGGATCAGTTGGCGGGCGCAGGTTCAGGCCCTGGCAGAAGCGGGTTTCCACGCCGTCGCCCCCGACATGCGCGGCTATGGCGGGACTGACAAACCGGCCGATGCAGAGGAACATACGATCCTGCATCTGGTCGGGGACATGGTCGATCTGGTGCGGGCGCTGGGCGCGTCGGAGGCTGTCGTCGTCGGCCACGACTGGGGCGCGGCGGTGGCCTGGCATTGTGCGCTGATGCGCCCCGATGTGTTCCGAGCCGTGGCCGGCCTGTCCGTGCCGTTCCAGCCGCGCCGGCCCAAGGGACCGCCGACCGCGGCCATGGCGGCCATCACAAAACGCGCCGGGCTGGGCGACCTCTACATCAACCGCTTCCAGTCGCCCGAGGCCCATGTCGCGCTGGACGCCGACCCGGCGACGGCCCTGAAAAAGATGTTCTGGGCCTATGACGGCGCCACCGCCGAGGCGGACCAGTCGACCGGCTTCATGCCCGAGGGCGTTAGTCTGCTCGACAGCATTTCCGACCACGCCGCCCTGCCGCCCTGGATGAGCGAGGACCATTTCGCCGAGTACGTCGTCGCCTTCGCCGCCTCCGGCTTCAAGGGGCCGCTGGACTGGTACCGCTGCCTGGACCGCAACTGGGCGCTGACCGCCTTCCTGCAAGATCGGAAGATCGCCCAGCCCGCCCTCTTCCTCGTCGGCGACCGCGACCCCGTCCGCCACTACGCCGGCCCGCACGAGGCGGGGCAGAAGGACTGGTTGACCGACCTGCGCGGCCAGATCGTCCTGCCCGGCGCCGGCCACTGGCTGCAACAGGAACGGGCGGAGGAGGTCAGCGCGACCCTGATCCGCTTCCTGCGGGGGCTGGACTGACCCTAGGCCACGTCCGGCGCGTCCGGCAGGGACTTGAGCCACTGCACCAGGATTTCGTGGCGGATGGGCCCGTCCGACATCGAGACGTCGCGCGGCGGCGACAGCGGCTCGACCTCGGACGGCGAATAGCCGAAGCGCGCCCGGAACTGGCGGCTGAAATGCGAGGGCGAGGCGAAGCCGTAGGCGTAGGCGATGTCGGCGATAGTGGGCGTGAGGCCGCTTCTTTGCCGCAAGGCGCGCCGGGCGTGATGCAGCCGCCGATCCTGGATGTAGCGATTGACCCCGCCCTCCTCGTCAAAGGCGCGATAGAGGGTGGCGCGCGACACGCCCGCCGCCTTCGCCACCTCGTCATTGGCGATCCCGGCCTCGCCCGCCGCCAGTCGGGTTTCGATAAACGCCTTGGCCTGACGCCGGACCGAGCGCTGCAGGGCCGCGACCTCCGTCGGGGCCAGCCTCACCGCGAACCCCGTCATCCGCGCCGCGACCAGCAGGAGCGCCTGCATCGCGGCCTCGACCTCGTCGTCTGTCAGGTCGGGGGCAAACTCCTCCAGACTGACCAGGTGGGCAGTCAGCAGGCGCGCCCCCGGCGCGTCCGGCGCAATGACCGCGCCATGGGCGTCTCGCCCCAGCAGACAGGCCGGCACCACCGCTCGCGGCGCGATCAGGGCGGTGAGGTCGACCATTTCAAGCCGTGACGCCGCCGGAAGCGACAGATCGCGCAGCTGAACGGCGCCGGGCGCGGCGCGGACCGACCGGCCATCGGCGTCGCCGACCATCGCCGCGCGACTGACCGACAGGTTGAGCCCGTCCACCTCCGAGCGGCGCAGTGTCGCCGGGGTTCGCGACAGGGTCTGACGAACCGACAGCCCATAGCCGATGACGCCGCCGTCGGTGGCGGTAGTCCGGGTTTTGTTGAAGAAGCGCCGCCGGTCATGATCGCTGACGCCCGAGACCTCGTAGAAGTCCGCCATTCCATAGACATAGCGCTCAAAAGCGTCAGGCACGGTCTGAGCTGAAATCTCCCAGGCAATCGAACGCGAGGCCATGACGCCAAAACCCTTGGGCGGAACAACAGAGCACCGACCCTAGCCGATATTCACGACCTGAGGAAAAACCAATTGGGAGTCTTGGACAGCCCTTGCCTGAGCGTCCCAAATCCAGAGATTTCCAGACATTCCCCGCTTGAGACCTGAGCCCTATCAAGACCCCGTGCGTTCGGAGGCGCGCATCGGACGCATTCCGCGCCCCAGGGGTCATCATGACGAGAAGCTTGCGGGTCGCCTTGCTGGCGACAGCGATCATCTTCACCCCGGCGGCCTCGAGCGCCGCGGCCCTGATCGACGCCCGCCTCACATCGTCCACATCCGCAGACCTCGCCCAGCCCTCGCAAAGCGATGCGGCTCCCACCCCGGAAACGGTTCCGGGCCCGATCCATTGGGCCATGATCGCGGTCGGCGCCGCCTTTGCCGGGGCCGCCTTCTACATCCAGCGTCGCCGGGGCTTTGACCGCGACTAGATCCGGTTTTTCGGCTGGCCGCTGACGGCGGCGCGTCCGCTCTGCGAAGTCAGCAGCTCTTCTTGTAGCGCGGGAAGCAAGCGCCCCACCAACCTCGCCCTGCGCAATCCCCTAGACCGGATCGGTCGGCTTCGGCTCGACGGGGTCGGGCGCGCGGGTGGCCTGGGCGGGTTCGTCCGGCAGGGGGATGAACTCCAGCGCGTCTTCGGCGGGCAGGCTCATGCGGCCCGCCTTCCAGTCGGCCTTGGCCTGGTCCAGACGGTCCTGGGTCGAAGCGACGAAGTTCCACCAGATCAGACGCTCGCCCACCGGCTCGCCACCCAGAACCATGACGCTGGACGAGGCAAGCGCGGTGACGGTCGGTTCGGCGTTGGCCGAGAGGACGACCATCTGACCTTCGTGGAAGGCACGGCCATCGACCTCGATCCGGCCCTTGGCCACGAACAGGGCGCGTTCGCTGTACCCGCCCTTGGCCTTCGGCGGCGGCGGAGCGGCGCGGACGCCCTCGGCCATTTCCCAGTGGACGTAGAAGAGCGGCGACTGGACCGGCGTGCCGGCCTTCTCCCCGAAGGCCTCGCCCGCCACCAGACGGGCGAACAGGCCGTTATTCTCATAGGTGGGCTGGGCGTCCTCGCCCAGGTGGGTGAAGGAGGGGGCGATCTCTTCCTTCTCCAGCGGCAGGGCGACCCAGGCCTGCATGCCGTGCATCTTGCCGCCCTGCGCCTTCTTCAGCGGATCGGTGCGCTCGGAATGGACGATGCCGGACCCGGCGGTCATCCAGTTCACCTCGCCGGGACGGATGGGCTGGGTGTAGCCCAGGTTGTCCCGGTGCATGATCTCGCCCTCGAACAGATAGGTCAGGGTCGACAGGCCGATGTGCGGATGCGGCCGCACATTGATGGCGTCGGCGCCCGGCGCGAACTCCGCCGGTCCCATCTGGTCGAGGAAGATGAAGGGGCCGACCATCCGGTGAGAATGGAAGGGCAGGACGCGCCCGACCTCGAACCCGCCGAGGTCTTTTCTGCGCGCGTCGATCACCAGTTCGATCATGTCGGTCCTCTCAGTCCAGCCTCAAGCGGGCGATGATAGCCGGATCGGGCGTCGGGGTCCGCAAGGAACCATCGGCGGCGAAGTCGCTCCACTGGGATCGGGCGACGAAGACAAGATCGCCGTCCAGGATCAGGCCCGTGGTCGGTTCGGCGATCTGGGGCAGGTTGGCGGCCAGGACCTGAACCTGGTCGATGCGCGTCCAGGCGGGGTTGGGCGTCAGCTTCAACACCCTCTGGGGCGACACCCCGTTCTGCAAGGCGTAGAGGCTGCGGCCGTCCGTGACCAGGCCGTCGATCCCGATCAGAACGGCGTCGTCGGGCGCCGCCATTCGCACAGGCTCGCCGCCCGCCCGCGCCACGCGCCACAGGCCCGAAGAATAGTCGGCGACGACCAGGGCCTGGCCGTCCGGCGTCAGCGCCAGACCCTGGGGCGAGCCCAGGCGTCCCGCGGCCACGAAGACTTCGAGCGCCTCGCCCGAGGGCGGCAGGCGATAGATCTCGCCCGACAGACCATCCGAGACATAGACGGCGCCCTCGGCGTCCAGCGCCAGGTCGCCCAGACCGTGTGCGCGTCCGTCGGCCGCCAGCGGATAGGCGGCGAGGACCTGACCTGTCGCGGCATGGATCGCCAGAAGCGCAGCCGGGCCGACATCCTCGCGCCCGTGAGCGGCGGGGGGCGCGGGGCTGACGGCGGCCCACAACAGGTCGCGTGACGGGTCCGGCGCCAGACCCAGCACGCCCTCTGTCGGCCCCTCGGCCTTGAGCCAGGGCGTGACGGCGCCGTCGTCGGCCAGCCGGACGATGTCTCGCCCCGCCACCCGCGAGACCAGCCAGCCCCCGCCCGCCGGATCGCGGGTCAGGCTCTCGACAAGGCCCGCCCCCTTCAGAACAGCGACGACGGAGAGCCGGTCCGCGCCGATCGGGGCGCGATTGGCCTCAAGCCACCCGGCGGCCTCGGCGAAGCCAGGAGCGCCTGCGACCGAAGACAGGGCCTGATCGCGCGCCAGGTTCATGGACAGTCCGGCGCGGCCATAGCGGTGCAACTGGGCCACGGCCTGCGCGGCGTCTCCGCGCGCGGCGGCCACGCGCGCCCGCAACAGGATCAGACCCGGATGATTGGGGATACGCGCGTCGGCCTGGGCAAGCAGCCCGGCGGCGGCGTCCAGGTCATCGGCGGTGATCGCCGTCATCGCCTCAGCCCGCAGCCGCCGAAAGGCCGCAACATCGGATTCGGCGACGGCCGCAGCCGGGGCCTGATCCGACAGCGGGACCGCCGCGAGGACGCTCCCAGCCGCCAGTGCGGCGAAGGCCATCGCGAGGGCGCACGATTTGACCATTAAACCCTCCCCCACAGGCGCCCTCTCTCAGGCCGTTCGGCGCCGCCTAGCTGACGTGGGGGGTGATGATGCCCAGCGGCAGGGTGGTGACGTTCTTCACGCCGCGCGTGACGATGTGGCTGGCGCAGTCGGAGACGATGCCGAGCGTCAGCAGCTTGTCGCGCAGGAACTGGTCGAAGGCGTGCATGTCCGAGGTGATGATGCGCAGGACATAGTCCTCGCGGCCCGTGATGGTGGCGCACTGGACCACTTCCGGCCAGTTGGCGACGGCGGCTTCGAAGATGTCGAGGTTCTCGCGCGACGGCAGGCTCAGCTTGACGATGGCGTAGACTTCGAAGTCCAGACCCAGCAGACCGGCGTCCAGCAGCGTGACCCGCTTGCGTATCAGGCCAGAGTCCTCCAGTCTCTTGATCCGGCGCCAGCAGGGCGAGGCCGAGAGGCCGACGCGATCGGCGACCTCGGCGACCGACAATCCAGCGTCCTGTTGCAGGATATCGAGGATGCGGGCGTCGATAGGATCAAGTTCGTCAGCCAAAGGCGTTTCTCCAAAAGGGGATTTCACGCAATAAAATACCCCAAATCACCATTTGGCAAGGGTATTTTTAGGAAGGCCAACAGAGACGCGCCATGCTATGCCCTCTTCATAGAGGAAACGCGGTCGGATTAACCGGACGGGACGCATGATGAAGAATACGCCCACGTTGTCGCTGCGCGTGCCGGAGCCTTCGGGCCGGCCCGGCGATGCGCCTGATTTCAGCCACTTGCAGTTCGATCCCGCCGGCGCCGTCACCCGGCCAGAGGTTTCGACCGCCCCCTATGACATGCGCGATCACGCCTTCCGGCTGGTGCGCGTCCTGGACGACGAAGGTCAGGCCGTCGGGCCGTGGGACCCGAAACTCGACCCCGAGACGATGCGTCGCGGCCTGAAGGCCATGATCCTGACGCGCGCCTTTGACGAGCGGATGCACCGCGCCCACCGTCAGGGCAAGACCAGCTTCTACATGAAGTGCACCGGCGAAGAGGCCATCGCGGTTGCCCAGGGCATGATCCTGAGCCGCGAGGACATGGGCTTCCCCACCTATCGCCAGCAGGGCCTTCTGATCGCGCGCGGCTATCCGCTGGCGAGCATGATGAACCAGATCTACTCCAACGCCGAAGACCCGATCAAAGGCCGCCAGCTGCCGATCATGTATTCGGCCAAGGACTATGGCTTCTTCACCATTTCGGGCAACCTCGGCACCCAGGTCCCGCAGGCTGTGGGCTGGGCCATGGCCAGCGCCTACAAGGGCGATGACAAGATCGCCATCAGCTGGATCGGCGACGGCGCCACGGCCGAGGGCGACTTCCACAACGCCCTGACCTTCGCCTCGGTCTACCGCGCCCCGGTCATCCTGAACGTGGTCAACAACCAGTGGGCCATCTCCTCCTTCATGGGCATCGCCGGGGGTCTGGACACGACCTTCGCCGCCAAGGCCATCGGCTACGGCCTGCCGGCCCTGCGCGTCGACGGCAACGACTTCCTGGCCGTCTGGGCCGCGACCCAGTGGGCCGAGGAGCGCGCGCGCACCAACCAGGGCGCGACGGTGATCGAGCTGTTCACCTATCGCGGCGCCCCGCACTCGACGTCTGACGACCCCAGCCGCTATCGCCCCGGCGACGAGGCCGAGAAGTGGCCGCTGGGCGACCCGATCGCGCGCCTGAAGCAGCATCTGATCGTGCTGGGCGAATGGTCGGACGAGCAGCAGGTCGAAGCTGAGAAGGACGCCGTCGAACAGGTCCGCGCCGCCGGCAAGGAATCCGAGGCCATCGGCACCCTGGGCCAGTCGCGCCCCAGCGTGAAGACCATGTTCGAGGAGGTCTATGCGACCGAGGACTGGCGCCTGATCGAACAGCGCCGCGAGGTCGGAGTCTGACCATGACCCAGCAAACCTTCACCGACGCCGACCGCAACGACGGCCTCGAGCCCGACATGGTCGATCAGAACAATGCGCCGAAGTCGGAGGCGCCCGCCAAGGGCGTCGTGCCGATGAACATGATCCAGGCCCTGAACTCGGCCATCGACGTCAAGATGACCGAGGACCCGAACGTCCTGTCGTTCGGCGAGGACGCGGGCTATTTCGGCGGCGTCTTCCGCGTCACCGACCAGCTGCAGCAGAAGCACGGCCTGACCCGCAGCTTCGACGCCCCGATTTCGGAGTGCGGCATCGTCGCCGCCGCCATCGGCATGGGCGCCTATGGCCTGCGCCCGGTCGTCGAGATCCAGTTCGCCGACTACATCTATCCGGCCTATGACCAGATCGTCTCCGAAGCGGCCAAGATGCGCTACCGCTCGGGCGGTCAGTTCACCTCGCCGATCACGATCCGCAGCCCCTACGGCGGCGGCATCTTCGGCGGCCAGACGCACAGCCAGTCGCCGGAAGCCCTGTTCACCCACATCGCGGGTCTGAAGGTCGTCATTCCGTCCAACCCCTATGACGCCAAGGGCCTGTTGATCGCCGCCATCGAGGATGACGATCCGGTCGTCTTCTTCGAGCCCAAGCGCCTCTACAACGGCCCCTTCGACGGCTGGCACGAGAAGCCGGTTTCGCCGTGGAAGACCCAGGAGCTGGCCCAGGTCCCGACCGAGAAATACGCCCTGCCGATCGGCAAGGCCCGCGTCATGCGCGAAGGTTCGGATGTGACCATCCTGGCCTATGGCACCATGGTCTGGGTCGCCCTTGCCGGCGCCGAACACGCCGGCGTGGACGCCGAGGTCATCGACCTGCGCACCCTGGTGCCGCTGGACATCGAGACCATCGAGGCCAGCGTCAAGAAGACCGGGCGCTGCGTCATCGTGCATGAGGCGCCGAAAACCTCGGGCTTCGGCGGCGAGCTGTCGGCCCTGGTTCAGGAACGCTGCTTCTATCATCTGGAGGCGCCCATCGCGCGCGTCACGGGCTGGGACACCCCCTACCCGCACGCCTTCGAGTGGGAATACTTCCCCGGCCCGCAACGCGTGGCCGACGCCCTGAAAGCCGTCATGTCGGGAGGCCGTTAAGATGGGTCGTTTCGTCTTCAAGCTGCCCGACGTGGGCGAAGGCACCGCCGAGGCCGAACTGGTCGCCTGGCACGTGGCGGTCGGCGACATGGTCGAGGAAGACCAGATCGTCGCCGACATCATGACCGACAAGGCCACGGTGGAAATCACCGCCCCGGTCAGCGGCAAGGTTCTGGCCATCCACGGCGAGCCGGGCCAGATGATCCCGGTGCGCGGCCCCCTGGTCGAGTTCGAGGTCGAAGGCGCGGGCAATGCCGCCGACGCCGAGCCGACGCCGGCTCCCGTCGCCAAATCCGAGCCCGCCCCCGTTGTTGCTGAGGCTCCAAAGGTCGAGGCTGCCCCGGTCAGCACTCCGACTGCGGCTGCCGGCGCCAACTACGTGTTCAAACTGCCGGACGTGGGCGAAGGCACGGCCGAGGCCGAGCTGGTCGGCTGGCACGTCAAGGTCGGCGACGCGGTCGAGGAAGATCAGATCCTCGCCGACATCATGACCGACAAGGCCACCGTCGAGATCACGAGCCCGATCAACGGCGTGGTCGTCGCCCTGCACGGCGACGCGGGCCATCAGGTCCCCGTCGGCGGGCCTCTGGTCAGCTTCAAGGTCGAGGGCGCGGGCAATGTCGCCGCGGCTCCGGCTGCCGCCGCCGCGCCCGCCGCCAAGGCCGAGAAGGCCGCGCCCGCTCCGGTCGCAAAGGCGGCTCCTGCGCCCAAGGCCGAGGCCAAGCCCGTCCCGGCCATGACCGGCCGCCAGCCGGGCGAGCGCGCCCTGGCCTCACCCGCCGTGCGCAACCGCGCCCGCGATCTGGGCATCGACCTGGCCTTCGTGCCGGGCTCGGGTCCCGCCGGCCGCATCCAGCATGAAGACCTGGACGCCTTCGTCGCGCGTGCCAAGAACGGGGGCGGTTCGCTGCCCGCCGCGACCGTTGGAGCGGCCTCCTCGACCTATGCCCGCGCCGAGGGGACCACCGAGGTCAAGATCATCGGCCTGCGCCGCAAGATCGCGGAGAAGATGGCCGAGAGCGTGCGTCGCATCCCGCACATCACCTATGTCGAGGAAATCGACATGACGGCGGTGGAGGAGCTGCGCGCCCACCTCAACGCCACCAAGGCCAAGGACCAGCCCAAGCTGAACGTCCTGCCCTTCATCGCCCGCGCCATCGTCGTGGCCCTGCGCGACCAGCCGACGATCAACAGCCACTATGACGACGAGGCCGGGGTGCTGACGACGCACGCCCCGGTCCATCTGGGCATCGCTGCCCAGACGCCGAACGGCCTGATGGTGCCGGTCGTCCGCCACGCCGAGGCGCTGGACCCCTACGCCACCGCCCTGGAAATCGCTCGAGTCTCGGGCGCGGCCAAGGACGGCTCGGCCAAGCGCGAGGAGCTGTCCGGCTCGACCATCACCATCACCTCGCTGGGGACGCTGGGCGGGGTGGTTCACACCCCCATCATCAACCACCCCGAGGTCGCCATCGTCGGCCCGAACAAGATCGCCGAACGCGTGGTGGTCAAGGACGGCCAGATGGTCGTGCGCAAGATGATGAACCTCAGCTCCAGCTTCGATCACCGCATCGTCGACGGCCATGACGCGGCGGTCTTCGTGGCGCGCATCAAGGGCCTGCTGGAACACCCGGCGACGCTCTGGATGAACTAGGGGGAAGCGACGCTTCCCTTTCCGCTCACCCCGGCGGACGCCGGGGCCCAGTTCTTGAACCGGGCAAGCGGTCCATTAATCGGCCTGCGCTTTTGGGCCAAAGCACTGGATCCCGGCGTCCGCCGGGATGAGCGGATCATGTGATGCAGCAGATCAAAACCAAAGTCCTGATCATCGGCGCCGGCACCGGCGGCTATGTCGCGGGCATCCGTTGCGGCCAACTGGGCCTCGACACCGTGCTGGTGGACGGCGGCGATGGGCTGGGCGGGACCTGCCTGAACGTCGGCTGCATTCCGTCCAAGGCCATCATCCACGCGGCGGGCAAGTATGAGACGGTGGCCAAGGCCGCCGGCGACGGGACCCTGGGCATCACCGCGTCGGCCCCGGCCATCGACCTGTCCAAGACGGTCGAATGGAAGGACGGCATCGTCAGGAAGCTGAACGCCGGCGTCGCCGCCCTGCTGAAGAAGGCCAAGGTCAAGGTCATCAAGGGCTGGGCCGAGTTCACCGACGCCAAGACCTGCCGCGTCGAGACCGCCGACGGCCCCATCATCATCACCGCCGAACACGTCATCCTGGCCACGGGGTCGGAGCCGGTCGAGCTGCCCTTCCTGCCGTTTGGCGGCGACGTGATTTCGTCCACCGAAGCCTTGAGCCTGCCGGAAGTGCCCAAGAAGCTGGTCGTCGTCGGCGGCGGCTATATCGGTCTGGAACTGGGCATCGCCTTCCGCAAGCTGGGCGCCGAGGTGGCCATCGTCGAGATGGCCGACCGCCTGCTGCCCCTCTACGACAAGGCCCTGACCGACCCGGTGCAGAAATGGCTCGAGAAGCACGGCGTCGAGCTGTTCCTCGGCACCCGCGCGGGCGGTTTCGGTGACGGAAAGCTGAACGTCACCGACAAGGACGGAAACCCGATGCAACTGGACGCCGACAAGGTGCTGGTCACCGTCGGCCGTCGTCCGCGCACCAAGGGCTGGGGTCTGGAGACCATGGGCGTGGCCATGGACGGCGCCTTCGTCAAGATCGACAATCGCTGCGCCACCAGCATGAAGAACGTCTGGGCCGTCGGCGACCTGACCGGCGAACCCATGCTGGCGCACAAGGGCTCGGCCCAGGGCGAGGTCGTGGCCGAGATCATCGCCGGCCATGACCGCGTGTTCGATCCCGTCACCATCGCCGCCGTCTGCTTCACCGAGCCGGAGATCGTCTCGGCAGGCCTCGGTCCGCAGGACGTCGAGGGCCGCGACGACGTGATCCAGTCCGTCTTCCCCTTCGCCGCCATCGGCCGCGCCCTGGCCATCGAGGCCGGCGAGGACGGCGGCTTCGTCCGCGTCATCGCGTCGAAGACCGACCACCGCATCCTCGGCATCCAGGCCGTCGGCCAGCATGTCTCCGAGATGTCCAACAGCTTCGCCCAGATGCTGGAAATGGGCGCCGTTCTGGAAGACGTCGCGGGCGTGATCCACGTCCACCCGACCCTCGGCGAAGCCTTCCACGAGGCGTCCTTGCGCGCCCTGGGCCACGCCATTCATATCTAAGCCCCTGCCCTTGTCCCCTTGCGGGAGAAGGTAGCCCGGCAGGTACGGATGAGGGGTTTTGCCGCCGGTTGAGAGACCCCTCATCCGGCCTCGCTCCGCTCGCCCACCTTCTCCCGCAAGGGGAGAAGGAAGCACGCCGCCCCGCTTGCCCAGCATGACCAAAGGGCCGACCCTCCCGAAAACGGGAGGCTTCGATGAGCGCCGAGACCCACTACCTGGCCGTCTTCACCAGCGACAAGACCGGCCCGCGCTGGCGGGCCTGGCGCTCCATGAGCGAGGCCCAGCAGGCCGAGACGGCCCGCATCGGCGTCGCCGCCGTCGCCGCCTGGGAAGAAGCCCACCGCGACGCCATCGTCTATCAGGGCGGCCCGCTGGGCCCGACCAAGCGCATCAGCGACGACGGCGCCGTGACGGACATGGTCAACCTGCTGACCGTCTTCATAGTGGTGCGCGCCGACAGCCACGAGGCGGCGGCCCGCCTGTTCGAGGGCCACCCGCACATGAGCATCTTCGTCTGCGACGGGGTGGAGGTGATGCCGGTGCTGGGGTGAGGCTCAGTCGGCGTCCTGCGGCGAGGTCCAGTTCGGATCGGGGAACCAGTCCGCCGCGAGGTCGCGCCAGTCCGGGTTGTCCCGCTCGATCAGAGTCAGCTTCCAGTCGCGCAGCCACTTCTTGATCCGCCGCTCGCGCTGGATCGCATCAAGCATCAGGGCGTGCTGCTCGAACCAGACCAGACGGGTGCAGTCGTTCTCGTCGGTGAAGCCGGGAAAGGCGCGCGCCCTGTGCTTCCACACGCGGCTTTTGAGGTTGGAGGTCGAGCCGGTGTAGAGCGTCCCGTTCCGCCCGCTGGCCATGATGTAGGTCGCGATGAAGGTGCGGTGCGTCCCCATACCGCAACGCTAACCCGCTCTCCCCCTTCCGTCATCCTCCGGCGAAGCGAAGCGGAGACCGGGGGACCCAGCGGCGCCGAAGGCGATCTTTACGGCTAGCGCACGCCCTCGACAGTGTCGCGCTCTCGCGCGCCGCTGGGTCCCCCGGTCTGCGCCGTTGACGCGGCTTGCCGGAGGATGACGAAAGAATTTAGCGAAGAGCGGCTTCCGCTCGGGCCATGTTCGCCAATACTTTGCGGTTCACTTTCTGCCGCGTTCCGAGCTGAAGCACGCTAAGGCCAGCATTCTTTCGCCAAGTGTCCAGATAGAACTTTCGCTCCCAATCGTTGAGTATCTTCAGCTCGTAAAACAGTTCGATCGCTTCAGGATTCAGAGCACGATCGATATCTGATTTCACCCGCTTAATGGCACCGAAGATTTTATCAGCATTTATCCCAAGGAATTTAGTGACGCAGACATTACCGACTTCAGCCAGAAGGCCAGTCTTTCTGTTGCGAATGATGCAAACCTCGACGATCGGATAGTGATCGCAGAGACATCTTTGTGGTTCGTCTGCGTCATACACAGACGCTAGGTTCCATTCGAGCTTGGCAGCGTCCCGAATATCGGACTCGCTTCGCTTAAGAATTTCTCGCTTCAGATTTACCAGATTGAACCCATCGCCCACAGTTCAGCCCTCCCATTAAAAGGGAGGTGGGGATGGCGCTCTCAATGGTCAAGGTTGCGAGTCCGTCCTCTAATGCACCCGCGCCTTCCCGATCTCCAGCCCGTCCTCACCCGCTGACACCGCCACCACGCTGCCGTCCTCGATCTCGCCGGCCAGGAGTTTCTTGGCCATGGGGTCGACCAGGGTCTTCTGGATGACGCGCTTGAGGGGGCGAGCGCCGTAGACGGGGTCGTAGCCCTTGTCGGCGAGCCAGTTCAGGGCGCTGTCGTCGAGGGCCAGCGTCAGGCGGCGGTCGGCCATCAGCTTCTCCAGACGCGCCAGCTGGATGCGGACGATGCCGCCCATCTGTTCGCGGCCGAGGCGGTGGAACAGGATGATCTCGTCGATGCGGTTCAGGAACTCGGGCCGGAAGTGGGCGCGGACCTGTTCCATGACCAGGGGACGCACGGCCTCGACATCCTCGCCCTCGGGCTGGTCGGCCAGATACTGGCTGCCCAGGTTGGAGGTCATGATGATGAGGGTGTTCTTGAAGTCGATGGTGCGGCCCTGACCGTCGGTCAGGCGACCGTCGTCCAGCACCTGCAACAGGACGTTGAAGACGTCGGGGTGGGCCTTCTCGACCTCGTCGAACAGGATGACCTGATAGGGACGACGACGCACGGCCTCGGTCAGGGCGCCGCCCTCGTCATAGCCGACGTAGCCGGGAGGGGCGCCGATCAGGCGGCTGACGCTGTGCTTCTCCATGTATTCGGACATGTCGATGCGGGTGATGGCGTTGTCGTCGTCGAACAGATAGCCGGCCAGGGCCTTGGTCAGCTCGGTCTTGCCCACGCCCGTCGGGCCGAGGAAGAGGAAGCTGCCCAGCGGCTTGTTGGGGTCGTTCAGACCGGCGCGGGCGCGGCGCACGGCGTCGGACACGGCTTCCAGCGCCTCGTCCTGACCCACCACGCGGCGGCGCAGTTCGTCCTCCATCTTGAGCAGCTTCTCGCGCTCGCCTTCCAGCATCTTGTCCACGGGCACGCCGGTCCAGCGGCTGACGACGGCGGCGATCTGCTCGGCGTCGACGACCTCGGGGGTCAGGGGGCCTTCCGCCGGCTTCTCGGCGGCCTCGGCCTCGGCCAGCTGGCGTTCCAGTTGCGGGATCTGGCCGTAGGCGATCTCTGAGGCGCGGCCCAGATCGCCGGCGCGCTGGGCGGCGGCCAGTTCGGCGCGCAGGCGGTCCAGGGTCTCACGCAGTTGCGCGCCCTGACCGACCTTGGCCTTTTCCGATTTCCAGCGGGCGGTCATGTCGTCCGACTGGGCCTCCAGATCGGCGATCTCGTCCTCCAGCTTCTCCAGACGCTGCTGCGAGGCGCTGTCGCTTTCCTTCTTCAGGGCCTCGCGCTCGATCTTGAGCTGGACCAGGCGGCGGTCGATCTCGTCCAGCGCCTCGGGCTTGGAATCGACGGCCATGCGCACGCGGCTGGCGGCCTCGTCGATCAGGTCGATGGCCTTGTCGGGCAGGAAGCGGTCGGTGATGTAGCGGTTCGACAAGGTGGCGGCGGCGACGATGGCGCTGTCGCTGATACGCACGCCGTGGTGGACCTCGTACTTCTCCTTCAGGCCGCGCAGGATCGACACCGTGTCCTCGACGGTGGGTTCGGCGACGAAGACCGGCTGGAAGCGACGGGCCAGGGCCGCGTCCTTCTCGACGTGCTTGCGGTACTCGTCCAGCGTGGTGGCGCCGACGCAGTGCAGTTCGCCGCGCGCCAGAGCGGGCTTCAAGAGGTTGGAGGCGTCCATGGCCCCGTCGCCCTTGCCGGCGCCGACCAGGGTGTGCATCTCGTCGATGAAGAGGACGATGCCGCCCTCGGCCTGAGCCACCTCGTTCAGCACGGCCTTCAGCCGCTCCTCGAACTCGCCGCGGTATTTGGCGCCCGCGATCAGGCTGCCCATGTCGAGCGACAGGACCTTCTTGTCCTTCAGGCTTTCGGGCACGTCGCCGTTGACGATCCTCAATGCGAGTCCTTCGACGATGGCGGTCTTGCCGACGCCGGGTTCGCCGATCAGGACGGGGTTGTTCTTGGTGCGGCGGGCCAGGACCTGGATGGTGCGGCGGATTTCCTCGTCGCGGCCGATGACGGGATCGACCTTGCCGTCGCGCGCGGCCTCGGTCAGGTCGCGGGCGTAGCGTTTCAGGGCGTCGTAAGAGTCCTCGGCCCCGGCGCTGTCGGCGGTCTTGCCCTTGCGCATTTCGGCGACGGCTTCATCCAGCTTCTTGGGCGTGACGCCGGCGGACTTCAGCGCCTCGGCGGCGGCCCCGCCCTCCTTGGCGATGGCGGCCAGCAGGCGTTCGGTGGTGACGAAGGCGTCGCCGGCCTTTTTCGAGGCCTCTTCTGCCGCGCTGAAGACGCGGGCGGTGTCGCCGTCCAGATAGAGTTGGCCCGAGCCGCCCTCGACCTGGGGCCGCTTCTTCAGCAGGCCTTCGGTGACGAGTTCGACGGCGGACGGGTCGCCGCCGGCCTGATCGATCAGCTTGCGGGCCAGGCCGTCGCGTTCCTCCAGCAGCACCTTCAGCAGGTGCTCGGGCGCGAACTGCTGGTGCCGCCGGGCGAGCGCCAGCGACTGGGCGGATTGGACGGCCTGTTTGGCGCGGTCGGAATAGAGGTCGAGATTCATGGTGCAGTCCCCTCGGAAGGCGGAAAACCATCAAAGCGCCCTTCAACGAAGCGACGCCTTGAGTTGTGTCAAACCGAGGTGGGTGTGGCGGATCGGCCACGCAAGACCCGTCACTCGCGATTGATGTGCGCCGCCATCAAGGCCTAGCGTAGCCGCAGGAGGCCCTGATGGAATTTCTGACGCACGTGCCGGTCGATCCGACGGTCGTCCTGCCCTTCCTGGCGGCGGTGGCGCTGATGGAGCTGACGCCGGGGCCGAACATGGGCTGGCTGGCGATCGTCTCGCTGTCGCAGGGGCGGACGGCGGGGCTGGCGGCGGTGGCCGGGATCACCCTGGGGTTGACGCTGTGGATGGTCGCCGCCGCCTTCGGCCTGACCGAGGTGGTGCTGTTGTGGCCCGCCCTCTACCAGACCATCCGCTGGGCCGGGGTGGGCTTCCTGCTGTGGCTGGCCTGGGACGCCTGGCGCAGCACCGGCGACGGCGCGGACGCGGCGCCCATCGAGACGCGGCGGCGCGCCCTGTTCCGGCGCGGCCTGATCGGCAACCTGCTGAACCCCAAGGCGGCCCTGCTCTATGTGGTCCTGTTGCCCGGCTTCATCCGCCCCGCCCACGGCTCGACGCTGACGCAGGCCCTGGCGCTGGGCAGCCTGCACGTCGTGGTCAGCGTCATCGTCCACTCGGTCATCGTGCTGACGGCGGCGCGGGCGGGCGGCGCCCTTCTGACCCGCACCCAGGGGCCGGCGATGCGCGCCGCCATGGCCCTGGGCCTGGTCGCCATCGCCATCTGGACCGCCTGGGAGACGCGGGCCTGAAACTCAGCCGCCGGTCGGGCCGGTCGAGAAGTCGAACTGTTCCGGCTGACGACGCGGGCCGCCGCCGAACGACCAGGTCAGGCCCAGGTAGAAGGCGCGCAGGTTGATGTCCTGATCGACCCGCTCGCGGAACAGGGGCGTGTCATAGGTGGTGGCCCCGCCGAAGGAGTTGAGGATGTCGCGCGCGGTGAACTGCAGCGACAGGGTCTCGTTGAGCTTGCGGCGATAGCCCAGGTTGACCATTCCGCCGCTCTCGCGCGTGCCTTGCGCCAGCAACTGGTCGCCCTGCCAGAAGCCCATGACCTGGACGAAGTCCTTGGGCGTGGCCTGCCAGTTGAGGCTGAGGCGGCCCGTCACCAGGTCGCCCTCGCGGTCCCGCGCGCCCGGGATGCCGGCGGCGTCGAGTTCCTGGCGGAAGACGTTGATGCCGGCGTTGTAGCGCAGGGTCGGGTGCAGCCGGCCGCTGGCGGTCAGCTCGACGCCCAGATCGCGCCGGGCGCCGAGGTTCTCGGGCCGGGTCAGCAGGACCCCGCCGCCGACGTCGGTCGCCACGTCGGTGAAGGCCTTGGTCGTGTCGCGGTAATAGGCGGTGGCCTGATAGAAGCTCTGGCCGCGCCGCATCTGCCACATGGCCTCGAAGCTGTCGGTCTCCTGCGGCTCCAGATTCGGATTGCCCGAGCGCAGGTTCAACGGGTCGCTGTAGGAGACGAACGGGTTCAACTGCGTCGGCTGCGGCCGCTGGATGCGGCGCGAATAGCTGGCGCGCAGGGTCTGGGCATCCGTCAGCTTGTACTGGACGTGGCCGGTCGGATAGGCGCGGAAATAGTCCTGAGAGGCGCGCACGGCGTTGGTGACGTCCTCGATCTCGACCTCGGCCTGTTCCAGACGCAGGCCGAACTGGGCCGACAGCTTCTCGCCGAACGGGCGCTCATAGGTGGCGTAGAGGGCGTGGACCGTCTGTTCGGCCTCGAAGCGGTTGCTCAGGCTCGGCACGGGGGCCAGGGCGGCCTCCGACGGGCCGCGCCGAAGGACATTGTCCTGATCCGGACGGCTGAGGCTCAGCTCATAGCCGGCGCGCAGCTTGGAGTCGTCGTTCATCGGGCGCGTGTAGGCGCTGGTGAAGCCGATCGTTTCCTGGGCGCTTAGCCCTCTCTGCTGCTCATACAGCGTCGGCGCGACGGGGACCGAGAAGACGTTGGCGTTCAGCGACGTGTTCTCATGGTCGTTGCGGTCATAGCGCAGCTCGTTGGACCATTCATGACCCGAGGTGTCGAACTGATGCAGGACGCGGGCGGTGGCGCCCCAGCCGTCCATGCTGAAGCCGCCCACGCCGTCGCGGGTGTATGCGCGGGTCAGGGCCCCCGCCGCATCGCGCGTTTCAAACAGCCCCCAGGCCTCGGAGTCGGCCTCGAACCGGTTGGCGCGCAGCTCGCCGGTCAGCATCGTCTTGTCCGTCAGGCGATACTCGGCGGCGAACCGGGCGAAAACGCCCTTCTGGACCGTGTCGTTATTCTGGACCGTGGTGGTCGTGGAGGTGACGCCGCCGCTGACCGGGTCGAGCTGTTCGCGCAGCCGGTCGAAAGCGAAGGTCTGATCATCGTAGCGATAGTTGAGGTCGCCGGTCAGGGTCAGCTTGCCGCGCTGGCGCGAGCCGCTGGCCCCGAGGTTCCAGCGCCCGTTGTCGCCGACATTGACCCGCACGGAGCCGGTGGTGGTCGTCGTCGCGGGCGCGCCGGGCGCTCCGGCGACGGCCAGAGGCGTCGGCTTGGTGATCAGGTTGATGACCCCGCCCGAGCCCTCGGGACTGTAGGCGGCGGAGGGGTTGGTCATGACCTCGATCCGCGCATAGCGGCTGCCCGGCAGCTGCAGGATGGCGTCGGCGCGGTTCGGCCCGGACAGGATGGCCGAGGGGCGGCCGTCCACCAGAATGGTGACATTGCCGTCGCCGCGAAGGGAGACATTGCCCTGGGGGTCGACGTCGACCGACGGCACGTTGCGCAGGGCTTCGGCCAGGGTGCCGTTCGCCGCCTGAAGATCGTCGGCCAGGCTGTAGCTGATGGAGTCGATCGAGGTCCGCACGTCGTTGGCGCGGGCGGTGACGACGACGTCGCCCACGGCGGCCGGCTGATCCTTGTCTTCAGGCTCCTGCGGGCTCGGCGTGGCCGGGGGCGTCTGGGCCTGCTGGGTTCCGGCCGCGGGGGGCGGCGTCTGGGCGGCCAGGACGGCGCCCGCCGGCAAGGCCAGAACAACGCCCAGCAGCGGAGCAAGTTTGAGTTTCGACATGGTCGCGTCCCTGCGGACGTCCCCTCGACGCCCCCTCGAACAGAGCGACTATCAGCCGGGCCTCGCCGACCACAGTTACATCTTCTTCATGCCGATGGCCGCTCTGTGACGCGGCATGGAACCCCAAGCGTCGCTGTGCGCTAGGGACCCATGCTGACGACCAAGATGAACCCCCGTGTCTTCTGGGGGGCAAGCGCCATCGCGGGCGCCCTGCTTCTCCTCGCCCTGATCGCGCCCTCGACGTCCGACCTGATTTTCGGCGCGGCCCAGGCCTGGGTGATCGACACCTTCGGCTGGTTCTATGTGGCCGTGGTCGCGGGCTTTCTGCTGTTCGTCACAGTCCTGGCGGTCGGGCCGACCGGGCGGCTGAAGCTCGGGCCGGACGACGCCGAGCCGGACTTCCCCTATGTCTCGTGGCTGGCCATGCTGTTCGCAGCGGGCATGGGCATCGGCCTGATGTATTTCGCCGTGGCCGAGCCGGTGCAGCACTATATCGCCCCGCCCGAGGCCGCGCCCGGTACGATCGACGCCGCGCGCGAGGCCATGGTCATCACCTATACCCACTGGGGCGTCCACGCCTGGGCCATCTATGCCGTGGTGGGGCTGAGCCTGGCCTATTTCGCCCACCGCAAGGGCCTGCCGCTGACCATGCGGTCGGGGCTCTATCCGCTGCTGGGCAAGCGCATCAACGGGCCGATCGGGGACGCCGTCGACATCTTCGCCATCTGCGGCACCCTGTTCGGCATCGCCACCTCCCTGGGGCTGGGCGTGGCCCAGATCACCTCGGGCCTCAACTATGTGGCGGGCGTGCCCAATACGGTGACGGTGCAGGTCGGGCTGATCGTCGTGGTCATGGGGGCGGCGACGATCTCGGTCCTGACCGGGGTGGACAAGGGGGTGCGGCGGCTGTCCGAGCTGAACCTGATCCTGGCCGTCTGCCTGATGCTGTTCGTGCTGGCGGTGGGGCCGACCCTGTTCCTGCTGCGGGCCTATGTGCAGAATTTCGGCCTCTATCTGGATCACTTCTTCGTCCGCACCTTCACCCTCTACGCCTATGAGCCGAGGGCCTGGATGGCGGACTGGACCCTGTTCTACTGGGCCTGGTGGATCGCCTGGTCGCCGTTCGTGGGCATGTTCATCGCCCGCATTTCGCGCGGGCGGACGGTGCGGGAGTTCGTCATCGGCGTGCTGCTGGTCCCGACCGCCTTCACCTTCCTGTGGATGACGGTCTTCGGCAACTCGGCCATGGGCCTGGACCTCGGCATAGCGGGCGGCGCGATTTCGGACGCGGTGCAGGCCGACCTGTCGACGGCCCTGTTCCACTTCCTGGAGTACCTGCCGGGCACGGCCGTCACCTCGACCCTGGCGGTGGCCCTGGTCGCGGTCTTCTTCGTCACCTCGGCCGATTCCGGCTCGCTGGTCATCGACACCCTGGCCTCGGGCGGCGCCGAGGAGACGCCGCGCTGGCAGAGGATCTACTGGTGCGGGCTTCTGGGACTGACGGCGGCCCTGCTTCTACTGGCGGGGGGTCTGGGCGCGCTTCAGGCCGCGACCCTGGTGGCGGCCCTGCCGTTTGCGGTCATCATGATCCTGCTGGCCTTTGGACTGGCGCGGCAGATGGACGCCGACCTCAAGGGCGAGGCGATCGAAACTGAGGCCCCGCCGATCCGAGAGCGGCTGAAACGCATCTTCGCCCCCGCCAGCCGCAAGGACATCGCCCGCCAGATCGAGCGTCAGGGCGCCCCCGCCCTGGTCGAGGTGCGCGACGCCCTGGTCGAGGGGGGGCTGGAGAACAGCCGGGTCGAGATGGACGAGACCGGGGTCTGGCTGGTGGTCGAACACGCCAATGGGCGCGACTTCCTCTATCGCATCGGCGCGCGGTCGCGGCCCCTGCCCGCTTTGACCGCGCTGGAGGCGCCGGAGGGGCGGCGGGCTCTGGAATGGCGGATGACGGCCCAGACGGGCGACGGCACGCGCGCCCGGGACGTCACCGGCTTTACGCGGGCGCAGATCGTGGCCGACGTGTTGGAGCATCTGCAACGGTGGCGGCTGGCGGCCTGAAGTCGGCTGTCATCCCGGAAGCGGCGCAGCCGCTATCCGGGACCGCAGGAAACGCGCCGTCTTGAGCGGTCCCGGCTCTTCGGCTCGCATGCGAGCCTTCGGCCGGGATGACGAGGAGGGTGAGGTCTTGGCCGCAGAGGCGGGGGGCGGTAGCGTCGCCGCTCATGTCGGGAGCTTCGCCTATGTCCATCCGCCTGTCGCGCCGTGCGGCCCTGTTTTCCTCCGCCGTCGCCGCGTCGAGCGCCGCCCTGCCCGGTCTGGCCCTGGCCCAGGTCCGCGCCGACACGCGCACCGACGAGGAGATCGCCGCCGCCGCCGACGCCTGGGTGCAGCGCTGCATGGCCGCCTGGCCGGAACAGCCGGCGGTCTCCCTGGCCCTGGTGCGCGAGGGCAAGACGGTGCTGGCCAAGGGCTATGGCGTGCGGCGTCAGGGCAAGGCCGAGCCCGCCGACGAACACACCCTGTTCGCCATCGCCTCCAACTCCAAGAACGTCACCGCCGCCTGCCTGGCCATCCTGGTCGACGAGGGCAAGGTGAAGTGGGACGAGCCGATCCGCACCTATCTGCCCGGCTTCACCCTGTCGGACCCGATCGTGGGCGAACGCATCACGGTGCGTGACACCCTGAGCCACCGCGCCGGTTTCGGCCTGGGCGCCGGCGACCTGCTGTTCTGGCCCAACAGCGACCGGACGCGCGCCGAGGTCCTGGCCCAGGCCGCCTTCGTGCCCATCGAGGACGGGTTCCGCGAGGACTACCACTACTGCAACCTGATGTTCGTGGTGGCGGGCGCGGTGATCGAGAAGGTCTCGGGCCTGTCGTGGGAGGACTTCGTCCAGACCCGCATCTTCGACAAGGTCGGCATGAGCGAGAGCGTGCCCCTGGCGCGCCTGGCCGATCCCAAGAAGTCCGCCCTGCCTCACGGCCGCGTCGGCCCGCCCCTGCGCTACCAGGGCGCGATGACCCAGATCGCCGACTCCATCGTCGAAGTGTGGAACTGGGATTCGGCGGCGGCGGCGGGCGGCATCTGCGCCAGCGCCCACGACTGGGCCAAGTGGATCGCCGTGCGCCTGAACGACGGCAAGCTGGCCGACGGGTCGCGCCTGTTCTCGGAAGCCGCCGCGCGCGAGATGTACAAGCCCAACATCATCGTCTCCTCGTCGAACGGTCCGACGGCGGAACTGCCCAACCGGGCCGTGGCCTCGACCTACGCCATGGGCTTGCAGGTACAGGACTATCGCGGCGAGCGTCTGGCCACCCATGGCGGCGGCTCGCCCGGCGGCATCTCGGCCACGGTGCTGATCCCCGGCCGCAAGATTGGCTTCTCGGTCTTCACCAACGCCGAGGAGAGCTTCCTGCTGCGCGCCCTGCGCTCGGGCCTGTCCGACATCGCCATGAACCAAGTCGACGTCGACTGGATCGCCGACTCGAAAAAGCGCGAGGCCGAGGGGACCGAGAAATCGCTGAAGGCCGCCGTCGAGATCGACGCCAAGCAGGCGGCGGGCGCGGCGCCGTCCATGCCGCTGGACGCCTATGTCGGGACCTGGCGCGACCCCTGGTACGGCGACATCGTCATCGAACAGAAGACCGAGGGACGCGGGCGCCATCGCAAGACCGGCCTGTGGCTGGCCTTCACCCACACCCCGGCGTTGAAGGGCTGGCTGGAGCCCTATGACGGCGAGACCTTCCGCACCCGTTTCCCCGACAAGCGCGAAGAGGACGCCTTCGTCACCTTCAGCATCGCCACGGCCAAGCCCGCGACCGCGACGCTCAAGGGCGTCTCGCCCGACATCGACTTCTCTTACGACTATCAGGACCTGCGGCTGACGCGGGTCTGAGGCCAGCAAAAAGGGGCGGTCCCGACGGACCGCCCCTTCTTCGTTTCGCCGAAGGGATCAGCGCGCTGCGGGGCGCTGGCCGGCTTCCAGGATGGGCATCCCCGCCTCGGTGGGGATGTAGATGGTCTGGCGACCTTCCTTGCCGGCGGTCTCCTGCAGCATGTTGATGTAGGACCAGCGCAGATAGGCCTCGGGGCCGCCGAGGGCCTCGGCCATGATGCGGTTGGCCTCATTGGCGCCCTTGGCGCGCTCGATCTCGGCGGCGGCGGTCAGCTTGGCCGAGTCCAGCGCGGCCTGAGCCTCCAGCACGCGGATGCGGCGGTTCTGCACCGCCTCCTCATAGGCCGCCTTGCCCGCCATCTGCTTGGAATAGACGTTGTAGGTGGGGAAGCCGATCAGGAAGATCGCCGCCAGCACGCCGATCGCGATGACCGAACCGATAGTGAAACCCACGCCGCGCATCCGCACCTCCCCTTGAATCTGGACGGTGATCAGGGTGGACGCCGGGAGAGGCCAGGGTCAAGCGCGGTTCAGCGACATCACGCCACAGGCGTATCCGATTTACGGCAGCGCTTGACCGGCCTAGTCAGTCGCGATGACCAGCGAACGCCGTTCTTCATCGTCGCCCTTGCGCGTGCTGCTGGTTGGCGACGCGCGCATGGCCTTCCCTGTCGCCAAGGCCCTGAATCAGGCCGGCCACCGGGTCTTCGCCGGCGTGTCGACGTCCAGCAACTATCTGGAGTGGTCGCGCCATCTGAGCGGTGCCTTCCGCCATTCGCCGCTGGAGCCGGGGACGGACGAAGCCCTGCCGGTCATCCTGAACTGGCCGGACCGCCACCCGGTCGACGTCATCCAGCCCGTCAGCGAGGCGGGGTCGCGCTTCATCACCCGTCACCGGGCGGCGTTCGAGGCGCGGGCGCGGCTGATCATGCCCGAAGCCGAGACGGTCGAGACCTGCATGAACAAGACGGCGATGTTCGCGCTGTGCGAGACCCTGGGCGTCGCCCTGGCGCCCCATCGGTGGGTGCAGGACATGGCCGGGCTGCAGGCCGCGGCGGCGGCTGTCGGCTACCCCCTGATCGTCAAGCCCGCCGTGGTCGACGCCGAGCTGTTCGAGCGCAAGGCCCTGATCATCGCCGACGCGGCGCAGCTGGCCGACGCCATGCCGCACTGGCCGGACATCCACCCCGAGCTGATCGTGCAGAAGTACGTCGCCGGCCCGCGCCACAGCGTCATCTTCAGCGCCGATCGCGGACGGCTGCTCGGCGCCGTCGAGATCAAGGCCGCGCGCACTCATGAGTACGACGGCACCGGCTACACCACCTATGGGGTGACGGTCGACCCGACCCCCCTGGTGCGCGAAGGGGTGGAGAAGCTGGTCGCGCACCTGGCCTATTCCTCGACCGGCTGCGCCCAGTTCATCGTCTGCCCGACGACGGGCGAGGTGACCTTCATGGAGATCAATCCGCGCGTCAGCCTGGGGCGGATTTCGGAATGCGCGGGCCTGCCGCACAGCGTCTGGGGACTGAAGCTGGCCACAGGCCAGCCGGTCGCCGCGCCCGCCGATCCCTGGGCCGTCTATCGGCGCGGGGTCCGCTACGTCTGGACCAAGGGCGACCTGACCCTGCTGATCAATCAGGTGAAACGCGCTCAGGTCGCGCCGGGCGCTGCCCTGCGGCGGCTGACGCAGATCGGGATCGATGCGCTGCAATGCGCCCACGCCATCTTTGATCCGCTGGATCCGCTGCCGGCCCTGGGAACCTATAGCAACATCCTGATCAAGCGGTGGCGTCGCCACCCGGAGTATCAGCCGGGCTGGGTTCCGGTCAGCGGCGCGCCGGCGCCGGGACCAGTTCGATCAGATCCAGATTGGACTCGTTCGCCGGCCAGGGGATGACCATGCGCCAGCGGCGTTCGCCGATGCGTTCGACCACGGCGACCATGTCGCGCTCGGGCCGCAGACCATAGGAGCGGGCGGCGGGTTCAGAGGCCAGGGCCATGGAGCCGAGGAAGACCATCTGACGGTCGTTCTCGGGGAAGAGCAGGCCGCTGGGCCGCTGCGACCCGGTCAGCTTGCTGAACTTCAGGCCCGCCGGGGTCTGTTCGATGCGGCAGGCGAACCAGCCGTAAACCACATAGCCTAGCCCGCCCTCGCCGCCCTGAGAGCCCAGCTTGACGGTGCGGCAGCGGTAGTTCCCGACCGGCGGCGTCACCGAGGGTCGCGCGGCGTCCGGGTCGATCAGGTCGCCCAGGCTGTTGAGATCGCCCGACCCGGGCTGACGCTTCGCCTGTTGCAGCGCCAGGGTCCAGGCGGCGTCGCGACGCTGATAGCGGTCGCGATCGGCGGCGGTGATGACGCCGCGCCAGTCGCTCAAAACCGGGCCGTTCGGGGCGTTCGGGGCTGGCGGCGGAGGCGGTGGAGGCGGCGTGGTCGCACAGGCCGCCAGCATGCTTGATAAAAGCGCGCCTGGGATCAGGGCGCGGGAGACCTTCGCCTTGAAACGCAAAATGCCGGCCGACGATCGTGACATGGGCTCTCCCTAGCACAGGGTCGCAAAGCCCCTCCCCGCCTAGGAAGCCCTCTCGACGCCTCGCGTCAAGCCCGAGGCGAAGGCTCGCCGTTACGCCAGGCGCGTCAGGCGGCGCCGGCTCCGGCTGTCCGGGTCGCGATGTCAGGCGTCAGCGCCCGCGACAGGGCCTCGACCAGGGCGGGAACGTGCAGGGGCTTGGTCAGGTATTCGGCAAAGCCCGCCTCGCGTCCGCGCCGCATGTCGGCGGGGGTGGCGCTGGCCGACAGGGCCAGGACCGGCAGGCCGCGCGTCAGGGGGTCTTCGGCCAGCCGCGCCTTGACCTCGAACCCGTCCATGCCCGGCAGGTTGATGTCGAGGATGACGACGTCGGGCCTCAGGTCGCGGGCCAGGGCCAGCCCTTCCGGTCCCGTCTCAGCCACGTGCAGCTGAATCCGCCCCAGAGCCGTGATCACATGCCGCATCAGGGCGATGTTGGAGGGGTTGTCCTCGACATAGAGCAGCGTCGCCTCGGGCAGATCCGTTTTCGGCACTGGCGAAGCGGCGACGAGGCGGGGCTGGGCCACGGCGAGCGGCAGGTGGACGGTGAAGACGGCGCCCTCGCCTTCTCGGCTCTCGGCCTCCAGTCGGCCGCCCATGGCCTGGATCAGCCGCCGCGCCACGGCCAGACCGAGACCCGCGCCCGCCACATCGGAGGCTTCGCGGCCCAGACGGTTGAAGGGTTGGAACAGGTCGTCCATGCGGGCGGCCGGCAGGCCGGGGCCGGTGTCGTGGACGCTGAGACTGACGCCCTCGGACGACTGATGCGCCTCGATCAGGACCGTGCCGCCGGGGCGGTTGTATTTGACGGCGTTGCCGATCAGGGCGGTCAGCACCTGACGCAGGCGCTCGCGGTCGGCGAGGGCGGCCAGACCGGCCACCGGCGGCGGCTCACGCAGGTCCACCCCGGCCGTCTGCGCCGTGGGGCGCAAGGTCTCGCAGACCTGACGCGCGATCAGCAGGGGATCGACCCGCTCGACCTCCAGCGTCAGACGGCCACCCTCGATGTCAGCCAGGTTCAGCACCTCGTCGACCAGGGTCAGCAGCCGGGCGCCGGCAGCCCGGATCTGTTCGACGGCCTGATGCTGGCGGTGGCTCAGCGGCTCCAGCGCCTCATTGATCCGCATCAGGTCGGAAAACCCGATGACGGCGTTGAGGGGGGTGCGCAGTTCGTGGCTCATGCTGGCCAGGAACTCGGTCTTGGCGCGATGCGCCGCCTCGACCTGGGCCGCCTGGCCTTCGGCGACGGCCAGGGCGGTTTCCAGATCACGCGCCCGCTGTTCGGCGCGGGCTTCGAGCGTGGCGTTGACCCGCCGCAAGAGGGCGACCTCGCGCCGGGCCTTCATCGCTAGTCGCAACCCTGCCCAACAGCCCGACAAGGCAAAGGCGACCACCACCAGAACGAGTACCATCGCGCGTCCTCCCGATGACTCGAGAATGACGCGGATAGATTGCAGCTATGTAAATATGCGCGCTAAAGTTGCACGCACCCGATCAGCCTTCGTCGGCCGCCGGTTCGACCTTGCGACGCGGGGCGCGGCGCTTGGGCGCGGGAGCCTCTTCCGCCGTGTCCGTCTCGTCCGAGGACGGAGCCGTCGGGCGGGTCAGGAAGCCGGGCAGGCCCATGCCGGCGCTGACTTCGGCATCCGCGGGAGCGTCGGCGACCAGCGCGCGTTCGGCGCGCGGGCGGCGCGGGGCGCGAGCAGGACGGGCGTCGGCCTCTGCGGCTTCGGCGACCGGAGCCGCTTCGTCCGAACCAGCCTCGGGGACGTACTCAGCCTCGGACAAAGCGCGGGCTTCGTCCTCAGGCGTGGCCTCGCCGGCCTCGAAGCGACGGTTGCGTTCCTCGCGGCGACGCTCCCAGCGTTCGCGGCGGGTCTCGCGGCGGCCGCCCTCGCGGTTCTCGCCCTCGGCGCGGGGTTCACGGTCGTCAGCACGCGGCTCGCGGGCTTCACGGGGCTCGCGCGGTTCACGATCCCGGTCGCGATTGTTGTCACGGTCTCGGTTGTCGCGATCACGGTTGTCGCGGTTGTTGTAGTCCCGGTCGCGGTTGGCGTCGCGTTCGGCGCGCTCGGCCTGGCGGCGAGCCTCATCGTCGAGCTTCTGCTGTTCGGCCTGGGCGGCGGCGATGATGGCGGCGGCCTGGGCGCCCGACTCGTCTTCGAAGTCGATGTCGAAGCCCTGACCAGCCAGTTCGCGCTGGGCGATCTCGCTGACCGGACGCTGCGGCTGCAAGGCGCGCAGGACGCGGAAATAGTGTTCGGCGTGCTGGGTGTAGTTTTCGGCGAGCACCCGGTCGCCGGCGGCCGAGGCGTCGCGCGCCAGCTGCATATAGCGTTCATAGACGGTCTGGGCGTTGCCGCGGACCTTGATGTTCTCGGGGCCTTGCGAGTCCCACGACCGGTTCGGATTGGTGGCGTTGGCGTTGTTGCCGCCGCCGCTACCGGGCTTCCGGTTGCGTCCGCGCTGACGCTTCATGCCCTTGAAATCTCTCATCGGAGCTTACCGTGCTGGTGCGGGCCGCCGTCGGTTAAGGACGGGCAGGACCCAGTTCGTCGTTCCGTTCGGTCGGGGCCAATCCCCGTATCGATGTGCTCGGAAAACTAATCGTCGCCCTGTGGTCCGCCGGGCCAACCCGGCCCGACCGTCACTGGCCCAGACGCGCTTGAGCGAGCAAACCGGCTCGAAAAGGATGCGTATGAGTGGGAGACAAGAAACGACTTAGCGCGCGGCGAAGCGGTTTCCAAGGGTTTTATTGCAGGGCCTGCGCGGCCTCCCGTCACGCTTCCGGGATGGGATCGACGCGCGGGTCGGGCCCATTGGTGACGACGCGGTCACGGTCGCCCAGGTCCTTGACCACCTTGACCCCGGTGAAGCCGGCGGCCTCGAACAGGGCCTTGACCGCCGCCCCCTGATCCCAGCCGATCTCGACGGCGAAGACGCCTTCAGGGCGCAGGATACGGGCGATCTCGGGGGCCAGGTCGCGATAGGGCTGAAGCCCGTCGGGGCCGCCGTCCAGCGCCAGATGCGGGTCATGGTCGCGGACCTCCGGGTCCAGACCAGCGATGTCGCCCGTCGGGATATAGGGCGGGTTGGACACCACCAGGTCGAAGCTGTCGTCAGCAAAGCCTGCGGCCCATTCGGTGCGCATGAAGGTGCAGCGGCCGTCCAGGTCCAGGTTGGCGGCGTTCTCACGCGCCACGGCGATGGCCTCGGTCGAAATGTCGGTGCCGACGCCGCGCGCGCCGGGGCGCTCGACCAGGGTGGCCAGCAGGATGGCGCCCGAGCCGGTGCCCAGGTCGATGAAGTCAAAGGCCCGCTGTGGCGGGAAGGCGCGGACGATGACGTCCAGCAGGGTCTCGGTGTCCGGGCGCGGGCTGAGCACGTCGGGGGTGACGTTCAGCATGATCTTCCAGAAGCCCTTCTTGCCCAGGATGCGCGACACCGGCTCGCGCTTCAGGCGGCGTTCGACCATGGCCTCGAAGGCGGCGAACTTGTCGGCGTCGAGAACGCGATAGGGATCGTTCAGAATGTCGACGCGGCCCACGCCGGTCGACGCCTCCAGCAACAGGCGTGCGTCGATCGACGGGCTGTCGATGCCGGCGGCTTTCAACTGGGCTTGCGCGCCTTTCCAGGCGGTGAGCAGGGTCGGGGCGGCGGGGGCGTTTTCGGACATGATCGCTGATTGGCGCTTGCAGCGGGCGATTTCAAGACGGAACGCAGATAGAGCGAGGCCGTTGAGGAGCGGATGGGGATGCACAACCTTCTGAAACGGACGCCCCGTCGGCGCGGGCGACGCGGAAACGGCGGCGCGATCTGGCGCTATCTGGGCGCAGCGGCGGGCGGCTTGGCCGCCGGGGCCACGGCGGCGCACCTGCTCTATACCCAGGGCCACAAGTACGGCGTCGAACTGAGGCCCAAGCGGCCCGAACCCCTGCCCCCGCGCGATCCGACGCCCGAGGACTATGACGCCGAGGAGCCCGGTCGCGGGCGGCTGGCCCCGCATCCGCTGCATATTCCGCGCAAGGGCTGGGTCGACATCGCCTGGCGCACAGGCATGGGCTATTTCGGCGACCGGGTCGGCTTCGTCGCCGGGGGCGTGACCTTCTTCATGCTGCTGGCCCTATTCCCGACGCTCGGCGCCTTCGTCACCATCTACGGCCTGTTCGCCGATCCGGCCGACGCCTGGAGCCAGCTGAGCTTCCTCTATGAGGTGCTGCCGTCGAACGTGGCCCAGTTCCTGGGCGCGGAAATGCAGCGGCTGGCGGGCGGTTCGACCGGCGAGCTCACCTTCACCCTGGTCTGGACCCTGGCCTTGTCGCTTCTGGCGGCCAATGGCGGGGTGAAGACCCTCTTCTATGGCCTGAACCTCGCCTATCACGAGGTCGAGCGGCGCAACATCATCACCTACAACCTGATGTGCATGGGCTTCACGGTCTCCGGCCTGCTGGCGGTTCTCATCAGTTCGGGTCTGGTGGTCGGCGTGCCGGTGGTGCTGGCGGTGTTCGGGCTGGAAGAGGAATGGGCCCACCTGGCGCCCTTGCGCTGGCCCCTGCTCTACTTCGGCTATGTCGGCGCCCTGGCGCTGATCTACCGCATGGGACCGTGCCGGGCGCGGGCGCGCTGGCGCTGGTTGACGCCGGGGGCCCTGTTCGCGGCGGCGCTGAGCCTGCTGGTGTCCTTCCTGTTCAGCTGGTTCCTAGGCAACTTCGTGCGCACCGATTCCTATGGTCCGCTGGCGGCGGCCATGGGCTTCCTGCTGTGGACATGGATTTCGGTGCAGGTGATCCTGATGGGCGCCCGGCTGAACGCCGAGATCGAGCATCAGACCGCGCTGGACACCACCGTGGGCAAGCCCCTGCCGCTCGGCGAGCGCGGGGCGGTAATGGCGGATTCGGTAGGGCCGCGCCGGGGCAATCCGGCGGCCCTGGCCTTCACCCTGAAGTACGCCGAGGCCCTGGGCGACCGCCTGCTGAAGCGGCGCATCCGGCGTCGCTGACGCCTAGCTGAACTCGGCTTCCAGGTCGGCCAGGCGGGCGGCTTGATCCTCGGCGATCAGGGCGTTCAGCAGGGGATCGATGTCGCCTTCCATGATCTGGGGCAGGCTATGCAGGGTCAGGTTGATGCGGTGATCGCTGACCCGGCCTTGCGGATAGTTGTAGGTGCGGATGCGCTCGGAGCGGTCGCCCGAGCCGACCTGGGACTTGCGCGTATCGGACCGGGCCAGGTCCTTGGCTTGACGCTGCATGTCGTACAGGCGCACGCGCAGGTTCTTCATCGCCTTGTCGCGGTTGACGTGCTGAGACTTCTCGGACGAGGTCACCATGATGCCGGTGGGCAGGTGGGTGATGCGCACGGCGGAATCGGTCGTGTTGACGTGCTGGCCGCCGCTGCCCGACGAACGATAGGTGTCGATGCGGATGTCCTTGTCGTGGATCTCGATCTCCACGTCCTCGACCTCGGGCAGGACCGCCACCGTGGCCGCCGAGGTGTGGATGCGCCCCTGCGATTCGGTCGCCGGCACGCGCTGCACCCGGTGGACGCCGCTCTCGAACTTCAGCCGCCCGAACACGCCCTCGCCGGTGACGGTGGCGATGATTTCCTTGTAGCCGCCCGCGTCGCCCTCGGTCAGGCTGTCGATCTCGACCCGCCAGCCGCGCGTGGAGGCGTAGCGCGAATACATGCGGAACAGGTCGCCGGCGAAGATGGCCGCCTCGTCCCCGCCGGTGCCGGCGCGCACTTCCAGCACCGCCGAGGCGTTTTCATCGGCGTCGCGGGGGGCCAGCAGCAGGGCGACCTCGCGCTCCAGATCCGGCAGGCGCGCGTTCAGGGCCTCCAGTTCGTCGGCGGCCATGGCGGCCATTTCGGGGTCCGAGGCCATGGCCTGAAGGTCCTCAACCTCGGCGCGGGCGCGGGCGAGGCTCTGCACCGCATCGGCCACCGGCTTCAGCTCGGCGTATTCTTTCGACAGGCGCACGATCTCGGCGCCATCCGAAGCCGCGCTCATGCGCGCCTCCACCTGGTGGAAGCGGTCGAGCACCTGATCGAGCCGGGCCTGGGGCAGTCGCAAGGGAGCGTCCTTTGAAGGGAAATTCGAGCCCGGAGCCTTACCCGCCGGACCGCCCCCTGTCGATGAAAAGGCCAGAACACGCGCAGATGGAGCGATTGTGAACAGCCGTCACAAGCCCGTCAGGCCGGTTCCTTCGCAGGTGCAAACCGCCTAGCTCCACCGGGGCTGAAACAAGACAGGAGACGGGCATGTTCGATGGAAACGCGGATTCGACCGCTGGCGCGGACGCCAATGTGGCGCGGCTTTGCGCCCTCTACGACGGGCTGCTGGAGCACCCCGACGCGACGGTTTCCGCCGAGGCCGAGACCGAACTGAAGGCCTTGGCCAAGATTTTCGACCTGGACGCCGACCGCCCCGCCGCCGAGCTGTGGCCCTATGTGCGCGCCGTCCTGGTGCGGCAGGCGCCGGCTGAAACGCCCGCCGCCGCGCCGACCGTCGAGCCCCTGACCGTCCTGCTGGTCGAGGATGACGCCGAGGCCGCCGCCGCCCTGACCGAGGCGCTGGACGCCGCCGGGCACCGCGTCGTCGGCCCCTTCCACAGCGCCGAGGCCGCCGAGGCCGCGACCGCGCTCCACCCCATCGACGTGGCCCTGCTGGACATCAACCTGTCGGGCGAGGCCACCGGCGCCGACCTGGCCCGCAGCCTGAAGGCGCGCTGGGGCGTGCCGGTCATCTTCCTGTCCGGTGATGTCAGCGCCGCCGCCGCCAACGCCGAACTGGCCGCCGCCATGGTCATCAAGCCCTACACCGGCCGCGACGTGCTGGACGCCATCGCGCGACTGGAGCCGAGACGCTGAGGCTTCAAGGCCATTGCCAAGCCGAGCGGGGGATGCGCCTGATGCGGCCAGAGGGCTGAATGGACACCTTTTTCCTGTTTCTGCTGGTAGGCGTTCTGGCCCAGGCGATCGATGGCGCCCTGGGCATGGCCTATGGCGTCATCTCGTCCTCGGTGCTGCTGGCCCTGGGCGTGCCCCCGGCCATGGCCTCGGCCAGCGTCCACGCCGCCGAAGTCTTCACCACCGCCGCCTCGGCCGGCAGCCACGCCTGGCACAGGAATGTCGAGTGGCGCCTCTTTCTGCCGCTGGCCATCGCGGGCGTCATCGGCGGGGTGCTGGGGGCCTATGTCCTGACCGGGATCGACGGCGATGTCATCAAACCCTTCATCATCGCCTATCTGGCCCTGATCGGGGTCTGGATCCTGTGGCGAGCCGGGCATGATGTGCCGCATCGCCACCTGCCGGCCTGGATCACCGCCCCCATCGGCGTGGTCGGCGGCTTCCTCGACGCCATCGGCGGGGGCGGCTGGGGTCCTACGGTGTCCTCGACCATGGTCGGCGCCGGGCATGACCCCCGCAAGGCCATCGGCACCGTCAACACCGCCGAGTTCTTCCTGACGGTCGCCGTATCCGCCACCTTCGTCTGGGCCATCGTCACGGGCCACTGGGAAGAGGCCGGTGCGCTGGAGAACCACGCCGCCGCCGTGGCCGGCCTGGTGGTCGGCGGCCTGATCGCCGCGCCCTTCGCCGGGCTGATCGTCAAGAAGGTGCCGCGCAAGGCGCTGGCCTATGCGGTCGGCGGTCTGCTGCTCTTCCTCGCCGCCTTCCAGGGCGCGCAACTGGCGGGCCTGTTCGGGCGATAGAAAAAGGCGGGACCGGCTTTGCGCCCATCCCGCCCCTTCACTTCCGAAAGATCCAGCCTCGTCAGACGGGAACAGTCGCCTGGAAACTGGGACGCTGCTCCAGCGCCGCCTGAAGCGCGACGAGGTTGGGCCGGCCGGTCTTCCAGTCATAGTCGGGGTGGCGGAAGCTGATCCAGCTGACGGCGATCCCGGCGCTCAGCACGCCCATGTCGAAGTCCCCGGCGTCGGGCGCGGCGGCTTCGAGCGCGTCCAGCGCTCGGCCCATGTTGAAGGTCCAGCGGGACATCCACGACGGCGAGCGCTCGGCCTCGGGGCGGCGCTTCTCCAGCACCAGCTTGACGCCCATCTCCAGCGTGGCGTTGGCCAGGGTCTCCAGACGCTTGACCCGCAGCCATTCCGCGCCCTCGGCGGGCAGCAGACGCGGGCCGGAGCCGATGGCGTCGAGGTACTGGCAGATGACCGGACTGTCGGTCAGCGGCAGGCCGTCCTCGGCGATCAGGGTCGGCGCCTGGACCACCGGATTGGTCGCCAGCAGTTCCGGCGCATTGGCGTAGGGATCGACCGCGATTTCCTCGATCCGGTCGGACAGCCCCTTCTCATGGGCGACGATGCGGACCTTGCGGGCGAAGGGCGACGGGGTGGTGCTGTAGAGCTTCATGGCTACTCGGCGGCGTTCAGGGCGGCGGTTGCGGCGCGGGCGGCGTCCAGTTCGGCGGCCTTGGCTTCGACCAGTTCGACGATGTGGTCGATCATGCCGTCATTGGCCTGTTTGCCGGCGATCTTGCCGTTCAGATAGACCATGCCCGCGCCCTTGCCGCCGCCGGTGAAGCCGACGTCGGTATAGAGGGCCTCGCCCGGGCCGTTGACGACGCAGCCGATGATCGACAGCGACATGGCCGTCGAGACGTGGGCCAGCTTCTCTTCCAGAAGCGCCACGGTCTCGATGACGTTGAAGCCCTGACGCGCGCAGGACGGGCAGGCGATGATGTTCACCCCCCGGTGGCGCAGGCCCAGCGACTTCAGGATGTCGAAGCCGACCTTGATCTCCTCGACCGGATCGGCGGCCAGGGAGACGCGGATGGTGTCGCCGATCCCGGCCCACAGCATGTTGCCCATGCCGATGGCCGACTTGATCGTGCCGGTACGAAGCGGCCCCGCCTCGGTCACGCCCAGGTGCAGCGGGCAGTCGATGGCCTCGGCCAGCTGCTGATAGGCGGCCACCGTCAGGAAGGGGTCCGACGCCTTCACCGAGATCTTGAACTCGTGGAAGTCCAGGTCCTGCAGGATGCGGGCGTGGTTCAACGCGCTCTCGACCATGGCGTCCGGGCAGGGCTCGCCGTACTTCTCCAGCAGCTCCTTTTCCAGCGATCCGGCGTTGACGCCGATGCGCATCGAGCAGCCGTGGTCGCGGGCCGCCTGGACGACCTCCTTGACCCGGTCGATGGAGCCGATGTTGCCGGGGTTGATGCGCAGGCAGGCGGCGCCCGCCTGGGCCGCCTCGACGCCGCGTTTGTAATGGAAGTGGATGTCGGCCACGAGCGGCACGCGGGCCTCACGCGCGATGGTCCTGAAGGCCGCGGTCGACTCCTCATCGGGGCAGGAGACGCGGACGATGTCGGCCCCGGCCTCTTCCAGCTGACGGATCTGCTCCAGCGTCGCCGCCGCGTCGGTCGTCGGGGTGTTGGTCATCGACTGGACGCTGATCGGGGCGTCGCCGCCGACCGGAACCGAGCCGACCATGATCTGGCGGCTCTTGCGGCGCTCGATGTGGCGCCAGGGACGGATGTGGCCGAGTTCGGAACTGCTCATGTCGGGCGGAACATAGGCGAGGAAGGACGGCAAAACCACGACATCAGTCGCGGTCCGCGACGATTCATCCCGCGGGGGGCGGCGCCTGGGCGGCGGGCGGCGGGGCGACCGGCGCCGGC
>MCHG01000043.1_pt1 | contig 107490 bp, 85 predicted proteins | sample 787351 | NCBI WGS metagenome assembly MCHG01 (sample SAMN05430296, study PRJNA330682) | permafrost metagenome | biome: Cold desert; feature: permafrost; material: soil; isolation source: enrichment culture inoculated with soil incubated with H2/CO2 at 20 degrees... ... | reverse complement strand
TGGAAGTTTACAAAGAAGACTGCAGATGAGAAGCTGTCCAAATATTATGTTTCATAATTAAATTGTCAAGGTACTAGTAATACTTCTTCTACCACTACCGTGACGATGCCCGCTAAAGTTATCACTTTGACGGCTACTTACAAAGACGGTACGAATATTAAAACCAACTCTCTTACTGCTACCGATTACAGGATGGTTTCTCTGCACGCTCGCCACAACAGACACTCGCTTCTCCTCCGCATCCACATTCTCCACTATCCAAACTTTTACCTTTGAGTGCTGCGCTTATCATTGCCCATGCACAGCCTACACCGCTCTTCACTTCTATTGCCTGGACGGGGCAATTCAGAGCACATGCTCCACATTCCATACATGCAGATGGCTGTATGAGTTCAACATGTTCTTTTCCTTCGGCAAAAACTCCATGTGGACAGACCTGCGTACAGCGCCGGCAGTTGATGCACCTGTCCGGATGATACTGGAGCGTATTCTCAAGATAAGAATCAAACATTTAGATCACCTTCATGAACTCGATTACCCCCAGTAGAATTGAGATTATAATTCCGGAACCTAACATAAGTGCCATGATAGGTACATATCGGAAAATTTCTTTTTTGACCCCAGTTCTTGAAGTAAAGGTTGTGCATCCCGTAAAGTTAAGGGCTAAGTATGCTATCAAGGCTGGCATAATCAGAAGGAAAACCAGTGATATCAGGGCATTCTCCCAGAGGGGCATTGTAGAATTTGTCGCAAAGGCAACTGCGAAGGGAATAGCAACAATTCCTCCCAGAATTAACCCTTTAGTACTGAAATCATGCGTGGGGATGAATGGAAGTAGAGCTGGGAAGAATACGGTTCCTGCAAGGATTGTTGTGATCGCAGCCAGGGCTGCAAGAGGGCCTGCAAGGAAATAGAGAAGAACGGCAGCAGCAATTGTCGGCAATATTACATGGACAAGTTCCACAGGGGTGAGCACTAGTCTGTCTTTCATTGGGAATTGGACCTTGCGCATTTCAGGCGTTGCCTTCCGTGTTTTTAGATATTCTGGAAGGTCGCTAGCACGGACAGGGCCGTATTCCACCAAAAAACCGGACTGGTGCTTCACTTCATATGCCGAAATTCCCGGAGCGGAAAGCTGTGGCAAGATAAGAGTTCGATGCCGGACAACGTTGGCAAGTCCTGAAGATCCTATACGCCGCACAAGTTCTTTTGTTCCAAATGTACCCTTACCTGCAGCGCACCAGACGTTAATTCCTTTTGTGTCCAGAACAAGAATATAACAATCAGTGCCTGCAAGTGAGGAACGAACTGCGTCAAAACTCAGCGTGTAGTTTGCCGAAACGAAAACAAGTGAATCAGGTGTTGGGTTCCCGAGCCGATAAAGGCCAGGCTTTACGATATGTCCCATCCGGTTCGCACCCCATCGAGCAAGGAAGTGATCGAGCCTATCGGCAAACGTGAGTTTACCTGTGGTCGTACGGATCTCAGACGTGGGTATACTTTTGATCGTAGGGATTGCGGAAAATCTTGGAATATTGTCAGTCAAACAGTTGCATGGCTGTGCATCCGATTTTGGTGTGCATGAGCACGATGAATCGGCAGTCTTCGATGAACCAGTAGTCTTATTAGTTTTATTATTGTCCATATGACCCATCTACTTTATTTAATCGTTATCCTTCATTAGCGGATCAAGCACCTCTTTTACCATTCCGCTGAGGGTCTCGACCTTTATGAGAGCGAGGCAGCAGATACTACCTTCCTTCTCCCAGCTGATCAAAGCGAGCTTACTCCCGGTATTGATACCAGCTTTCTCCCGCACATCTTTCGGGAGTACCATCTGTCCTCTTTCATCCACACTAAGAACTGCCTCGACCTTGTATCCCGAACCCAAGTTGCATCCACATGGTGATCCATCAGGGTTACACACTTCATCAATAGTCTTCTTTTTGGTCATTTGAATCCTCATAATAATATGAGTTTTCCATAAATTTATACTTTTCTGATAAATCAGAAAAATCAGAAAAATTTTATAAATGCAAATTAAAAATCCCATTAATGAAATTATATTTTTGAGCTTATCCAAAAACTCATTTCATTCTCAAGTATGTGGTTTTAGGATTTTGTTTCACGATCAAAAACTCAATCCGTTATTCAAAAATCATTATATTTAGAGAGAAATTGGGGGAATTTTTGCCGCAAAATTAAGAAAAACAGAATTTCAGTGTCAATTATTGCTGAAGTGTAAGCTTATAAATTGTATTTGTTTGTTTTTCCGTATGTGATGAAATGACAAAAGCACGAAACATCGCGATTTACGGAAAAGGAGGAATCGGAAAATCGACTACTTCTTCAAACCTTTCAGCAGCGCTTTCTGACCTGGGTCTTACAGTAATGCAGATTGGCTGTGATCCAAAAAGTGACTCCACAAATAATCTGAGAGGAGGAAAGTCGATTCCTTCAGTCCTCGATGCTTTAAGGAGTGGGAAGAGAATTGAAATTAGTGACATTGTCTATGAGGGCTTCAATGGAATCCTTTGTGTAGAAGCAGGTGGGCCAGAGCCTGGAGTGGGATGTGCCGGCAGGGGAATTATTACTGCGATAGAGCTCTTAAGACAAAAAAACGTATTTCAGGAGTTCAAACCGGATGTCGTAATCTATGATGTTCTCGGGGACGTTGTTTGTGGAGGATTTTCAATTCCTATCCGTGAAGGTCTTGCAGAACAGGTCTACACTGTTGCATCATCTGATTTCATGGCAGTATATGCAGCAAACAATCTTTTTAAAGGAATAAGGAAATATGCAAACAACGGCGGTGCACTGTTTAGCGGAATAATTGCAAATTCAATGAACCAGCAGATTCAAAGAGAGATAATAAACGACTTTGCAAAACAGACTAAGACAACGATTGCAGGATATGTACCTCGTTCTCTTGATGTTACGAGAAGTGAGCTAAGGGGTAAGACAGTAGTAGAACATGCACCTGAATCGGAGCAGGCTGAATTATACAGAAGCCTTGCGAGAGGTGTTTTAAACAATGACCAGAAATATGTTCCTGCACCTCTGGAGTCCGAAGAACTCAAAATATGGGCTGAAGGATGGTCAGACATACTCCTCAGAGAGCGTGAACATGTGTATGAACATAAAGGGGAAGTGAAAAGAAGCAGCATTGAAGGAATTACGCAAATAAGCTCGGAAGCATGAAATACTTAAAATTCGTTTCTTGAACTTCTGTTGTAAACTTTATATACAGCAGGAGTTTTCGAACTTATAGTTTTTAACTATGAACTTACCACTTATCTGTGCATGTAGGCATTTCATCCACTTCCTTTGCAAATAATAATTGTTTTATTCCAAATGATTTCTTTTTGGAATCTTTTTTATCAGTAATTTTGGCTCTTCGTCATTCTCTATGGATAAGATGATTTTCAATTCAAGAGCGGGTTGGTTTTTATGAGGATATCCACACAAAACAACGAAGAACCGTAATTTTTCTTTAGTACTATATAAGGCAAAGTTGACTCACAAGTTACTGCAATTTTGAACTTTACTTTCTCTCTAAGATATAAGATCTGAACCTGAATAGGTCCGAAATTTTGAAATTTGAATATGCAATTGTATTTTTCGAGCCAAGTATGGGACACAACCTTTTTATAACTTAAGTAATAAGGGCAATTCACAATTGTGAATTTGGATTAAGATAGTTCACAATTGTGAACTTATGAGTTACTGTGCTCCAGGATAGAAAAATCATATATGACGGTAAGAATAATGGGATTAAGTGACCTAAATCTTAAACAAAACAAGAGTTACCGAACTATGATCGATTCGGAGGGTGCGGGGCATATCAGAATAATCAGACGTATTAATCTGAAAACTCTAATAGAAATTTTTAAGGATCTTTACCTTGAACTTAAAAAAAATCCAGACAGAAAACCCCATATAACCATATATGTTTCTAATTCGATCTACGAAGAGATGTCGGATAATATGAAACATTTCCATGACTTTGTAGTTTCGTGTATGGATGGGACATTTGATCTTATTGTTACTACCTAAACAAATCATCTTTTAGGTTTTTCCGTATTTGAGAGAAAAATCCCTTTAGCTATTTTCGTGGGGTTTCTCAATTTGAGATACTGGATGATACAATTGTGTTAATATACACTTGGAAAAAAGGCTATTTTTGCTTTATAGGGTATAGGATTAACACTTTTGTGCTCATTTGTGAAATTTGAGACAAAAGGTTTAAAAATAAAGAACTCTTCTATGGTAATGGTGATTCACTATGAGGGATCGTTTTTGTTGAAAATGGATCGTTAAATGACATAAGCTACGAAAAACTTGAAAAGTTGCCTCCATCGGCAAAGTTAGTATTTAAAACTCTTGAGACAAAAGGGCAGATGACACAAAAAGAGATAATTCGTGAAACAATACTTCCTTCACGCACAGTCAGATATGCAATAAACAGGCTAAAGGAAGAAGAGATTTTAATGGAACGTTTTTATTTCATTGACTCACGTCAGAGTCTTTACGAAATAAAAAGGCCTGTAAATAAGCTTCTTGCAGTATGAGTTAAAACTGCTTTTTTATGTAAACTGTATCAAACTTTAATATACACCTGAATTTTTAATTTGGTCTGAAAGTACTTTGTTGACACAGTGTCCTCACCTACTCTCACCTTTATTTTTACTTATAAGGATCCTGAAAATTTTCAATTTTTTGAGTAAAATAATTTCATCACTTACGACCTTAAATACGCATGTTCTTCTTTAAATTGGACAGAATCATAACCTTTTTAAATTCACAATTGTTACCATTCCATAGTTCACAATTGTTAACAGGCATGGTTCACAATTTAAATATTACTTTGGTACAGAGTTACTTTACTTAACAAATAAACTGCAGTATTTTGACTTCCATGAAGTGTATTACTATGGAAACAATTAAGGAAACCGAACTGAACGCCATTATTAAAGCAGACCTGATAAGTATAGGTAGTGCTCAGATAGACAAATCCCTTTTTCCGGATCAATTTAAGAGCACAGCTACAGCCGTACCCGGAGCAGGCGGCTCCTCAATTTTTCTCAGATCAGGAAGCAGACGGGTGAGACTTACAATTAATGATTTGTCTCCTTTGCGTATAGTGCCAGAAGATGAACATGTGGTCGTCATTAAAGGCGATGATGTGATTGCCAGGGGTGTGCTTGAACGTCCACTCTGCCATTGTCCGGAACAAGCATACATCACGTTATCTGAGAAGTGTATATACGATTGCCAATTCTGCCCTGTACCAAAAATGCAAGGAGAGATAAAAAGCTGCAAAAAGGTTCAGCAGATGGTAGCGGAAGCTTATGCTACAGGTGAGCTGAAGGCAATTTCTCTGACCAGCGGTGTAGCTGTTTCTCCAGGAAAAGAAGTCAAAAGGGCGGCAGATATTATAAAGCATCTATCACGTGAGTACGATCTCCCAATAGGCGTTTCTATTTACCCCACAAAAGACTCGTCAGAAGAGCTTTACTCCGCAGGGGCGTGCGAGGTAAAATATAACGTTGAAACTATGGATCCTGAGCTTTTCCGCCGCTTCTGTCCGGACCTCTCGCTCCACACAGTTCTAGATTCGCTCGAAAACGCAGTGAACATTTTTGGCAGAAACCGGGTCTCTTCGAACTTCATAATCGGTCTTGGGGAAAGTGATGAGACCGTTCGGAAAGGTATCGAGCATCTTACGGGGCGGTGTATAATTCCGATCCTCAGACCTATATCCCCTCATTCTCTTAGAAACAATGTGAAAAATATCAATCGGCCAGACGCTGCACGGCTTTTAAAACTGGGAGGTATGCTGAAGGATATGATTGACAGACAATCCCTCTGCGTAGATAAATCGCGCACAATGTGCCTACTCTGCACTGGCTGCTACCTGACACCTCAAAGAGATATTTGATTTTGTGTGATCAATTCCAGTTGATCTTGAGACAGTCAACCTTTTTTTCTATCTCTACTGTTACAATGATAATTCCTCAGGCAATTACTGAGGACATCACGGTTTTGAATTAGTTGATTCATTCCCTCTATTTTCTTTTTTATACTACTATGAGGAAATTTATTGATATATAATTTCCATATGAGGTTAATTTTCACCAATTTGCGGAAATCTGTATAAAATCAAGATATGGACAGTTAAGCACATGACACAACAATTCACGACACAACAATTCACGACACAACAATTCACTCTTACCATTCAATCTGGAAAAAACAGGCTTGGATAGCAGGAAGGATTTGACAATATAGAGATAAGACCGGGAGATACTCTGTCACTAGTAGACCCAACAGGCTCAGGGAAATCAGCTTTAATTAATGATATTGAAACTCTTGCAGATGGGGACACTATAACAAGCAGACGGATTCTCATTAATGGTGAAGTCCCTCCCGAGGCCTTCGTAAGGGAACCGGCCTTTAAACCAATTGCCATGATAACCCAGAACACACGCTGTTTGGCAGATCTCTCAGTTGAAGCATTTCTGTTAATGCACATAAGAGCGCGGCACCATAGAATTGGCAGAAGGATCTGTCCCTATTTCACTACGGCAATCAGACAGAGCCAGAGCAGAAAAGCTCTGTACGATGCTTAAGAGCCGTATTCAAAATCATGAGTTTGTACCAACGAAAATGATGGAACCTCTATAACATAGTTCGAGTTTGATCAAGAAAAATAATCAGGAGGATGTGATGTGATTAAGCCCATTCCTGATTCCTGATTCTTGACCCTTTCCACGCCTGTATAGATGTTCATTTTTTGACTCCGGACAAAGCCAATAATAGTAAGACCGGATTGTTCTCCCATACTTATAGCAAGAGTGGTGGTTGCACCTCTGGACGCAATAATAGGAATGTTGGCTATTAGACATTTCCTTACCATTTCAGAGGAGAGTCTTCCCGAACAGGTCACAATTGTTCTGGAAAAGTCTATGTTATGTTTCAATCCATAACCTATTACCTTATCAAGAGCGTTGTGTCTGCCTATATCCTCCATTATGCAGATCTTGCCATCTGGCCCAAAAAGCCCTACAATATGTATTCCCCCTGTTCTGGTGTGAAGGTCTGAAGCCAGCGTCTCTTTCATTATTTTCTTTACTGTGGAAAGCTCAGTAGTCATGTCAGACTGGATTTTTGGAAGCCTTTCGGGATCCAGGTATGAAGTATCGCCACCACATCCCGAAAGAACGGTTTTACTTGAAAGCATGATAGAAAAGGGATTTTTTGTAAGAACACTGGCACTCGGGGTACCGGCACTTTTTTCTTCTATACGCAGCGAGTCGATATCTTCTAGTTTGCGGATGATCCTTTCAGTGTATAGAAATCCTGTTACAAACTCTTCAAGCATTGTAGGGCTTATCATTGCAGTTAGAGCGTGGCGGCCGTTGACAAAGACTGAAAGAGGCACTTCCATTACAACATCATGTGATGACGGGACCATTGATCCGTCATCGCTTTTTATGCAGGGAACTGTGCTGTACATGCTTACACCATACGTGCAATTTCTTCAATTGATTCAATAAGCAAGTCGATCTCTTCTAAAGTATTGTATAAATAAAGGCTTGCCCTCACAGTACCATTTTCAAGCCCAAGGTACCTCATCAGCGGAATACAACAGTGATCTCCCGAACGGACCAGGATTGCTTCTTTTTCGTCAAGCAAATAGGCTATTTCATGAGGATGAATTTTGTCTATAGTAAAAGAGACAACACCTATCCTGTTCCTTATATTCTCTGGACCATGAATTGTGACGTGATCGACCTCGGCAAGCCCTGCAAGAAGGCGCTCAGTGAGTTTCTGTTCATGTCTGCAAATAGTATCCATCCCCAGACTTTCAAGATATTTTGCCGCCTGCGCCAGACCGATTGATCCTGAAATATTAGGTGTACCTCCCTCATATCGCCGATAACCGGTAGTTAAGGTATATCCCTCAGTAGTGACGTCATCAACTGTGCCTCCACCTAATATAAGAGGAGAAATAACCGTATCCACCGTATCCCGCATCCACAGAACGCCAGTACCTGTGGGTCCAAGCATCTTGTGCCCCGAAAAACATAAAAAATCGCATCCTATGTACTGAGCATCCACGGAAAAATGGGGGACGGACTGTGCCCCGTCAACCAGGAAATATGCTCCTCTTTCTTTACAAATAGCAGCAATCTCCCTAACAGGCTGCACGGTACCAAGTACATTTGATACATGACTGACTGCAACCAGTCGCGTGTTAGCAGTAATTGCCTCATCAAACGCTTCTATGTCAAAAATACCATCATGACCGGGATAAATTATGATTATCTCAACGCCCTTTTGACGTAATCGAAGCCAGGGGAGCAGGTTAGAATGGTGCTCCACAATTGTTGTCACAATTCGGTCCCCGGGTTGCCAGTCCAGTCCAGCTGCAACCATGTTGATTGCCTCTGTCGTATTCCTGGTAAAGACAGTTGTACCCTCTTTCCCACCAATGAAATCACTTACCGAATCATGTGCATCCTGATACCGCTGTGTTGCAACTCTTGTAAGCCGATGCATCCCTCTGCCCACATTAGCACGGTATTGTCGATCGTATTCATTCATCGAAGCTATAACCGGTTCAGGAATAAGACTTGTTGCAGCATTATCCATATAATGAAGATATTGAGGTATCTGGAAATCAGCGATACAATCTTCAATTTTCATAACACTTCATCCATATTCATAACATTTCATCTATATTCATAAAATTTCATCTATATTCATAAAATTTCGTACATATTCACAACATTTCATCCATACTACCACCGTTTCTGTACCCTTTAAGGTCGAGGGCAATATAAGAAAAGCCACAGCCTTGCAATACCTCCAGGATTCGATGTCGAATGCTTACTGCTTTTTCGAACTCTTCAGGTATCAACTCGATTCGTGCAATTTTACCATGCAGCCGTACACGCAGATTGGAGAAAACCAGATCGTGCATTATATTTTCTGCGTCTTCTACCATTTGCAGCTTCTCAAGTGTGATTTCTTCACCATATGGAATTCGCGATGCAAGACATGAAGATGACGGTTTGTTCTAGAAATCAAAGTTGCGCTGGCGCACCCCGCTGCAAGCAATGGGGTATGTTCGCGCCACCGCTCCAAACTCCATAAAGGAAACAATAACCCTAATAAGATTTAATTCTAGCAGAAGTTAACAAACAGAAAACGGAATTGGTAAATCGTATTATTAACGGTTCTCGGGGAAGTTTTCCATCCCCGCAGCAAGCTAGCGGGGTATTCGACTGAAATAAACCGAATTTACTTGCAATTTCTACTGCATCATTAACTGCTCTTCTTGGGACAATAGGCGCATCAAAAAGTATACATTTGACCTTCTCATTCAATGCCCCTTGTGCAAGTACTGCAAGTACTGCAAGTAAAGTACTATCTACGCTCCCTGAATATGAAAGAAGTAAGCAATCCAATCCTGCAGGCTCTTTGAGCAATTCAACTTCCTGATAATGAAAGTAATCCTGAAAGCTTTTAATGATTAAAACAAAATTTGTTTTAGGATAAGCTCAAGCACAAATTAAACTCATCTTGTTTAGTTTATGAAATCTGATTTTTACTGTGAAGATTATAAATACAATGATGGACAGGAATATAAAAATAGTGAATTAAAAGTTAATTACCGGGTATGCCTAAGATGCCAGCTCAAAAATACTGGATTACAATGGTATGAATATAATGCTTGAATTTCTAATTTCGTTTATTATTAATTACGGTTACTTAAACCTCTTTGTCTTGAGTTTTCTGGCCTCCACGGTTTTGCCTATGGGGTCGGAGGCACTAGTAGTAGCTCTCATTTATCAGGGATTCAGTCCTTTTACTGTTATTATGGTGGCGACTTTAGGTAATTATTTTGGATCATGCACAACTTATTATCTTGGACTAAAGGGGGGACCAGTGCTTGAGAAGTATTTATCTCCTTCTCCTAAACAGCTAGAGAAAAGTGAAAGACTTTTTAAAAAATACGGCATTTACACCCTTCTTTTCACCTGGATCCCAGGGATAGGAGACGCAATTACCATGGTTGCTGGCCTTATGCAGCTTTCTTTCAGATCTTTTTCTATCCTGGTTTTTCTTGGAAAATTCGGGCGCTATTTTGCACTTGCTTATCTATTAGTTTTTTTTAAAAATTGATTTTGGAGTCGTGTGAGTGAATGATTTGCTTATTTTTCATATATCGGTGTCCACTAATACATGACTGATGTTTTCATGACATTATCTCCAACACGGCTTTTAACTGCGTTTCTGTGTTCATACAACAAGCTGGCTCCAGTAACACTAAAAATATGGAAAAAGAAAGAGCTGGAAACTGTATTTCGATTATTTTGGGATAATATCAATCAACTAATGGTGGACTACCAACTCTTTTTATGTTTTTAATAAATATTTATTTAAATATTCTTTCCAAACATTCACAACATGGAAAACCCAAAAATCCCATCTTTTTTTGCAGAAAATATATCTTATTTTGAAAAGGTATTAGAGCAGGCATTTGCCTGGTTTTTAGGTAATTTTGGTACTTTTTTATTCATAATTTTCATTGGCTTGATCACTATCCTTGTCGCACGTAACGTAAACCTCCTTATGGAGCGCTATTTCAAAAAAGCAAGTGGTAGGCTGCGTATGGACATCACGGCTTTCCAGATGTTCAGGCACATTATGGTTGCGGTAATCTATTTTGTGGGAATTATTGTTATCATCTTCAGCATTCCCAGCTTGAGCACCATCTCTGTTGCTCTCTTTACAGGAGCAGGAGTTGTGGGTATCGTTATTGGTTTAGCAGCACAGAGCACTCTTAGTAATATAATTGCAGGTATTTCTCTCGCCATGTTTCAACCTTTTAGAGTTGGAGATCGGCTGGATATCATGAACGAGTATGGGAAAGTTGCAGATCTTAATCTCAGGCACACAGTTATTATAACATGGGATAACAGGCGACTTATCATCCCTAATTCCAAAATCAGCAATGAAGCTATAATTAACTGGACTATAGAAGATCCTGCAATAATATGGTCAATAAATATTGGAATAAGCTATGATGCCGATATTGACAAAGCAAGGAAAATCATGATTGAAGAAGCTAGAAAGCATTCCAATGTCATGCCTCTTCATAAAGTGGAGTACAGTGTAGCAATACCAAGCTTAATTAAGCCCGAGCCCCACAAAATTGGAATTTTTGATACGTCTATGATTCATGCAGTGGACCCTGATTTCAAGGAAAGAGGAGGAGTTAAAGTACAGTTAACCGATTTGAATGACTTTTCCGTAAATCTTCGCCTTCAAGTCTGGTTCAAGGATAGGAGCATTGCACACAGTTCAGGGTGTGAAATTAGAGAAGCTATTATAAAACGCTTTTTTAAAGAAGACATAGAGATTCCATACCCATACAGGACTATCATATACAAAACAGATATTGAGAATAAAAAAAGGAATTGAAGCAGGCAGTCTCAAAAATGTTCTGGATTGTACATTTGGGTCATAAATATCGGAACATTTATTTTAGAGCTTGTCTTAAAATTCAAACCATTCCTACAAATAGATAGTGTGCAACGTGAACTTAACTTCATACCGTAAATTTATCACATAATACTATGCACTCCATTCATAAAATCAAGTACTTTAAACATTATGGTTTAAATTTATATTTTGGACATTTAACGGTTTAATGTACCATTTTTTTAGTCCAAATGCATGAGTCCTGTCCCAATTGTGAGACCAAGTTTAATTTTAAGACACGCTCTAAAGGCAAAAGCCGTAATTGCACCTGCTGAAGACTCAAAGAAAACCCCTGCTGGTGTTCTTGAGCAGCTCAGGAAAGAGCTCGATACCATAGGAGTCGAGTTTGAGTCGCCAAAGCCCTTCTGTGACCTTGAGAAAACAGGAAAACCGATTATAGATTCGTTTTTATTGATCCTGGCTTCGGAAAGCCTGTACTCAGGATCGAAACGAGTCCTGATGGGAAGATGTTCATAGGAGCAGGTGTGATCAGGATGCTCCCTGTGGCTCTACCTGGTTTGTAGCAAAGAAGCTCGGTTGGACAGATACCCCCGGATATAAAGAAACTATTTCAGGCGCCCATCACTCCCACCCTTGTACCGGGAGTATGGACAAAGATCCTCAGATAGGGATACCATTCTGCACAAGGCCGGGTATATCATAAGAGAAACAGTTGAAGATGGGACGGAGTCTGAAAAAAAGGAGAAGACCCGACGATCTTCAGACTCAAGGATAAAGTATCAAGCTCCGACTTCTGAAAATTGAGTTTTCATTATTGAGGTATCCATCTCGAAACTCTCTCCTATATATTAGCTGGTATCGTATGGAAAATAGTATTCTAAATGTATAGGTACTAAAAAGATATCTTTTTGTTACAATGTTACGACACTCCACATAATTCGAAAAATATAATAGTTTATGAGACAGAATGAAATAAAAAAATGGGGAGTAAACTAAATAACCAGCTTCAAAGGTGAAAAAATATGTTCTGTAATCAGTGTCAGGAAACTCTTAACTCAAAAGGTTGTACGAAAAATGGGGTATGCGGCAAAAAAGGGGAAGTTGCAGACCTCCAGGACAGGCTACTCTATGTCCTCAAAAGCGTCTCGTTCTATAACTTGAAGGCAAGAGCTGCTGGCCTTAATGAAGAAGCAACAGACAAGTTTGTACTGGACAGCTTCTTTGCAACCCTTACGAACACTAATTTTGATAGACAAGCAATTGAGTCCCTTATAAAGAAAGGGTTTAAGCTCAGAGACGAGATTAAAGCAAAGCTTCCTGCAGAAATGATCTCTGCCGAAAAAGATCTTCCTGCAGTGGCCACAGTCACCCCTGAAAGCGTAGAAAGTCTGGATGTTGCTGTTCATTCCACTCAGGACGAGGACATAAGGTCACTCAGGGAACTTCTGACCTATGGTCTGAAGGGGATGGCTGCTTATACCCACCATGCTTATGTGCTGGGATATAAGGACGAAGCAATCTTCGAGTTTATAGAAAAAGGGCTGGTTGCAACAACAGACGACAATATAGGCGTAGAAGCTCTCATTGGCTTGGTTCTGGAGTGTGGCCAGAAAGGAGTTTCAACTCTTGCTCTGCTCGACAAAGCAAACACAGAAACTTACGGAAATCCTGAACCGACAGCAGTTAACATAGGTGTAAGAGACAGACCTGGAGTACTTATTAGTGGGCATGATTTAAGAGACCTTGAGCAACTCCTTGAGCAAACAAAAGGCACAGGAATCGATGTCTACACACATGGAGAAATGCTACCTGCAAACTCATATCCTGCCTTCAAAAAGTATGAGAACTTCGCGGGCAATTACGGAAACGCCTGGTGGAAGCAGAACGAAGAATTTGAGAAGTTCAACGGTCCGATCCTGCTGACGACAAACTGCATAATCCCGCCAAGAGATTCATACAGGGACAGGATCTACACTACAGGGGTAGTGGGTTTTGAAGGGCTTACCCACATATATGAAAAAGAAGACGGCATAAAGGATTTCACCCCTCTGATTGAGCAGGCAAAAAAGAGCAAGCCTCCTGAGCAAATAGAAAGCGGAACAATCGTTGGAGGCTTTGCACATGTGGCAGCCCTATCTGTTGCGGATAAAATAATAGACGCCGTAAAAACCGGAAAGATCAGCAGGTTCATGGTCATGGCAGGCTGCGATGGCAGGCACAAGGAAAGGGCCTACTACACAGAGTTTGCAAAAGCTCTTCCCAAAGATACAGTAATCCTGACCGCAGGCTGCGCTAAATACCGCTATAATAAACTGGACCTTGGCGACATCGGAGGAATCCCAAGAGTTATCGATGCGGGGCAGTGTAACGACTCTTACTCGCTTGTGGTAATTGCCCAGAAGCTTGCAGAAGCCTTCGGCCTCAAGGACATAAATGACCTGCCTGTTTCCTACAATATAGCCTGGTACGAGCAAAAAGCCGTTCTCGTCCTGCTCGCCCTCCTGAGCCTTGGAATAAAGAACATCACCCTTGGCCCGACACTTCCGGCCTGTGTCTCTCCGAACGTCCTCAAAGTGCTGGTAGAGAATTTCAACATCAAGCCAAACACAACCGTTGAAGAAGATATGAAAATACTTCTGAACCAAGTATGAGAGCTTAGGGAAAAACGGAGGAATCTGTAGGAGAGAGTTAAGCTTGTTTCAAGCTCTGGCTCTCTTTGTTTTTGATTCAAGCCTCATTCAATTTAGCTTTATTAATCTTCGAGAATTTCGATAAACTTCTGGTTTCAATTAACAGTTTATATACTTATTATTAATAACCTGCAAATTGTTGAGATTTTTCGAATTTCTCTTTAGATTTCTTATTTATTTTTTATAACTATTTAGCCTAACAAAAACAGTTCCTTTACTCTCATTTTGACAAAAAGGAGTAAATAAGTATATGAAAAAAATTCGAATAGGATGTTTGGCTCTTCGTTGTTTTGTGTGGGTATCCTCATAAAAACCAACGCGGTCTTGAATTGAAAATCATCTTATCCATAGAGAATGACGAAGAGCCGAATGTAGCTGGGAAAGTTTGTATTCGATGTGTCTAGGAGGGATAGCCCCAATGTATCTGAAGCTCTTGTGGCAGAAGGACATGATGTCCACCTCTTTACACGAGACAGTGAAAACAATGATGAGATCATCAATGGGGTTCACTGTCACAGAGTTGCCTGTGATCAAAATGGGGGAACAGTGGAACAGATGAACAGGATGTGCGACAGTATATATTGTCGGTTCCTGGATGTGAGAGAAAAAGCAGGGGAGTTTGACATCCTACACGGGCATGACTGGCATCCTGTAAATGTCCTCTGCAGGATAAAAACTCAGTTTGGGCTGCCCTTTGTTCTGACTTTTCATAGCACTGAATGGGGGCGTAATGGAAATTGTCACGGAGACTGGTGGGAAGCAAAGGAAATATCGCACAGGGAGTGGCTGGGAGGATACGAATCTTCTGATGTGATTACGACCTCAACCATATTGAAAGACGAAATCCGGCAGATTTACAAAATCCCTGATTATAAGCTCTGGGAGATCCCTAACGGAATAAATATGGGGGAAATAAAAAGAGAAATTGACCCTGGAAATGTAAAAAGGTACTATGGCATCCACCCTTTGGGTAGAGAACCTTTACGAGTAAGATACACTGAAAAAGGATCCTTAAAATAAGATTTTACCATCAAATCTCTAGATTAACAATTTAACGGGGAATAAAAGATGGACAAAGAATACGAAAATCTTCAATTTGCTGAGAATGAGTTTTTTCGTGCGTATTCGCTTGCATTAAAAACAGCCGGCAGCAATAAGGGCACAATAGTAAGAGTGGAAAAAATACGCACCGAATCGGATCTGAAAGAATCAGAACTCTACGCAGAATTGCAGGACGGAATTAAAGCAGCTGGCGTGCAAGCTTCGCAATCTGCGACAAGAGCTAATATCGACCGAGAACGAGATGATAGAATTGAAAAGGATATAGAACGTTTGAGAAAACAATATGCTACCAGAAAAACCGCAGTTCTCGAAGCAGCAACAATAAAATTTAGGGCTATCGCTCTCGGTCGTTAAAATCGCAAGCAAGGATTTCACTGAAAAGGACTGAAACGCATCATCCGTGTAATCACCAGCGTCAACATATAAAAAAGACGTATATCTCAAATGTCACCGAAATAAATTAAATAGAAGAGAATTTACTTCCTGAAGCATTACTTACTGTAATCTAACGGGATATTTTCCTTCTTTACTGCATATATGTGCAGGATTTTTAGTTGTTGGAGAGGCTACGTCTCCAAAACTTCACTTGCATAGATTCCTAATTAGCTCCACTTTAGATTGTGATTCCACCAGGCATTTCACCCCTTTCTTCCATTTATATCTCCACGTAAATAGAACTTGTTTTTCGTCAATCTGGTTTATATATTGACTAATTCTTTTAATTCATTCATTGGTCGTGTCCGCAAGTTACTGATAAAATCTGAAAAAATGGGCATGTCGCCCACATTGAGGAAAATTTATATGTGTCCCGATACTCATGGTTTTCAGCAACTTGCGAACACGACCGAATTTCTGTAAATCCAATTTTTGTGAATGAATCTCTGCAAAATCGAATTTCTGTAAAATCGAATTTTCTCATTAATCCGCCTCAGGAAAGGATTTTTTACAATTAGCAGTTCCGGCATAAGGAACCAGACTGCTGGACTTTATTCACCAATAAAAATAGTTCTGAGAAGGCATTAAAAGATTCAGGAGACTCAATTTTCCAGATTCGAGACCCGAGTTCCAGAGGAATTCTTATATAGAAGTGCTTGCATTAAGAATAGGAAAATTACGCACAAAGCTAACGTGCTCAGGAATACAACTAATAAAATTCATAGAAATTCATATCATAAAAGGAGATTAAACTTTGTCAGCACAACCGATCTTTATTCTAAGGGAAGGCAGTAAGAGAACTCACGGTTCCGACGCCCAGCACAACAATATCATGGCCGCAAAGGCAGTTGCTGAGGCAGTAAGGACCACTCTTGGGCCAAAGGGTATGGACAAGATGCTTGTAGACTCCCTTGGTGATGTAGTTATCACCAACGACGGAGCAACAATCCTCAAGGAAATGGACATCGAGCACCCAGGTGCAAAGATGATCGTAGAAGTCGCCAAAACCCAGGATGCCGAAGTGGGGGACGGAACTACTACAGCAGCCGTTCTCGCAGGAGAATTCCTGAAAAAGGCAGAAGACCTGCTGGAAAGCGGCGTTCACCCTACAGTAATTGCAAGCGGTTACAGACTTGCAGCAGATCAGGCTACAAAGATCCTGGAGACCATCACTATCAATGCATCTCCAGAAGATATCGAAACTCTCGAAAAACTTGCATCCACAGCCATAACAGGAAAGGGCGCGGAGGCTAACAAGGAACACCTTTCCAGACTTGCAGTCAAGGCTGTTAAGTCAGTTGTTGAGGTAAGTGAGGATGGGAAGATCACTGTGGACATCGAGGACATCAAGATCGAAAAGAGGCCTGGAGGAAGTGTCGGAGACTCCGAGATTATCGAAGGCGTGATCGTAGACAAAGAACGTGTCCACACCGGAATGCCGGAAATAGTGAAAGATGCAAAAGTCCTGCTCTTGAGCGTGCCCATTGAACTCAAGAAGACCGAAACAAAAGCCGAGATAAAGATTACCACCCCTGACCAGATGCAGCTCTTCTTAGACCAGGAAGAATTCATGCTCAAAGAAATAGTGGAAAAGGTAATCCGGACAGGCGCAAATGTGGTATTTTGCCAGAAGGGCATAGACGACCTTGCCCAGTACTACATGACAAAAGCAGGCATTTTCGCCATGCGCAGGGTCAAGAAGAGCGACATGGACAAGCTCTCGCGGGCAACAGGTGCAAAGGTCATCACAAGCATGGATGAAATCGAAGAGTCCGACCTCGGCTATGCCGGTCAGGTGGAAGAAAAGGACGTTACCGGTTCCAGAATGACCTTCGTTACAGGCTGCAAGGACAGCAAAACCACCTCAATTCTCCTTCGCGGTGGAACCGAGCATGTAGTTGAAGGAATTGAGAGAGCCCTAGAAGATGCTCTCAGAGTCGTGGGCGTTGCTCTCGAAGATCAGAAGATTGTTGTGGGCGGAGGCGCACCTGAAATTGAATTGGCCCTCAGGCTCAAGGAATACGCAGCAACTCTTAAAGGCAGAGAACAGCTTGCTGTAATGAAATTCGCTGAGTCCCTCGAGATCATTCCCCAGACCCTTGCCGAAAATGCAGGGCTTGACCCTATCGACATGCTTGTGGAAATGCGCTCCCAGCACGAGAAAGGTAACAAGCGGGCAGGACTTAACGTCTACACCGGAAAGGTAGAAGATATGTTTGAAAACAATGTCGTCGAACCTCTCCGGATTAAGACCCAGGCAATCAACGCAGCCACAGAAGCTGCAATCATGATTCTCAGGATCGATGACGTAATTGCCTCCGCCAGCGGTGGAAGAGCAGGTCCTGGCGGCCCAGGCCCAGGCGGCGAAATGCCGGAAGATATGTAAAATCGTTCAGAAATATCAATCCAGGGTTCCCGGAGAGATTTCAATTTTCCGGAACCTTTCTTTTTTCCAATTTTTAAAAAAGTATTTTGTCAGAGAAGAAAGCTTTACCGGCAGAAAGCCATTTTTTTCATTGAAAACAGATAGCTGTCTACAGAAATATCTCCGGAAATTAAAATGTCGGAAAGATAGAGAAAAAGTCGTTTTTAGAGCCGTTTTTAGAAAAATTAACGCATTTAAAAAAATTGTTATCTGGCTTCGTAGCAGGAGATCTCCCTTGCGTCCACTATTACTGGTTTACCCAGTTCGTTTGAAATGACGCTTTTCACCCTTGCAATAGACCTGCATTCAAGCTGAATACGGGCAGAGATGGATTCTCGTTCTTCAGTATACAAACCGTTTGAGCTGAGAATGGACTGAGCGGAGATTTGCATCTGCACAACCTTTGCTATGAGACCTGGGGTCCCATCCTTAATGTCCTGAAGGGTGGTAGAAGTCAGGAGAACATTATCCCCTGCATTGAGCCCGAGTACTCCTAAGAAATTTTGAGGATTCCGGACTTCAAGGGTCCTTAGATTATGCTTCTTCAGAATCTCGATCACAGAATCAGCAATTCCTGTTAACGCGATGTACTCCATGGGATCACCCGTACATTGGGAATTCCTTCTTTACTTCTCCTTTTTGCTCTGTGGTCTGAACATCCTCAGCGAGTCTCTGCAGCTCGATTTCTATGCGTTCAGCCTGCTCTATAAGCCTCTGGGTATCCACTGAAAACCCATAAAGTTCGTTTAGAACTTCGATTACAGAAGAAGCAGCCCTTGGGTCAGGATTCTGAGTCCTTGTAGCCCCAAGCAGGCTAAGTGCAGGAATCCCACGCAGCAGGCATTCAGACATTACACTGCCTGAAATCCCGGAGATAGTCCCCATCTGGAAAATCTCCACTTTCTCCTTGAGCCTCTCCAGCATCTCCGGCGTGGTGGCTGCTCCGAAGACTTTGTGCCCACTATCCATAATGGCAATCCCTGCAATGGAAACAACTTCTTTCACATTAATAGACACGGCCCAATCCATCAGGGCATTGCTGACATCGTAAGAGACTGTGTGACTGATAGGAATATCGGAAATTACTATAATCAGGTTATGCTCCACGTTTTCGTAGATTCTCACGGGCATATTTATAAGTCCCTCATAAAGCACTGCAATAGAAGGGAAATACCTGGATTCAATGGAGCCAATGTATTCCATATGCATTTCTTCGATCATATGCTGACTGGCAATATTCCCCACAAGCCCGATCCCAGGAAAACCTTCAATTAAAATAGGGTTTTTTGACTGCACGGGTTTGGTAATAATCTTCACATCATTGTTGTCATAATCCGTAGTTGACAAGTAACCACCTCGATAAAATACAACCCCTATGATTATATCTGACCTAATCCTAGATAAATAAGTTTATTAGCAGCAGCCCGGGTCTGCGTTACTTTCTGTACTGACGTCACCAAAAAAATTATGCAATGAGACCGGGTTTCCGAATTCCATAACCCTCTTTTTGATTAAAAGAGAATCGTTTTAATATATATCTTTTCTTATGACAGAGGAAAATAATTCAGATAAAAAAATTTAGGATAAATATAAGGTCACACCCGCCCAATGGAAATTACCTGAAGGAAGGCTGATTTTCGAAGAGTGGGCAAAAGGAAAAAAATATAATTGAGAAAAAGAGCCGCAAAGAAGAGCTCACAAAAGGATACAAAAATACGAAAAGAAGGAGAAAAAAATCATGGAAAAATCTATTCTCTATCTCGATAGTGTAGGAGAGGCAAACACAGAAGCAGTTGTTGAGGCGGCGGCAAAAAGAGCAGCAGAGATGAAAATATCTCATATTGTAGTAGCGAGTACCAGTGGGAAAACAGCTCTAAAAATGGCAGAAGCGGTAAAGGGCTGCGGCATAAAAGTCATTGGAGTAAGCCACCAGTATGGGCAGAAAGAAAAAGGCGAGTGGGAAGTGGAAGAAGAGTATAAAAGGAAACTGGAAGCCCTCGGGGCAGTAATTACGACTCAATCCCATATGTTTTCCGGAATAGAACGCTCGATCACAAAGAAGTTCGGAGGATATTCCAGGGTGGAAGTTATTTCCGATGCTCTCAGGTCTCTCTTCGGGAAAGGCTTCAAAGTAGCTATTGAGGTTGCAATTATGGCAGCTGACTCAGGCTATATCCCAGTCTCCGATACCACGGAGATTATAGCTATAGGAGGCACGAGATGGGGCGCAGATGTGGCTCTTGTACTCAGACCAGCCCATAGTGGAGATTTCTTCTCCCTGCAGGTTCGGGAAATCATTGCCATGCCGCGAGCAAAAGAAGATTAAGGAAAAAAGAAAATCAGAAAAAATAGAAATCGTAGATTCGAATGTAAACGTTTACAATTAACTGACTCCAAAATTTAGAACTACGAAAAACACGCCTGGCAGAAAAACTCAGTCCAGAAGCTTATAACTACTGAAAACACGAAAAACAAGGAAAGATTGCGCCCTTCAGGCTATCTTAAAACTACATTTGATTCTACAATTGGGACAAAATATTTTACTACAAGGCCAATCCACACCTGAATTTCAGAATAATTCCCTGTTTGAATTTAAAGTAATTATTACCCATTATCCAATTGTAGAAATGGGTCGAGTTTTGAGACGGCCTGTGTAATACCTTTCTTCCGTGTTTTCCGAGCTGGCAGTTGTTAGCCTCGTTTTTTGATATTGATGGAGCTAGAATTGGGGCATGGGAACTACAGAAGCTTGTTTTTTGCACAAACTGCCAAATATAGCTTAGAAAGCTTATCAACTGTCCCCAAAGATAAATATATCTGAGGGGCATCTATAACGCCGACATGTCAGCAATATTTGAAATTCTCGACAAGGACGCAGGCGGCAGAATAGGAAAGCTCAGGACCCCACATGGAATTATTGAGACACCTACAGTCATGCCTGTAATTAATCCTAATATCCAGCTTATCTCCCCGAAAGAAATGAGAAGCTTCGGGGCAGAGATCCTGATTACCAATTCCTATATAATCTACCGCAAGGAAGAACTGCGCAAAATTGCTCTTGAGAAAGGGCTGCATGAGCTCCTGGGTTTTGACGGGCCCATTATGACTGATTCGGGTTCATTTCAGCTTTCAGTATACGGGTCCGTGGAAGTAACGAATGAGGAAATTCTCGAGTTCCAGCAAAAGATAGGAAGCGACATTATTGTCCCCCTTGACATTCCTACACCTCCGGATGTTCAATACAGAAGGGCTGAAGAGGAACTTGCAGTCACGGCCGAACGCCTAGAAGCTGCCCGCAAGTTTATTCAGGGTGAACAACTCCTTGCTGGGCCAGTCCAGGGTTCAACCTATCCTGAATTAAGGGAAAAGGCCGCATCCCACCTCAAAGGCCTCAATTTTGAAGTGTATCCTCTGGGAGCAGTTGTCCCGCTCATGGAGTCCTACCGTTACGCAGAACTTGTTGACGTGATTGCGGCAGCCAAAAAAGGGCTTTCCCCCGCCTCACCGGTCCACCTTTTCGGGGCAGGGCATCCCATGATGTTCGCCCTCGCAGTGGCGCTGGGCTGCGACCTTTTTGATTCGGCAGCCTATGCCCTTTATGCAAAGGATGGGCGCTATATTACTGTGACCGGGACATATCATGTGGAAAAACTAAATTACCTGCCCTGTTCCTGTCCGATCTGTTCAAAATACACTGCAGAAGAACTTAAAAAAGCAGACAATAGGGAAGAACTTCTGGGAAGGCACAACCTCTACGCAACTTTTGCTGAAATACGGCTGATTAAACAGTGCATAAAAGATGGAAAATTGCTCGAACTTGTAGAGCAGCGCTGTCGTGCTCATCCAAGGCTTCTTGACGGGCTGAAAAAATTCTATACCCACTCCCCCTGGCTTGAACAATTTGACCCGGCCACAAAAGGAACCTATTTCTACTGCGGTCCGGAATCCGCCTCTCGTCCCGAAGTCCTTCGTTTTGGAAAACGGCTGGAAAGGTTCAGCCTGGAAGGCTCGGTACTTATTCGCACAGGCCCTGTAAAGGGAGAGGGAAGCTACGACCAGATCCTTACTTTCAAAGCGCCATTCGGAGCATTTCCTGTTGAAATGGAAGAAGTATATCCTTTCAATGCCGAAGTCTCGAAATTTCCCGATTACGAAGCCCTCAGCACAGCCTTCATAAATACTCTTAAACTCATGGACCTTAACCCGCAAGCAGAATATACCTTTATCTGCGAAAAAGAGTTCAGGCATCCACTAATTGAAGAGATAAGTAAAAAAGCAAAACTCGTATACAGGGAAGCCTGGAAAAAAGAATAAAATATAAGCTTTTGAATTCAATACGCTTTTTAGGGGCTGGTTAACGATGCTGAACATTTCATAAGTCCTTCAGACTTCCTAATGAGTCCTTCAGACTTCCTAATGAGTCATTCAGACTTTCTCACAAAAAAAATTCTGCCTCTGAAAAACTAAAAAGAAAAACTTTTTGAGATGGTAATCTTTATAGGACTTGATGCAAACAACCCTCTAAATCGAGACAGAGCCTGAAGTATAAAATTCCTGAAATATAAAATTCCTGATATAAAAACTTCGTAGAAATTAGAAAATACAGGTGAAACTATTGTCCCTTACAGCAAGAATCGGGGAACTCAGCCCTTACCTTCGGCTTTTGAGACCCGAACTCTACTACATGGACCTTACCCTCCCGGCCTCAAGTGCAATTCTGGCTTCATATATAGCGACCGGAGGGCTTCCTGAACTCACCCCCTTCGTGATTGCCGTAATGGGCGGCTTTGCGGCGATCACCAGTTCATACGTATTTAATGATTGCTGCGATGTTGATATCGATACTATCAACCTGCCAGGCCGCCCCTTGCCCTCTTCCAGAGTGTCAAAGAGTTCGGCGCTTGCTTATGCCCTCCTGCTATTAGTCATCGCAGGCGCAGCAGCTGCCTACCTGAACCCTGAATCTCTCCTGATCCTTTTTATCGCGGCCGGGACTATCACCATTTATTCTATCTTTGCAAAGAGGAACACCTTTCTAAGCTTTTTGCCTGTAGGTATCTCCTACGGGCTTGTGCCTATAGGCATCTGGCTTGCCTTTGATCCTGCAGGCCTCCTTAAAGGCGGGGACGGGGTAATTCTGCCTCTGACGGCTATCTGTTTCGGGCTTATGATGTGCGTTACTGATTGGGCCTTTACCCTTGGAGGAGTTGCCAGAGACGTAGAGGGGGACAGACTGAAAGGTGCCCCTACAATGCCAGTAACCTTTGGGATTCCCTTTACCGCCAGATTCGTTACTTTCTGGTGGATTATTGGAGTTATTGCTTCAGTTATCATAGGCTGGTCTGCCCATCTTGGGCCCGTGTACTTCGCAGGAGCCCTTGCATCAGGGCTCTGGATGCTTGCCCAATGTTTTGACTTTATCAAACATCCTACCCCGGAGAGAGGCGGGGCGCTCTTCCTTAACGGATCAAACTACAGAGCAATCATGTTCGGGTCTATGATCCTGGATGTGGTGCTGTGCATTTATGCAGGAGCTTACACCTCCATTCTCTGGTGAAAAAAGGTAGGGAAAATGGACGCGGATATTATTGTAATTGGGGCATCCCCTGCAGGGCTGATGGCTGCAAGGAACGCCTGTGAAAAAGGCTCTTCAGTTCTTTTGCTGGAAAAAAAAGAAGAAATTGGGAATCCACCCCATCCTGCAAATTCTTTTTTTAAGGGTATGCTTGATAAATGCGGAGAGGTAGCAGACCCATCTTATGTGGTGCATTATCTTAAAGGCATGCAGATTATTTCTCCGTCGGGAAGGATAGTGGAAGTTGAGACTCCCGGATATGCTATTGACAAAACAAAGTTCGACCGGTTTTATGCGGAGAAAATAATGAAAACCGGTGTAGACCTTCGAAAAAGTATAGAAGTACATGACATTCTCAGGGACGGGGAAAAGTTTTCTGTCAATACCTCGACCGGAGTTTTCAGATCAAAACTAGTTATCATCTCCGACGGTATAAATTCAAAGATGGCATCCATTCTCGGGCTGAATACAATGAAGCACCCTGAGGACATTGCCTGGGGAATTGAACTGGAAGTTAGGGCTCGTGATCTTGGAAAACCGAAGATGTTTGAGTATTACATCGGGAATCATGCCCCTGGCTGGAAAACTACATACTCTCCAAGAGGAGGGGACAATGCCGCAATCGGAGCCTATGTTCGCAGATGCGGAAAGGATGCAACGCCTTACCTGAATGCATGGGTTGAAAAGTTCAAAAAGCTTAAAGGGCTCGAAGAGCTTGAAATTCTAAGAACACTTTCCGGTGGAGATCCCATAGTGACACTTCCAAATGAGTACATAACCGATGGGATCATGGTCGTAGGCGGGGCAGCCGGTCAGTCCGGGATAGGCTATGCAATGAGAGCAGGCCAGATATGCGGAGATGTTGCTGCAGATGCCATAGGAAAAGGAGATGTCTCAAAAAATGCCCTCTCAGAATACCGGAAGACCTGGGAGAAGGAGTTTAGGGCAGAACATTATCTGGGCCGCATAGGGCTCGAAACCCTCCGCAAAATGACAGATCGGGAAATTGATGAGATGGTGGCGGTTTTTGAGAAGGAAGATCTGTCATTCATTCATGGAAGTTCAGTTGAGCAGGCGATGCAGGTCTTTGCATTCATACTGAAGAAAAAACCCTCTGCAATATGGAAGTACAGGGCACTCCTAAGGAACAAATGAATCTGGGACTTAAAAAACAAGCGAAAAAGAACAGAGCTGAAGCAAACACGCATCAGATACCAGATGCAGGAAAGAATATGCAGTACGATTTGTACAAAAGCCCACTTCTCAGAGTTTATACAGAAATCGAAGACGGACACATGAGGATGAAGACCAGCGGGGCCGCGTCCATTCTCATGAGAAAAAATCTTGCGAAAAACCTCTCAATTTTTGAAGGCGAGAAACCTGCAAAAGTAGAAGCAGACAGACTTATCTGTTCAACCTGGATGCCCCCGATACCGAGCCCGGGTTTTGACCGCCTGGTTAAGAGCCAACTTTCCTCGATTCTAGGAAAAATGATTCCTGATCAGGTCACGATCTCAATTACTGAAGAATGCCCGAATAACTGCATCCACTGCGCCCTTCCTGATACGAAAAACCGGGCGAAGCTTACAACGGAAACCGTGAAATCGACAATTGACCAGATTCTCGAAATGGGCACAACCTTTGTGATCTTTGACGGAGGCGAGCCTCTAACCTATCCCGGCTTAGAAGACCTGATAAGGTATGTGGACCCTGAAAAAGCCATTACTGGTATGTTCACCTCTGGAGTTGGGCTAACTGAAGAACGAGCCAGAAGCCTGAAAGAAGCAGGCCTTTATTCCCTGACTGTCAGTTTTGACAGTGCGTACGAGGATAAACACGATTATGTAAGAGGCAGGAAAGGAGTGTTCAAAAGTGCTGTTGAAGCAGTCAAAAGTGGACTTAAGGCAGGACTGCTTGTAAATATATATGTTGTACTTTCCAGGGACAACGTAAACGAGCTTGAAGAACTATATACACTTGCAGCAAAGCTTGGAGTCCACGAACTTTCCTTCTACGAAATAGTTCCCACTGGAAGATGGATGGATCGTGCTTCCGAAATCATGACCCCAGAAGACATGAGAAAATTTGACAATTTTGTGTCCAGAGTAAGGGAAAAAGAAGGCCCAAAAGTTTTTGCTATCCCGCAGGTCATGAAGGCTACAGGTTGTATGGCAGGCAGAAAGTGGTTGCATATCACCCCTGAAGGGAATATCCTCCCTTGTGCCTGTATCCCCATTCCATATGGGAATGTCCATAGAGACAAAGTAAGAGATATCTGGAAAAAAATCAGAGAAGATCCTGTATATAATGCAAAGTGTTGCCTTATGAGGAACCCTGAGTTCAGGGAGAAGTACCTGAAAATTCGAGAGTAAATTCGGGGCAAAAGCTCCAAATCCTACTCTATTAATACCTCTTTTCAGAATGAAAAGCAAGAGCTAAAAGCGGAAGCTAAAAAAGTTGAGTTATCCCGATCAAAATAGTCAATGAGGGTAAAGTAAAAATAAGTAACAGGTGCCAGATTCATCAGATGAGAAAAATGGGATGCAGGTTAAATAACCTGCAATGGAAATAAAAGCATCTCGGCGACGCAAATTCTTTTTTGTGAGACGAATTAGACTAAACCCGATCTCTGAAGAGTCATCAGGTCTTCGGTGGTGAGCTTTGCTCCGCCCTTGAACTTATCGAAGATGGATTTGGCATCCTTCTGGAGTTCGGACTTGACAACACGGGATTTTCCGTCTTTGTCTTTCTTCTTGAGCTTGAAAATCTCTTTGTCAATATCTCGAATTTCTTTTTGAGCGTTGATGAAAACTTTGTGCTGTTCGTCAGCTGCTTCCTGGGCTTTTACGAATTCCCTGTGGGCGATGTCAGATTCTGCCCTGGTCCTGTCAGCTTCTTTGAAAGCAGTGATCATCTTCTCATGATATTCCTGGGCCTGCCTGGCATACTCTGCCAGTTGGTTATGGAATTCTGAGGCTTCATCCCTGATCTGCTGAGCTTCATCGAGAATGACCTTCAGTTCTAGATTGCCCTCGAGCTGAACTTTTTTGACCTGATACTGCTTTTGAAGCAGAGTAATCTTGCTAACGAGCTCTCTTTCCTTGGTTGTGCTCAGGACTTCGGTTTGCTGGGTAAATTCAAGCCGATCAATATCTTTTCTAAGGGCTTTGATAGAAGGTCCGGCCAGATTATTCTGTTTCCTGATGGAATCTGCCTTTGAAAAGAGTTCATTTGCCTGCGCATTGGTATCGTCGCGCTTGTTTTTGTATTCGCTGACCTTCTCATTTATTTCGTCCCTGAGGACTTTTAATTCCTGAGCTTCGTTGATAAGGTCTTTTGTCTTTTTGTTCAGTTCATTACGCTTGGCAGCGAGAGCGCTGGCCTCTGCATTTAAAACGTTTCTTTTTTCCTTGGCTTCTTCAGAAATGTCCTTCAAATCTGATCTTTTTTTCTGCAATTCTTTTAGCATCTCTTATTGTGCCTCCCGGTCCAGCAAAAAAGCTGGCATTTTAGTAGTTCTACTGTTCGATGTCGACATGCTGTGCCTGATTACAAAATTGATAGGAAAGAGATTCAAGAACAGGGATAATGGATTTGAGATCTTTTTTTGTTATGACCACATCCGCATACTCCCTCAGGATGGGCTTGGGATTGAAAGCTATGGCAAAACCTGCCTTCTCAAAGACACAGGCATCGTTTGCGCCATCCCCGACAACTACACACCGCTCGGGACGAAGCCCGTTAAGCCGAGACAGTTCCTCAAATACCTCAGCTTTGGAGTCGTTTTGTGTGATGGGGCCTACAACTTTGCCTGTAAGGCAGCCGTCTTCCACAAGCAGTTCGTTGGAAACAACGAAATCAATACCAAGCAACTTACCTACCTTATCGGCAGAAATTGTAAATCCACCGGAAACCATTGCAGTTTTATAGCCTCTATTTTTGACGTAAAGGATAAGTTCTGCTGCTCCAGGCATAAGATGAATCTGGTTTACCGCATCGAGGGCAGTTTCAAGGGGAAGTCCCTCAAGAAGCCTGACCCTCTCGGCAAGCGCTTGCCCGAAATCAAGGTCTCCACACATCGCTCTCTTCGTAATCTCCTCTACTTTGCTTACAACACCTGCAGCCCTGGCGAGCTCATCGATGGTCTCAGCGTCTATAAGGGTACTATCCATATCAAAAACAATCATTTTGTTTTCAGTAAAATAACGCGTAGGACAGTTCACTCAATCAAAACCTAGACCTGAATATTTATAGATATAGCGGGATCGTTGCCCGAAAAAGGGCATGTTGCCCGGTGCACCTTTCTGGGGGTACATCCGCAACCTGGTATAGTATACTTGCCCTGACATTAAAAGCCCACCAAAGGATAATGTTTTCAAATATAATAGGGTTCTGCAAAATAAAACCATAAAACAACAGCATCGATGTCAACTTTTTTGATTGAAATAAATCACATTCCTTTTAAGCTTTTCGGAGGGGCAACTAAACATACCGAATAAAAATTATAAATAGGAAATAGATTTATAAAATATATGTGATATGTGGATGGTATTGCCAAAAGGATTATAAACCCTTTAGGAATTCCATTATTGAAGAAAAAGGTCAATGCAGGATTTTGAGAAAAATGGTCAACATAGGCTTTATAAAAATGGGAAACCTGGGAATGAGCCAGGTTATTAATCTGATCCAGGATGAGATTGCAGCGCGAGAGGGAATTACAGTGCGGGTATTTGGGACAGGTGCCAAGATGGGCCCTGCAGAAGCCGCAGATACTGAAAGTTTCAAGGGGTGGAATGCAGACTTTGTGGTAATTATTAGCCCTAACGCAGCAGCTCCGGGCCCCACTGCAGCCCGTGAAGTATGGAGGAACGTGCCATGTATCGTGGTTTCAGATGGCCCAACAAAGAAAGAAGCCAGAGAGGCTTTTGAGCAGGATGGCTTCGGTTATATCATCCTCCCGGTAGATCCTCTCATTGGAGCAAAGAGAGAGTTTCTGGATTCGGTGGAGATGTCAGCCTTCAATTCCGATGCAATGAAAGTGCTCTCTGTTTGTGGTGTTGTAAGGCTCATCCAGGAAGAACTAGACAAAGTAACCGAGCAGGTTGCTTCCGGAAGGTCAGGAAAGGAACTTGAGCTCCCGCACATTTTTGCAAAACCGGAAAAGTGTGTTGAACATGCAGGTTTCGCAAATCCCTATGCTAAGGCAAAGGCTCTTGCTGCCCTTCATATGGCTGAAAAAGTAGCACAGGTTAATTTCCCTGCCTGTTTTATGTTAAAGGATATTGAGCAGGTATGCCTTACAGCCGCAGCCGGACACGAGATAATGGGAGCTGCCGCCCAGCTTGCAACTCAAGCAAGGGAGATAGAAAAATCCAATGACACGGTTTACAGGCAACCCCACGCAAAGAACGGCACTCAGTTGAGAAAAACCAAATTATACGAAAAACCGGAATAAACCCCAGAAAATCCCCGAAAATCAATCAAGTTTTTAAAACTGGAACCTCGATAGGAGGAATATAAGGAAAATGTCCCTGAAAAAGCGGGGACAAATCCTCCACTAACAAATTTTTTCAATTCATACTTTTAAGATCTGCTCGTAGTTTTATCAGTTTTTGCATATTCTACTTCTTCCATTACATATGTATATTCCAGAAAAACTGCTGGGAGGTCGATGGTAGCCATGAGATCTACAATCCCAAGAGCGGCAATGACTTTCCCGTCTTTTGAGCGAATGGGAGCAACAACGACATTTTTTCCCTTATACGTACCTTCTATGGGAACTTCATGGGCAACTTTGTTGGTCCTCAATACTTCTTCTAACACAGGTCCTGTATAGTCCCTGTCAAGGATTTTCCCATTTTCAAGGCGGAGCCCTTTTCGTTTGAGACTGCGAATGGTTATAGGGAGCCCAATAAGCGAATGCGCTGCAATTGCGATCGCCTCAAGATCTTCGGGGCCTGAGTCTTCTGTTATAGTTAGAGAAATAATATTTTCACCCCCGTGAATTACTGGCGGCCGACATGGGCAAAAAGCCAGGAATCTCAGAAATGAAAAACTGGATTCCACTTTCCGGCCTTAGTTAGAATATATTTTTTCAAAGAATATATAATCACTCCTCATTTTCAAGCGCTTTTATAAAAGCCTGTTTATGCAGTTCCCCGGACTCATGAATTCCCCCCATATCGCCACGAGTCGCCCTACAAGGATAATGCTGGATCAGCAACCCGGCTTTCGGGGGAGCATCTTTCACAGGGACTCCAACGATTTCTTTTGCCATATGCCATGTACTCCCGCAGGGAGCTCCTTTTATTACCTTGACATCTGAAATTTTTCCATCCTTTGTCTGAACTTTCAGGACAGGCGACCCAAAGATGTCTGCAAACGGTCTGTTGAAGTCATTGGGCTCAAGTGTACAGCAGATTTCGTGTACCCCGATATCCATGCCAGACGCTTCGGAAATCTTTTTGAGTTCAGGAATTGAAGCTCTGGAAGGTCCACCTGGAACAATCAGGGAGCGCACACCAGCCTCTGCTGCAAGCTTTGCAATTGAGGATGTCAGGTCTGAATGCAAGGAGTATGTAATTACGATTTCAGCAGAAAAAACGCGCCGGTCGAAATTAATGGATTCTAGAAATTCATCAGGCTCTTCAATGAATACGGGCACGAACTCAGGCAAATCAGCAGTTACAACTGAAAAATCACTGTGTTCCTTAACGGTTTCAATTAGACGGTGCCCGTATTTGCCCCGTGTGATAACTCCTATTACGGTCATTACTCTAAGCTATTTTTAATATTGCATAAATAGATGCTTATTTTGTTTGGGGCTCTTGCCCTGACTTGTTAATTACATATGAGCTCGCTATAGAGTATAAATACACTTAGTGCGTTTCAATAAAAAACCTTTAAAGAAAAAAGACGGTCCTTATGAGAGGCAAACTGATCACACTTGAGGGTATTGACGGTTCAGGTAAAAGTACGGTCGCAAAAAGGCTTCAGGAAAACCCTGAGATTTGCGCTTTTGAACCTGTCTTCACCAGGGAGCCAACAAGAGGCACCATTACTGGAACTGCTGTGGAAAAGGCCATTCAGTCGGACACTGACCAGCTTGCTGAGCTCTTTCTTTTTACAGCTGATCATGCCGAACACCTGGCAAAGATTGTAAAACCCGCGCTTGAAAATGGAAAATCAGTGATTTCTGACCGTTATTCTGACAGCCGCTATGCATACCAGGGTATCACCTTGAAAACATGTCTGAAAAATCCGCTTGAGTGGGTAAAAAATCTACATCGAGGCTGGACCGTTGTCCCGGATTTAACTTTTCTGTTTGATATCAGACCCGAAATCTCAGTTGAGCGATGTGGGAGGCGGGGGGATCAAAGCAAGTTCGAAAAAATAGAGTTTTTGCGAGGAGTCAGAGATCTTTTTCTCAGGCTCGCAGATGAAGATCCCGATCGCTTCATCGTAATTGATGCATCTCGTCCCCCTAAAAAAGTGGAAAGAGAAGTCACAGAGAAAGTTTTGGAGTTTCTGCGCAGAAACTGATTGAGAAGCACAGATTAAATCGGGAAATTAAACAGAAAAAAGAAAAGAGAGGTCGTGGGGTTAGTTACTAAAAATTGTAGGTATAAGACTCTCTACATTTTTCCCAAATCGAAGTGATGTGCTTTTTTCAGATTTGATTAATAACTTACCCCACGATAAAAAAAGGATATCCTGTTAGAGTTCGTTGTTGTCCGCAAATTTAATCAGGGCTTCTCCAAGCATCCTGACGTGTGTGGGATTAAGGTTAAACCTCGACCTCTTTACGCCCCCCCGCTCTTTTGCAAGCTCGACATATTCCTTTTCGAAACGTTCGCTGTGAGCCAGGGAGATAGTCATGTACCAGCCTCCCCCCATCTTGATTTCAACATACCCGTCTCCACTTCTCTCCTCGGTATTTTCCTCGGTATTTTCCTCGGTATTTTCCTCAATATTCTCTTCAGAAATGTTTTCCTTTACCATAAGTAAACCTCGTAGTATTTTAGTATTTAAAGTGGAATCCTCTGCTCGAATGTAAAGATACCAAATAGATTAGACACCAGATATATAAGCGCAGGAGTAAAAACTTTCCCGGATATATATGCTTATTTGTTATCCGATCTAAGCCATGAACTCAGCACTTTTGGAGAAACCAGACCTGAATGAACCGCAGTTGCAATCAAGGCCCCCCTTATCCCGAGCCCTTCAAGGGCAAAAAGGTCTTCCATATCGCGTACTCCTCCTGCAAGCAGTACACTATGCCTGGAATATTCAACCAGTTTACGGAGGAATTCGGGATCAAAGCCCGAGGCAGTTCCAACCCTGTCAAGATCAAGGAAAATAAGGTCTTTGAGAGGGAAGCTGTTCAGTATCTTTACAATTTCAAGTGGAGCTTCAGGAATTTCAGGATCCTCTTTCAAGACTTTTCCATGCTTCATATCAATACTGACACTGATCCTTCCAGGATTTTCAAAAGCCGCATCCTTGATTATTGAAAGAGTACCTGTCTCAGTGCCTATAACTGCAGTCCTTGCGATGGAAAGAGCTTTTTCTACTTCTTCCATCGACGAGATCCCAAAATCAAGCATTGCATCTGCCCTTAGACTCACTTCCCGGATAATCTCAGCGTTCGTTTCGAGAGGTCCCTTGCCCTGCAGGATGTTAAGATCAGCAATATAGACTTCCCGCGGCTGCAAGAATTGGACTATATCCAGAGGATCAGAGTTACTACATATAATACTTGAATCCGAAATCGGGAGGTACTTTTCCCTGATACCTCCCTTTGCAAGAACTACACTACGGTTAAATATATCCATTACAAAAACTACTCGGAACATACTTATTTCATAGCTGCATCATCCTATAAAAAATATAAAATAAGGTTTATTGTATAAAAAAGATAATATTCATAATTATGATTCCAATTCCACGCTTTATTAGAGGATTTCTATGAAACTGCTTGTAAGTCCAATCAATAAGGAGGAGGCAATCATCGCTTCCAGAGGCGGCGCTGACATTGTGGATGTCAAAAATCCGAAAGAAGGTTCCCTTGGGGCTAATTTCCCATGGATAATTAGGGAAGTAAAAGAAGCTGTGAATGGCAGACAGCCAATAAGCGCAACCATAGGAGATTTTAACTACAAACCAGGAACTGCTTCCCTTGCAGCCTTAGGAGCAGCGGTTGCAGGAGCAGACTACATCAAGGTGGGCCTTTACGATATCCAGACTCAAGAACAAGCCCTCGAGCTTCTCACAAAAATAACACGAGCCGTAAAGGATTATGATTCGACAAAGAAAGTGGTTGCCTCAGGGTATTCGGACTACAAAAGAATTAATTCAATTTCTCCCTTATTGCTTCCCGCAATTGCCGCACAGGCCGGGGCAGATGTAGTGATGGTAGATACCGCAATCAAAGACGGAAGATCCACTTTCGAATTCATGGATGAGAAAGAGCTTAAAAAATTCACTGACCTTGCTCATGAACACGGACTTGAAAATGCAATTGCCGGTTCCCTGAAATTTGAGGATCTTCCAATGCTTGAGAGGATAGGGCCCGACATTATCGGTGTCCGGGGTATGGTCTGTGGAGGGGATAGGAGAACTGCAATCCGGCAAGAACTGGTAGAAAAGCTCGTAGCTGAATGTCAGGCTTAAGGAATCCTGTGTAATCAAATATAACTGAAAGTTTGTGCCGGCAAGTCATTCATATATGCCGGCCGAAAAATAATTATATACATTTAGCTATTTTTAAATCTGATGTTTATTTTTGGACACGTTGGGATTACTCTTGGGATCTTTTATTCCTTAAGCCGTTTATCCTCAAAAAATAACTTTTCGGCAGGCGTTCCATACATTGTAATCGGGTCACTCCTTCCGGACATTATCGATAAACCTCTTGGCAGGATAATCCTTGCCGAGACCATAGGAAGTGGGCGCATCTTTGCCCACACCCTAATATTCGTAGCTCTGTTGGGTTTGGCGGGCTACTATTTCTATCGCCAAGGGAAACCTAACTTTCTTATTATTGCAGCAGCATCATTTTGTCATCTGCTTGAAGACAGCATGTGGAATAGTCCTACGGTACTTTTCTGGCCGCTCTTAGGCTGGGAGTTTCCGAAAGACACAATTTCCGCGAACTTTATAGAGTACCTGATGATAATACTCACTAGATCATATGATGTCGCTTTTACAGAGGTTTTTATCTCGGAAATGCTCGGATTGTTTATTATTATCCTTCTTACTGGGAAGTATATTCAATCGAGAATAAAAGGGAGTTCTATCTCACAATAATAAAAAGGCCGTGTCCGTAAGTTACTGAAAACCGTGAGCATGAGGATCTCTTTGCATTTACCTCAAATGCAGGAGTAGTACTCGTTTTTTCAGAAATGATCAACAACTCACGGACACGTCCTAAAAAGAGAAAAAGAGTAAATTTAAGGGTTAGTAAATTAAGGGTTATGCTCATAAATTTCTATGTTAAGAGAGTCATAGATCTTGTGCACATTATAACCGCTTGGAGCATTTACGGAAGAAGCTGGCACTCTACCATGTTCTTGTTCATTCAGGCTCAAAGCCTTAGAAAATGTGGTTACCACAAGATAGAAAGGTTCGTTTTCGGCTGGCCGTTCTAAAGGTAAAACCGCTTCAAGGTCACTTTTAGAGGTATAAATAGGCCTAGAAGAGATCTCGGCAGACCGGTCCAGGTTGCCGATGAAGCTTCTTGGCGGGGTATTAAATTCTTTCTCCTCTCCTAAGGGCATTATGTATGGATAGTTTTCTCTTACGTCGGATAACCAATGAATTCCTTCAACCTCGTTTTGTGAAACTCCTTCAGAAATTCCGCCGGTATACGGAGAACTGAAGCAAGTGAAGAACCCCAGAGTCCAGAGAAGGCAGAGAATCATTACTGCTGAACCAAGGCCAAGGGTATATCCTTTCCTGAGAAAAATAACGTAGAGAGAATAACCCAGCAGAGGAATCTGGGCAAAAATGATGAAACTCAAATTTGCAAACATATCTGGAGAGTAAGGAATAAAGGGATTAAAAAAGAAGGCCAGCTCCAGGAAGAAGGTGAGAATATACATGGCCAAAAAACGGGGATACCTGCGGACGAAATGGTGACAAAACCTTTTACGATTCTGCCATACGATTACGGAATTGATCAAAATAAAGATTAAAGGAATATAGTACTTGCCGTAATAGAGATTGAAAAGGTGCATAAACTCGAAAAAGCCAATCTCTGTCTCTGGTACCCTGAAAAAGTCTGCGCCCATTAGTGTTTCAGTGTGCCAGGTAAGAGTTGGAAGAAATATATCGAAAAAGTGAGGAGAGTATTTTGCATAGAGAAGGAAACCTCCCGAAGTAAATGAAAGGAAGATAAATACAGGGACTTTTCTTCCTGCCGAATGTAGGGATTTGAGGGAAAGGAAATTAAGACTCATGATTTTGTGGAGGAAACCAGGCTTTAAAGATTGGATCGAAAGGACTAGAAACACGGTAAAACAAGCCAGATATGCAAAAATAAAAGGATGGGCTAAAGGAATCAAAAGCATCATCAACAAAGAACAAATAATCATTGCCCGGTTTTTATCGGAAAGTGCATTTCTCAGCACAAAAAGGTAGAGAGGAACAAGGCAAAAGCTCAGGTAGTAAGGAGATGTTGAGACCTGGAAATGCCCGAAATATGGAATTAAAGAGGAAAGAAAAGCTACTGAGACCAGTTTTTCCCGACTCATGAAAATTCGATAGAAAAGAAACATTCCCGTAATAAACATAATTGAAAAAAAAACAGGCAAAAAGTAAGAAAGCGCCGGAGACCCCATTCCTGAGACCGAAGCTAAGGCTGAAACGAACAAAGGACCTGTAGGAGAAAGGTTAGAAAGACCAGAAAGCCCACTCTCTCCTACCAATCCGATGTATGAAAACTCATCACCTCTGCCTACCGAAACATAGCCAAGAATGTAAGGGATGATCAGTACAGTAATGTGAACAAGCAAAAGTATGAGAACTGCGCTCATTTTTCTGTATGCGAGGAGCAGAGCGCAGGCGAAAAGGTAGCAAAAGAGCAAAGTTAAATAAAAATGGAAAGGAAGCTGCTCATAGATGTTAATCGTATACCCTTCAGGCTGGATCCCTTTGAGAATAAAGAGACTGTAAACCAGTAGCAATAGAGACATCGAGGCTACGAGATTTAATATGTTATTAGTGATTTTAGACAATATGTCCCCCATCCTTTGTGAAAGTTACAGATTCCAGTTTCCGCACCCAGTCGTATAAATATATAGAAGTGCCCCTGCCACATTAGTTTTATTCCCGTAGAGTTTTGTATTCACAGGAAATCTATGAGCCCAAAAACTTTAGTTCTCAAGATTTCCTTTATTCATTTCTCCTAGTCTTATTTTTTCCTATTACCCAATCGCCTAATAAATAATTAATGGTTGTGCCTAGAACTCAGGTTGATATACCCCTAAACCTAATTAATGTTTTCATGGATTAAAAATTTTCAAGAATTAAAGTCTTTCAGGCTTTATGCTGTCATCGAGAGTTTTTTACTATTTTCGCCAAAAAATTTAGCACAAAACGTTAGTCGCTTACTCCTTGAATACATTTCGCTTGCTACAATAAAGTTATACCCGCAATCAACTCCGCGGAGGAAGTAAATGAGCTATCAAGATTTCTTTTCTTACCCAGAAGGGCTGGCGGCCATAGTATATTCTCCAAAAAGAGGATTATCAAGATAAAGGTCATGATTGCTTCCCTATATACCAATTCAAGACTCAGGGCAACCGCATTTCAAACTCAGGCTTATCCTGAAAATAAGTGGTTCAACCCTGAACCCAACAGATTTAAGATTAGGTTGCAATGAGAAATTGTCCCAAAAATTAGAAACAGACAACTAGCCCATAGGTAAATAAGATGCATTGCCTTCAACATGCTATCACATGGTTTCTTATGAAGTTAGGGCAATAACTTCCGAGAGCCCCTAACTCGGGGAGTCATTTCCTGTTATAAAACCGAAAAAAAAATTCGGCTCTTCGTCATTCTCTATGGATAAGGTGATTTTCAATTCAAGACCGCGTTGATTTTTATGAGGATATCTACACAAAACAACGAAGAACCAAAAATTTCTAATACGAAGATTCATACCCCCGGATAATCCCGCAAGCATATTTTGTCAATATCTTCCAACTTTTTCAGGATATAGCGGATTCTCTTTTCAACAAGCTTTCCTTTTAAACACCAGTAGAAGGGTCTCTGGTTCCCTATTGAAGGAAATTTGGCACAGGAAATGTCCAGTGGATGGAAATAGAAGATTGTATGCCCTCTTTTCAAGCTCTGAATAAGCCCATTTAATACGAGTGAAGCTCCCAAAAATCGGAGGATTGGCCCTCCACATGATGGAATTTTAAGTACATTTTGATAATAAGGCCAGGGAAACTCGATGAAATTTCGATCAATACCTGTCTCAAGCCCATTTTCCACAGGATAGTAAGGGATGGATGAAACTGTTCTAAGGGCCGAATCAGTTTTATTATAGAGAGAATTTAAGGATACTGAGGAGTCATATTTGAACCCAACCCTTTCCAGGGAATCGAGCATCCAACCGCCTACCAGGGCATTTGGTGCCCTGTATCCTACTATTTTTTCCCCGCTAATTTTTTCCAGAATTTTTTTTGCAAGCAGTGTCCTCTTCTCAAATTCATCTTTACTCATTAATTGTTTCTTCGTTTCAGGATCAATTTTGCAGGCGTGACTCAGCCCATGACATGCAAGCTCATGCCCCCTCTCCACAATTGACTCAACCAACCCAGGATAGTGTTCTACAGTGTCCGCAACTACAAAGAATGTAGCAGTCACGTTAAACTCGTCGAGGAGATCCAGTACCTTTTTTGTAGGCTCAGTCAGAAAATCGTACTTGCCTCCCCATTTTTCAAAGAACTCATTCACATCCCTGTAAATAGCATAAGGAGAACCACAAACCGAAGGAATATGATACCAATCCTCAAGATCTACTGTAACCGAAAAACTGCCATTCATAAGGCCCCCCGTGCTATCAAGCGCACCCTAAACAGATACGTATGTTGACAATTATACTGGAAGTTATACTGATAATGTAAATCACGCAAATTCCCATTGGCTCAAAAACCCTTACTATTTAGTGAAACATCATAAGAGTATAAAAAATTTTTGAGTAAATCAGTTAAAAAAAATTAATCTGATTTCTTTGGAATAATTTTTCACCCTTGACAGTGAAATATAATTACTTGACAAAATACTATAGACAGATATAAATATTACATTATCATGACAAATAATCGCATTGGACGATGCATTAGAATTATCCGACATAATAAAAGAAGTGCAAAGATGGTCTCGGCAGATTGTTGGGAAAAAGAGAACTTCATTTATCTCGATTTTATCTTAGTACATGAATAACTTCATAGAATCGCGTCCAGGAATAACCCCTGCGCTCCCCAATCGAAACTGCAAGTTAAAGTATTAGTTATTTTCTATTCTGACCTTAGAAGATTCCATTAAAAATATGTAAGGCATTAAAATTCCCAAATTCGAATACTTTCAAATGGATGCCGAAACTACAACATCCTGGGGTTATAGATTTCATTTTCCCCACAAAACGTCCTGTTCGTTTTCTTATAATTAAATTACCCTCTGAACGTGAGTTTCATAATCCTCACCGTAAAAAACAACATTTCATAAACAAGATGCATTTAGTTTGAGTTTAAAAGAGTAATTAATTTGTTAGTATAATAGAATCAAACAGTAGTTATAATTTAAAATAATTAGCTAAAAATAATGTTTTAACATTATAATTTTATATCTTCTGTTTATATTTATTAGAATATTAAAAGATAGTACATTGATAATGAATTATACAGACTGCCCTATAACTAACTTTATAGAAATAAATAGTATATAAGCGGTAAAAGTAACATTACTTATTAATTATTTTGCTTTCATTTTAATTATATTAATTGAAAAACATGTGCTCAACTACCCCGCCAAGAAAATGCAAAAAATGGCTAAGAGTAGAAAGCTAACAAAATAATATATAAAATTGAGATACAGAGCTCAAACTTGCAAAGAACAGGTGCCTCCAAATTCCGCATCTGGATAAGAAATGATAATGACTAAAATAACATTTCATTAGATGTAAAGGCAAAAAAATTGATAAAAACAGTAGTAATTAGTTCTAAACCCTAATTCCATCTATCGGTATAGAAAAAGAGATGTATCCAAATTCTTAGGTAAGAAAGTTGAAGATTGGAAAATGGATTTTCTGTATTCACTAAACTTTTTTCTCACAAAAAACGTGACTCTTCGCCTTGAATTGCATTTTTCTCCCATAGCTTTAATCATCTCAATTCGCGCAATAATTCCCTCAAATTCCACTTATTCGTGCCATCAAAAACATGCAATAATCTAAAATAATGATTAACTGTACAAATTTCCTCATTAAAAAACCAAAAATATTTTATAATAGGATCGCATAAACCTTGAATGTCAACTCAACAATTTAACAACAGGTGAATGAAAAATTTTTTAGAATAGTTGACTTGGCTAAAGGCCTTAATTAAATATAACAGGAGGTATTGACCAGAAGGAATAACATCTGATGGTCAGTAACAGATTTTGATTGGTAGAAGCCAAAGCTTCTCATTTTCGGCCCCCTCCAATAACCAGCCTTCGAAAAGATATTGGAGAGTGGATACTCTGTGCAACGTGTCCGCCCCACAAATAGCAGAGAGCCGAATTGGATAGGTTCAAAAATATTACGCAGACGTAATATAGGATTTTGAATAATCGAATCGAGCAGATCTAATTGGATAGTTCGGTATAGACTCGGTCTAATTAGGTAGTTCGGAATAAACTACTACGAGTACGTAATATGGAATTTTGAGAAATATTCTGGAAAAAATATACAATTGTCCTATAGAATTTTGATTTTACTTAAATCCCTATAAAAATCCAACCCGAAGGTAAACAGGAGGTATTGGCCAGAGGAATTACATCCTATGGTTAGTAACAAATTTTGATCGGTAGAAGCCAAAGCATCTCATGCTCTGCCACCTCCAACAATCAGCCTTAGAAAATGATATTGGAGAGTGGAAACTCTGTGCAACGTGTCCGCCCCACAAATAGCAGAGAGCCGAATTGGATAGGTTCAAAAATATTACGCAGACGTAATATGGAATTTTGAGAAATATTAGGGAAAATGCATACAATTGCCCTATAGAATTTTGATTTTACATGAATCCCTATAAAAATCCAACCCAAAGGTGATACGATGCTAAAAAGACAACTAGGGACCCTATTCCTGGTAACATGCCTTATTTTAACAACCGTACCTGCTGCGTTAGGCGGCCAGGATACGAAAACTTTAACTGTTGCCGGAGATGGAAGCGGAGACTTCAACTGCGATGGAAAAGCCGATCACGAACAGATTAACCTAGCGCTTAAAACTGCAGCAGATAATCCAGGCACAACTGTCCACCTTAAAGGTCCATTCACATACGTTATTGGCGATTCTCTTCTGATTGGCAGCAACACAATCCTTGAAGGAGAGTCCGGTGTAACAATTAAACTTGCTAAAGGATTAAAGATATGGGGTGGACCCAAGAGTAGAATTGCGAACGAAAAAGCAATGTTAATGATTAAAGGCAATTCTGCAAGCAATGTTATAATAAGAGAATTAACTGTTGATGGTAGCCAGAGTGATTATTATCCTAAAATCAGGCTTGGAACTTCCTGCTACAACATGGCAACCTTAATAGGTTGTAAAGGGTTAACAATTCAGGAAGTTACATTCAAGAATGGTTGCAATGATGCAATTCTTCTAAACAAATGCTCCAATATCCTCATAGATGGAATTACAGTAAATAAGTGTGGGCATGATGGTGTATATGCCTATGATGTAAAAGGCATTACAGTTAAAAATTGTAAATTTATTAACCGTACTAATTCATCCTGTCGATTCTATACTGTTACCGATGGAGTGTTTGCAAATAATGACTGTACCACATCTGGCGGTGGATATGCAGGTCTAGAATTAGAAGGAGCTGTTAAAAACATAGAAGTTTATGGCAACAATTTCCATGATTTAGCTGGCCCTGCAATAGCACACGTACATACAAAAGAAACGAATGTAAAAATTTATGACAATAAAATGTAAATTGTAAATAAGGATTCTGTGAAGTCTTCAGGGTCTAGAGTTTTTTCAGCTAAAGTCGAACCTACATAGTTGCTTAGCCCCCTAAGACTTTACAGAACCTAAATAAGGAATTTTATTAATTATGAAACTTTCAGTTGAATTATGAAACTTTCAGTTGATGAACCGAGAGACAATCCAATTTATTTTTCGGTCGTGCCCGCGAGTCATGATAAAATCTGAAAAACGAATTACATCCCATTTTTGGGATAAATGTAGAGAGATTCTTACGCATATGATTTTCAATAACTTACGGGCACTGCCCCAAATTTAATAGAGAGCACTTCCCACAGATAACTTTTTTCAAGATTGAAAGTTTATAACCAAAAAACAAGGGATAAAAATGAACGGGAAGTATCCGAGATACAGGCAAAACAGGAAAAGAACAGGAGTTTTCATCCGAATTTTAATTTTCTTGATTTTAATGGGAACAACTGCCCTTTCCAATGCACTTCCTAATAAGACTGTCTATGTAGCTGGAGATGGGAGTGGAGATTTCAACTGTGATGGGAGTAATGACCAGGTAGAGATAAATCAAGCTCTCGCATATATTGCAGAAAATCCGCAGTTTACAACCGTTCATTTGAAAGGTCCCAATACATACGTTATCTCAAACAGTATTTTCATTGGAAGCGATACAGTTCTGGAAGGAGATCCTACAGCCGTAATTAAACTTGAAGACAAAGCAGAATGGCCAAGTGGTAAGCCCCTGATAACACAGATGGACAGTGCCGGAAACCATGATATCATTATAAGGGGGTTTGAAATTTACGGAAATCATGATAATAATAAGGATAAAAGGAAAGGGGAAGGATATTACAATCTGATCCATTTCCTTAACTCAAAAAACATACAAGTTCATGATATGTACATGCACGACGGGCATGGAGATGGATTAAGAGTAGAGAGCAGTTCCTATATTCAGTTTTATAATAATAAAGTGTATAAACTAGGCCATGATGGTCTTTATGCCATTGGTTGCCAGAACGTAGAGGCCTGGAACAACCGCATAACCTGCAGGACTGATAGCGGTCTTAGAACATGGGATTCAAACCACGTAAAATTCCATGATAACGTAATCGACTCCTTTTACCACTGGAGTGCAGGCAGCTCGGGAATCCAGATCGAGAAATCAACAGGCGTGGTGAACGATGTAGACGTATATAATAACACCATCTATAACACTTATGGGCCTGGAATCTGGCTGATAGGTTATGGAAAGTCTTATCCCAAGGAAGAGGCTCTAAACGTCCACATTCATCACAATACCTTCTATAATACTGGTACGAACCCAAGTATTGACTGGGTAGGAGGTATAGTCACGAGCGGCTTTTACGATACCCTCATTGAAAATAACGTTTTTGATGGTGTATACCATGCTGCTGTTACCCACATGTATCCTACAGGTAAAGGTTATCCCGTTGATCTTTCACCTAAAGGTGAAGGGTATACAACTATTTTCCGCAACAACATAATATTAAATACCAAGAAACGTACAAAAGATCCGAGCGAGACAGGATATGCAGTAATTAACTACCTTCCTGAAACACATACCTTCGTGCTGGAAAATAACTGCCTTTACAATAATATAGCGGGAGATTACGTAAATGCCGGGTCAACAAGCGATATTCATGCAAAACCTCTCTTTGCAGATCAGAAAAACCATGATTACCATCTTAAATCAACAGGTGGAAGATGGAATGGAAAAACATGGGTTAAGGATCTTGTGAGTTCTCCCTGCATTGATGCTGGGTATCCTTCCTCGGATTATTCAAAAGAGCCTGGGAACAATGGTAACCGGATCAACATAGGAAGGTACGGTAACACCGAATATGCTTCAAAGTCAGGGGTAATGCCTGGGTATGTAATGTGGTGGAACCAGGTGTTTTCACCAGAATGGAGAGTTTTAAGGTTATTTTTGAGGACATTTTTCATAGTCTGCTTAAATATTCTATATTGAAGTTCTCCTCAGTTCAATTTTCTAGTAGAAACTCCTGCAATTAATTTTATCTTTTTAAAATTCCCTTAGAAAGAATAAACTGCATCTGAGCTTGCTTCCGCATCACTATTAACCTTAATAAGCATTTAATGAACTTGCTGTCATCTATATGTATTTTATTTAGACACATACTATATTTTTTTATACATACATATACTATGTTTGGGTCGTGGGTGTGAGTTATTGAAAACAGTAAGCACAAGAATCTCTCTACATTTCCCCCAAATACAGGAGGTGTACTCGCTTTTTCGGAATTGGTCAATAAACGTGTACACGACCTATGTTTGCAAGGAGATTTTTAATAAGTGTCAGATAAACTGTAACGTGCAGAAGAAAGATGCCTTTATGTTCAAACATTAGAGCTGTTTCTGCTAAAAAGGAAAATAGCTAGCACACCGTAACTGAAAAAGAGAAAAGTATAGATTAAGTTTTTAACAGACTCCGAGCGGCTATTTATCTCATTTATTAAGCTCTTGCAAAAGAAAATAGTTAAACGTTACATTCATAATAAAATAAAAGACATAATATCTTGTGCTGCGTATAAGTAACTTAAAGAAGTAGAGTCAAGTATGGGATTGGCTCATTAACGGATTAGAGTTCGTAGCTCGGGATAGTTAGTCTATAAATATTTTGAGGGAAGAGGCATTTATTTTAGGATTCTCATTGTTGAAATCCAAGCAATTAAAAGAATCCAAAGCTTTCTATAGTGTCTGCTTGCAGCCTTCATTGAGTAATTTTTTTAGTTTTAGAGGGTTGTGTCTAATGTATTTGGAGATGCAAAATGAACGGAAAAGTGCGAAAATACAGATGGGGAGATGGAAAGAAAAAAGTAATTTTCAACATAAGTTTTATTTTTTTAATCACAAGTATAATTCTCTCCCTCTCAGCCATCTCTTCTGCCAAATCTTCTGGCGAGATAGTGTACGTAGCTACCGACGGCAGTGGAAATTTCAACTGTAATGGGACTCATGATCAGGTAGAGATAAATAAGGCTCTTGCTTACGTGGCAGAAAACCCGCAGTTCACAACAGTTCATTTGAAAGGCCCAAATGTATATGTGATTTCGGGCAGCATCTTCGTTGGAAGTAATACCATCCTTGAAGGGGATTCCACAGCTGTGATCAAGCTTAAAAATAAAGCAGGCTGGCGGGAAGAAAAGCCTTTAATTACGCAAATGGAAAGTGCCGGAAATCACGATATTATTATAAGGGGGTTTGAGATTGACGGAAACCATGACAAAAATAGTGAAAGGGATAGGGGAAAGGGATATTACAATCTGATCTATTTTCTTAATTCGGAAAATATACAGGTTCACGATATGTATATGCACGACAGCCATGGGGATGGGCTGAAAGTCTCAAAGGGTTCAAATGTTCGGTTTTACAATAACACAGTGTACAAATTAGGGCATGATGCCCTTTATATTATCTATTCTTCAAATGTAGAAGCTTGGAACAACAATATAACATGCAGAACAAATAGTGGTTTGAGAATATACAACACGAACCATGTAGCATTTCATAACAATGTCATCGACTCCGAAGGGGAAGGAGGGGCAGGAATTGAAGTCCAGAAAGCCGACCAGTCAACCGTGATGGATGATATAGAAATCTACAATAATCTGCTGTATGAGACAAATGCCGCGGGTATCTGGATTACAGGTTACGGATCCGAGTATTCCAAAGACTCTGCAAAAGATGTATATATCCATCACAACAAGTTTTATGAAACTGGTATTGACCTGCGTGCTGCTTGGGCAGGGGGTATAGTGCTCAATGGATTTCAAAATACCCTCATAGAAAATAATCTATTCGACGGTTGTTATGGTGCAGCTATTGCCCACAAAGAGGTTACTAACGAATTTTCAGCTCCAAGTTCAGGATATACAACTATTGTAAGAAATAATATAATAGTTAATACAAAGTCCAGTCCTGCGGCCGGAAAAGGGTATGCTATATATAATAAATTGAAAAACACCCATTCATTCATCCTGGAAAAAAACTGCCTTTCAAACAATGCCGATGGAAATTATATGTATGCAAGTTCCACATCGGATGTTGATGTTGATCCTGGATTTGTGGAAAAGGTGAGCAAAAATGAGTCTCTGAGGAAAGATTTCCCATGGAGTGAAGCATTGTCTGCGGGGCCGCAAGGACCTTACCAAATAGAAGAGAACAGACCCCATATGGGACAGGAGGAGAGCCTTGGATCAAGCCTTATGAGAGCCGTCTCAAATTTTTTAAGGTACCTAAAAAGATTTTTTTTAAACCTTTTTATAGATTTTAATGGAACGGAGAACTTTAAAACTGCTTTACCTTTGATTGCTTCTGACAACAGGTTAAAAGAGGATTCACCAAATAAGAACTCTCATGAAAGTGAGTATATCGACGTCGGAAACAGCCAGATGGAGGCAGGTATAGGGATGTTATACTCTTTAAGTTAAGTTCATTCAATAAGACTGACCAGATTGAAAAAGCAACCATTTCTTTGTTCTGGTACTATCCGGAAGGTCAGAAGAGGTCTAATGATACAGTGATGGAAGTATATAGACCGATAAAATGGTGCGAGGAACACACTACATGGTAGGAAAAAGAATCAAAAACTCTCTGGAATAATTCAGGAAGGGACTGGTATGATAGAAATGGCGTCTTGCAGGGTAACACTCCATACGCTACAATAACTATTAGCGGAGATCAAATTCCTGACAACCGTTACTATGAGCTGGATGTGACGAAACTCATACAGGAGTACGCAAATGGGAAGTCTGAAAAATACTGGTTTCTTAATAAAGGTCCGCGAGGAAGACAAAAATTATATTGCTTTTTACAGTTCTACATGGAAAAACACAAGTCTGAGACCTAAACTCACTGTAGAGTATACCTAAAAGGCAACAAAATTGCTCTGGAGGCACGATTAATTTATAAATACCCAGACTAGGACCATCACAGACCATGATACCTGGCCATTGGAATCTCATGCCTGAATTAATAAACCTATAGGGAAGAGTAATCTTTGCCTCTACACTTAAAAAAACGCATTATAGGCCCCATGTTGTTCTATTTACTTTTTTTCCTGTAATTTTATACAAATATGAAAAAGAAAGAGATAGTAAGGTCTCTTTCCGGACTTCAGGCTTTTTCCACCTTTTTGAGATCACATGTGGACACATACTCCAACTCTTTTCTGGTGCAGTCTTGAGAATTTTCCCAAAGATTCCACGGATTAAACTGAAATATAATATTTAGCAATAATGTCCTAAAAATCTTTTGAGTAAGAGTCCTCGCAAAACTTCATTACTGAAATCCTGAGATGGGGATAAATCTATTTTTGCTGCACACTGGTTAAAAGAAACTTAATAAAAATAAGCCTTATTGAATAAATGAGCTCTGAGACGAAGAAAAGCGGATTGAAATAAAAAGATCCGGAAATTATCTTTCCGGATTTTAACGAGCAAGTCCTAACCTTTCATTTCGTTTCTTTTCGACCTGCATATCAAAAAGCATTCCGAAAAGAAGCATCTGAAGTCCCGCACCCAGTACGAGGAAGCCGAGCAGAGGATAGTATGGAGGAAGAGGATTGTTCAATAACATTTGCAGAAGGCCCCATAACCCTAAAAGGACACCTACAGGTAGGGCAATCATCCCAAGGAAGTAAAACAATACCAGAGGATGGAATTCCAATACTGTATATTTGATCCTTAATCTCCATAGGAAACCCCTGAAGATCATGGGAGCTACTTTGCGAATGAACTTCCCATACCTGATCTTTGATTTTTCTTTGCCGTAACGAGCGGGTATTACCACGTCCATTACTCTCATCCCAAAGGCATTAAGCTTGATCAGCAGATCGTTACAGTAGCCATAATAAGGGTAGACTGAATCTAAATCGATAACCTCCAGAGCCTGCCTGGAAATAGCTGTATATCCGTTCTGGGGATCCATAATCTGCCAGTAACCACTGCCTATTTTAGTGATAAAGCTGAGGAGAAGATTTCCAAGAGATCTCCATTTGCTCATGCCGGTCATAAAATCTTCGGTGAGTAGCCTGTTACCTTTTGTATAATCAGCTCTCCCCTCAATGATTGGAAAAATCAACCTGGGGAGTTGGGTAGGGTCCATCTGGTTGTCCCCGGCCATAACAGCAACTATATCCATCTCATCTTTCAGGGCAAGTTTATATCCGTCTATGATCCCTGCACCTACACCTTTGTTGACCTCGTGGAGCAGGTACACAATTCTCGAATCTCCGAACTTTTTTACAATCTCACCAGTGCGGTCTATACTACCGTCATCGATTACATAGATCCGATCTACATATTCAGGTATCCCTCTTAGAGTCTCGGCAATAAGCAATTCTTCATTATAAGCAGGCACGACAACTCCTATCCGAGTGCTCTCAAGTTTTCTGAATATAGGATCCACATCAAAGCTCAGATAGTTGACCTTAAGTTTTTCGGTCTTCGCTGCAGAGAGCAGGGATTTCAAAGACATATGCTCTTTGCCTGAGCTGATTTTCTGCAGCGAATCTGCAGTTACGGCAAGGAAACCTATTTTTTCCTTAAAGGTATTTTTCCCGTTAAGAAGCATCACTGTTTCCTGTTCACAGGAGACACGGCAGGGCCATGAACCTACAGACAGATCAAAGCCCTGCCTTAACGGTTCAAGGACATGGGAGAGCAGATCTATATCCTGCATGCACTCCGGATAAATAAGGACAGCAATCTCCGAATCGAGAGATGCCTTGTATAGAACTCTGAACAGTGCTTCCTCCCCGCCTGCCAGAGGAACAACTCGTGCCCCTCCCAGAGCCGCTACTTCCATAGTTCGATCGGTAGAACCGTGATCAAGCACTAGTACACGGTCAGCGTAACTTGCCGCGAGTAAGACTTTGCTTCCAATGGAAGCTTCCTCGTTATGAGCCGGGATCAAGACCGTAAATTCATGCCTGAGCAACCTATCGGAAAGTTGAGATGGCGAAGATATTATGCTAATAGGATCGGAAATTAGAGAATTAAGGCTAAGTGTAAGGGTCGAAAACAAACCCAATCTACCCCCTTATACATCTGCATATGCTATAACCCCCTTTATGTGTATAAAGGCAAAAATATTAAAGATTATCATACAAAAAAATATTAGACTAAGAAATATATAAAGTTAACACATGAATTAAATAAGTATATAAAAATATTATATATGATTGGAAGTTAATCTCATCCACCTAGAGTGTTCTCAGGTCGTGTCCGTCAGTGATTGATTAATTTAACAAAACGAGCACATCTGCCTGGTCTGTTCAGATTTGAAAATCGCCCTGCTGTTTGCGGTTTTCAGTAACTGACCCAAAAACCTGTTATCTTAATAGAAGAAAAAGTTAGATTAAGCATTTAAGGTCTTTATACATATTTAATTTGATATTAGAGATAAATTGACCCCTTTAAATTGAAAAAAGATGGTATTACTGAGTGGATTTATGATTAAAGCATCTAATACACCATAAACCTACAGCCCAAATCTGATTAAAAAACAACCTTCTCTGGAAAATTAATGATCGGTTAACATGAAAACTATATTTAAAAAAGCCAATGAATTTTGGAAAAAAATGAATAAGAATCGAGATAAGAACATTAAAGCTGGCTGTAAATGAAGAAGATACCGGATTAAGCGTTAATTAAATAGATTAATATTTTGGGTTAATGTGAGGCTCTGCCCCTTATATGCAAACTATAAGAGTTGTATCTGGAAGGAGAAGGAGTTCAAGAGTCTCTCCTCAAAGAAAAGCTATTATATGTGCCAGTAAAACCCTAAATTGGGATCAGTAGATAAGAATACAATAAGTGTAGGGAGTTATATAAGGTAGCAAAAATATGTATTAATCGAGTGTCTTTGTCCCGAGAGAACTCGCAAAAGTCACAGAAATCCATTGTAGACTTAAAAACACCATAGACCAGAAAGAGATTAAACAGTTTTAAATTAGGAAGCAAAAGAGTTTAAGATATAAAGCAAGTGAGGGAATACTGGGGAAAAATATTAATGTAGGACGAATAAATATATTTTAATAATATTTAGTCAGATAAAGGCAAACATTATAAAAGGACAGAAACTGCAGAATCGCAACTCTGTGATGAAAAGTATAAGGCAAATTGACTGTTCTGTGTAAGGGACCTCACAGGACTCGAAAGAGTAGCATTAAAGAAATTCTGCCTGTGCCTTGATGTGAGCATGCCGCTACTTTAGTTAAGGAACTCTGCCCCCTTTGCGTTATTTACACAAGATATAATAATCCAGCATTTGTCATCGGTTAACGAATTTTATGCACAACTTCGAATACCACGTGTAGTGATTTTCCGACTTGAATGTTGAGATTTTAGCATAAAAAATAACACTTTCATGCATTTTATCTCTTAACCGAATACAAATGAATAATCCAGATTACTCAGGTTGGAGCCTGGAAATAACAGAAATATGAGAAAGTCATATTTTGGGCTTGTGAACATCGATAAGATTGACACGACAAGTCCATTAAGATCGGCTCCATGCAAAAAAATAAAGAGACGAGAAGTGAACCAAATATTTAATAAAGTTAGAACTCCAAAAGGTTAGAATAAGATGGATGCAGTGTTTAAAAAAATCAAGCAAGATCAAGAACTATGGGAGTTATTTACAAAAAAGGAAGAGTACGACCCTATCCTTTTGGACAAATATGGGAGGTTCCCCTATTACCTGAGCACTCAAAGGAATGTTTTCGAGCCTGAGGTTTCAGACTTTCTGATCAAAAACGGGATGAATCCCGAATACCCGGAAGGAAGAAAATTTGCTGTATGCCTTACTCATGACATCGATTTTGTGTGCACTGGAATGCTGAATACTGCTACCAGAACCGTAAAAGCTCTTAAAAAAGGTCAGTTTGTAGAAGCCTCTATACTTCCATTTTCAAGAATAAACAAAAGATGGAACCCCCTGTGGAATTTCAGACAAACTATGGAACTTGAAGAAATTTACGGGGCAAAATCCACTTTTTATTTTCTAACTCTTGATCCAGGGAACCAGGATTTTACCTTCAGTATTGAAGAACTGGAGGAGGAACTGGGTCACATTTTGGATGACGGTTGGGAAGTAGGACTACATGGAGGGCATGAGGCATATAACAACCCGACGGAAATCAAACGAAAAAAACAAAAGCTGGAAAAAGTGCTCAAAAAAGAGGTTATAGGTTATAGGAATCATTACCTACGGTTCAAAACTCCAAAAACCTGGGAACTGCTGGCAGAAGCAGGCTTTAGTTACGATTCCACCTTCGGTTACTATGATTGTGCAGGATTCAGGAACGGAATGTGCCACCCATTCAGTCCATATGACCTTAATACAGGAAAAGAAATTGATATTCTCGAAATCCCACTAAGCATAATGGACACAACCCTTTTCAGCCATATGCATCTCGACTTCAAGCAAGCATGGAAACTTACGGAGAAGCTTATCCTTACGACTGAACGCCACAGAGGGGTACTTACCATCCTCTGGCATAATACAAATATGCAGGGCGACTACCTGGAATTTTATAAAAAAATTCTGCAATACTGCGCTCAAAAGGGTGCCTGGATGACATCTGGAGCTCAAATATGTAATTGGTGGAAGAAAAAATATGGAAACTACGGACAGGCTGAGATGTAAAAGGGAGAAGGCGAAGAAATAAAAGTAACCTGCAAATAAAGATAATCTGACTTACAAGCAAAAAATATTTCACCAGGGAACGAGTTAATTATAAAAGATTATTGTAATGTGGGATTGTATGGAAACTGTAAAAAGATATGTGGACAAATTAACAGAAAATTTGGACGTGATTCTCAGTGTTATTGGATTCAGTTTAGGGTTATTTATCGTTTCTTTATATTATCTGATAGATTTAAATCAGAAGGACATCGGAGTAGCTATTCTCTCTTCATGTTTAATTTATATCATTTTTAGAAAAAAATTCAAAAGCGAAGCCTCCATATCATCAGGAAAAAACAGATTGAAAAGTCTTTTGGGTCTTTCATTTTATATTATTTTCCTCATATGCGTATTGATATTCAGCATGAATCTGCATTATAGGCCTATGTCTTACTTTATACTTGTATGCGCCCTAGCAGGCATTATTGCCTCTGAAATTCTTTATATTAGAGAAGGAGACAGAGTAAGCTCTATATTACTGCAAATATTCCTGCTTTCAATCCTCATAAGAGTGGGAATTTTTTACAATTTTCCGAGCCTTATGGGTTACGATGCTTATTTTCATGCAAATATGGCAAGGATAATTACTAATACGGGATTTGTTGCTCCGTTTCAAATAAGTGGCAAGTATTTTTATTACCCTCTTGCTCACATATTTATTTCAGTTACTCAGATATTGGGCAAAACAGATGTAAAAGACGCAATATTTTTTTCAATAGGACTTGCCAATATTTTCATTACAGCAGGCATTTACCTCATAGGAAAGAAGCTTGAAGGCCCTCAAATGGGTTTGCTGGCAGCTCTACTAATAAACTTGAATAACCATAATATCGTCACAGGCATTGCGAACATAACTTCTGGTTCCCTAGTTCTCTGCTACTTTATATTTATTATATACACAATTTTTAGCGAGAAACAGGAAGTGAAGTATACAGGATTACTCCTGCTAATTACTATTCTTATGGTTCTGACTCACCAGTTAACCACATTTGTAGTATTATTCGCTTTGGTTACTATTTATATAGGAAAATACCTGCACAATCGTCTATACAATAATTCCCCACTCCGAACTACCGGTTTTAATTATATTCTATTTTTTATAGTCAGTATGCAAACTTATTGGACGTTCACATTTGTAACCTCGGATACTTCTTTTCTTGAGATGGTTTTTAAGCCTCTTATGGAAGTATTTCAGGCAGGAGCCGGTTACTCAAGCGATGAACTGATAGTAGGCTCAGTAATAAATCAGGATACACTAGAAGTACTCTTACTTCACATCAGCTACCTTGCTCTGCCTTTTTTCTCAATAGGAGGAGTATTAGCATGGCTTTCCCGCGAAGACCTCAAAAAAATAGATAAGTTCTCAATTGCTTTAGTGGTTATAATTCTGTATAGTTTTGCTTATGGAATTCCCTTACTCGGGATGAGAAATCTCCTAACAACCAGATGGTTCCCCTTGATATCAGTATTTCTGGTGCTCGTGGCTGCTTCATACATATTAAAACTGGTAAGCCTCTTTGACTTAAGAAAGGCAAAGATTCCCGCAATCTTCATAATAATGCTATTGTTTTCATTTGTGATGGTTACAACGCCTGGAATCAATAAAGACAACCCTCTTGTAGCAAAGGAAACAACAGTAAGAAACCAATTTAAGGATATTGAAATCCAAGCTATTAAAACAGTATCCGGGAAATACGCTGGGGATATCCTGATGGACTCGCCTTATGACAGTTGCCTTTTTTACAGTGATTCCGGCTATAATTCTAGTAACGCAAGATATTTTAATATTCAGCAGATAAAGACGGGAGAGATCGAGGGGAATTCGATGGTTCTGCTGAGAAAATCAACTTTAAAAGAACCGATTTCTATTAACGATCCCGACCGTTACGGAGTGAATTTTATCCAAGAACTGCCAAGAGAGTTCTTCAATAGATTTGAAGCAAGGGACTATGCGCTCATATATAATAATGAAGAGGTATTTGCTTACGTAAAAGAAGGAAAAGAAGTTAGAAAATGAAGCCATAGAAAATTTAGTTGTTTTAGACCATTTGAATCAAAGTTGCGCTGGAGCACCCCGCTGCAAGTAACGGAGTATGTTCGCGCCACCGCCCCAAACTCCGTAAAAGGAAACAATAATCCTAATACGATTTAATTCGAGCAAAAGTTAACAAACAGAAAAGGAAATTGGTAAATCGTATTATTATTGACGGTTCTCGGGGAAGTTTTCCATCCCCGCCGGAAGCTAGCGGGGTATTCGACTGAAATAAAAACTCCACATATAACAATCCGGGATTTAGATTTAGATTTAGAAGTTGGAAACAATATGTCAGAATCTAACAAGGCGCCAAATTTCATCGCCAATGTATTAAAACTTGTATCCGGAAGTGTTACTGCACAGATCTTAGGCATACTTCTTGTACCTCTAATCACCAGGATTTACAGTCCTGACGATTTAGGAATTTTTCAGCTGTTTCTCTCAATATCTGGCATATTGGCAATCTTCTCTACTTATTCATATCAGTTCGCGATCATGTCACCAAAAACAGAGGAAGACTCTGCAAACGTTGCTGTCCTCTGCGCGATATTAGTAACTATCACATCTTTACTCACAGCCTTAGTAGTGTTATTCCTTCCAAAAGATGTTGAGTACATGCTCAATGCTCCGGGAATTTCAAAATATTTAATTTATGTTCCAGCAATAACATTCTTTAATGGCATTTTTTTCGTGCAGAACTACTGGCTTTCAAGAAAGATCCGTTTCGGAGTCATAGCAGGATCCAGAATATTAAATACTGTTTCAACCAAAGCATTCCAGTTAGCTATCCCTATCTGGAATGTTTCTCCATTCGGCCTGATAGCGGGATATGTCATAGGATACGGATTTACAGACCTTTTCATGCTCAAGGACATAAAACAGGACCTGAAGGTCTTCAGGAAAATCTCATTGAAAAAAATGAAAGAAATGGCTATTCAGTATAAAAATTTCCCTTTGTTTACTTCCTGGTCTACACTTGCAAACACGATTTCGCCGCAGGTACCTTCCTTTTTGCTTGCATACTTTTATGGGACGAGCGTTGTCGGGTATTTCTCACTTGCAAATCAGGTAGTTAATATGCCCATGGGACTTCTAGGCACCGCTATACAGCAGGTGTTTTTCCAGAAAATCAGTGAGGTGAAAAACGGAAATGAGAAGGGAGACATGAAGGTCATCGTTGGAGAGGTTTACAAAAAGCTAATTTTAATAGGAATATTCCCAATGATACTCTTGGTGATCATGGGTGAAGAGATATTTACATTTGCTTTTGGAAAAAGCTGGTATATATCAGGTACATATGTAAAGATCCTTGTGCCATGGATATTCCTTGTCTTCCTTTCCTCGCCTATTTCAACTCTCTATAGCGTATTCGAGAAACAGAGAGTCTGGTTTACCTTCAGTATGATTCTCTTAATCTCAAGAGTCGTGGCATTGGTTATAGGGGGAACTTATGGAAGTCCTGAGTTTGCTCTTGGCTTGTTCAGTCTTACAGGAGTTTTGTTCTGGCTCTGGAACAATGCATATCTACTAAACCTTGCAGGGATTAATAAAATGGAAAGCGTAAAGATCCTTATTAAGTATACGGCGATCGGCGTGATCGTTTCGATCCCATTAATTCTGCTGGAAGTACTCTCTGCGAACTTTTATGTTATCCTCCTTGCAGCAATGATCATAACACCTATCTATTATGGTATAACCCTGCATGATGATCCTACATTCAAAAGATTATTCTCGGCCTTCCTTGTGAAAATAAAGAGCAAAATCTGAAAATGAAATCAAACTTTTAGAGAGTTTGCAGAAGAGAAGGCATATTTTCAGTCCGAAAAAAGAAGCAAGGAAAAATGATTAAAAAAGTGATTAAGGGAAAATCCAATTTTTATATTTTTAAGACTATCTGTCATTCTCTCAGTCAGTATCCTGATGAGTGCTTTTATATAAAGTTTTCATGATTGAGTACTTTTTGCTCTCCAGAGTTACACTATAATAAGGTACTAGTTCAGGAGAAAAGCCGATGATAAAATCCGCAAATCTGGGAACATTTCCTGCCATAACATTCATGTATTCAAAATTTCTGGACTTCAAATCAAGAAACTCATTATAATAGAGAAGAGCATTAGGGCCCATCCGGCTAAAGGACGGATTGAGGGCAGAAGACCAGGTAACTGTGCATTTTTTTCCATAAAGGTTAAGATGCGCTGCTACTCCTTCTCCCTCAGGGGTTTCGGAAACGAACATATAACCAATGTCTTTTTCCCTAATCAGATTAAAAACTCTTTCGAAAAACTCCTTTGGCACTGGAAGTTCCATGTTTTGTTTCTCATAGACTTTCGAAAGCAGACCATAATAGGTTTCCAGGTCATTCCATACCCTTGTCTTGAGCCCCGCCTCATCTGCGGATTTAAGTTCCCTCCGAATCTTCCTTGAAACGTTATTATCAACATTTTCTTTCAGGTTCAGGTGATGGGTATAGTGAACCTTTGAGTCCCATCCGCTCCAGGTAAAAGGTCTAATGTCCCCAAGCCCTGGAGAAAACACTAGATGAATACTATCAAAGCCCTGCCTGCAGAGAAACTCCCTGAGGGGATTAAGGATTTCGTGAGTTTCCTGTACTCGTTTGCTTGCTTTGGAGCTAGCACCCTCTTTTATAAGGGGCCCGCAATAATCAGTCATATTACAGGTGGAAGATCCTACTTCCAGGACCCCTTTGATATTCTTAACAAAAATGGGACATCCTCCAACAAGCTCACCACTTTTGAAACAACCATAAATCCTGAGCTCTCTGGAAAGAACGTCCCTGCAGATTTCCAGCCATTGACTGGTGTGAAAGAGTGTACCAGGTTGAGCTTTTTCTACAAGCAGATCCCATTCTTTGTATTCAGATGGCGCTAATTCTCTAACTTCAATTTCGTCCATTTTAAGCCCCGTGTAATAGATGTTTGTTTTTATCTGTAATGAATTATGGAAAAAATATTATAAGATAGACTTGGCTTTCAACCCTGAAGTCCTGATTTGCAGACTCTATCAACCTTTTTCGCAACACTGTACCAGCTGTAATTTTCAGTAACATAACTTAAACCTTTTGAACCCAGTTTATTCCTCAAATCCGGGTTTTCAAGCAATTTTAAGATGGCTTCTGCAAGAGCACCCGGGTTTTCAGGACGGACAGGAATCCCTCCTTCGGAAGCTTCAAGTGCATCGGAAACACCACTTATGTTACTTGCAACAACCGGCTTTCCACAAGCCATATACTCGTATAATTTTAACGGAGACAGGCCGATTTTGGCGTTCCTAGCTAATATGAAAGGAGCAGTACATACATCGCTAGCATTGATGTACATAGGCACGCGGTCATAAGCAACTACACCTGTAAAAATGAACCTGTCTTCAACTCCGAGTTCACTGGAGAGCTTGAGAAGCTCATTTTTCATGACCCCGTCTCCAATGATCAGAAAACGACATTTCGGAAAGCGAGAAAGTATGAAGGGAGCTGCTTTTACCAGATATTCTACCCCCTGCCAGGGAGCAAGATTTCCCACAAAGCAGACATAGGAAATTTCAGGGTCCAGACCCAGTTCTCTTCTGCAGTTTTCTTGCCCAAGTGGTTTGAAAAGAGAGGTATTTGCCCCATTAGAAACCACGACTATTTTTTCTTCTGGGATGTTGTAAACTTTCTCAAGATTTGATTTTATTCCGGGAGTCACAGCAATTATTCGGTCAGAAAATTCAAGAGCTTTCTTGAGAATAAATAGTTTGAACCTGGCATGTGCAGTGAAGTAAGTTTTTGAAAATGAGAAGCCGCTCTTATTCCCTTGCTGAGATAGCTTATCCTCTTCACATTTTGTTCTGAAGAGACTGCTTTCGTCCTCAGGAATCCCGTTTAATTCGTAAACCATTTTTTTGAACCTGCTTTTACAGAAGACTCCTGAAAGAAAGCCGAAGTTTGGATTGCGGGTATAAAGTACATCAAAAGTTTCGGAGCTGAGAAGCTTTACGTAATTTCTGAAATAGTTGACAGTAAGAGAAAACAGGCTTCCAGGTTTAACATAATTGCAGTGAATGTTGGATATATTCGAAAGGGAAGCCTTGTCAGTAGTAAATATATGGATCTCATTGTCCAGTCGAGCCAGATTGCTTACAAGCTCGTACCTGTGGATAAGCGAGCCATCGGCCAAATAAAGAGGCCATACCATATCCAGAAAAAGAATCTTCAAAATATCACCTTTGTAGGGACCGATTTTTCAGAATAATCAATAACATTCACTGCTCCCCTTTGTGTGTATCTCCTGAGTTCCGGCTAAAAATTTCCGAGACCCTAGAAGATAGCCCTGAAAGCTTGAAGTTGCGATAGTAATCTCTTATTTCAAGGTCCTGGATTTGTTTCTCCTTTTTGATGGAGGAACTAATATACCCCCAGAAGTATGCAGCCCCTGTATAGAAGGGAAATTTCACGGAATAGTAAAGTACGTTTGTCAGTGCCACAAGATGATTTTTGCCAAGATAGTAAGCCATCCATCCGTTTTTGACATACCCATGCCAGAGGCCATCCGCCGCGCTCGTCTTACGCTTCTGGATCTGGATGATATTAGCATATTGCTTGAGCTTCCAGCCTCGCAGGAGAGCTTTTATATTGGAAATAGAATCTGGAGATGGTTCAACCTGGTAGCCTCCTGTCTCGATGAAGCATTCTTTCCTCCAGAGCCTCCCTGTGCCACGGGGAAGGTTTTTATCAGTCTTTTCCCTAGAAAGCTTCCTGCCGGTATCATAATACACGCCTCCGCTTGCAATTCCGAGAGAACTGTCTTTTTCGAATTCAGTCAGAAGTTTTCCGGAGTAATTTTCCTCCAACACTGTATCGGCATCAAGAAGACCTATATATTCAAATTCGATGTTATTTTCCGTGCAGTACTCAAGTGCATAATCAAAGCCCTGTTTGCAAACATAGCTGTAATGAAAGGTAATGTCTCTTGGCCTCGGAGGCAGCCTTATGCTCTGAATATAGGAGTAACTGGCTCGGAGGTTTTCGACAATATGCGGTGTATCATCCGTACTTCCATCGTCGACTATTACCCATAGCTCAGGTTTTACTTTTTGTCCTGTCACGGACCTCGCGACCTCGGGCAGATTTTGTTCCTCATTCTTTGCAGGCGTAATCAGCAGGTATTTTCCTTTCAAGTCAGGATCTATTTTCCCACCACCTGTAAATTTCTTCTCCGCTCGTCATCCAGGCCCCTCTCTCGGAGCAGTACTGCAACACCTTTTCATATAACCTCACCCAATCCCTTCGGAAGCTGCAACCAAAAACAAAATTGTGCCATAGCAGGGTAATGACACCGTTAAGCTTGGCTGTGATATCGATCAGTTTTTTTGTGCACTCCCACGCCTCCTCAAAAGACTTTGAGATCGCAAAAAGAGCAACATCCATTATAACTAGTGGAATTTCGAGAATTCTTATCTCCCGATCTTCTTTCAGATTATATGGTCTGAAAGGATGGCACATTCCATTTCTAAAACCAGCTGAGTTGCTGTGTCCGAAAGTCGAATCATACCTGAAACTGGCATCTGCAAGAATTTCCCAGGAATCAGGAGTTTTAAACCTCAGGTAATGGTTGCGAAAACCCAATACTTTTTTTCCCAGAACAACTTCAAGCCTTTTCTTTTCTTTTTTTATCGCTTCCAGATTATCAAATGAATAATAACCCCCGTGAAGGCCAACTTCCCATCCTCTATCTGAAACCTCTCCCAGATGGTGTCCTATATCCTCTATATCATACCTGAATCGTATGGGATCGGCTTCTGCCGCGATGAAATAAAAAGAGGATTTTGCTCCGAAGCTTTCTTCAAGATCCATGATTTCCGAAAGGTTAAAATAAGGCGAGTGTTCCAACCCCCTGAACTTCCACAGGAACTGTGCTGCAGAACCTTGAAAATTCAGATTTCTCAGGCAATGAGCTGAGGAAAGTAACATATGGGAAAGAGGTGGATAAATATCATCCACATCATGGGTCAAACAAACGGCAAAGGTTTTGTTCTCAGGAAATTCGATCTTCATCCCAAGTTCCACCAGGTATCTGGAGACCTCAGGTTCAAAAGCCTTTTTGAGGTCTTTTTGAGCATAGAGAACACGGCCGTGCTCATCCAGATTTTTGGACGAATACTCTTCTTTTCGGGTGAAAAGATCCCAGATTTCCTGGTTTTGCTTCAATAAATCATGCATAGCTCTCATCCGAAACTGAATGTAAAGAAACTCCAGATTTCTTTTTAGGAAGGCTTTCTATGAGCTTGACCATGAATCCGGTAACATCGATCTTATCCTTGAGAAGAGCAGCCCTTTTCAGACCCCAAGTTTTCTTAAGTTCCGGGTCCTTGAGAAGTTCTAAGGCTTTTGCTAGGGCAGCTTCCGAATCACTATAGTTGAAAAGCAAACCGTATTTCTCTTCGAGTTCGGAGAAGTTACCCATCGTTCCCGCAAGAGTGGAAATGTAGATTGAAGGAGTTCCCAGGATTGCACTTTCAACAGCCATAGTCGCCCCTTCACCCACATAAAGTGTGGCATAATAGAGCAGATGATGAATTTTTTCGGAAGAGACCCTAATCCTATACTTCTCAAATTCCTCTGCCAGTGGCCCTTCTGAGGTTATGAATACTTTCCCGATTTTTTCAAGTTCTTGAACAAGCGCCAGTTTGTTTTTGATTCCATGCTGACCGACATCATGGTGTGCTCCCCACGAAATGAAGCGTAGTATTATGAAAGGTTCACCTACCTTTACTCCGAGCTCTTTTAGAATTTCAGGGCGTGGAGTAAAATAAGATGGGTGAAGGTAAGCCAGTTCATGAAAACCACTATACCTTATCTGCTTTTTACCTTCGTTTTTTAGATAGCATGAAGGAGTGCAAATTATATCGCAGAAAGGATAGGTAATCTTCTGGGCTAGTACTGCGTGTTCGGTGTCGTTAAAAATAATAGATTTTTTCCGCAGCATCCAAGCTACCTGAGCTACAGTTGGAGAAAGGATACCCATAAGAACGTCAGGGTCAAATTGTTTGGTGATTTTAAAAGCTTTATACTCCCTTATAAACCACTCTTCAAACAAATGGACTTTCCCTGGCTTCACTTTACTTAGAACTGTATGCGGGATTCCATAGGCATTCAACAGCTCTACTACTACATCTTTATCCCGCGAGACCACCATTACTTTATGCCCTTTTTTCTCAAGATTCCAGATAGTATTTTTAAAAAAATGAACATGGGCTGGATGCCCTATATCAATAAGAACTCTCAATATGTTCACTCCCCATAATATTTACTAATTACGATACGCTAAAAGACAAACAATCCATCGGTATGAAAGGTTCCTGCAAAACAAAGGGTAAAAGAACCATCTCAAAAGCCAATATGAAAGCGCATGAGAGAAGGTAATATCAACAGACCAAGAAATCTTTCTGACCTCGTTATAGAGAAGTATACAGTTGACAGTCAACTTATGATTCTCCTTCAACCCTGGTTCCGAACCTTTACTGTCAGAGAAACTTTTTTACATCTCCCATATCTTACAGCAGGTAGCAACTATTCCGGTTCCGCGGCCAAAACCGCCCCATATTAGTGGTCTTACGAAACTTAAATTTTTACATTAGATAAGACCATTAACAAATACTATTATGATAAGAAGATAAATTATTCAACAATAAATACTTATGGAAACAATGTTTCTGAACTAAGATCACTGAGTTCTTCCACATATAGAAATTATTAAGTTTTAAAGCCTTAAAAACAAAAACCAGCCTTCTATAAAACCCCCAATAATTTCACAGAAAAATCCATCCACAGAACGAGAAGAAGTTTTTGAAAATAAAAAAATTATTAAACTTCAGGGAGATAACTGTGAAAGAATTATACCAAATCCTACAGTGAAGAAAGTCGCAATAAAACATATCATTAGAGGGTAAATTCCCATATCCATGGAGTCTATTGAAAAGCGATCCTTTTTGGTTGATACAAGTAGCATTTCCTTCATCCCAAAAAGAGCGATGAGTCCCAAAACCGCAATCTGATAATATATAGGGACTCCGGAATCCGTATAAAGAAAACAGATACCTGAGCCGGGAAAAGAGCTTCCCGCTGTAAATCCTTCAGTTCCTATGGCAAGCATTGAAAGCATTATAAATTCCCCTAAAATCTCTATAAAGGAATTGTTGGAGCATGTACTAAATCCTAACTGTAAAAGATATTAAACAATTAAACTATATAAATATATGAATAGAGACGCAAGGATTAAATACATGAAACCCGATGGATTTGCTATTTCCTGAGAAGAGGAGTATTAGAAGGTAGCTATCAAAAAATAGATAAGAATTGGAATTGATAGCCTCTGCAAATCCAAGAAAGAGGTTAAATCTATGAAAATTTCCGTAATAGGTTCAGGGTATGTCGGCTCAGTCACAGCTGCATGCTTTGCAGAAGCAGGGCATGAAATAGTCTGTGTGGATATTGATGAGAAAAAAGTGGAGCAGATAAATGCAGGTATTCCTCCTATATATGAGGAGGGGCTTGGAGATCTTTTGCGAAAATATGCAGGAAAGAAGCTTATTGCAACCATTGATTATGAGTTTGCGGTCCGCGAAACAGATATTTCTTTTATCTGTGTAGGGACTCCCTCGGCAGAAGATGGGAGTATAGACCTCTCAATTGTCCGCGCAGCGGCAACAAATATTGGAGAAGCCCTGGCAAAGAAAAAGGGTTACCATGTAGTAGTCGTAAAAAGTACAGTTGTACCCGAAACAACGGAGAAGTTTGTCCTTCCTGTTCTTGAAGAAGCATCAGGAAAAACAGCAGGAAAAGATTTTGGAGTCGCAATGAACCCTGAATTTCTCAGGGAAGGGAAAGCAGTTCACGACTTCATGCATCCTGACAAAATAGTTATTGGAGCAATTGACCGGAAATCAGGAGACCTTATCTCAGAACTTTACAGGAAGTTTGAATGTGAAGTCACCCGCACGAATCCGGCAACAGCGGAAATGATCAAATACGCAAATAATTCTCTGCTTGCAACCAAGATCTCCTTTGCCAATGAGATAGGAAATATCTGCAAAAAACTGGGAATCGATACCTACGAGGTCATGGCAGCTGTGGGTAAAGACTTCAGGATATCCCCCAGATTTTTGAACTCTGGAGCGGGCTTTGGGGGATCTTGTTTCCCAAAAGATGTAAAGGCTCTTATAGGGAAAGCAAAAGCAATAGGATATTCCCCTATTCTTCTGGAATCCGTAATTGCTGTAAACGAAAAACAACCACTTCTAATGACCGAAATTCTCATACGGAAAATAGGAAATCTTGCGGGCAAAAAGATTGCAGTCCTCGGCCTTGCCTTTAAAAACGAGACAGACGACATAAGAGAATCCAGAGCTATTCCTGTCATTGCTGAACTCCTAAGGCTTGGGGCAAAGATTTCGGCTTATGACCCAATGGCAATTGAGAACATGAAGCGAGTCTTTCCGACAATCGAATACTATGGAAAAGCTGAAGATGCGCTTAAGGGTGCTGATGCCTGCCTTGTCATGACAGAATGGGATGAGTTCAGGCAGCTTGAGTCTGAGTTTGAAAATATGAAAGAGAAAATAGTAATTGACGGAAGGCGGGTAATTGAAGCGAAAAACATAGATTATGAGGGACTCTGCTGGTAAATAACCGGCAGAAATAATCTCTATTTTCTAAAAAGAACTCTGTGAAAAGATACTTCTCACAGCTAATTCAAAGAACTTTTCATCTATAAGATTATTAATTTTCCTCAACGTTTACCTGACCTCATACAGATAGTTGAGGCAAGGAGTTTTCTGATTACCTGGAAATAGTGCAAAATATTAATAGGGACAGAAAAATTATTGGAGGATTTTCAATGCCTACAAAGAATAAGATACTTGTTACAGGGGGGGCTGGCTTTATAGGGAGCCACCTTGTGGATTGCCTTACAGAAAAAGGGAACAGGATTACTGTTTTTGATAACCTTAGTTCAGGAAAAATTGGATTCATAGAGAACCATCTTGAAAACCCGGATTTCACACTTATAAAAGGAGACCTTCTTGATCATAAAGCTATAGAAAGAGCTTGCAAAGATATTGACCTCGTTTTCCATGTGGCTGCGAATCCTGACGTCAGGCTTGGGGCTTCAGATACTAAAATCCATTTTGATCAGAACATTTTGGCAACCTACAATCTTCTGGAAGCTATGAGGAAAAACAGCGTTAAAAAGGTTGCATTTACCTCCACTTCTACTATCTACGGAGAGGCACATATCATGCCCACTCCGGAAAATTACGGCCCCCTTCTTCCGATATCCCTATACGGCGCTTCCAAACTTGCCTGTGAAGCTCTTATTACCTCATACTCTCACACCTTCGATATGCAGGCGTGGATCTTCCGTTTTGCAAATATTGTCGGCCCTCGGAGCACTCATGGAATTACTGTTGATTTTATAAGAAAGCTGCAGGAAAACCCTATCCAGCTGGAGATTCTTGGCGATGGCAAGCAGGAAAAATCCTACTTGCACGTATCAGAATGTGTCGATGCGATATTGTTTGCAATAGAGAAAAGCAAAGAAGATGTAAATATATTTAATATTGGCTCAGAGGATACTATCAGTGCCACCGGAATAGGAAGAGCCATTGTTGAAGAAATGAAGCTTTCTGAGGTCAAATTTATCTACACCGGAGGAAACAGGGGCTGGAAAGGAGATGTGCCAAGGATGAGGTTAGACATCGAAAAACTCAAGGACATAGGATGGAAGCCTGCCTACACTTCGGAGAGAAGCGTGAGGGAAACTGCGAGGACATTACTTGATGAATATTATAATTAAGTTTCAAACCCTCTTCATTATTTTTTAAATTTAAAGGTGGACTATAGAGAACACAGGAGATATCTCTGGATATTTATAGGAAACGTAAGGGACAGATAACTCAGATAATGGCTCTTTGACTTAAAAAGGGTGGAGCCTTGAAGAATGAGAAAAGTAGGAAAGTCTATAAAGTTGATACTACTTAGTCAAGTATGCACATTTTTTACATTTAGTAGATTTCTTGGATATAATTAGTATTTATAATCATTTGATTGACCCTCTAAGATTTCTGTCGCTTTTTTGACCAATTTCTCAGAACCTTTATCGTTTATCTTCTGAGCTGGAACCCCTGCAATCCCGATATTTGGTTCTGTAAATGATTTGTTTACAACTGAATTAGCTCCTATAGCTATTCCATCTGCGATTTTTATATCTCCAAAGATTTTTGCCCCAGGTCCGATATAAACATTATTACCTATTGTTGGCGCTAGATCATCATGTCCTGCTTTAGTTCCAATGGATGTGCAAACGTGTATCCTACAATTAGCGCCTACTTTTGCGTTTCCATTAACAACAATAGTACCTGGATGACTGATGGATAGTCCCGGGCCAAAAACATTTGGCTTAATATGGAAACCAAGGAATATACTTAATAAATGAAGTTTTAGATATAGGTAATAATAATAGGGATGGTAAAATTTAGATTTTTTACAGTTTTTATAATACTCAACTTTTCTTAGCAACCTCTCAAACACCCACACTTCATCAAAAAAAATCATTGGTTTTTTCCTTTTTTTACCTAAAGCAATTCTATCTGCTTCTAAATAATACTTGTAGTCTTGTTTTGACTTTATCATAAATATATTCCTCGAGTTTCTCGCAGGTAGAAGAATATGTAATATATCCACCATTTTAAGTAATTTCTGTTAAACGCCTTCTCCCAAAATTAGTCGTTCCCTTGATATTTAGGATTTACGCGGTAAATAGAATCAATAGCATTGAAACCTTCAGTTGCATATAGCATAATACTAACTAAAGCCTATTACAATTGATTTTGTGCTTCAGGTGCTAAGAGGCTATCTCAAAATTCAAACCATTTATACAATTGGATTTCAGATCGTAAATTTTTCCGAATTTCAAGTACATATTGACCTTGAGGATAGTACTTTATTCCATCAGACTTACGCACTCGATGTATAAAATCAAGTGTTGTGACCATCATGTTTAAAATTATACTTTAGACATTTAACGGCTTAATGCTACTGTTTTTCAGTTCAATTTTGTAAGTCCTATCCCAATTATAGAACCAAATTTAATTTTAAGATACGCTCTTGGATCAAAATCTCATTGATTAGTATCCTTTTAAAATTCGAAGGTAAAAGCAAATTTCTTAAAATCTTTCTAAAAAATCATTGATACAATCACAGGTAAAATATAATATTAGCACCATAATTAATTTTCATATTTTGGGGTAAAATGAATCTTGAAGCTCATCTTCAAAATTTAGCGTCTCTTAACATCAATCCCGATGAAGTTGAGAACGAACAACATGCAAAGGCTTTCAATAGCTTATTTGCTATAGTCGAAATACTTAGCAAAGAAAACATTGCTCAGAAAGAACAAATCCAGATGCTTCGAGATGAGATCAACTTGCTTAAGGGTGAACAAACCAAACCAAACATTCGTGGTTCTAAAAAGAAAGATGACATCTCTTCTGAACAAGAAAGGAATCAAAGAAAACCTCAAAAAAACAGGGAATCTAATTCAAGAATAGACAAAATAGAGATTCATCAGACTGAAACTTGTAAAGTTGATATGTCTACTTTACCTGAAGATGCTGTTTTTAAAGGTTATAGCCCCATAGTCATTAGAGACATCATTGTGAAACCTTGGAATACCAAGTACCTTATAGAGCATTTTTATTCTCCTTCTGAAGGTAAGACATACCGAGGTAAATTACCAGATAGCGTAAACGGAGAATTTGGATCTAGACTGATAACCTTTATACTTACACTCTATCATGTTGCAAATACTTCAGAGCCTAAAATTCATGAGTGTCTGGAAAGTATAGGTATTTTGATATCCAAGTCAACAATTTCCCGAATAATAACTGAGAATAACGATCTTTTCCATGAAGAGAAAGCTGAGATTTTTCAAGCAGGTCTAAATTCTACAGCTTACCAGCAGATCGATGATACAAGTGCAAGAGTAAATGGCAGTAACTGCTATACTCAGATAATTTGCAATCAATACTATGCTGCTTATTTTACAGTCCCCAACAAGAATCGAGAAACAATTTTAGATATACTACTATGTAGAAATGAAAAAACATATTTCTTCAATGAAGAAGCATTTGAGCTGATGGAAACGTTTAATGTTTCCAAGATATGGATTGAAAGACTCTCTTCTTTTAAGGATAAAATATACAACAAAGAAGAAATGAATCGAAAAATGAATTACTCCTTTCCGCCTGATAGATATAAAACAATCAGGACGAGAATTCTTGAAGCTTGTTCTATTGCGTCATATCATCAAATGACAAACATACCTGTGGTTAATATTCTCCTAAGTGATGATGCCCCTCAATTCCGGAAACTTACTTATCAACACGCTTATTGTTGGATTCATGATGGAAGGAACTACAAAAAGCTACGACCTGTAGTACCTTATTATCAAGAGAAACTGAAAGCTTTTCTGGATAAATATTGGGATTATTATGGAAAACTATGTGAGTTCAAGATAAAACCAGATTCAGAGGTAGCGGAGCAGTTAGATGCTGAGTTTGACCAATTGTTTTCGACCAAAACAGGATATGATCAACTCGAGGAGAGAATCAGTAAGACCAAAGAGAAGAAGAAAAGTCTGTTGATGGTGTTGAGAGTACCAGAGATTCCTTTACATAACAATGCAGCAGAGTTAGCCGCAAGAGCAAAAGTAAGAAAAAGAGATGTAAGCCTGCAAACAGTGACAGAGAAAGGGACAAAAGCGAACGACACGTTCATGACAATTGTTCAGACAGCGAAAAAATTGAGTGTTAGTGCATGTGCGTACATTTATGATAGAGTGAGCAATAAATTTGAGATGACATCTCTGGCTCAACTAATCAGAGAAAAAAGTACATTGAATTGAAAATCGAGGTTTTCCGCTTAACTTGAAGAGGATACATTGATTATTCGAAATGCCACTCAAAGAAGCAAATTTTGAGTTTCAAAATAAGCTCATTAATTAGAGAATAATCGAATGGCAATTATAACCGCGGACGAGTAAACTTTTTTACAAGAGATATTTCACGTTTGCTGAACCCGCCTATTATAAACATTAAGAAAATATAGACAAACACTCCCATACCCGCTATCCCAAAAAGTTCGTAGACATTTGAAATAATGAAATGGGAAACAAATAGATACATTGCCAGCGAAGAAAAAATACTTTTTACAATATCATAAAAATAAAAATCAAACACAAAATGTTTCATAGATACATGAATACAGAACACAATCATCAAAAAATAAGAAATCAAGGTTGAAAGGGCAGCTCCACCAATACCGATAGAAGGTATGAGCAGAAGGTTAAGCAGTACATTAGAAGCCGCAGCAACAATATTAATGTAGGTTATAGATTTAGTCTCTTTGACAAGGAACATAATATTGACAAAAATTTGAAAGATTCCTGCCAGAAGTCCGGAAAAGGCAATAATTGGAATTACAAACCAGCCTGAAAGAAAATCCTGAGTAGTAAAAACTCCGAGTAAAGGCTTTGCAAGGGCAGAAATCCCAAAGACCGCAGGAATAGTAATAAGAAGGAAATACCTCAAAGAATGAGACAGGTAGGTTCTTACCTGATCAATTTTGTTTTCATCAAACAGCTTTGATATTTCGGGAAGGAGAATAAGTTGAAGTGGGCTTACTAACAGCTGGATAAGATTTCCGATAGAACAAGCTGCTGAATAGACTCCAACACTTCCCAGGCCGAGAAAGTAAGTAACCAAGTATCTATCACTTGATTCCGTGACCCATCTTATAAGCGCAGTGGGTGTAAGCGGTAGAGAAAATTGAAGGTACTCTTTCATATAAGTAAACCTAGGAATAACAAATCCTATCTGTGATATGATGGTCAGAAGAGAGATTAAAAAAATAAGACCCTGTACCAGTAATGTGGCTGCTATCACGCCAAGAAGCCCGTATCCCATTTTGAGAAGAACGAGAATAAAAAATAATTTAGCGAAAGTTTCAAAAAGAGTAAGATAAGAGAATCTCTTAATCTGCCTGAAGACCCTGAAATAAATAAGAGACACAGACTCGATTACATTCAAGAGAATCAAAAAAGAACCTGCTTGTATAAAATAAGTTGCCTCAGGGTCCTTAAAACCAAAAGTTGCAAGGGGTTCTGCAAATATATACAGCAACAGAGAGGCTAGAAGACCGGAGACAGTAACAAAAAAAAGAATGGAATAGACGGCTTCCTTTATTATCTTCGTCTCTGTCTCAGAAGATAAAAACCTGACAAAGCCCATGGAAAGACCCATAAGTGCAAGGGGGGAGATTAGAGATACCGTGATATTAATCTGCGCCCAGAGGCCGTAATCATATGTTCCAAGGGTTTTTGTGATTATCGGAAGTAGAAAAAAACTGCCCAAGCTTGTAAGTACCTGAACTGTCCCGATGAAGCCGACATCCCTTGCAAACTTTTGATATGACACCATATCACCCTAAAAGGAATCCTGTTTTTAAAATTTTTGATTGAAGAAACTTAAGAACATAATTTTATGAAAATTTCTCTTGCAATGTGATCCAACTCAATATCCAAAATCTGGTATTTAAATCCTTTTGAGCGTTGAATTTCCTGCTCAGGTTTCAAGAGTTCCTAAGAAGTTCTGTTTTATAGACAGAGCATAATGATTTTTCTATAAAAACCTTTAATTTTGAGTTAGAAAGTTAGGGGAGATTATATTTATATTCGGCGTTAACTTAAAGTTTATTTCGATAGCGTTATTTTCAGCAAAAATCAAGTTCTAGCTCCGAATAAGAGATTTCTACAAAAGATAAAAGCCTTTGTTTTTAGAGAAATTCTTATAATAGTTTGGTACGCATGCAAATATATCTCAAAAAATAGATATTGTCAAATAATCTCGCTACACATATCCAGAATTTTCCTTGCAACCCCATTCCAGCTATGATTCTCAACGACATATTTACGGCCTTTCTCACCCATAAGGGCTCGGGCATTTTCATTGAGAATTAATTTAATTACAGCAACTGCAAGTTCCTCTGGATCCTCAGGACTTACTGAAATACCCCCCCCAGATAATTCAATCAGATCTTTAACCCCTGGAATGCTACTTGCTACTATTGGCTTTCCACAGGCAAGATATTCATATGTTTTCAAGGCAGAAAGCCCTATTTTCGAGTTCCTACCTTTAATGAAAGGGGCAACGCAGATATCAGCCGCATTAATGTATAGAGGGACACTTTCGTAAGGAACCCTCCCGGTAAAAATGAATTTATCCAAAAGTCCTACTTCGGAAGTTATTTCCAGTAACTTATTTTTCATAGCCCCGTCACCAACAACAAGGAAACGAACGTCTGGACATTTATCCAGAATTAAAGGAGAGGCATAGATCAGAAATTCAACGCCCTGCCAGGCTGCAAGATGCCCGACAAAACATACATAGGTTTTTGATCTTTCCAGCCCTAATTCTGCTTTTACCTGCTCTCGGTCCAGAGGCTTGAATAAATCAGTATTTGCTCCATTGTTGATAACAAAGATTTTGTCTTCAGAAACAGCATACAAGCTAACAAGTTCGTCTCTGAGTTTATCCGTGACAGAAACTATCCTGTTGCAATATCTGTAATTGAGTTTTTCGGAACGGAGTGCGAGATAAGAGAAAATTCTGTATGCAAAGGACTTTGAATTATTTACTTTTAACTCATCCAGAACCAGCCCGTTTACTTCGACCACTGAAGGAATTTTCAAAACTTTGCATAGAATTATAGGAAAGAATGGGAAGGAATTCTGCCGGAGATAAAGCACATCAGGCCTGTTTTTTATACACGAATAAAGAAGGTAAAAGGAAAGCATGAATTCATAAGAAGGCTGTACAAGATATTTGTTGTCTATTACAGGCACGTATTTTACTCCGGATAAAGCACGATTCACACTCTTCTGACCAGGCGCGAACAGGACTACATCTGAGTATTTTTTCAAATTTCCGAGAAGTTCAAGTATATGTACGTTCGAACCTGATTTGGTATTGAAGGAACCGTAATAAACAAGGAAAATACTATTTACTTTTTTGAACATGATTGCCGTTACCAGAATAGCAAAAGTAGTTAATTAGTTTATCCCATAAATTTACTTGTTAATTATTAAGTTGGAGAAAGAAAGTTTAGTATAAATCTCAAAACCGAAAATCTAGCGCATTTTTGAGAGAGGTATTTATAGGATCAATTATCTCCTTTGTCTGTTTTTGACGCGTCCGAAGCGAAAAAAGGTAAAAAGCCATGAGAGTACTGGAAGTATGTCAGGAATTTCCTAATAGGTATTATCCTCAACTTGGGACATTCATAAAGCAAAGTATTGATTCAATTGCAAACCAGAAAGTAGACATTACTGTTGTTTCCCCAAAACCTTTAGTGCTTCCTTTTTCCGCATTTCCATACCACAATTTTTCCAAACTGCCGCGGATTGAGCACACCGAAAAATACGACCTTCACTATCCACGCTATGTATATGCTGTTCCTAAAAAGTATTTTTACCCTATAACCGGAATTTCATATGCTCATTTTGTTTCCAGATACGCAATCAAAAACATAAAGCCAAAACCAGACCTAATCCACGCACACTTTTCATACCCTGACGGATTCGGCATGATAGGGCTTGCAAAGAAATGGAATATCCCCCTCGTAATAAGTGCACTTGGCACAATAGAAAGAAAAGTTGCTTATGAGGGATCTTATACCTCAAGGCAGATCATAAAGGCTATGAATTTTGCAGATAAAGTTCTTTCTGTCAGCGAAGACCTAAAGCTTCACATCGTAAATCTAGGAATAAACGAAAATAATGTCATTGTTGTTCCAAACGGTGTAGATACTGAGAAGTTCAAGCCCGCAGGAAAAGAAAATGCAAGGAAGCTGTTAAACTTACCTCTAGATAAGAATATTATTCTATTTGTAGGAGCCCTTAGGAGTATAAAAGGTGTGGATTACCTGATTGAGGCTGCAAAGAATTTTGTGGATTCCAATACAGAGCTCTATCTGGTCGGCAGGGACGATGGCTTGAAAAAAAGCCTGAAAAAAATGGCACAAGACTTCAAAATTACCGATTTTATTAAATTTATAGGGCCCGTAAACCATGAGGATATTCCTCTCTGGGTCTCAGCTTCTGACATTCTTGTGCTCCCTTCTCTCTCGGAGGGGAGGCCAAATGTAGTGCTTGAAGCCCTTGCCTGTGAAGTTCCAGTTGTAGCAACGGACGTTGGAGGGATTCCAGAATTGATTATCAATGGGGAGACAGGCTATTTAGTGCCTGCAAAAAATCCTCTCGAACTATCCGAAAAGGTTAATAAGCTACTTGGGGATGAAAATCAGAGAGAAAAGATGGGAAAATTTGGGCGCAAGAGCATAATTCAGCGGGGGCTTACCTGGGAAGCCCACGCAAAAAAGACTGTGGATATATACTCAAAGCTTTTGTAAAGCCCTTTAAAGTGAAGTTTGAAGTCTTTTAGTTTTACTTTTAATTTAGCACCTGCTCTAAACTACAGTTTCTCGCGAATCCACAGGTATCGATCAAATTAATCTTTATTAGTACTATTCAGCCTAGATGAAACAACATCAATAGCTATCTTTGTTAATATTCAACGAGCACACCTATGTGAATTAATTTTATTTAACTGTTGACTAGAGATTACGTTTTTCTATTTTCATTAGTTAATGATCGCACTTCTCGATTACGTCAAAATCAATATCATTCAACTGATTTTGGATTGGCTGAATAGTTACCTTGATTTTTAAGATTTTGACTATTCGTCGATTTTGTTCCTTGTTGAGAACGTAATCCCTTATGTGGAATAAAAATATCCGTTGAAGGATTTGAATAGACTTTACTGAGATCTGCGACGTTACGTTCTAGTTCAAGCTTGTTTTCGGGCAGCACTCCCTGGAACAAATAGTTAGGAGTTTCTTTGAGGGTGCTTTCCTCACTGCCGAAGTATAAACCGCTTCTTAGAAATTCCCGGGTTCTGAGCACTATATATCCTCTGTATTTTGGGAGGTTATTCACATCACCGATTCTGTAATTTTGATAAGGTGAGAGATTCATTTCCGCAGAATTCTGAGGAATCAATGGAAGATAAAAAAATCTTGAGGTGTAATAATCTGTGTAAATGGCGGAATTGGCAGGAGTGTATTTGAAAACGTGCTCAAAGCCGCTCAATTCATCGGAAGTGAAGTATTCATGTTTAGCGTTTTGGCCAAGTAAGTCCGAGTCCCCAATACTGAAGATCGGGGAAACCAAGACAAATCCAGAGAATAGTAAAACTATTAAAAAAAAGGAATTTATTTTTTTAGGGGCGTATTTAGACATATAATTCCAGAATACATATATGCCGTATCCCATTGCGAAAGCCATAAAAGGACTGACAAGAAGCATAAAACGGTCAACTCTAAAAAGAACCCTGAACTGCCAGATGGTATTGAGTGGATTGGGCACGTAGAATATCAGGGCCAAAAAGGAAAATAAACCTAACACAGAAGCATAATTATTTTTATGGTTCTTCAGGAGAAAGCCTATTCCAATTAAGGCAAAAAATAAAAAAATTGATTTATCCAGAAGTCCTATTAAACTAATCCACTCCTCCTGAAGTACCTCTACGCCTCCAGCAGTTAAAACTAAAGAATCCCAGAACTGGCTCTGTAAACGGGGAGTCAGGCCCCTTTGAACAAACAGGTATGCTTCAAAAAACCAGTATGCTACGAAGGTAACAGTCAGAAATAAGAAAAAGGGCTTGCTTATGTAGCTGCCGTTTTTTACTATATATTCAGAAGCAAATAGAAGGATCAGTAATAAGACTATCTGGGGCAGGGAGACATTGTGAACTAGGGTTAAAAAGATCGCAATGATTACTGAAAGAGTTTTTAAAGAGATTTTATCTTTCTTGAAATTGACACTATAAATCAGGTACAGTAATATAACGAACATTATAAATGACATTGTGCGGGTGATTACATTTGCACCGTAATATAGTACAATAGAACTCGAGGAAAATAATAAACAAGAAAGCAGAGATATTTGCCTGTTGTTTGTTATGTAATTAAAAACGTAGTAAAGAAAAATTATAGTGATTGCATAAATCGGCGCAGTTACCAGAAACAGCGATGTCTTTGTGCCTAGATTCAAGAGCTCGGACGCTTCTGCAATAAATACATGATACAAGGGAAAGTATGCATAATCACTTAATGAAGCCGGAATTATCCGCCCAAATGTGGCGGTAATTTCGGAAAGAAAGATATGGGGCAAGATATCTGTGGTCCCAAAGTAAAAATCGTAATTTAATGTAACACTGTAAATCAAGTTAATCATGATTAAGAAAGATTCAACAAGGATAAGAGAAGGATTTACATTTTTAGAGAATATTTGCAGGAACACCGAAAGGTACAGCACTAGAATAAAGATGAAATAATACCCCGGTCTGCTACCCTCAGACAGCAAGAGTGCAACCAGGGAACTGATATAAAATATCCCAAATAGATACGTAAGAGACTTTAGATTTAGTGACGGAAGGACGTCTATATCATGCAGACTTACATCTTTTTTGTAAATGAACAATACAAAAAGGCAGGAAAGTATTGCAGGGATTCCTGTAAATAGTCCTCGAACTGCGTAACCGAACTTCCCGACTTTAAACATCCATAAGAACGTGAGTATCACTGCGAGAATTATAGCTATTGGAAACACATAGGAAATTAACCTCATTAAACGGTTATTATCCAATCTGAGTCCTTCATCTTTACTTAATTCTAACATACTATCTCCATAACCTTAAGCAAACAAATTTCACAAATTGAATAATAATTTACCCAAATTTTGTGTCGAAAACCAATGAGAGTTACAATCAGGGCGGTATTGATTAAAAATTTTTTGCCCCGAAAAGTCCCCCATATATATTCAAGGGTTTCGGCCGTTTCTTCTAACTGATGGGCAAATAAGCGCGTGGACATTAAGGAACGACAAGAATATAATTTCAAGTATTTCAGTTACCGATATTGTCTTGATGATTATTTGGGGAAATCGAATTATAGAGCTATTCCCAAAGTGAAAACTTGAAGTTATTTTCTAGCTATTTTTAATTATCCGAGCGAGATCTGGATTTAGAGAGATAAAGGGAATTTGCAAAACTGTACAAAAATCCCAGCCCATAGGTAACATGTTGAACAGGGATCACAAAAAGGGCAAAAAGACCGTATTTTGACCTCATTTTGTAAGTAACCTGGATTGAAGTGACAAAGACTAGGACAAAATATATGGCCATCAGTACAAGCAGAAACAGTATCGGAGCAAAGTACATAATAGAAGAGATGAGCAAAACAACTGCAAAAATGATTGCAACTGAAGGCAAAAACGCATACCAGCGAACAAACTCCCCATGCTTTTTGAAAAGTTCTGCCATCCACATACCGTATTTAAACATCCTTACAGAGAAAGATTTAAAAGTTCCTCTTCGATGGTGCAAAACTTGTGCTTCAGGGATATACAAAAACTTGTGGCCTCTCTTGCCTATTCTGTAATTCAGGTCTCCATCCTGGCCTATAAGAAATCTCTCGTCGAAACACCCTACTTCCTGAATTGCACTTTTTTTGTACATAGCATTGCAGTTGGGGAGAGAGCTTACATAGTGTTTTTTAGTGGAGTTTTTGGATTGAGCCGAGCCTCCAGAGCCCAAAAAAGTTTCCTGGGCATACCCCACGACCCTGCCAAATATAGGATCAGTGTCAAAGATCAGGTTAGGGCCTCCAACACACACCACATCATCTGGGGCGTTTTGCATTTCAAGGACAAGGATCTTCAACCACTGGGAGTAGACCTTACAGTCCCCATCAGTAAAAGCAACAAAATCGCCTCTGGCATTTTTCACGCCAAGGTTCCTTGCCGCAGCAACATTCTTTCTTTCATTGAGAAGGAGCCTGACAGGATATTTCTGTACGAGGTCCCTGGTTTTATCGGTGGACATTCCGTCAACGATAATAATCTCATAAGAATCCTGAGGGTAGTCGAGTCTGAGAAGCGATTCAATACATTCTTCAATGAATCTTTCCTCATTGCGAATGCCTACTACCACCGAAATAAAAGGGTATTCCATAAAAATTAACCCCATTCTGAAATTTATTGTTTTCGAATCTGCTCGTTTATAACTATCATCCTTGATATGGCATGCAATATTATTCCCGTAAACACCATGAAGGCTCCAATAATTGTCAGCATCACCATGAGAAGTGTAGGCCCGAAACGCAAGGAACCTCCTAGAGAATAATCATGTAAAAATTTCAGTCCCATAAGAAAGCCTGTAGATGCCATAATTATACCAGGAACGGCAAAATAATACAGGGGCCGTCTATATTCCATATCCTTCAAAATCTTAAATAGAACCCTGGGGCCATGTATGAAAGGATGCTCGCTTGAGCAATTCTCAAGGTCATACCTACAATGAATTTCCACTTCAGTAAACTTTAGTTTGCAATCCCTTGCCTGAATAAGGATTTCAGAGCCTGCGGACATATCTGTACCATTCAAATTTATATTTTCAATGGCTCTTTGTCCATAAGCTCGAAAACCGCTTTGGGAGTCAGTGACATTGAGACCTCCTGCAATGTAGGTTGCGACATCAAGAACCTTCATCCCAAACTTACGGTAAATAGGGACATTTTTACCGTTACCATTGACAAACCTTGAGCCGATTACAAGATCAAACCCATTTTTTAGGGGCTCAAGAAGCTTTGGAATCTCGGATGGATCATGCTGACCGTCAGAGTCGATTATGACCATAAAATTTGCACCGAGTTTACGTGCGGTTTCAAAACAGTCTTTAAGGGCTGCACCATATCCTTTATTTGTCTCGTGACGGACTACATAGGCACCTAGGGATTCGGCAATATCGACAGTGTTATCAGTGCTTCCATCATCCACAACCACTACCCTGTCGACATGTTTTTTGCAGCCCGTGATGATTTCTGCAATGGCATGGGCTTCGTTATATGCAGGCATGGCTGCAATTGTAATGGTCATGTGCGATCACCTACCTCTTTGACGATAAGACTCAGGGGTCTCCATAACAAAGGGATTTATTATAGAGGAGTCGATAAAAAGTTCAAATCTGGAAAATATATTTTTCAGAGTCTTCGCTCCATAATTTTTAAAGGGTTTCAAAAGGTCTTCTACAGTGTATTTACAGACATCAATTTGGGGGATTTTGATACTCCTTTTAACAAAAAGGAGGAACATAGATACTCTGTAAATGAGTCACGGCATATAATATAAGACCTGTATCTGTTTTAATATACGAGCTATATAAGCATTTAGACATGAAAAATAATAAGTAAGTAACACTGATAATGAAAAGCAATTAAGTTTGTTTAAAAAGCCTGTTAAGTTAAATAAAAAGTTTAAAGCTTTTATTCTCCATTTTAAATAAGCGTAATAAAGGAAAAAAATTGCACTGATATAAAAAGCCAAAAATATTTCCATGTTATATGTTAGCATTTGTATATACTAAGGCTCATGCCAGATACTCTTTCCAAAAAGAAGGTAAGAAAAAGGTTTTAAGGTCGAAAACTCCCTTCAGGAAGATAGAAAAAAAGGGAAAGGTATTTGATATAGCAAGCAGGAAATGGGAAAGATAAATTATACAACTGAGTATCTCAGTAGATAGGGTTAAAAAAATATTGAAAACTAATACTATCAAGAAGAAAATGCTGCTAAATCGGAAGAGAACTCCGAGGTTGAGTTTCGGGCAGTTTTCGCCTTTCAGGTTATTACTCTTCGCAATCGGAAATCAAAGAAGACCGATTGGAGCAAGTATGAAGGTTTTCAGAAACCTCAAGAGGGAAAACGGAAATCGGCAGTTAGCTCGAATAATAAATGAAAAAAATTTTGAAGCCAGAAAAACACTAAAACCGTTTTATGAGGAGTTATATGGCCGGAAACCAGAAGTTTCCATCTGACTTGCTGTTAGTAGCAGGTCTTGTAATTCTTACGGATATTTTCGTACTTATTCCTGCACTCAGCGGAAGTTTCGTTCGCACTGCTCTAAGTTTACCCCTAATACTTTTCCTTCCAGGGTATGCCCTTATAGCCATGCTTTTTCCGGAAAAAACCGGACTTGAATGGCTGGAAAGAATAGCTCTTTCTGTTGGGTTGAGCGTTGCGGTAGTACCTCTAATAGGGCTTGTACTTAATTTTACATCTTGGGGGATAAAGGAGATTCCCCTCCTCGCAAGCCTTTCTGTATTTACCCTGCTCTTGTCTGGATTGGCATACGTAAGAAGGAAAAAGCTGCCAGAAGACAAAGCATTTGGGATCTCTATAAAAGCCTCCGCTCTTAATCTGATGAATGAAGTTCTGGGAAAGCCTGAATCAAAAACAGAGAGAATCCTTAGGACATTTCTAGCCATTTCTTTCCTGGTCTTGATCGGGACTATGGGTTACGTTACCTTAGTGCCTCATGAGAAAGAGCCATTTACGGAATTCTATATCCTCGGACCCCAAAAGATGGCTGAGAATTATACAACTGAATATGTACAGGGAGAAAGCGGAACCTACATTGTAGGGATAACGAACAACGAATATAAAAAAATGAACTACACGATGGAAGTAAGGCTTGAAAACAAATCACTGCCCCTCCCGAAAAATTTGCAAAACATAAGGCTTGCCCATAACACGACCTTGGAAGAGCCCCTTGTGATTACACCTTCTGTTGAAGGAAATAATATGAAGCTTGAATTCCTGCTTTTCAACGAGACTGAAAAGGAAGTGCCCTATCGAGACCTGCGCCTCTGGATTAACGTTACAAAGGGGGTCTGAGGATGGAAATATCTGAAAATTTCAGAGAAAAAACGCCTGATATTGAAAACAAATGGCTCTATCTGGCAATACCGGCTTTAGCAATTGCCTTTGCAGAAATATTGATGTATTTGGGAAGGGAAGTCGAATCCCTGGAAATGCATGCAGTGATCCTGCTTGGGCTTTCTTTCTCCATGATGTTCTTAAAAAACGAGGAAATCCAGAAAACCTACCAGGCACTTATTCTCCTTCCGATTCTGCGCTTGGTAAACCTTTCAATACCAGTTTACTATGAGACAACACTTTATTCCTTGATTTTCATATACGGCATTCTTGCGATACCTGCAAGTATTGCAGCCACACATCAGGGATTTACTCGCATGCAGCTCGGGATAACTTTCAAGAAAATGTGGCTCTATGTTCCGTTCTCAATATTGTTGGGCCTCTTGCTAGCAGAAGGAGAATATCTGATAATAAGGACTAACTCTCTAATTCCAGACCTTTCAATATTTAACCTTATGATGCTCAGCATCGTTATGATATTTTTCGTAGGTCTTGTAGAGGAGATAATTTTCAGATCAATCCTCCAGAACCGGCTAGAGATGATGCTTGGCAACCAGGCAGGGCTGATATTTACAAGCGTTTTGTTCGGACTTATGCATTCAGGATATGGAAATGTTTACGAAGTTATATACGCATCCTTTGTAGGCCTCTTAATAGGTTACCTATTTTATAGAACACGCAGCCTCCCCCTGGCTGTGATGATTCATGGCTCTATAAATGTCTTTCTTTTCGGGATCATTCCCCTTCTCCTCTAAACCTATCTGATCCTACCCCGGATTCCGAAGAAAAGAAAGTAAAAAGTAAGGGAGCGAAAAAGCAGAAGCTGGAGATATAGTCAAAAAAACAATGTTCTTGACTAACCCACTTCAGACTCGAATAACCACGGAAAACCCTGATTTCATGGAAAAATTTACTCCAGACACTGTAAGTAACTGTCACAAATTAGATTATGCAGATTTTTCATAAAGTTACTTTTCAATTGATGGTTATGATCTTGAAAATCAAGGCGTCCACTAGAAACCTGTGTATAGTTTGTTCTGTGACGACTCCTAAGCACAAAAACACAGAAAAGCTGTAATTTTATAAATTAGTCCGCTTGAAGGAGCGAAGCGAGTGAAACGGACCTCGTGCTCCCGAAGCGAAATTCGGGGAGCGAAACTCGGGCTGCAGAGAAGGGAAGAAAAATCTTTTTTACAAAATTATGAAAGAATATCCCGGAAGAGAATATGGAAAAAATAAAAAGTTATAGCTGAAGGTAAAACGCTGTTAAAAGAGCAGGATAAACTTGAAAACAATGGCTGCACCAAAGGAAAATAACAGTGGGATAATTCCCATATTTAAAGAATCTTTCACAGTATTATTCCAGCTCTTCGACACTGGGAGGAAATCTCTGAGCAAAAGCAACAAGATCAAAGTAGCTGCGGCTATGGATGCGCCTTCAGGTATTCCTGGTACCATCGTCATTGAGAGTGGACCTGAAGTAAGTGAACTTGACGAAATTAAACTTGCAAGCGTATTTAGGACTCCTTAAGTTGATTCACAGATTTTAGAGACAAATGTGTATATGATATAAAAATTCTCTCATATACTGACAAATTTGAAGAGAAGATATTGGCCCGAATTTGAGGGGGAGCCAAAAGGGGAACCATGTTGGAACTTATTTACCCTGATTTACCAAATATAGCCCGGCCACACAATTTAGGATTCGGGAACGGGAAATTTCTTAAGTTATTAATATTTTATATAAGTTATAGCCATAATAGTATTGTAAATAAAAGATTAGAAGCTGTACTGCACAACTATGAATGCAAAAGAAGAGGTATAGATTGAAGAACTTTACCAGAAAATACAAGACAAAATGCCCGACAGGTAAATAAACCAAATAACTTAAATAATTATACAGTGTATTCAACTAAAAAATTAAGATAGTTTCATAAATCAAGGGGAGTGGGTATCGGGAAAAAAATAAATCGAAATCATCTTCGAGGTTTATCTCAAGAGTATAGATTAACCCGATCATCCGGGAATGTAAGAACAGAAATCTATGTAAAAAATGACCAGGGATTTGACACTTCAAGAGAAAGTGCGGCTGGTCAATGAAAAAACTAGAAAACCGGGGGAGCATGAACTTGACTGAATTTAAAATTCACAATTCTTCTAAAATATACGGCACCTCTGTAATAGGCAAAGACACAGTAATACTAGAAAATGTGATTCTTGGGTACCCGGAACACAAGATCCTGATGGAAATTCTGAAACAAAATCTCGAAATAGAAGATTTTGATTTCCCAGGCTGTACCATAGGCCCGAACTCAATTGTAAGGGCCGGATCAACGATATTTTCCAACGTAAAAACAGGAATAAACTTCAAAACTGGACATAATGTAATGATCAGAGAAAATACCGAAATAGGAAATAATGTCCTGATCGGAACCAATGTTATTATAGACGGGCATGTGAAGATAGGAAATAATGTCAGTATTCAGGGCAATGTCTATATTCCGACCAATGTTGTAATTGAAGACAATGTGTTTATTGGTCCCTGCGCTGTTTTGGCCAACGATAAATATCCTATTCGGAAAAAATACGAACTGAAAGGTCCTGTTTTGAGAAAAGGGGCATCTATCGGTGCAAATGCTACCCTGCTTCCAGAGGTGGAAATAGGAGAAGGGGCAATGGTTGCCGGAGGAGCACTTGTAACGAAAAGCGTACCTGCCTGGAAACTTGCCATTGGCGTGCCTGCCATAATACAGGAACTTCCGAAGGATTTAAAGGAATTGAATCGAATATAATCTATTAAAAAATCAAAAGTAAGTAATATAATATTCTATTAAGATTTTAAAGAGGTTCTAAAATGATTCCAATTGCCAAGCCCCAGCTGGGCAAGGAAGAGATTGATGCAGTAACAGAGGTCCTGAATTCAGGCATGATTGCGCAGGGCCCGAAAGTAGAAGAATTCGAACTTGCCTTTTCCGAGCACACTGGCTGTGAGTATGCAGCAGCTGTAAACTCTGGAACTGCAGCGCTGCATATTGCACTTCTTGCCCATGGAATAGGGAAGGAAGATGAAGTGATTACAAGTCCCTTCAGCTTCATTGCCACTGCAAACAGTATCCTTTACACTGGAGCAAAACCTGTTTTTGCAGACATAGAGCCAGATACATTTAATATAGATCCTGAAAGGATCAAGGAAAAAATCACTCCAAAAACCAGAGCCATTATGCCTGTCCACCTGTACGGACACCCTGCAGACATGAAAGCCATAATGGAGATTGCAGACGATAACAAGCTTATTGTGATCGAGGATGCCTGCCAGTCCCATGGTGCAGAATGCCTTGGAAAAAAAGTAGGAAGCTTTGGAACAGGAGCATTCAGCTTTTACCCAACAAAGAATATGACAACCAGCGAAGGTGGAATGCTCACTACAGATGAAAAAGAAATTGCAGAGAAAGCAAAAATGATCAGGGCTCATGGCTCAAAGGTCCGCTACCTGCACGAAATGCTGGGTTTCAATTTGCGCATGACTGATATTGCAGCTGCAATCGGGCTTGTGCAGCTTGGAAAACTGGATGGATTTACCGCAGCCAGACAGAAAAACGCAGAGATACTTTCAGCGGGGCTCAGAGGGATATCCGGACTTGTACCTTCAATTACAAAAGCTGGCTGTACCCACGTTTTCCACCAGTATACAGTCAGGGCCAACAAGAGAGATCAACTTGCAGCTTTCCTGAAAGAGAAAGAAATAGGAACAGGAGTCCACTATCCGATACCTATCCACAAGCAACCCTTCTACAAGGAGCTTGGGTACAAAGATTCCCTACCTGTCTCAGAAAAAGCAGTAGAGGAAGTTCTCTCTCTTCCTGTACACCCTGCGTTATCCAGATCCGATGTACAGAAGATAGTCGAAGAAACCAACAAATTTTATTCACAGGATTGAGTAGTTTTCCAGCCATTGGATTTTAGAACCGGGAAGTGAGACTTTTGATCAGAGTAGGAGTTATAGGCACAGGTGCCATGGGACAGAATCACGTCAGGATTTACACTGAAATGGAGGGTGTGGAACTTGCCGGGATCTCTGATGTAGACCAGAAGCGCGTCGAAGCTATGGCAACACAGTTCAAAACAAAGGCTTTTACAGACTACAAGAAAATGTTAGCCGAGGGACTTGATGCGGTAAGTGTCGTTGTACCCACAAAACTGCACAAGCAGGTCGTACTCGATGCCCTTGATGCGGGAGTGCATGTCCTCGTGGAAAAGCCGATTGCAGATACTACTGAAAACGCTGACCTGATGATCGCAGCCGCAAAAAAGGCGGGAAAGATCCTTATGGTAGGGCACATTGAGCGTTTTAACCCTGCAGTCATAAAGCTCAAAGAAATAATAAACTCAGGCACTTTGGGAAAGATAGTTTCAATTTCGACCAAAAGAGTGGGCCCTTATAACCCGAGAATCAGAGATGTGGGAGTAATCCTGGATATCGGTGTTCATGACATAGATGTGATCTCATATCTATACGGTAAGAAAATAAATAGTGTTTATGCCATTGCGGGTGCAGATATCCATTCATTTGAAGACCATGCTTCAATCATCCTGCGCATGGATCATAACTTTGCAGGGGTTGTGGAAACAAATTGGTTAACTCCTCATAAAGTCAGACAATTGACAGCAATCGGCGTTAAGGGTGTTGCATATCTGGACTATATCAATCAGACAGTACAAATACATGACAACGAATGGATAAGAAAAGCCAAAGTTGAACCAAGTGAGCCCCTGAAAAATGAACTAAAATATTTTGTAGACTGCGTTGCAAACGGGAAATATCCAAACCCCTGCGGAGAAGATGGAAAACACGCCCTTGAAGTAGCAATGGCAGCCATAAGGTCCTACGAAGAAGGAAGATTAATTGAAGTAGGACAATAAACCGGAAAAGATCCTGAGAAAGCGAAATATCAAAAATCTCTGATACAGAAATATCTGAAAAAACAATTTCGAAAGTGGTGAACATGAATAAATTAGAAAAACTTCTCAAGGAACGCGGTCCGATAAAAAAAATAGGAGTACTCGGAATGGGCTATGTAGGTATCCCTGCAGCTGTCCTTTTCGCAGATGCCCCATGTTTTGACAACGTTTTTGGTTTTCAGCGTAACTCAAAAAGTTCAGGTTACAAAATTGATATGATCAACCGGGGAGAATGCCCTCTCAAAGGGGAGGAGCCAGGGCTCGATGACCTTCTTGCCAGGGTAGTAAAGGCTGGGAAGTTCGAATGCACTCCGGATTTCTCAAAAATCTCCGAACTTGATGCAGTCACCCTTGCAATTCAGACTCCCTTTGCAAACCCTAAAGATCTGGAACCCGATTTTTCCGCACTTATTGATGGTATCAGAAACGTGGGGAAATATCTAAGGCCAGGCATGCTTGTAGTGCTTGAGTCCACAATCACCCCTGGTACAACAGAAGGTATGGCAAAACAGATCCTTGAAGAAGAATCCGGTCTTAAAGCAGGTGAAGACTTTGCACTTGCGCATGCACCTGAAAGGGTAATGGTCGGCAGGCTTTTGAAAAATATAAGGGAACATGATCGAATCGTAGGGGGAATCGATGAGGCCAGTACAAGGCGGGCAGTTGAGTTGTATTCCCCTGTGCTGACTGTAGGAAAAGTAATTCCGATGAGTGCAACTGCAGCTGAGGTCACAAAGACTGCAGAGAATACTTTCCGCGACCTTCAGATTGCAGCAATCAACCAGCTTGCTCTTTACTGTGAAGCCATGGGCATAAATGTGTATGATGTCAGGACCGGTGTGGACAGCTTAAAAGGAGAAGGCATCACAAGAGCTGTCCTCTGGCCCGGTGCAGGTGTCGGAGGCCATTGTCTGACCAAGGACACTTACCACCTGGAAAGAGGGGTCAAGATCGGGAATGGCCATCTGGATTACCCTGAAGGTGCAGATTCAATCTATGTGCTTGCGAGAAAAGTCAATGATTTCATGCCTGTGCACTTGTACAACCTTACTGCTGCAGCCCTTGAAAGAATTGGGAAGTCGATGAAAGGTTCAAAGATTGCTATGCTCGGCTGGGCCTTTATCCGGGACTCGGACGACGCCAGGAACACTCCTTCAGAGCCTTACAGAAACCTCTGCCTGAAAGCAGACGCCGAAGTTATGGTGCACGACCCTTATGTTGTGAATTATCCTGGGGTCGAGATTTCGGATGATCTGGAAAAGGTTGTTAGGGACGCAGATGCTGTGGTGTTCCTTGCAGGGCACAGTGCGTATTTTGATGTAAAGGCCGATTGGGTAAAGAAGGTTACTGGAAAAGCAAATCCGGTGCTTATAGATGGGAGAAATGTAATTGAACCGGATGAGTTTATTAGCAAGGGGTTTGTGTATAAGGGGATTGGGAGAGGTGATAAGAACGAACATTTAATATTATGAGCATAAACTACTAGTTTGAGAGGTTAGTTCAGTCTTTCATATTCTGGAAAAGGGCGAAAAAAATGATTGAAAAACTAAAACAAAACGAAGAACTCTGGGATCTTTTTACCAAAAAAGAAGAATACAATTTGACTTTTTCTGACCAATATGATAGATTTCCTTACTATTTAAGTAGTCAGAGGGATGTTTTTGATCCCAAAGTTTCCAGATTTCTGGTAGAAAACGGGTTGCACCCTGAATATCCGGATGGAAAAAAGTTTGCAGTCTGCCTTACGCATGATATTGATGTAGTCTATCCGGAAGAACTTTATCCAATCGTTGGAACGGCCAAAGCATTTGCTAAAGGGAATTTAACAGATGCTATGAAGGCACCTTTTTCCAGAATCAACAAGAAGTGTAACCCTTGCTGGAATTTTAAAGAAATAATGGAGCTGGAAGCAAAATACAATGCAAAATCCAGCTTCAATTTTCTAGCCCTACATCCTGGAGAGAAGGACTTCAATTACAAAATTGAAGACCTTGAAGCAGAGTTACATTTTATATCTGATCATGGGTGGGAAGTCGGCCTGCATGGAGGGCACGAATCTTACAAGAGCTTTGAAGATATAATGGAAAAAAAGCGAAGGCTTGAAAAGGTTCTTGGCAAACAGGTTATAGGGTATAGGAATCATTATTTGAGATTTAAAGTGCCTGATACATGGGAATTATTAAGCAAAGCAGGCTTCAAGTATGACACAACATTCGGGTACGCGGACTGCGCAGGCTTTAGGAATGGAGTATGTCATCCTTTCAGACCTTTCAATAGAAATACCGGAAAACAAATAGACATCATCGAAATCCCTCTTATAATTATGGATCGAACTCTGCTAAGAGATTACATGCGCCTTGATGTTAAAAAGGCCTGGGAGCTCATAAAAAGACTCGTTGATAAGGTTGAACAGTACAATGGCGTGGTTACGATCCTTTGGCACAACAATACATCAATTGATGGACAGCACCTTAAGTATTATGAAAAATTCCTCGAATACGTTTCCGGCAAAAAAGCGTGGATTGCAAGTGGAGAGGAAGTCTTTAACTGGTGGACTACTAATGTCGAAAAGAGATGTTGAAGCCATCCAGACATCCTGAGAATATCCGCCTGATAATTGTCAGGATTACTTAAAAATGAAATCAAGAATTCATGTAGATAAGACAGCATCAATCAGGACAATACCAATAGGCAGCATTTAATGAAATTCTTTTCTCAATTCACAGACTGCCTCACGAAGATGAAGGCTATTGATGCTGTTTTCTCAGAATGTGAACGCTATGACCCTAATCTGACAGTTACCGTAGATTTTCTGACGAACAAAAACAAAAACTATATTTATGCCAATTTTGACCCCGTGAATATCTTGATTTTAATCCAAAAATAGGGAATTTCTTCAGAATTTGGATAAATTAGTTTTGAATGTCAAATTAGTTTTCGGACTAAATTAAGGGAAAAATAGGAAAATATCAACGAAAATAGTAGAAACTGTCACAATTGGGTTATTAATCTACGCTTTAAAATCGGATCCTGAACCTGACTCTACAATCTGGTCTCAGGTTGTATCTTCCTGCTGGATAAAAGAGTGGTGTTCCAGTCGCTGAATTCTCTTTTCAAGGTGCTCGATTTGCTGTAGAAGTTCTTTTTCTGCAGCTTCCTCTCTTTGTTCAGCTCCATATTTTTTTCCTCCAGTTTTCTCAGCATGTTTCTGGGCCATCTGCATATATTTGTCTGCTTTCATAACCGGGATCGTCTCGAACCTGCAGAGTCCGATAAAAGGAAGGACGGAAGGTGCATATATTTTCTCGTCATCAGCTTCGTAAATCACAAACATGCGGTAGCCCGTAAGGTCAATCCATTCGTCAATTATCTTCATGCCCTTCGGGTATTCGTAATTCATATAAAGGTCCCCAACCTTTGCTGAATCTTTTGGTTCCCAGGTCACTATATCCATCAGTAACATTTTCCTGACATCCCCTTCTTAAAAACGTGTCCGAGTTCTGTTCGATCGAACTTGAATTGTATTCAAAAATATATTTCGTAAAGCTAAGTATCGTTTCTCTTCAAAGGGCATAAACTCTTAGGAATAAATGTTTAGAAAAAAAGGTCCTTAAAAAGTTAGAATAGGGCTCTATAAAACCCATTTATTTAGTCGTTAAGAGTCTTCAGGATTGGTTTAAGGATCAGGAGATTAATCGATTATTCGAAATATAGAATTCAATATAATTATCCAGATATTTTGACTAAAAAAATTAAGGCAGTTATGACCCTGAAGAAAGAAAAGGATCTTTTCGAAAAATTGGCATCAATTGTACTTTCAAGTGATCTCATTTCCTCAAAATGGCAGATTTAAACTGGAGATTATATCACGAAAGATTCGACATCTTCTGTAGAGTCTAATCCCCAGTAAAGATTTTTAAGGGCATATCTTATCCTGAAAGAATTCAGGCATGAACTTCCCTATTAAGGATATAAGCAACCATTTCAGGGTTAAGCTTGCTTTCCCTTGAAATCTTGGCTTCGATATCCTCAGTGGATTTACCTTCATTTTTCATTGCCTTCATCTTTTCAATCACTGAGGATGGAACATTGTAATATTCATTAATGTCCTTCCTGTGACCCCAGACGTCCCCTTCAAGGAGCTGGATTCTCTGCATCTCAAGGAACATTTCAATGGACTTTGAGACCGTGCGCCTATAAGACGGCGGTAACTGAATTACCTCAATTTTCGGGCAGGTTTCAACCAGTCCAAATATATCCTTGTTCGAAGGCCTGAAAGCCAGGTGAACAACACGTTCATTAGGATTGAGAGTGAAGATTTCCTCTCTGGAACTAACTACTCGAATTTTCATGTTTTTCCACACAGTAAAGTTTTTTGTTTTTTATTTATACCTCGATATAAACTACTCGTACTTAATATAAATATTTATTTAATTATATCATAAATTTTTATATAGTCTTTTGAGTTTTCTATCCTGTTAAATCCCCCAAATTGATCGAAAAAAGCCTAAAAAGGAGTTGAATCCCTTTTTACAAATTGCTTCTCTGCCCTTGCTTCAATTTTCACTATTATTCCTACTATAATTTTTTCCACAAACTGCTTGAATTATCCTTGTCTTTACTCAAGCATTGCAGACTCAAAACTTCATACAAAAAGATTTGGAACTTGAAGAACTTCAGCGCAGACTTCAGTCTCTGGAAAGCATGCCGGCGGAAAGCCTGGCATCAGAGACGGTTTAGACCCCATATTTTGAAGATCAGGAAGACTTAGAGAGGTAATCGGGGCCTATAAGATGGTAACAGCAGCAACTCTTCTTAGAAAAATTGAAACCCTCGAGCGTGGCCCAGAAGTACAGGATGTAATATTTAGTTTATAACGCGGCTGAAACCCCTTGTTGGCCACCTGAAGATCCTGAAGAGGGGCAAAAGTCACACCCATTATAGGCAGATGCATATTATAGTTTTTGAAGAATTTGAAGGGCGAGAACAGCCAAAGAACCAGAATAATAGTAAGTTTTTTCGGCCCCAAAAAAGGTTACCAAAATTTCCACCAGGGCTTTTTAGTTCCTGGTGTCTCTATAGCCTTCTGATTGATGAGCGTCTGGACCTGTTTTTAGAGTGAAAAAAGAAGGAAATATAGTGAGACTTCAAGTACTTAGGAATGACAAAAATATAATTTCAAGTATTTGGTTACCGATATTGTCTTTGATGATTATTTAGGGAAATGGAATTATAGAGCTATTCCCAAAGTGAAAACTCGAAGTTATTTTCTAGCTATTCCTTAATGGGTTTTCAATAACTGTAGCTGAAATATGCTTAAACTACATTTACCAAAATCTCTACCAGATATGCACAATATTTAAATATTTTAAATTTGTTTTAGATAGTTTTTATAATAATTCTTATCGGATGTTTAAAAACCAAGAATTTGATATAAAATATATATGTGTTGTCTTAGGAGGAAAAAAGCTCAATACCATATGTTGGAGATCCTAAAAAATTTTATAAAAACATAATTAATATTAAATTGTTGTTTGATTTTAAAATATATTATATGGAAGTAACTTTTGTTCAGAAACTATTTTTCGTATAATTAATTTAAAATAACTAGGGGGATAATTGTATATTATAGGGGAAGTTAAAAGGTCAAAAGAGTGAAGAATAACCGGTAGGGTATGTGAATAAATAATTGCCTGGAAGACTTTGGTCCTGTTCCGAACAAATAATCTTGAGGGGGAATATCATCGGAGCGACTGTATCGGGGGCTACAGTAGAAGGAACATAAATCTTCCGGGCATTCTCCAATCTTTCTTTAATGTGTTTTTTTGTTCCAGGGGCTTAACAATTGTTTTTTGATTTGATATGTCTGATACCCTTTTCATTCGTATGTTGATTTTTCTGGCTCTTTGCTGTTTGTATGGATGTCCGTTTGTATAAGTTGTATTCACACATTGAATATACGACTGTATGCCTCGAGTAGCGCACACCCTCAGGCTATCTGTTTATAACGGATATCCACCGTTTTATTTCGTCTTTGTTTTCCCGGATGTTCTGGTATTGCGTCATCTTATTCTGATTACGGACGTAGTAGTGTTTTGAGAAAGGTACTTTTATTAGGCTTTGGATATCTCCTCGATTTTAAGCAGTCAGAGGCAACAGTAATAAAAAAGATTGCTTCAAGAGAGATATAATAAAAGTCCCTTGATAGTGTTTTCTGCTGGAGAAGGGATGTATAAATAATAAATTATTTATAACTGTTTCGCAATTAATATATTATGTTTAATAATTAATGTTGCTTGTGCTGATGTGTTTCGTTGCGAGGTTAGGGTGGGTTCTTGACGGTCCCGCTGGTTTAGTTCTTGGCATTTTTTTTGTTGCGGTCGGGATTCTATCGTATTCTATTGTCCCTAAATATCCTAGTGAAGATGACGATTAGGTGCTTTTTAGGAAATAAACAAAAGTTACCAAAATCTCCACCATGGTTTTTTAGCTCCAGGTGCCTCTATAGCCTTCGGATTGATGAGTTTTTGAACCCGCAACAATAGTTATTACGCATATTCTCAAGATACTCGAGCTCCTGCTTAAGTATAATGCCTTTCAATTCTTCAGACCTGGCCGAAGCTAGAATAATTCCAGTGCATCTGGAGCGTTCAGCAAATACTCTTTAAATCTCGTGTTTTCGGCTTGCACTGCCTTGATATCCTGTTGGTACCCAGTGAAATCCTTATTTTTCCTTTTGTATCTTCTTTGCATCTATAACAGTTCATATTTTTTAGATATTTTGGTGACTCAGTTCCAAAATCTAGTGATTTTTGCATTTTTTTGATCGAAATCTTGAATTTTCAAGAAGAATTCAGGCTTCAATCAAACTCAATATTCGAGATCTTTCGGCATCAATCGACAGATAAAATTCAAAGGATTGTGACCATTTTCAATATCAAGTGATTTTTAATTATACGTTCATCACTAGATTTTGGCATTGTGTCATTTTTGGGTGGTCCATCAAAATAAGTTGATATTTATCCAGTAAATTCACATGCTTCCGTTCTGCATCTCTTTTCCGAGCTGTGTATGTTTTGGTTATCGTATGAAGGTAAACTTGGAAAACGAGTGCATTTGAACAAAGTGGATTCTAAGATGAAATATCAACCAGCTAAAGGGGCACGACCGATATTTTAACATTGATGCTTTTCTAACCTTGATTGGTCTAGTGACTATGTGAATATAGGGCAGTTGATCGATTACCGTCCGAGTATATTCATAAACATTTTACCAGGCACACAGCGAATACAGAAAAAGAGCCTTATGAAATCGCTTTTTTACTGATTATGAAAACAAAGAAAAAGAATGAAAAAGGGGCTCATTTAACACATGTTCTTCAGTGAGTCACTGAAATGGGAAAGATTTAGTAAATATAGACGGAGTGAACACGGAAATAAGAACGAAACCTGCAAAAATAAGCCATAAACGCGAGAGTTTTAATTAATTTAAAGATTTTCCAAAATGAATCAATGAAAAAGTTAAAAGATTTACTCAAAAACTGTAGGCTTTTAACTGTATTCTCGTATTTTGGAGGCTTAAAGCTTCTTAACTCACATTCACAGAAGAGAGAACACAGAAGAAAGCATAGATAATTCTCGGGCTCTCTGTTGAACGTTTAGGATATGGCTACCAATCACAAAAAAGGTATTTTAAAAGCATCTTAGATGGTCTAAAAAAGAGAAAAATAGAACATGTAAAAATGAATGAGGACTTGAAGTTATAGATAGCAAATATTTTGACAAAAATACGCTTTTAAAGAAAATTCAGATGCCCGGAGCGTGACTCGAACACGCGACCTCCAGATATCTCAGGAGATTAAAGACGCCTCATATAAGGTCCCTATGAGTCTGGCGCCCCAACCGACTAGGCTATCCGGGCTTGCAACACACAAATGTACAAAGATATATTAAAGGGTAACGATTGGAGGCGGAAAAAATGTATTTTTTCTTAAATAACTACTTGAAGAACGCTGCCTTAGATCGAGAAGGATGAGTTTGCCAGTTATCAGAATATATTAAAGACATCAGTAAACACGTTATGTTTGAGATAACATAATAGGGTGATATATAATAAAAGGAAATTATTTGGATATAGCCTATATAGCAAACAAATATATAATAAAGAAGCGATATAAATAAGCTTTCAGATCGATTTTTAAAAACGTGGTAAGCGAGAAAGCACTTTCAGAAAAGACTTTGATCAGCAATATATGAGTTTAAAGGCCGAAAACAAATTTAAATCTAAATAAATATATATAACATATGGAATTATAATGAACGGTCTAAATAGGCACCCAATTAAAAAAGCGTCTAAGGATCGATTTCCCATACAAATAATCCCTTTAATCCTTAAGACTTGAAATATTGTCAAAAGAACTGCTTTTGATAGCGTTCCTGATAAATTGAGTCTCCAGAGGCCAACTCTCAGAATTCCATTCACTCATTTAACTATTGACTCTTAACCATTGGCCCCCGTAAATTTCTAAATCAATACCTCTTAAGAAAGCCATGACCTCGGGTTAATGATAAGTCATGATAAGTCATCATCAGGCATGATCAGTCCTTGGAAGGACGCCTGAATCTTCTGGCTCAGAGGACTGTTGGATAGTAGAAATTTGATACTGACGTTTCAGAAAAATTATTCAGCTTACCTAGATATCCGAATTAGATCCCAGATGAGGAATTTCCATGAAAATAAAAGCAAATCTCATATCAGGAAGAACTGCCGACCAGGGCGCACATCTGGAGGCAAAAACACACAAAGGTTATTTTGACGCCTGCACATACTGCGAGCTGAACTCCGCAGACCTTGCGAGGCTGGGTGCCTCCGAGGGAGACAGCCTGAAGGTTACCACCGAGTTTGGGGAAGTGGTAGTATTTGCAAAGGCAAATGACGGAAATCCGGAAGGTCTTGCCTTTATCCCAATGGGACCCTGGGTGAATGCAGTGATGAATCCTGATACACACGGCTGCGGAATGCCCGGATTCAAAGGCGTGCCTGCGGAAATTGAGGTCACGGATGAAAAGCCGCTGGACATGAAGTCTTTGATGAAGAAGTACATGGAAGATTAAAATCCCGTGAAGCGAGAAATTCACCTTTTCAATTCGATCCGGAGAAACCTGAAAAACACGGAGGAAAAAATATGCCAGTAATTAAAGACGCAGTGTGCTCCTTTTGCGGGTCCCTCTGCGATGATATCACAGTCACTGTTGAAGAAAATAAAATCACAAAAGTCGGAAACGCCTGCATCCTAGGGCACAGCAAATTTGTCGGCATGTTTGAGCACGACAGGATAGAAACCCCTATGATCAGGAAGGAAGGGGAACTTGTCCCGGTCTCTTACGACGAAGCAATTGAAGCTGCTGCAAAAATTCTGGTGAAATCCAGAAGGACTCTTTCCTACGGCTGGTGCTCTACCTCCTGTGAAGCAATCAGCGGAGCCATTCAGCTTGCAGAAGAAACAGGTTCAGTCATTGATTCTACAGCAAATGTCTGCCATGGGCCAACAGCTCTTGCTGCACAGGAGAAAGGGTCTCCTTCAGCCACTCTTGGAGAAATAAAGAACAGGGCAGATGTTATCCTCTTCTGGGGATGCAACCCTGTACATGCCCACCCGAGGCACATGAGCCGTTACTCAATCTTTTCAAAGGGCTTCTTTACCGAGAAAGGGCGGAAAGGCAGGAAAATGGTGGTAATTGACGTCAGGAAAACGGACACTGCAAAACTGGCTGACAAATATGTAGAAATCGACCAGGGATCGGACCTGCTCCTGATTACTGCTCTCCGCTCAATTGTAAACGGGCACGAAGATGTTATTCCGGAAACAGTTGCAGGCGTTCCAAAGGCTGAAATCCTTGAGCTTGCAGAGATTCTGAAGAATGCAAAGTTCGTCTGCGTCTTCTTCGGGATGGGAGTCACTCAGTCTCGTTCAAAGTACAAAAACGGAGACGCTGTGTCTTCCCTCATTTCTGATCTTAACCAGCACACAAAAGCCGTTATGATCGCAATGCGTGGGCACTATAACGTCACAGGTTTCGGACAGGTGGCAACCTGGGAGACCGGTTTCCCTATGGCAATCGACTTTGCCAAAGGATACCCCTATTACAACCCTGGAGAAACAGGAGCAAATGACCTTCTTGTGCGTGAAGAGCCGGATGCTGCAATCATATCCGCGGCTGATCCGGGAGCTCATTTCCCGCAAAAAGCTGTCATGCACCTTGCAAGGATTCCTGTAATTCAGATTGACCCGTATGCCAACCCTACAACCGAAATTGCAGATGTGGTTATTCCGGCAGCCGTTGTTGGGATAGAAGCAGAAGGGACAGCTTACCGTATGGATGCGATTTCCCTCCGTATGAAGAAATTGATCGATTCGAAATTCAAGACCGACGAAGAGATTGTAAAAGATCTGACTGCAAAGGTCAGGGAACTGAAGAGAGGTGCATGAAGATGTCGGAAATGCTGATTAAAAACGCTAACGTCTGCGATCCTGTCCAGGGTATTAATTGCGAGACTATGGATATCTGCATCAGGGACGGAAAAATAGTAGAAAGCGTATCTGGAAGCGCAAAAATTATTGATGCAGAAGGCAGGCTCACCATGGCAGGGGGCTTTGACGGACACACACACAGCGCCGGAAAAATTAACGTAGGGCGCTTCATGAATCCAAACGATGCAAGGAAAAACCTTGTACCAGGGCTATCTGGCCAGGTTGCGCGTACCGAAAAAACAAGAGCACAGGTAGGGTACAATACCCCAAATACCTATGCAATCGGGTACAGGTATGCAAAACTCGGGTACACAACTATCTGTGAAGCTGCAATTCCCCTTCTTGCTGCAAGGCACACCCATGAGGAGTTCAAAGAAATTCCAATCCTGGACAAGATGGGACTCTCCCTCTTTGGAAGCAACTGGCAGGTCATGGAGTATATCAGGGATAAAGAACCTGAAAAACTGGCAGCGTATGTTTCGTGGGGCCTGAGAGCTTCAAGAGGCTACGGAGTAAAAATTGTAAACCCAGGAGGAGGAGAAGCCTGGGGCTGGGGAAAGAACGTAAGCGGACTCTACGACCCTGTCCCGAACTTTGATGTAACTCCGGCAGAGATCCTTATGGGGCTTGCCGAAGCCAATGAACGCCTGCAGCTTCCCCATTCCGTGCATGTGCACTGCAACAACCTCGGAAAGCCAGGAAACTATGCAACCACAATAGAAACCATGAAGCTTTTTGAGAAGATTAATCCGAGCAGAGACAGACAAGCTCTGCATGTAACTCACGTGCAGTTCAATGCCTATGCAGGCACCTCCTGGAGAGACTTTGAGACAGGAGCTCCCATGGTTGCAGACTATGTGAATGGAGCAGACCATATGACTTTTGACCTGGGACAGGTTATCTTTGGCCCTGCAGTAACAATGACCGCAGATGGACCTGTAGAATATGCAAATGCAAGAATGCTGCACGAGAAATGGAGCAACCAGGACATTGAACTGGAAGATGCGTCCGGAGTCGTGCCCCTATTTTATTCTCCAAAGAGTTTCGTAAATGCAGTCCAGTGGGCAATCGGGCTTGAGCTTGCGCTGCTAGTAAAAGACCCCTGGAAAGTCATGTTTACAACAGACAGCCCTAACGGCGGTTCTTTTGTGAACTACCCTGAAGCTTTCACCTACCTTATGAGTGCAAAGAGAAGGGAAGAGGTTATTTCTGGATTTTCAAAGATGGCCATTGACAGGATGGTACTGCCGGGTATCGACAGGGAACTTGATTTCTACGAGCTTGCCGTCATGACCAGAGGTATTCAGTCAAAGATGTACAGCATGCCTGAAAAAGGAAACCTTAAAGTTGGTTCAGATGCCGACATTGCAATCTATGACATCCTGCCTGGACAGATTGATCCCTCGACAGAGTACGCGAAAGTTAAGAAAGCTTTTTCAGGTGCAGCATACACTCTGAAAGATGGAGAGGTTGTTGTAAAAGACGGAGAAATCGAAGCCACTCCGAAAGGCAAGGTCTACTGGGTAAACGCTAAAGTTCCCGCAAATATCGACATCGCAATGCAGAAAGATATAGATGTTAAATTCAGGAAGTATTACACAGTGAGCAAGTCCAATTACATGGTTGAGGATACGTACCTTCAAAAGCCTGTTGAAATCGCCACTGAAGGGGTGTTCTAAATGCAGATTGTGACGCTTTCCCTGAAAAAACCCAATAAAATCCCCATAGAAGCCGATAACGTAAACCCGGACAATTTTGCAGGCAAGACCGAAGGAGAAATAAAGGCAATTCCGGTCTGGTACGGGAATGGCCAGTGCCCTCTTGGAGACTTCTTCAATGTAAGTGTAGAAGGCAGTGATTCGGCAGAAAATACAAAGATTGTTTTCAAAGGTGATGTTTCCAGAGTAAAACGCATCGGGCAGAATATGAGTGCAGGGGAAATAGAGATCAATGGCAACGTGGACATGCACTGCGGCTTTGGTATGAAGGGCGGAAAGATCGTAATTAACGGAGATGCTGACAGCTGGCTCGGCTGCGAGATGATGGGTGGAGAAATCGTTCTCAATGGAAATGCCTCCTACTATGTAGGGTCGGGTTACCGGGGAGAATCCTGCGGCATGCGCGGGGGAAAAATTACGGTCAATGGCAATACCAGGGACTACGTCGGTGAACATATGTGTGGAGGAGAAATCATTGTGAAAGGTAATGTAGGACTCCTTCCTGCAATCTCAAACAACGGCGGAAAAATCGTAATCGAAGGCAACGCCACAATGCCTGCAAGCGAAATGAAGAGCGGTACAGTCATTATTAAAGGTGAGGTGTCAGACCTGCTTCCTTCTTATAAAGAAGAAGGGACGGAAGAGGTAGAGGGTGTTATCTACCGTAAGTTCACAGGCGATGTTAACGTCGGCGGAAAAGGTGTACTGCTGATAAAATGAAAGAGGATCCGGAACAATGAAAAGTAAACTTAAATACCCTCGAAAATGAGCCTGTTTTAAGAGTTGATGAGCTTCATTTACTGGATTAAATAATCTTCTGTACTTTTATTGGGAAAGTACAGGAGATAAATATATCATTTATCACTTAAAGGGACAAAAAACCTTTATTTTAGTTTTTAAAGGCTTTTTTTTCCTTATTATGTGCTTTCCACCAGGTAAAATTAGAAATAAAATCTGATGCTATAATTACAGATGAATATAATTTGTAAAAAGCATTAAGTTCCTATATTAACTTATTACTAATTTTAAATCGATTGCGCTTATTTTTCCAGTATGAGATTTTTAGAGCGTGCTTTTGGAGAGAGACTTGTTTATACTCTTTATCAAAAATAAGCATTTTAAAGCCATAGTTTATGCAATAATTTTAGAAGCTCCTAAAATTTAAAAGTAAATTTGAAAGTAAAAAAATACTGAAAAAGAGAAGAAAAAGGGCACTGAGCCCTTTCATTAAAAAGAAAGTATTTTCAGTATCCTGTTGCTTCTGCCAGCTGCCTTACCAGAGAGTTGTCAACAGTACTTCCAGAAGCTACTAACACATAGTTTTCGTTGTTCCAGATATAGGAGTACCTGGGAACTGATTTTCCTGCATCTGTGACATAATCTGTGATTCTCACAGCAGAGTGCCCGTTAAAAGACTCTTCCGCAAAACGGGAACCTTCCTTTAATGGCGTGAAGGAAGACTTATAAGTAGAGATGAAATTATTTGCAGCCTCCTTATTTTCAAACTGGATTACATCTATATAAAAGTCAGAGTTGTTAGAACCTTTGTAGAATCCTTCAGATCCTCCAAGGATTCCGGAGACATTCTCAGCGTTGTAATTGTTTTTAATCACGTCTGTGGAGAGCGAAATATTGCCAACGTATTCAAAGCCTGCAGACATATTTTTGATTTTACTTATTCCAGCTGCATCTTCACCAGAAATTACGTTTGCTTTCGGATTATCCGAATTTGTCCCGTTAGCTGCAGGAGTATTGTTACCCACGCAACCTGAAAACGCGATCATCAAAACCGCAAACAGAGATAGTAAAGCTGTACTTTTTTTCATAAAATTTCACCTGATCTTGAAATCCTGACGGCAGCCAGACGGCTTGAAGAATCAGGATTTTAAAATTAAAAGAATCAACAGAACTTAAGAAATCAGCAAATAAAAAGTTATCTGCAATAGTAAACAAAAAAAGATTGAAAGAGAGAAGGATTAAGAAAATCCTTCACTCAGAAAATTTACTTGTTCCTCCTGACGAGGTAGACAACTGCAAGCAGTCCGGAAATTCCGAGTATAACTCCGAATCCAGGAGAACCTTCTTTCTTCTCAGTGCTTGTGTTGTTTGCAGCTGGAGTTTCTCCTTCAGGGGTGGTTGCGCCTGGAGTCTCTCCTCCTACAGCAGGGGTGGTTTCGTTACCGACTGGAGCGGTTACGTTGGTGTCGTTACCAGTGGTTACGTTGGTGTCGTTACCTGGGGTGACACTTGGGCCACTTGGGGTTGTTACGTTACCAGTCTCGTTACCGATGGTCTTCTCGACGTATGGGAAGTACCTGAGTGTGTCGGCGTCGGCGATCTTGAAGGACATGCCTTGGCCGATTTCCACATCAGAGTCCCTGGTCAGAGTGAAGGTATCATCGTTGGAGACGGTAAGGGTAGCACCGCTGATGCCAACATTGTTGAGCTTGCCGAATTCATCGTCAGACTCGATCTTCATGGCGGTTGCGTAGTCAATGAGCCAGATTGCATCGATCTGAGCAATGCTGTCAACTGCACCCTGGAAGACCTGGTTAACATGGACTTTCAGGACAGGAACATTGTCTTCGCCCTGAATCTTGTCAAGTTCGCAAGTCCAGGTGTTAGTGCCAACATCAGTTGCGATGATCTGGTCATCTACATATTGTCCGTCTTTAGTGAATTCAAGCCATACCTTCTTACCGTCAACATCGACCTGCTTGGCTTCAAGAGCATATCCAGAGCCGAGATCGAGTTTTTCACCGGTTTTGAGGGTGTACTTGTCATCGCTGTCAAGAACGAGCTTGGCGAGCTTGCTAGCGTCGTTAGATTTCAGTGGGACGTATTCTTCAGCAAAGAAGCCGAGAACAGGATAAGATCCGTTGAAATCTGCAGACTGGTAGTCAATTTTCGCGATGGTTGTAGTGTAAACGAGACCGTTCTTGGGGATCACGTTTCCGCTAAGACCAGAAACCTTAAGGGATTCTGTAGCGACGTTCTTTTTCAGGTCGTAGAAGAAGCCTGCAAAGTTAGCTGCAGTCCATTCAGCGTTACCAGATGCAACCTGTCCTCTTATTTGATGAGTTCCAGCATCTGTGATTTCCTTAAATGCATAGAACCTGAGCGCATCGGCGCCTGTGTCAGCGACCTTTAAGAACATTCCCTGGCCGATTTCCACATCAGAGTCCCTGGTCAGAGTCATGGTATCGTCGTTGGAGACGGTAAGGGTAGCACCGCTGATACCAACATTGTTGAGTTTGCCGAATTCATCGTCAGACTCGATCTTCATGGCGTTTGCGTAGTCAATGAGCCAGAGACCATCGATCTGAGCAATGCTGTCGACTGCACCCTGGAAGACCTGGTTAACATGGACTTTCAGGACAGGTACATTGTCTTCGCCCTGAATCTTGTCAAGTTCGCAAGTCCAGGTGTTAGAGCCAGCATCAGTTGAGACGATCTGATCATCTACATATTGTCCGTCCTTGCTGAATTCGAGCCAGACCTTCTTACCGTCAACATCGACCTGCTTGGCTTCAAGAGCATATCCAGAGCCGAGATCGAGTTTTTCGCCGGTCTTGAGGGTGTACTTGTCATCGCTGTCAAGAACGAGCTTGGCGAGCTTGCTAGCGTCGTTAGATTTCAGCGGGATGTACTTGTCTGCGAAGAAACCGAGCACACTGTAATTGCCAAAACCTTCAAACTGGTATTCAGTCTTCGCAATGGTGGTTGTGTAGACAAGACTGTTCTTTCCGATGACGTTGCCAGAGCTTCCACCAGGAAGAATGGAAAGAGTTTCAGTTGTCACGTTGTCGTTGATATCGTAGAAGAATGCTGCAAATTGAGTAGCATCCATTTTAATGACACCGCCAGGTTGTTTGGCTAAAATGTCGTTAATGTTAGAGCCGTTATACACAGGACCGCGGACCCCAATGCTTTCATTTGCTGCTACTGCACTTGCGGCGGATGCAAATACAGTTAAAAGCATGAGAGCAGCCAGTGTAACTGCTGCAAATCTCTTCATTTTATTGTTTCCTCCATGTTTGTTAATATATATTGTATGTAAGAAGAAGTGTCGGGATCAACACTTAAAGGGTTTCACCATTCTTCACCAAATTAGACTTATATATATCATTAATTATATTTCGTCTATTGTCGATGAGGATTTCATTCCCTACTTATCCCTCTAAATTGGATTACAAGTGTTTATAAAATAATTGCCTTATTAAATCTTTTGTGGTCAATTTCAGTGAATTTGAAGAGGAAAACCGCAAAACAACGATACAAATGACGGTAAATGTCGAAAGAACTCAGGCAGGATATTCGTCAGGAGTTGAATCAAAAGATAAAGTAGAAATACTTATACAATACTATTGGGTAAAGAAGGTACGTATATAAAGCTCTTAGCCAAATAATTTCAGACATTACTAATTTTAAAAATATATCAGGTCAGGGTATTATTTACTGTAATTTACTGTATTTCAAGACCTCTTTAGACCCAAAAAACTAACCTGCATAAATTTCCAGTTTATTTCGATACATTATCCTGTTAGCTTCCCTTTGAACTCAGAAGGAACCTTATTGGAGCACTAATTTTGAAAAATAGCAACAAAAAGTTGCAGTATAAATCAAAATAATTTAGATATTACTGGGGAGCACTCCCATTATTTTTATAATAACAAAGTCCGAAATAATATATTTTCCCTTATTTGTATAGGAAATCTGTGTGCTATTAGAAATTGACGATATAAAATAAGAAATATAAAATAAATGATATGAAACAATAGTGAAGATTAGTGAAGATTAGTGAAGATTAGAGAACGGCAGAAAAGCCAGATACATTGCGAATATAAGAAAAATTAAATAAGATCATATTTTATACCCCAATAATATAATATGGTCTAAAAACACGAAGGGGATTCGCATTGGAATGTAAAGATGTTATCCAGGATGTCATATGCAAGATAAAAGCCATCAAAGGCGTAGAAAAGACATATATTTTAGATGAGAAAGACAAAGAAAAAGTTATTGAGCTTGAAAAAAAGGCAGAGGGAGCTGTCCTTATGGGCCTTGGTGTAGGAGACAACCAGGGAACTAAGGAGGTATTCAAGCGTCAGATAATCATCGCCGTTACAACTAATATGGATTATGTCTGGCCTGAAGGGCCCAACGTGGTTCTCATGCAATATGGAGAGAAGGTTGGTGAAGATATTTACGATCCCGAAAAACTCGAGGAATGTAAAAAATGCAAGGATATGGTGGTTATGGGCAACTTTGTGATTTACAGGAGTGCAGTAACTAAACCAAAGGATGCAAAGAAAGAACCTATAACTGTCGTTCTCCCTCCCCAGAAATGCCAGGAAGTAGAATGTGTAACCGGTGTAATCAATGCCATACTTGCATCCCCTTCCACTCCATCAGATGAGTACATAAGGTCTGTAATGGGCCTTAAGCCGGAGCTAGGACACGGAACTTTTTTAATTGGGTTAGATCTTTGCTAAGCAGATTACAGACCGCGGAAAGCTGTAGAAGTAAAGAGTCTTTTATTGGGGCATATTACTGCGGTCCATTTTATTCATATTGAACTGACCCCAAAACTCAAAATTGCGTCTCTGAATTTCAAATTCCGGATGACCAATCGAGTTTCAGATCATGAAAATCGTTCTGAAACTCTTTTTATGTGAAAACAAAATTGTTTTTGGGATGAGCTCATTATGAGAATTGAAGCAGACTGCTTTTAAAAAGACCGAAATTAGAGTTTCAAACGTACTTATTCACACTTAAGTCATTTATGCTATATGACCACGAGAAGCGCGGAAAAAACTGTAAACCTGTAATTAGTCCTCTTGAGCGCAGCGAAAAGGACCTCGTGCTCCCGAAGCGAAACTCGGGAAGCGAAACTCGGGAAGCGAAACTCTGCCGCAAAAGAAAAAGCCGGAAATCCAGAAAACCGGAAAGACGGAACTTGAGATGAGAGAAGAAGATTACATCAGAGCTTGCAGGAAAATCCTTGATAAAGTACTGGCAGGCGAAATAGAAGAAGAGAATCAGTTGAACAAAGCAAAAAAGGAAGTCAGTAAGCACTATCATCTGGCCAGCCTGCCCAGGAATGGGGACATTATAATGCAGGGTTCCCCAGAAGAGCAGACCATAGTTAAGGAATTCCTGAAACGTAAACCAGTGAGAACGATTTCCGGAGTGGCGGTAATTGCTGTAATGACTTCTCCGGCTCCATGCCCGCATGGAGTTTGTCTGCCCTGTCCAGGCGGCCCAAACTCTGCTTTTAAGTCTCCTCAAAGTTACATGGGGAGGGAGCCTGCAGCTATGAGAGCGATCCAGCACGAGTTTGATCCCTACTCCCAAGTAAGTTCCAGGCTCTCCCAGCTCAAAGAAATAGGCCACGATATAGAGAAAGTGGAATTGATAGTTATGGGAGGCACATTTTCCGCACGCAGTCTTGACTATCAGGAATGGTTTACCAAAAGGTGCATTGAGGCAATGAACGATTTCACCTGTAAGGAGTGGAGAGAAAATGCCTGGAAAATCGGGAATTCTATGCCCTATATACCTCTTGAAGAGGTACAAAAAGCCAACGAGACAGCTGGGATTCGAAATATAGGAATTACATTTGAAACTCGTCCAGACTGGACAGAAGCAAAACACGTGGACGAATTCCTCAGGCTGGGAGGAACAAAAATAGAGCTTGGGGTTCAGAGTGTTTATGATTTTGTGCTCACCCGCATGCAGAGAGGGCACGGCGTCGCAGAAATCGTAAGGGCTAACCAGGTATTAAGAGACAGCGCGCTCAAGGTTGGATTCCACATGATGCCTCATCTACCTGGTTCGGATTCAGAATTGGACCTTAGAGGTTTTAAAAAGCTCTTTGAGGACTCTCGCTTCAGGCCCGATTATCTCAAGATTTATCCTACTCTTGTGACTGAAGGTACTCCTCTGTACAGGCTCTGGGAAGCAGGGAAATATGAAGCTATTTCGGACGAAGAGGCAGCAGAACTTGTTGCAGACATAAAGGCGATCCTGCCTAAATGGGTAAGACTCCAGCGTGTCCAGCGCGATATTCCCGCCCACCAGATCTTCGCAGGAGTCCGAAAGAGTAACCTCAGACAGCTTGCGGAAGAAAAGCTTAGAGAAAAAGGAGGGAAGTGCAGCTGTATCCGCTGCAGGGAAGTGGGGCATACCAGCCTGAAAGGGAGAAAAGTGGACGAGAAGGATATTGAACTGACTGTAGAAACCTATGAAGCTTGTGAAGGCAGAGAATATTTCATCGCATTTGAAGATCTTGCTGCGGACATTCTTATAGGATTTGCCCGCCTGCGATTCCCCGCCGCCCCTCATCGCCCGGAGCTGCAGGAGGCCGCTTTGATCAGAGAACTGCATGTTTATGGCTCTATGGTACCTGTGGGAAAAGGAGCAAAGCAGAATGATTGGCAGCATAGAGGATATGGGAAAGAACTTCTGGAATATGCAGAAAAAATAGCGATTGAATCTGGCTACCGGAAACTCGCCGTTGTTAGCGGAATCGGAGCCAGAGAATATTATCGGAAACTCGGATATTTTCTTGATAATGTATATATGTCAAAATTTTTGAAAGATTAAGAGTTCAGACTTTAATAAGATCCACGGACTATGGTGCTTCGATTGCAAAATAAACCCCAGGGACCGATCAAAACCATATTATACTACGATCAAAAACACTTGTAGTAATTTTGTCGGAAAACCTGGCAATTTATCCAGTGAAATTAAATTTTTGAATGGAGTCTGATTTCATGATACCCACAATATCTGCATTTTAAATACCTGAATTTCTTTCTGACAAAATAAATTAATAAATCGACATTCCTGTATTCTTCTATTGCATGCTCTTTTCCACATTCCTCACATTTATCTTCTTTTAATATGGGCTGCCTTTTCCCGAAGTGATAATCTATGTGTTGGGGTTCGACTCTTATATCTTCATATCCGCAATCTTTGCAGCGCCAGTATTTTGTTAAGGTTCTTATGTAGGCATTGGTTTTGCTTTCTTCTTTCAACAAGGGAGCTTGAAATTCTTCAAAAACAAAATATTTCCCGCATTTTTCGCAATGTGAATCCTTATAATAATTCATTGTAACATTGCAACAGCCGAACATGTAAAGGAAGGCAATTTCGGAAATAACCGTTATGAATCTCCCCAAAGATAGAAGGGCTTCGGATTTTCCGGAAAAAAGAACTGGGAGAAGAGTCAGGAACAAGAATAATAAGATCGAAGCGAGGAGGAGTTTTGAGAATATATTGACTCTTTTTTTAATTCTTTCCGCCCCAAGTTCGTTGACCAGATTAATAGCCGCTTCCTTGCTCTCGGGGCTATATCTAAGATTTAGTCTTTTGGTCATTTCCACGGCGTCATTCTCAGGATCTATTCTATAGCAGATACCTTTATAAAGAGCCTGATATGAACCTGATGGAAACCTGATACGCTCATCCTTTGCCAATACATCACGATCCTTTTCTGGTCAGATTAACTGTTATTCGTGATTATTTCTTTAATTTATTTATATATATTAAAGTATGATAAACTTTTTTGCGCGCCGAGTTGCGCCAGCCGAGTTGCGCCTCCCGAGTTTCGCTTCGGGAGCACGAAGTCCTTTTCGGCAGAGTTGCGGCTCTGCAGTGCGCTGTCCTTTTCGCTTCGCTCAAGAGGACTTAAAACCGGCTTATTAAAACGTATTTTATCTTTTAGGTAGCCGCTCCTTATAACAAAGTCCTGGGATTGTCTCCTTGAGTTTCTCGCTGTCTTCAAAAGCCGTTCTAAGTTTCACTGAAGTCATCACACAAACTAATGAGCTGGTAAAGAGGTTTAGTCTCATCTCTCAAGAGGCCTGATAAGTGACGCTGAAATTTCCCAGAGCCGATTCCAGATTTTCAACGACTTCTGAAGCAATTATATTCGGGCCAGGGCACCTCCAGTATTTGCTTTATGCTGGAGCTCAAAAGGAAGATCACGGAAGTATTTTGTTTTTGGCCTGAAAAGGATTTTCTGGAAATGAAAAGATTTTCGGGAAATATATTTATCTCCTAGTATATTCAAGCTTTTAAGGGGATTTTATGGTTCATGAGTACAAACTGTTTATAGGTGGGGAGTTGAGAGACTCGTCAACTGGAGAGGTTTTTGATGATATCAATCCGGCTAGTCTGGAAAACCTGGCTACATTACAGGTAGCTGGAATAGAGGATGTAGACAGGGCAGTTGAAGCTGCAGAGATAGGGTTCAGGATCTGGAGCGAAATTCCGGCTCCTCGAAGAGCTGAGGTGCTTCTGAGGGCTGCCCGGATTTTGCAGGAGAGAAAGGAAGAACTTGCTGTCCTTATGACAAAAGAAATGGGAAAGATCCTGCCAGAGACCAGGGGAGATGTGCAGGAAGCCATCGATATTACATTCTATGCCGCAGGGGAAGGGAGACGGATGCTTGGAGAGACAACAACCTCCGAACTCAAGGAAAAACTCTGTATGACCTTATTAAGGCCTATAGGAGTTGTGGGCATGATTACGCCCTGGAATTTTCCTATTGCAATCCCCAGCTGGAAGATCATGCCAGCCCTTGTGACGGGAAACGCAATTGTTTTCAAACCTGCAAGTGATACGCCCTTGCTTGCTATCAAACTGGTAGAAATCCTGATGGAAGCAGGTTTGCCTCCAGGTGTATTAAATATCGTACTCGGGCCAGGAGGGACTGTTGGAAAAGCGATAGTCCAGCATCCGCGTATCAAAGCTATTTCCTTTACAGGCAGCCTTGAAACCGGGAAATGGATAATGGAAGAAGGTGCAAAAACCATGAAACGGGTTTCTCTGGAACTGGGAGGCAAAAACCCTGTAATTATCATGGACGATGCCGATATTGAGCTGGCCCTTGAAGGCGTGCTTTGGGGAGCTTTTGGGACCACCGGGCAGCGCTGTACGGCCACGAGCAGACTGATCTTACACGAGAAAATAAAAAATGAATTCATTAATCGGCTGCTTGTAAAGACAAAAGCTCTTAGGATAGGAAATGGGCTCTTGCCTGAAACAGATATAGGGCCTGTAATTAACAAAGCTCAGCTTGAGAAAATCGAAAGGTATGTGAGAACAGGAAAAGAAGAAGGTGCAACTCTTCTGCTCGGAGGGAATACCACAGACCCTGGTCTTCCGGGTTATTTCTTTGAGCCTACAATATTTACAGATGTACGACCGGATATGAGGATCGCACAGGAAGAAATTTTCGGGCCAGTACTCAGTGTCATAACTGTCTCAAGTCTTGAAGAAGCAATAGAGGTGGCCAACAATACAAAATATGGGCTTTCTTCGGCAATCTACACAGGAAATATTATAAACGCTTTTAAGGCAATTGAAAAAATTGAGGCCGGAATCACATACGTTAATGCTCCCACGATAGGTGCCGAAGTCCATCTCCCCTTCGGAGGCGTAAAAGGAACTGGAAACGGTTTCAGAGAAGCAGGGACCGAAGCAATCAAGGAATTTACAGAGGTAAAAGCCGTATATATAGACTATAGTGGAAAGCTGCAGAAAGCCCAGATAGATTCGGAATGATGTTTGAGATTGGGGAGGAATACATTCTGGATCAGGAGAAACTGAGACGATTTGAAAAAACGGGAAGAATTGAAAGCCCTGAGAATAATCTGGCAGCAGATTTTGATTTATTCAAGGAAATAGGATTGATTGATATTGTCGGCCCGAAAGCCAGGGAGATTATCGAGCAGGACTGCAATATTGTTTCTGCCTGCGCGGCCCGCCCTTACCCTCTGGTTGTGGACAGAGCAAAAGGTTCCATAATCACAGATGTCGACGGAAGAGAATATCTCGACTTTGTTGCAGGGATTGCGGTAATGAATGCAGGCCACTCTAACCCTGAGGTGAATGCTGCCATTTTCTCCCAGCTGGAAAAAATGACCCACTGCGGGTATGGGGATTTTTTTGCCGAGCCGCCTGTGAAACTTGCAAAAAAGTTGATAGAGCTTTCAGCTTATTCGAAAGTCTTTTACTGCAACAGCGGGACCGAAGCTGTAGAAGCTGCAATCAAGCTCGCTTTCTGGAAAACAAAGCGGCAAAACCTTATTTCATTTTATAACGCTTTTCACGGCCGTACCTTGGGCTCTCTCTCCCTTACCTGCTCAAAAATCAGGCAAAAGGAGCATTTTCCTTCAATCCGCACAGTTCATTCCCACTATGCCTACTGCTATCGCTGTCCCCTTAAACTCGAATACCCATCTTGCGGGATAGAGTGTGCAAAAGAGATAGAAAACCTGATTTTCCGGAGGGAACTAAGCCCGGACGATACGGCTGCCGTTTTCGTCGAACCTCTCCAGGGAGAAGGCGGGTACATAGTTCCTCCAACAGAGTTTCACAAGGAAGTAAGAAAAATCTGCACAGACAATGATGTTCTCCTCGTAGCCGATGAAGTCCAGACTGGCTGTTTCCGGACAGGCCCCTTCCTTGCCATGGAGAATTTTGAGGTCAGAGCTGACATCTCCTGCCTTGCAAAAGCCCTTGGAGCAGGTCTTCCCATAGGTGCAATGCTTGCAGACAGCGATCTCATGAACTGGCCGCCTGGTGTCCATTCAAACACCTTTGGGGGAAACCTCCTGGCCTCAGCTGCATCTCTTGCTTCCCTCGAGTTTCTGGAAAGGGAAAATACACAAAATAGAGTAAAGGAACTGGGCTCCCACATCAAGCAGCGCCTCAGAGAACTTCAGGAAAACTTCCCCTGCATTGGGGATGTACGCGGCCTAGGCCTGATGATAGGTGTTGAAATCGTAAAATCCGATAAGTCCGTAGACCCTATTCGAAGGGATAAAATTCTCAGGGAAGCCTTTAAAGAAAGAATCCTGCTCCTCCCCTGTGGAGATTCCGCAATCCGCTTCTGCCCGCCCCTAGTAATAACAGAAGACGAAATCGGTCTTGGGCTCGATAAGTTTGAAAAAGCTCTGAATAAAGTAGGGAAGTAAGGTAGGGAAGTAAAGTAGGGAAGTAAAGTAAGAAAGTAAAGTAAGAAAGTAAAGTAAGAAAGTAAAGTAAGAAAGTAAAGTAAGAAAGTAAAGGTAAGTAAAAAGCTGTAAGAAGTAGTCAATTTCGCGATAAACTTCACTAAATTCACTTTTACTAAAAAGGAATATAAAAATAATAAAATCGGCAATGTAATAAACTTATTTTGGTCTCAATTGGCAGATTCAAGAATTAAATAGATCATTTATTATTTCCAGACCCACCCAAACTTACAAAAGTTTTTAAGTATTAATCGCATGTTTAATAGTATGGGTTATAAAAATGACGAACAGGTTGAGAATGAAAGTTCAGCTTTGATTGCTTTTATAACTATAATTGCGATAGCAGTAAGTTTCTTGGGGATAATAGTATGTATTAAATAATCTGCTTCCCTTAATTATACGCCAGAAAATTCAACCATTTTTCTTAAAACGCACGAATTAAAATACATCAGTTCTGTTTAGAATAAAGCCAAATTTGCAAATAAATTCAACATTAAGATACATTTGCGGAGTAAGGTTGAATAATTTTTTTTACTGATTTTCCTGTTGAAACCGACTTTCCGCAGATCTCTCCTCAAAAGTAGTATTTTTCACAATTTTTTCCCATCAACCTTATTATTTTGTCCTTA
>MCHG01000042.1_pt1 | contig 109639 bp, 101 predicted proteins | sample 787351 | NCBI WGS metagenome assembly MCHG01 (sample SAMN05430296, study PRJNA330682) | permafrost metagenome | biome: Cold desert; feature: permafrost; material: soil; isolation source: enrichment culture inoculated with soil incubated with H2/CO2 at 20 degrees... ... | reverse complement strand
CTTTCAAATGTATGAAATCTCTTTTTATTGTTTTGTATTTCATATACCAAGTTATTTATTTCATAGTATTTTTCAATGTCATTTGCCGCCCACTCTTCATATAATGTTTTATCAGCCATACCTCTCAGGACTTGTGCGATTTTCAGACGAAATTCCTTGTTAGAATCTCCATATTTATTTATTAAGAAATAGTTATTCAGGTTTTGAGCAAATATCCTGTACATCAAAATCCTCCATATCATGAAGCAGCTCCAATAACACAGCTCGATTTTTATTATCCATCCCACACCTCCACTTTTGTATTTGGTATGATATAATTCAACGCATCTATGTTATCTCTCTATTTTCAGTAAGGGAACTTGGTATAAATATTTTCCTTGAATTGCGGATAATTTCACTGGACCAAATTTTCTTGAATCATAACTTTCAACCATATTGTCACCTAATAAGAATATCTCATCTGCTGATAATTCGAAATTATATTCTTGCATTGTTAACTCATAGGACGGTGGTGCTTCTGCACGTTTTTCATTCTTTACATAAATCCCATCTGGTTTTATTTCAACTACTTCATTGCCTACTGCTATGATTCTTTTTACTATTAAATAGCCACCTTGTTCTACGGCTACGATCTTATTCAATAAATTTTCTTCTTTATTTATCCTATTAAATATAACATAATTACCTGATTCCAATGTAGGGAACATTGAAGGTCCATCTACATGAGCTACCATTATAAATTGATTTAAGATTGCTACTATTATTACTGCAATTATGGCTGACTGTAAGTACTCTATTGCATAGTCTTTTACACTTCTTTTCATTTATCTCACCTTTTAACACATAATTATAGAGCTTAACCATCAAGCTCTATAATGTTATATTTAACTTATGTATATAATTATACCGACAATATGCTATCTGGTAAATAGAATTTAGCTAAATCACTTCTATGTCCACCGTTTACGTACACTTTCCAATAAATCTTTGATACGCCTATCATTGTAGGGTCGGATGCTTTTGGAATAATTAATGTTATATCTTGATTCTTTAGTTTATCTAGTCCTAGTTCATTATCTGTTGAAAGGTTAATAGCTTTGTTCACTACTTCTTTAGTCATGTCTGGGGAACTATATCCGACTACAGATAATTCGATGTCTTGTGGTACTTTTGTTCCTACTGCTGAGGTGAATTTATATTGGAAGTTAAACTTTATGTTATCTTCTGGGCTAACTGAGGTAACCTCTTTGTTTGTACTAAGTTTTATTATTTTTACTTTTTCAGATGTTATCTCTGCATTTTTACCAGCTTGCTCTACATAAAATACTATTTTTACATTAAAGTCAAAATGGATGCCTATCGCTCCGGCAGCACTAAATGTACCAGAACCTATACTCAGATTTGTAGGTGTCTTGGGATTTGGAAGTGTCTTTGTTGTTATTATTATATAATCTTTATTATATTTTGACAGTATTGTGTTACCGGGTTTTATGAAGCCATTTATATCTTTTATCATATCTGGACTTATACCTTGCTTTGCTACTGCTTCGGCATGATCTTCATAACCTTGAGTAAATCCACCACTTGGGAGACTAGGACCAAACATTGAATAAGATATATATCCATAGGCTGGGTCGGGAATTGGAATATAGTTTGCTTTTGCTATAGACGCAAATATTGGGTTAACATATTTATATTCCTTCATGGTTTTTATGTTTCTTGCGTTTAATGGATCTGGTAGGAAGTTTAGTTTTGGGTAGGCTTTAAAACTGATTTTTGAATAGTTTCCTGTGAATGCATATTTTCCTTTCTTTTCTTTATCTGCATCTAGATAAAATAAATTTCCTATTTCTGGGTTGGAGTCTCGTCGTTGTAATACTACATGAATTTTCTTACCATCTTTTACTGCTTGTTTTAATTCTTCTTGAGTTGAGGCTGGAATAGCTTGATCAAATGTTACTGGTTTGGCTGTCTGGGCTTCATCCAATGCTGTAAAACCAAGTGATAGCGCTTTATCACCTACTGCTATTGTTGCTGCCGCATTAGACCATACTCCACCTGATATACCTTGCTTCACACTCGTATAATGCCAAATCTCTTTTGCCATTCCTGAGCCTGAACTATTTACAATACCTATCTCCGTCCAAGTTGCTGGGGGTTTCCATTCAGATGTTAGAGCATATTCTATCACATTCATGCCATCACTTGATGACATACCTGTTGTAGTTAAGGTGGCTGCTGTTAAGGATGTCAGGATTATTCCACTTAAAAGCTTTGTTCCTAATTTTAATTTCATTTTCATATCCGATTTCCTCCTAGGGTCAAAAATAAACTTAAGGATATGTAATTTACATATCCTTTTCTTATAACCATTTAAATTTATTTTGTAAATAAAATCTTATAACCTGGTAATTGGGATAATTCTTTTGTCTTATACTCTTCATACGTTATTGGTGCGCTACCTGGGAAATCGTAAGTTGTATCTTCATACCATGAATGGGTTTCATTTGGATAATCTGGCACGATGTGGATTCCATACCCACATTGAGATGCTTGTTGCTCAATAGTATACACCGCTATTTTTATATCCATTGAAAATATCTCATTCGGATGGCTGAAATTTTGTAAGGACATATCCTTTACAAAGGAACCTGTTTGTGGTAAATTATCTTCAGGGTGTGCTGGTAGACCTGTTTTATAGTATGGACCTGCTTCCTTTTTTAATCCTATGTCTATTACGTACGTAAATGCAAATCCTTCTGGTAGTACAGGGACTGTTCCCTTCACATAATACTTTCCATTTTCCTTATAGAATACTATGTTATCTCTCAATTCTGTTATATATTCTCTTGCTTTTTCATATTTCATTAAGCCTTTATCATTTACATCTGTTTCTGGGTTAAATGATATTGCTGGGTTACTTGAACCTGGAGTTGTTTGTGTTGGGGGTACTTTTAATCTCTGGTTTGGGTCAATTAATCTTGTTATTACTGCTGTCGCTTCACTTCGCAACATTGTATTATTTCCATTATATTTATTGTTTGAACCTTGGATAAATCCTTTACTATATGCTTTAAATACAAAATCTTTATATTCTGTTGATATTGAATCGTTAAATCTATTCAAATATTTTGTGTAGTCTTCATAGGATTCGTCGCATGCTCTTACTATCAGTTTTGACATGTCATATCTGTTTATTGGTGTATTGTAGTCATTGAATTCATTCTTTTGGATTAAACCTAATTCTATTGCTTTCTCTATATATGGTTTATCCCATTGTTTTGTGTCTACATATGTTTCACCTGTTATTGCTACTACTAACATTTTTAAATATTCATTTACTTTTACTTCTTTGTCTGGTAAGAATTGACCTTTTCCATTTCCTTGAACCACTTTTAAATCATACAAATACGCTATATATTCTAATGCCCACGTATACTTTGCTTCATTTAGGTCATTGAAGGTTTTCTTTATGTTATCTGTGGCGGGCGTTCTTGCTAAGATTAAGGGGCTAACCATTAGGGTTATGATTAAAATAAAGGCTAAGACTGGACTTATTCTTTTATTTTTCAACATTTTGATTCATCTCCTTTTACTGCTATAGACTTTCGTATGACTAGGCTTTCGTGCAATATATAAGCTTGTCTGTAGATAACTTTATATATCATTATCTCCTAAGTTCCATATTAACTCAAATTATTTACATCATTAACCATTTTACTTTAAATATGGACTTTTCACAATATATAGAGTAAAAAAAATAATCCACTAAGAGCTAAACTGCCCTAGTGGGTCATTTTACATTAGTTTATTATCTTTTGTTTATTATTAAAATATTCCTTGACAAATATTTTACATTACAAAATCGCGATGGATATAATAAATGCAGAACAAAGCTTCCTCTTCAAATTAAACTTACCCATATATCTACCTTCCAATCAGGTTTGCTTTATTTAAAATAACATCTTTCACAAGGTCGAAATTATCATCATTGCAAAACAAAGCAACTTTTTCCGTAAAACTTCCCCTAATAACTATAGATTTTGATCTAGGATAGATCTTAACCTTTTTTATATTTTTCCATTTCAAAAGCATCGATTGCCTTGATTGAGCTAGTAGAGCCGTTCCCGCCATAGAAGGCTTACCTGATAAAATTCCTACTGCTAATAATAAAAAATTCATCATTTTATTTTTTTTTGCTTGCTTTTTCTGCGTATAATTTAAAATCCCCTTTGTGTCTATTACATATCCAACTTCGTATTTGCCACCATATATGAACATAATAAACAAAAAAGCTATGGCAAAAAAACCACTTATAAAAAGCAATGGATAACCCATACCATCCCTAGATATATCTCCCTTTGATATAAATAAGAGTATGATAATTAAAATCCCAAAAGGAATACCTATTGCGATTCCCAACTCTTTCGCAATAATTGCATTTCTAAAGATTGGCACTTTTATTTCCCATTGAATTATTTCATCATTGCATTTCTCCATAGCTTTTACCTCATTATTTCAACAATTTCAGACATATTTGGAACAATACCGGTTTCATAGTGAAAGCGTTCTGCGACGCCTTGTAATTCTGATTTTCCTATGGCACCATGAAGAAGCTTTACTATTTTATTTTTTTTATTTTTGCCATATATCATATAAATATAATCATGGGCTATTTTCACTTCTTTAAGATGAATCCCACCAACATTAAATTTAACAACCTTTGATCCGTAAAGGATGCCAAAGCAAGATATAATAAACTCTATGGTATCAATTGATAGCATGTCACTACCTACTTTACAAGAGTCTTGCTCTATTGTCGCAACTTGAATATTCATAATCTCATTTTCTATTATCCGCTTAGCAGTATGATACCTATCATATTCAAATAGAAGACATATTGAAAGTATGATAGATGCTAAAAATAACAAAGCAAGAAAAGCTTTCATATTAATCATAAAAACAACAAAACTCTTAATAAAAAGCACTAGCCATACTAATATTAGCATACTTCCTAAAACAGTAAGAAGCACAAGCCTTTGCTGTATTGCTTTCAAAATACTTATCACTTCCTTACAAGTTATAAAATACGGGATTCTTATTAAGTATAAAGCTCCCCACTTATTTTGAGTGAAGAGCTTATGTCATATAAAATATACCTATACGATTTTATTCTTCATATACTATAATAGCTTCCTTGGTGCTATTAATCCAATCTACCTTGCTGCTTAGATTTTCTGCTGCAAATCTTACAGGTACAAAGGTTCTATTATTCTTTGAAGCAGGAGCCACATCCATTTTTTTGCTTACTCCATTTACAGTGATATCCGTTTTTCCCATCCACATTACAACTGTATTGCCTCTAGCTTTAAGTGTTATTTTTTGAGTATTTCCATCCCAATCTACCGTTCCCCCCATAGCTTCAACTACAGCTCTTATAGGAACCATTGTTCTACCTGTTATTACTAAGGGTGCTGTTCCTCTACCTGGATCCACCTCTTGATTTATACCATCAACGCTCATATTTGGACTTTCTAGCTTAAGCATAATGAAGTGCTTATAGCTTCCAGGCTTATATATCTTATTGCCAGTTATTACAGTAAAAGTAGCAATGGTATTCCCTAGTTTTTCTTCTATTCCTTCAAATGGCTTTGCTTCTGCAAGCACTGGCTTAACCGTATAATAGTAGGTTGTATTAGGCTCAACATTTACATCGGCATAGGAAGTGCTAGTAATATAAAAGTCGGTTACTGATATTCCTAACTCGTTTTGAGAAGTAGATCTAAAAAGTCGGTAGCCAAGACCATTGGCTGGCTGCCACATAATTCTAGAACCTGATTCAAAAACATCTGCACTATTGCCAATAGTAGGTGTTGTTGGTGTTGTTGGTGTTGTTCCAGAAGTTGTTGGTGCAAGAATAACCTCGCTGACACGCTTACCGCCCTCCCAGTTTCCCCAACTTCCTTCAGAGCCATAACGCCATTTGCCTGAAAAACTCTTGCCATCAGCTGACATGGTGAATTCAATTTCTCCTGCATCGTTTGGCGGTGCATAAGAGGGTGATTCTGACCATGTACCATTTAAGATATTTCCTGAAATAGTCCCATTTATTTTTCCTTTGTCATGAGTATATGTTCCTGTAGCAGTGCACCCATTTTGGTTCAGAAGCATTTTACCCCAATTTGTATCCCACTCACCTTCCCAAGAGTACTTTCCAATATTCGCACTGCTATTTGGTGTGTTTTGTACTGAAGTACCCGTGCTTGCTACCTGTTTCCATTCATAGGTATATCTATTACCTATTGAAGCTGGACCTCCAGAAACTGCAACATAAAGAGCACGTTTTTGTCCTTCTGTGCCTTTATCTGCAAATTGAAGTGTCATGTCTGCTACAAAAGATTGTTGAGATTGTGCATCCTTATTACGTCCTACCCCTAACTCTTTTGCTTGGGTACCATCTGCATAAAAAGTTTTACTATTCACTGATCCAGCTGTGCCATATCCAAGCTCTAAATCAGCGACATCCATATAAAACTTCGGTAAAAATCCAATGCTATATTTTCCTATATTATTGCTTATAACTTCTTGCTCAAGTCTTATTTTCACCATTTCCTTTGGTTGAATAACACTTGGCAGATTAGACCAACTATATTTGGCATGCATTTTCACTGGGTTTGAATAATCTGAAGAATGATATACTCCTATGTCATAGGGTATACTCGTTTTAAGCTCAATCATGTTATCCTCACGATTGGCATAATAACTCCAAGGATCACCTTCCTTAAAAAGCTCTGATATTGGAAATGCATAAGTATCTATCAATACCCATGCATAATTACCTTCCTCCGCTGAAACAGTCATTGTAATCCCCATAGTTATACTAAGTATCATCGCTAACGCAATAAATAATGACAATATTTTTTTCATTTTCATCTTCCTTTCTTATTTCCGCCTATTAAGTAATTGTTAATATTTAATATAGTATTAATCTATAGCAAAGTCACCACCTAAAAATGATGAATCAACGATAAAGCCCATCACCTATTATAGGTGATGGGCTTCATAATCCTTTATCTTCAAAGGAGTTAGTTACTGGTTTATATAATTTTCCTTCTTCATAAGCAAATGAACAAGTTCTGTCTTGCTTTGGATATTGAATTTAGAATATATGTTTTTAATATGTGTCTTAACCGTATTTTCACTCAAATAAAGCTCATTGGCAATCATCCTATAGGTCCTGCCTTTTAAAAGTAGTGCTGCTATTTCACTTTCCCGTTGGGTCAATCCACCTATCAATGTAAAATTATCTATGGCAAGCTTCTGCTTTGGCAGTGCCATATCATATAGTGTAGTCAAAAAAGTATGATTTTTTAGCAGCATTAAAAGATGCTTGTGAAGCAATGGAAGTATAACAAGAATAATACAAACTACAGCTAGTGCTATGATTGATGTACTATCATTATTGGTATCATCAGTAATAATGAGATTCCCTAACATTCCACCAATAAGCACACCAAGTACATTTGCAGAAAGCCCAATTCCTAGAATTTTCGCTGGATTATCATCATATTCTAGCATTTCTCCAAGTATACTCCACCAAAACAGATCACAGACTCCATAGGCACCTAGCATTAGGGTATTTATAATTAGATAGCTACTAATAGAGCGATCAAATATCATAAATGCTATAAAAGAAAGACCAGTCATAGCAATGGCAACATAAAGTATGTAATTTCTATTGACTTTACTAGGAAGATTCTTAACAACAAACAAGGCCATGATATAAGGCACAGCCCAATACCAACTAACAAGCCACCCATGATGTGCAAATGCTGGATTGATTACTTGATACATCAACCCAGAATTGATGGTAACAATCATGATAAAAAAACACAAAAATACCAGAGGTTTTATAAGACTGACTGTTTTTTTAGATTCGTTATTACAAGGCTGACCAACTGCTTTCACTCTCTCTGGCAATCTGATTGCGAAAGACAAAGCACCTACAAGCATAATTAGGGATAACGCAAGGCCCGCATATGGAGTTAGATTAATTGCCGTCACATTTATAGCAATCATCAATAAATTCGAATATATTAATACATCTGCAGCAGTCTTAATCCTTTCATTAGAAGGAGTACAGGTCTTGAAATAAAAACCCCACGACGCCACACAGGTGCCTGCCATAAAAGATGATGAAATCAGAGAGATATTCCATAGAATAGAGGGCGTATAAAAGAATGGCAAACTACAAATAATGCAAAAACCTATGGAAAAAACCATAAGTTTCCTTGTTGCTTTCATAGTTTTTATAAAGAGTCCACACGAAAACAACCCAACAAAATGAGCAGCGATTGAACTAAATATCATGGAATGAGGATCCATATTGAATCTTTCAGTAATGGCATATAAAACCTGCCCTTCAAAAGGAAAAGCCAACAACCATGAAAAAAACAACGAAAAAACAATTATTGATAATTTACGCTGATCAATATGTAAAACTTCTATATTTTTGCTATCCTTTGTCAAGAATATCCCTCCCTTGTAAATAGCTGGTTAATATATAATATTATACACCAATCCAATGTTGTATTCCAATCACTTGTGCAATTTTTATACGAATATCCTTGTTCTGATTTAATTAAAAACTCGAAAAGAATTGTTTAAATTCCTTTCGAGTTTTATAATCATCATTTATAAATTGTTATTTATCGCTTATATCTCATCATCTTTGTAGCTATTGCTTTGATTATTCATTGTGCTTTGGCTGTTCATTGTACTTCCCATATTACTCATAACTTGCTCACCTTTGTTTTTCAAATCATTTGCTGCATCCTTTACTTTATCTGCAAATTCGTCGGCTGTTTTTGTTATGGTCTCGCCTACATTGATTATTTCTTTGTTTGATCGTTCTACTTCGATTGTGCATTTTGTCATCAAAGCTATAGCTGTACCTATGGCTGTTATCTGCGGTAATATTACAGCGCTTAACGCACCTGCAGTAATAGGTATATCTAAAATAATAGTATTATCTTTTTTTATCTTTATTCTGTTTACATTTCCTGTCTTTATTATTTCCTTGATTTTTTCTACAGCTTCGCTACCTTTTACTGAAAAATCTTCTGTCCAATTTTTGCTTCCTTTCTCTTCAAGGCTTATTATTGCATCAACTACATTTCCTTCTGCAAAAACCAATGCCTCTTTTGCCCCTTTATATGAGACTCCTGTTCTTTCCTTTATCATATCTATTTTTTCTAATGTTATATCCATAGTTTTCTCCTTTCATCTAATCTTATTTCAATTCATCCAGAAAATCCAAAGCTTTAAATTTTTTGTCGAGATGATTTTCGATAAATGCTTTTATTATTTTTTCCATCTGACTAAAAATAGTATTATCAATTTTTACTCTATTTAATCGAGAAATTTCTGTAGAATACAATAGCTTTAAAAATTCCATGGTGCCTGGACTTATTTTAAAACTATTTGCTAAAACAAGATTGCATTGATCACATACCACGCCGCCTTCTTCAATATGAAAACGATTAAAAACTTCTTGGGTTTCTCCACAGCTTGCGCACCTTGTTATACTTGGACGAAAACCGCTTATGTCCATTAATTTTAGTTCATATGCCAAATTTAATATTCCTGGCATTACTTCACCTTCTGATAGATAATACAAGCATTTTGCCAAAAGAACAAAAAGCTTGTCACTTGGTATTTCTTCATCAGACACAGCTTCTGCAAGTTCAGCAAAATAAGTAGCATAAGTTAGCCTTACTAAATCATTCCTTATATTGAAAAAAGATTGCATTAAATCGCCCTGACTGATATGGTAAAAGCTTTTGCCCTTATAAAGCAAAAGCTCACTGACTGTAAACATTTCGCAAACAGCCAAAAGTCTGCTTTTAGGTTTTCTGCAGCCTTTTGCTATTGCTTGTATTTTTCCTTTATTTCTTGTGAGTATAGTAAGAATCCGATCGGACTCATTGATATTCGTGTATTTAATCACAATACCCTGAGTTTTAATAATTGCCATTAAAGCACCTCTATTTATATCCCAATGTCTTTAAATCAGTCATTGTATCACGCCAATTTTTCTTCACTTTTACCCATAATTGCAAATTAATTTTACAATTCAAAAGTGTTTCAATATCTACTCTCGCTTTGGTACCTATTTCTTTTAACATATTACCTTGCTTCCCAATAATTATAGCTTTGTGAGAATCTTTTTCACAGTAGATCGTTGCTTCAATATCCATCATATCTTTATTTTGTCTTTCTTTCATGGATGTGATTTCAACTGCAGTTCCATGGGGTATCTCATCTGTGGTTAACTCAAGTATTTTTTCTCTTATTGTCTCAGCAACAATAAATTTTTCTGGAACATCAGTAATCATATCTGATGGAAAATACATGGGTCCCACTGGCAAATTTTTAATCATTTCATTCAAAAGTATATCTGTATTATTTCCTTCTGCAGCACTTATAGGTATGATGCTCGTGAAAATATTCTGGTATTCACTGATTTTTGCCAGCACTTCTTCTAGCTTTTGTTTTGGAAGCATGTCAATTTTATTTAATGCCAAAAATACTGGGCATTGAGCTTCTTTAACTATGTCCATGATATATCTATCACCAGTGCCAATTTCCTCAGTACAGTCAAGTAGCATTACCACTACATCTACACCTCTTAGTGATTCTGTAGCAGATTTCACCATATATTCTCCAAGTTTATGTTTAGGTTTATGTATTCCAGGTGTGTCTATAAAAACAATTTGGTACTCATCATTTGTAAGTATAGTTCTTATAGAGTTCCTTGTAGTTTGAGGCTTACTAGAAATGATTGATATCTTTTCTCCTACAAATCTATTAATCAAAGTAGATTTTCCTACATTTGGTCTTCCTACTATTGATACAAAGCCTGATTTAAATTTATTTTCCACTGTATCCCTCCAATTAATATAACTGTATAAATTATTTAAATTATCAACTAAGGCATCTTCAAAATTAGCTTGTTATTTTCTTTCAGACGTCTAAAACCCTATAAAGGCTTCTGGCAACAATTGGCTTAAAGTATACATCTTTATATTTTCGCCATCTTCAAATATCAACTTTAAATCCAATCCAAATTCGGACATGAACTGTCTGCATATGCCACAAGGATAAGTAAAATCTCCTCCGCTTCCCACTATAGCAATGGCTTCAAATTCCTTTTCTCCTTCAGAAATGGCTTTTACAAAAGCTACTCTTTCTGCACATATAGTAGCTCCATAAGATGAATTTTCTATATTACAGCCTGTATATACTTTCCCTGACTTAGTAAGTAGTGCCGCCCCTACTTTGTAATTAGAATATTTAGCATATGCTTTCTCCATTGCTTCTTTTGCGTGAGCTAAAAGTATTTCATCATCCATGTTAACTCCTTCCTGCAGCTATGCTGCCTAAAAATAAATTGAAAAGACGCAGGCTTTTCAAGCTATTGCCCCCCTATTTCAATTTTAGAAACATATGGCACAACGTTTATCCATGTATTTCCTTTATTTAGCTTTATCTCATTTCCTTGCAAATCCTTGTAAATAGTTTTTGCACTTCTGCTGTCCTTTTGCCATTCTATTTCTATCAATTTACCGCCTGTTAATAAATATCCTCTATCCTTACCTATATTGGTGATTTCCAGCCTTCCCGCACTATCAAGGACTTTGGTATTAAGTCTCTCAATTATTATATTAACTGCTTTTATTTGATCTTCCGTCTCTTTATCTTTTAATTGTTTTCCATTTACACTTCTATAATATAGTTTTTCACTTTCGTTGTATTCATATCCAACAAAATAACCATTATAATATTTAATTGATATATTGTCAACTTTTTTTCCATCTAAATCTAAAAAAATATCACTAAATTGAAAATATGTTGGTGCGGTACTGGTTTCCAAGTTATTTTTTAATGTGACCTTTCTCATTAATTCAGTGCTTGCATACAAATTATGGGGCATTTTTCTATCTTTAGCTCTCCAAAAACAAGGTGAACCTTTTAAATCATTCAGTGCATCAATATTTAAATTAACAATATCCTTTAGTGCTTGGGGACTACCGCCACAGTGTACATAAACAGCTCCAAATTCCATCGATTTATCCAAAAAGTAGGGTCTAGCACTTCTAACAGGCCCTATTTTTTCACTGAATTCATCCAAATATATTGCCATATATCTTGTTATATTGCCTTCTACTGGAATTTCATAAACAATGTCTGCATTCATAAGTCCTGACTGAGGTCTTGCTGAAACTTCATTGTCAATCATAACAGCAATAGGCCTTAACTTCAAGCCTTCCGTATTTTCAACTGAGAGGCCTGTAAGTGGAGAAATACCGCCTGCAATAGCAGGAGTATCTTCAGGTGTTTTAACATTGGGCACTGTTGCATCTGGTGGGTCAATTGGTGCTGTTTTTTTTGTACAACCGGTAAAAACCATACCAAATATTAAAATAAAAAATAAAAAGCTTGTCCATTTTTTACCAAACATGAGAACCCCCCCTATTTTACAAAAATATATTTAGAATAGTTCTTATAATGATCTTTATTTCATTTATAAACAAAATATAGCCTATGATTATTGAACAAACAGCAGAAACCAATACGGCTCCAGCAGCTACATCTTTAGACACTTTTGCAAGAGGGTCATATTCCTTTATGCTTATGTCTATCACTTTTTCTATGGCGGTATTAACCATTTCACATACTATTACAAAAGCTATTGCTAAACATAGTATCATGGTCTCTACCCTTGATATCCTCAAAAATAGACTCGCCGTCATGACCATCATGGCAGCCACTATATGTATTCTCATGTTTCTTTGAGTTTTTATGCAATAAACGAACCCATCAATTGCATGTCCGAAGCTATCTGTCATCTTTCTCACTTCTAAACTCCCATTATCTATTGATTTTAAGGATTTCTAAAATCTCTTCCTGTATTTTCATCATAACCTTTTCATCTTTTTCTTCTTCATGATCATAACCTAGCAAATGAAGCATCCCATGGACTAAAAGAAAGGATAATTCCCTTTCAAAACTATGTCCATATTCCTGAGCTTGAGCTTTTGCTCGATCTATAGAGATGACAATATCTCCAAGGGGCAATTCTTCTTCTATGTACTCAAACTCTTCACCTACATCTATGATTTCGTCTTCTTCTTCAAAGTCCATCATTGGAAAAGAAAGTACATCAGTAGGATGATTAATACCTCTATATTCCATATTTAAGTCTTGAATTTCCTCATCATTTACAAAAGAGATGCTTACTTCATAGTTTTCTTCATTTTCCTCATACGCTAAAACTGCATTTACTATTTTTTGTACAAAATCCTCCAATTTCTGGTCTACTTCTATTAATTCCTGTCTATTATCAATTAATACAGACATTTTAAAACCTCCTATATGTCTTTTATATCTTCAGGATATTCTATTCTTTCATGGAATATTCCTGCCAACACCTTTACAAAAGATTTTGCTATGATATCTAAATCTCGAAGTGTCAAGTCACATTCATCTAGTTGAGCATCGGAAAGCTTATCGCTTATAATCTTTTTTACCCCTTTCTCTACTTGATCCTTTGTAGGCTCAGATAGAGATCTTATATATGCTTCTACAGAATCAGCAAGCATTACTATTGCAGATTCCTTAGATTGTGGCCTAGGATTTTGATATCTAAACTTCCCTTCAATTACTTGCTCACCATCTTCACCTGATAAAGCTTTATGGTAAAAATATGCCACTAAAGTATTTCCATGATGTTCTTTTATTATATCAATAATTCTAGAAGGAAGCTTGTTTTTCTTTGCAATTTCTACTCCATCTTTTATGTGAGATGTAATGATTGTAGCGCTTAAACTTGGTGTTATCCTATCATGGGGATTATCCTTGGTAATTTGATTTTCTTTGAAAAAATATGGCCTCTTTAGTTTCCCAATATCATGATAATAAGCACCAACTCTACAAAGCAGTGCATTTGCTCCTACATCTTCTGCAGCTGCTTCTGCCAGATTTCCTACTAATATAGAATGATAGTACGTACCTGGAGCTTCTATTAATATTCTGCGCAAGATAGGCCGGTTAGGATTTGAAAGCTCTAATAACTTAATAGGTGTAATAAGATCAAATGTACTTTCAAGAAATGGTAATATTCCTATAGTCAACACCGCAGAAAACAAACCTCCAATTATTCCATAGATCCCTTGTTGCAACAGCTCTTTGATTGGCAGATTATTAAACAACCCAAAACTTAAGATTACCAATGCGTTTATTACACTTATCCCTAGTCCAGCAAACATTACCGAACTTCTATGATGTGTTTTATTGACTAAAATTGCACCTGTCATTCCCGAAAGTAGCATGGTAATGATCACAGTGCTATCAAAACTCACAATAAAACTTCCAAACATCACCACAATAATGTTTGAAAGAATTGCAACCCTTGGATCTACAAGCATGGATATTAGCATTGCACTTGCAGGAAGGGGCATAAGGTAACCTGATAATGTCCTTGTACCTACCGCTATGATCAATATTAGACATGCAATCAGGCTCATTAATATAATCTTATTGCTACTTTCCCATATATTCCTAGAAAAGGTGTTAAGATAAAGTACAAATATCAATAAACATGTGAAAATTATTATAGTAAAGGCAAAAAATATTCTAAAGTCAAACTTGTTAAATTCTCTAAGGAGACCATATGCCTTAAGAAGTTGTACATGCTGCCTATTTACTTCTTCTCCTTTGTTTATAATCTTCGTTCCTTTCCTAATAACCACATCCTCAACCCGGGCCTTTGCTTCTGAGATTTTCGCTTTAGTAACCTGGTCATCATAAAACATATTTGGCTTTATTAACAAAACACTAATACTTGTACCAATTTGGTTCATGCCTTCTCTTTTTGTTTGAAGTTCAGAAAAGAACTCTTTGATTTGATTCTTTTTTGCACTTAGCTGTTCTTCAGAAAATCTTTCGTTTAATATTTGATTATTTATATATTTAATATTGCTTATAAGCTGTTTTAACTCATCATCAGATGATTTAATCAAAGTTATATATGAATCATCATCTAACCCAATATCAGCCTGTTGCTTCAACATACCTATCTTTTGCTTAGGCTCTTTGGAATAGTTTCTCCTGATTGCATTTAATACATTGAAAAAGTAATCTATCTTTTTCTCAATTTGTATTTGGACTGTTAAATCAAGCTTATATACAGGTTGTATATTATTTTGCGATTCCTGGATTTTTTGCTCTGTTGCCGCTTTATCAACTAAATCCCATGGAGCAAAAATATCCTGATCCGCAATATCACGAGCCTCCAAACTATATCTATGAGGTGAAGAACTAACTGTAAGTACAATAAGCACCGCAATATAGAATAATGAAAGTGTCGTTATTCTGATTAGTAATTTGTTTTTAAAAATCTTTTCTATATTTAGGTGAAACAATCTATTCATAATGTTTCCTCCTACTTTTGTTCACTACGATATTCTTCCTTTTCTGCTTTGCTTATTTCATATTTTTCATATGCCTTGACAATTTTTTTTACTAATTTATGTCGTACTACATCTTTTTCACTAAAATTAACAAAGGCAATTCCCTTTACGTCTGAAAGTATATTCACAACTTCTTTTAGTCCTGAATCTTTTCCCCTGGGCAAGTCAATCTGTGTTATGTCTCCTGTAATGATTGCTTTCGAACCAAATCCTAGTCTTGTTAAAAACATTTTCATTTGTTCAGGCGTTGTGTTTTGAGCCTCATCTAATATAATATATGAATCATTCAAAGTTCTACCTCTCATATAAGCAAGAGGAGCAACTTCAATTAGCCCTTTTTCCAAGTTCTTCTGATAAGTATCCTCCCCCATAATATCAAAAATTGCATCATATAAAGGTCTAAGATATGGGTCAACTTTTTCTTGCATATCACCAGGCAAAAATCCTAATTTTTCTCCAGCTTCTACAGCTGGTCTTGTTAAAATGATTTTATTGACTTGTCTATTTTTAAATGCCTTTACTGCCATTGCCATTGCAAGATAGGTCTTACCTGTTCCCGCAGGTCCTATTCCGAAAACAACTTCATTCTTTGATATTTCATCAATATATTTCTTTTGACCAAAGGTTTTACATTTAATTGCTCTACCTCTAGCTGTAGTAATAATGACATCATTTAATTGCTCTCTTTTATGAGCTTCTCCTTCTCTTGCAAGGTTAACAACATAATCTACAGAGTTTTCATTTATCTCTTCCCCATCTTTTTGCATTTGAATTAAAGTTTCAAAAACCTTGAGGGCAACTTCAACTTCTTGAGCATCTCCTGAAATCTTTAACTCGTCTTCTCTCAAAACGATGTTAACATCAATCTCTTCTTCTATAATTCTTAAATTCTTATCATAATCCCCAAACAAGCCTTTAATATCTTTAATATCTTCAAAGCGTAAACTTGTTTCAATTGTATCATTTGCCAAATTTGCTTCCTCCTAATTGTTGATTTTCTGCTGTACGCCTATTTCCTCCATAACTTCTACTGAAATCTTTGATTTTATCATTTTCTTTTCAACATAATAATCAATCTTGCTATCAACTACAACGGAATTTTCTGGTATTTGAAGTTTAATTCTTCCTTTTAGCCTTTGTTCACATTTTGCCTTTGCCTCTTCTACTGTGTACTTCATATATTCACTTTGTAGCTCAATATATGTAGTCTTTATAACCTTTATGGGGAAAACATAATTCCCAAAGCTCAATATGTTTTTTTCTTCTATATATTTATTATACTCTTCAAAAGGAATTTCCTTTTCCTTCATCATACTTTTCCCGATAACTAATAGCTGATAATGTGCTTTGCTTTTCCCTGTCTTTTTAAATTCTATTTGCTCAAGCAATATTTCTTCTACGTCCTCATACCATGTCCTTCCAGTTACTTGCGCCATAGAATGAACATATCTTGCAGGTAAATTTTCTCTAATGATCTCTCCTGCAACTAGTATTTGACCCTTTTTTACCGTGTCACCGTTTTTAACCTTGCCATCTCCATATAAAACATTTATCTTGCTAATTATTCCACTCTTTGAGGATACTATATTACAGGCCTCATCTCTTTTTACTATTTCAGGTTCTGGCCTTTTTTCCACTACTTCAACTATTACTTTAGTGCCCTTTATCTGTACTCCGACCCAAGAAAGTTCAGGCATCTCTATTAACAACTTGCTTTCAAGAAGGCGATTATCAATCTTTCTCTTTAGCTGCCCTTCCTTTAAGCCCTCTTTATAGAGGTTTTTTAATATGACTGCTTTATCTATGGTTTTTGTTCCGGTAATCTCAATCATCCATACATAAGAAGTAATCACAAAAATAAAAATCATCACCATGCCAAAGCCAAAAACCAGTAGTTTTTGCCTCTTTATTTTTTTGATAATAAAAGGAAGTCCTAATTTCTTCTCTATTTTCACAGTACTATTTGTCTTTTTTACGATCTCTCTCAGTTTAGCAAAATGCCCTAATCCTATCTTTACTTCAACTGAAGTATAATTTAATCTTTTAATATCCCATATGTAAATGTTATTTATCACAGCAAGATTTATAAACCGTTCAATTTTAAGACCTTCAACAATAATAATAGCATAACCACGCAAATAATTCCATATTCTCAAAACTAACATAAATACACCCTCTTTAAAAGATAATAGCTGAAATCTCACCTTCGATTATTATTTCTTCTTGAAGTACATATTTTATCATAAGGTTATTTCCCTCAATCTTTACTATTCCATTTCCGGTATTTATCCTCACAATCTTTTCATCATATTCGATGATACCCTTATGATTTTCTATAGATACCTGTTGACTTCCCAAAACTGTTGTTCTAGGTATATCAAGAATGATATCCTTCGGAAGTTCAAAAGCATCTGACAGCCTTTCTTTGAATCTAGCTGCTTTTTTGTTCATACACCCCACCTCTATATAAATGTATGCACAATTAGGTCTTTTAGAATAAAAAGCATTGATACCTATAGAAGTATCAATGCTTTTTATTCTAAAAATATTGTATTCTTATTCGTTTATCTAGCATTTTTAATTTATTTGCAATGCTATCAATCAGCTTCATTTTATATTCAAAACTTATTCTAGTATCTACATTTTTATGGACAGGATTTTCTGCAGTTCCAACAATAAAGTTTATATCAGTACAATTGTTCATGATAATACTAGCTAATTTATCAGCTCCATCTTTAATGTCTAAGCTTTTAATAAACTCCTTATCTTTCAAACAAAGGTTTAAAATATCTGAGACTTTTGAAAGTGTTAAAACCCCCTCAGTTACTAGGTCAATTCCTTTCATTTGTGAAATTGGGGGCACGTCTGACCCTAATCCGAACAATTCTCCCTCTTCCCCAGCATTAACATATCTTCCTACTATTCTTGAGGTTGTACCTCCACATACGATCTTTATTCCACTTCCACTTAAAAGCTCATTTACGGCTTCCTTATCTAAGTCATGATTAATTGGAGGACCTATCATGATTTTTGCAAGTTTAGGAGCTTCGATGGCAACTATGACTGTTGTAGCATCATCTTTGTATTTTCCTCCATAAAGTCCATCGCAAGTGTCAGAAAGCATTTTACAAATTTTATCTGGCCCATCTCCATTTTTAACGAAGTATTCAATAAACTCACTTACATTTTCCAGCTGCCAACCCATATTCAAAGTATTACCTTCACCTGCATGAACTATCCCGTCACTGACAATACCAAATAAATCTCCAATGTCTACATTAAATCTGGTCTCTTTTATCTTTTTATCATTTATTGTTTTAACGCTTCCTTCAGGGCTCCACTTATGCTTATTTCTAAAGACCACCATATTTGGATTGTCATATTCAATTAAGTATGCTTTTCCAGTGTAAAAAATTTGAAGTATTGTAAATGTGCAATAAGCAACTTTTCTTATATTACATTCTGGCAAAGTCTTAACAACGGTTTCAACAGTATCTTCAATATTGGCGCCTTCTTTTAACATCGTTCCTATTATTTTACAAGTAAGCGTAGCCAGAATATTTGCTTTTACCCCACTGCCCATTCCGTCTGCCATAATAATTATTACAGAATCATCATTTCTTATTATTTCTACCTTATCGCCACAAAGCTCTTCGTTCTCTTTAGTTAATGATTTACTTGCTACATTAATATAAAAATCCATACTAAGATTCCTCATGCTCTGTCATAATAGTTTTGAGCTTTGTTAAAGTGACTTTGGTTTCTGCTGTTGTTTCTCCAAGTAGTCCTGCAATTTGTTGTGCAACATACATTTGTTTGTCTATTACCTGTTGAGCTATCTTCATGGTTTCTGACTTCATTACCTTCAGCTTCTCTTTTTCATTTTCTCTTTCAGTTATATCCTTAATAAGAGCTATAAGTATGCCTTTCTCTTTTAAATTAAGTATAGTTATTTCACCGACTTTATTAAATTTGCTAAGCACGATCTTTTTATTTATGACTTCTCTATCAAATTCCTTTACATATAAAAAGTCATCAATCTCTGTTGTCTCAAAAACGTTCTTATCTACAACTTGATACTTCTTAAGATTAAACATATTTTCTGCTGCAGGATTAAACTCTTGAATTTCATAATTATCGCTTATTGCAATAATAGCATTTGGTGTAGAGTTGAGCACTGTATTTGATAATGATTCTGCTCTTTCCTTCATGTATGGTATGCACATATACAGCTCTGCCTTTTCTTGGAAAACTGCTATAGCTTTTTCTCTGCAAGAGCTATACCCACAAGCACCACAATTAAATTCTTTATCTTTGTCGTACTTACCCAGCTTCTGAAATATCTGGTTTATTTGATCTTCATTTGGAATAATCTGATTTTGCATTCTATCAAAAAATTCTTTCTCCATTTTAATATCTTCATTTTCTACTTCAACTTGTTTTTCATCTACATACTTCACAAGTCTCATCTTGGCACCTATAGAACTGCCCTTACCTTTGGGTATGGCGGGACCATTTAAGCATCCCCCTTTACAAGCACTCATCTCTATAAAAATTCCAGTTGCTTCTCCGCTAATTATCGACTCAAGCATTTTAATGCATTCCTCTATACCATCAACAGTATAATAATTCTTAATGTCATTCTCCACCCCCATGCTGCGAAGTATTCCTCCTGGCATGGGATAAAATCTACTACTTCCAGAAGCCTTGTTATCAAAGCAAGCTTCTTCCATATTATCTATTTCTATATTTTCTTTTTCAAGCCAATTTACTATCTCTTCAAAAGTTAAAACAGCATCAATGACCCCTTCTGTTTGAACATCACTTGCTTCCCATTTCTTTGATATGCACGGCCCGATGAAAACAACCTTTACATTTTGCCCTCTTTCTTTTTTAATTGCTCTTCCGTGAGCTATCATGGGAGAAACTACAGCAGCTAGTCGGTCTACCGCCTGAGGATAATGATTTTGTATTAACTCCACTATTGTGGGACAGCAGCTAGATATCATATTCGCTTCTTGTTTATTTTCCATAAGCTGCTTATTTTCCATAAGCTGATTATATTTCTTAGAAACTGCGCTAGCACCTACAGCTGTTTCTTCAACATAGCTAAAGCCTAAATTTTTTATGGCAGATATTATTTTGCCTGGATTTTCACCAAGGGTCAAAAAAGACGGTGCAAGACTGGCTATTACTGTATATCCGTCTTTCATAAATCCCTTTACTATGCCTATATCATCCCTAATATGTTTTGCGTTTTGTGGACAAACTTGCAAGCAGGTGCCGCACATTATACATGAATCTTCCATTATTTCTGCCTGATAATCTTTAATCCTTATGGATTTAACTGGACATGAACGCACACATTTATAACAATTTTTGCAATTTGCCTTTAAAAATTTAATAACACTCATATAACTTCCCCCCATTTAAAACATTGTATAGTTTCTATATCGCACATTTATATGTTAACATTTTAACAAGATTATGTCTATTATATCAACCAGATAAGACACTATGATATTTATTGTGGATTTAAATGTTGTCGTACAATATTATTAACAAGTGAGCCGTCTGCTTTGCCTTTTACTTTTGGCATAAGAGCACTCATAACCTTGCCTAAATCTTTCATACTTTGAGCTCCCACTTCATACAATGTCTCTGATACTATTCTGTTCACTTCGTCCTCAGTCAGTTGTTGAGGCAAATAAGCTACTAAGATATCTATCTCTTTTTTTATATTATCAATTAAGTCAGGTCTATTGCCTTTCTCGAATTCTAGCAGCGAATCTCTTCTCTGCTTAACACCCTTGGCAACAATTTCCAAAACACCTTCGTCATCGAGCTCTATGTGCTTGTCTTTCTCAATTTGTAAAACTCCAGCTCTAACCATAGTAATAACATTCTTTTTTAAGGTGTCTTTGTCTTTCATGGCATTTTTCATGTCTTGTTGCAATACTTCTTTGAGGGACAAACTGATCACCCTTCTTTATTTGGTTTTTCTCTTTCTAGCTGCTTCTGATTTTTTTCTTCTTTTTACGCTTGGGCTTTCATAGTGTTCTCTCTTTCTAACCTCAGCTAAAACACCTGATCTCGCACATTTCTTTTTAAATCTTCTTAACGCACTTTCAAGTGATTCATTCTCTCCAACTTTAATTTCTGACATTACTTCTCCCTCCCTCCGCCAGTAACAATGGTTACAGTAAATTATACCGTGTTACAAGTGGGATTTTACACATATATCTAATTATACATTAATGCATTAATCTATGTCAACAATTCAGTTTTATATTTTCATATTTTTTAGTCCGTTGCATGGGCGGGACTATAAACTTCAGTGCTTTGTATACAAAAATTAGCCAGGAGGCCAACTAAGATTTCTTCCACCAAGCATATGAAAATGTAAATGCTTAACTGTTTGACCACCATATTCACCTATATTTGTTACAACTCTAAAACCTTTTTCATCAACTCCAAGCTCTTTGGCAAGTTTAGGGATGATTGCAAATATATGAGATATAATATTTGAATTTGATTCATCCAACTCTAATGCTGAATCCATATGCACCTTAGGTATTATCAGTATATGCACAGGCGCTTCAGGATTAATATCCTTGAAAACTAATATTTTTTCGTTTTCATATACAATATTTGATGGTATCTCTTTATTTGCTATTTTACAGAATAAACAATCTGTCACAAAAATCACCTCCTTAGGTTTTAGTATTTGAATAATTCTATATACCTACCCAAACTCCTGCCATTTTTTAATAAAATATAAAAAAATTAAATTATACCTAAAATATGCTCATCTTTAACTTTTATTAAACTTGTTTTAATTATTTTCCCCTTAATATCATATGCAGATTCTGATATAACTTTTATATAATTATCTGTTAAACCTTCAAAACTATTACTTTTTTCGTCAGATTTATGTTCATATAACACTTCTAAGCTTTTACCTATAAAATCAGATTTAAATTCTTTAGCTATCTTTCCAGCTAATTCAGTAATAATTTTACTTCTTTCATCTTTTATTCTTGGATTTACCTGATTAGGATATTTTGCAGCAGGAGTTCCTTCTTTTGGAGAAAACTTAAAAATATGCATATGGCTAAATTTAATTTTTTTAATAAATTGTAAAGTTTCTTCAAACTCCTCTTCCGTTTCTCCTGGAAAACCAACTATCAAATCCGTGGTTATTGCTACTTCAGGAAAAGCATTTCTAAGCTTATCCACAACGGTCTTATACTGTACAGTAGTATATTTTCTATTCATCCGTTTTAACGTTTCATCGCAACCGCTTTGCAGCGATAGGTGAAAATGTTTGCATGTCTTTGGAAGTACCTTTAATCTTTCTATAAAGTCATCTGTCAAAGTTTTCGGTTCAACAGAGCTCATTCTTATTCTTTCTATTCCATCTACTTTATGGATCATTTCTATTACATCTACGAGGCTCACACCGCCAATATCTTTACCGTATGATCCTACATGTATACCAGTCAATACCACCTCTTTAAAACCACTTTCGACAATCTTTCCAACTTCACGCATTATACTTTCTAGCTTTCGGCTTCTTATATGTCCTCTAGCATATGGAATGATGCAATAAGTACAATATTGATCACAACCTTCTTGGATTTTTATAAAGGCTCTTGTTTTACCCTTATAATTTTCAATTTTCATGTCTTCAAAATCTTTTACTTTCATAATATCTGAGACCATATTCACTTTATCTTTCATGTCTATTGAGTACTCAACTAACTCCACTATTCTAGCTCTTTCGCTTGTTCCTAAAACTAACCCTACTCCATCAATATTCAGCACCTTATCAGGGGCTATTTGAGAATAACACCCTACAACAGCTATGAAGGCATTGGGATTTAAATCAAGCGCTCTTCTAATGATCTGCCTTGATTTTTTATCTCCCATATTTGTGACAGTGCAAGTATTTACAATATATATATCGGAATATTCTTCATATTCTCCTATTTTATAACCTGCTAATTCAAAAGCTTCTATCATAGCTTCGGTTTCATATTGATTTACTTTACAGCCAAGAGTATGAAATGCTACAGTTTTCATTTCATATCCTCCCCATCTGCATTTGGTCGAAATGATACATTATGCAGCTTAATGCTACAAATCCTGCAGTTTCAGTTCTTAATATCCTAGGTCCTAAAGTTACAGGTATAATATTATTTTTTATAGCATTCTCTACCTCAACATTTTCCAAACCACCCTCAGGGCCAATGAAAATTCCAATACTCTGAATAGCATTATTATTATCAAAAGTCTTTTTAAGTGAATTAGCAGCTTCAAGCTCATACGGTATGATTGCCATATCAAGTTTAGCAGCTTCCAGTATAGCTTTATCAAAGGAAATAGGCATACTAATTATAGGTATAATACCTCTTTTGCTTTGTTTTGCTGCTTCTTCTGCAATCTTTGTCCAACGCTCTACTTTTTTTAGCTCATCCTTCTCTGTTTCAAGTTTTACAATAGTTCTCGTGGAAATTACAGGTACTATAGTGTTTATGCCCATCTCAGTGCACTTTTGAATAATTAAATCCATTTTGGTGGACTTTGGTATTGATTGAAAAAGTACAACTTTCAAAGTGGCTTCTGACAGAGAAGGTCTTGTACCTAATATTGTAGTTCTAACTAAATTCTTTTGGATTTCTTCTATTCTCACTTCATAGTCAGTACCTCTACCGTCACAAACCTCAATAATATCCTCTTGTTTCAATCTAAGAACTTTTGAAATATGAGAAACATCATCACCTTTAATTGTGATTTCGTTTTTATAAATATCTTCCTCACTTGCAAAAAATCTGTGCATTATATCCCCTCTCTGCAGCTATAGCACACCATTCTCCAAGTTCAAGCACTTCAAGCACTTTATAGCCGCTTTCATTTAATTTGTTTATTACATCGTCTCTTCTATCAAGTATTATACCAGATGAAATAAAAACAGCATTTGCATTCATGAATTTATGTGCATCATCAGTAAAGCCTATTATTACGTCTGCAATAATGTTGGCAACTATCACATCTGCTTTTTTATTTACCACATCCAATAAGTTTCCTGCTCTTACTTCTACAATATCATCCACTCTATTTAGTTCAGCGTTTTCCTTTGCTACTTTGCACGCAACCTCGTCTATATCAACACATATTACTTTTTCAGCCCCTAGTTTTGCTGCACAAACCCCAAGAATCCCCGACCCGCAACCTACATCGAATACTATTTTACTACTTTTTACATACTTTTCTAAAAGCTTAACACAAAGCATTGTAGTTTCATGCGTTCCAGTACCAAAAGCCATTCCAGGATCTAAATTAACTATAATCTCATCTTTCTGGGACGAATACTCCTCCCAAGTCGGCTTTATTACTATCCTATCTCCTACTTTAGTTGGCTTATAATACTTCTTCCATCCATTTGCCCACTCTTCATCAGATACTTCTTTAATCGATAAAGAGCCTTTGCCTGGATCTAATCCAAAGCCTTTTAGTTGGTTTACTCTTATCTGAATGTTTTTTAAAATACCTTCGTTGTATTCAAATTCAGAAAAATAGGCTTTTACCTTGGCATCTGTTCCCAAACTATCTATGAATTCTTGCTCTACATAATCCCATCTTGTTTCATCCTTATTCAAGTTTTTAAAATCATTAGGGTCCTCAATAAGTACCCCAGCCGCTCCTTCTTCATCTAAAATATTCCATACAGCTTCTGATGCTTCAGTAGTTGTTAAAACCTGTATCTCTATGTATTTCAATTACTTTCTTCCTTTCTTTGGTAAATTTTTATTCATTATCTTGTCTTTACTTTAACACATCGTATTTACTAATAGAAGGTAATAATGTTCAAAAAATATCAAGAAAAGCAACTTAACAAAACCACTTCTCTTTATCATGTTATATATGTTTTTGTACTACCTCTGCATTACTAAAGAATATTGGCCTGCAAAGCCGCATACTGATTTATACTTTGTCAGTATGCCTATATAAGAACAAAATAATAAGAATCCAAAAGGTACGATTGCTCGTATTTAACAGCCATCTTCCACAGGCTATTTTTAATGGTTCTAATGGATGTTTTCTCCTTTTGATACGCATCAATACTCTTTAAAAATCTACTCTTTTCCTTATCTGATGCTGTGTCTTTAAAATAACCCCAAATATGCAAAGCAGCATTGATAGAGTTTCCAATGCTGCTTTGCTTTTGTAAAGCAACTTCTATCAAATTATAAAAACGAATTGCAGGGTAATCATTTTTGTTGCCAAGCAATCTCCTAATTTCAACATAATCCGAAGGAGCGCTTTCTAAAACCTTATATTTATAACGGCTCCATTCTATTTCTAGTGCCCTAATTCTTTTATCTGTTGAGGTACAATTGATGCATTTGACGGCGGAAAGGTTTTTATCCTTCACTTCAAGCATGATATCAAGGTCTTTTCTGCCCAAGTTTTCGTAAAAATCTATAAATTCATTGATCCGTATGCTGCTAGAATGTGATCCAATTCTCTTTAAAGGATTTTGCTGAGAATAATGAATTTTTTGATTACCATCCTTTTTTTCCCATGTTCCTTTACACTCATTAATCCAATATAAATCACTTTGGGAGTTTTCACAAGGATTGATTGAATTATGCAGGTTATCAAAAATAACTGGCACATGAAGTTTCATTCCTATTTCCAACACATCACATATATTATATGATCTGTCATCATTCTCAATAACTAGCCTCTGCTTTACTGAATCATTTAATTTATGGTAATTTGTAACAAACCTATTAATAGCCTGTTTTTTATCATGATAGACCCCTCCGACATGTAACACAATCTTATGTTCTGTTCCCACACCTAGACTGTTCAATACACATGTGTGATAATTCAAGTCTTCAATGGCTCTTTTTACTACCTCTTCATTAGGGGAATTTAATACTGTATATTGCCCAGGATGCATAGAAACTCTCATACCACTTTTTTGTACTTTTTTACCTATTTTAAGAAATTGAGAGGTATATATATTCCTCCACGGAAGACTATTTACAGGGCTTGATCCAAAAGGTATAATATCAGAACTTATCCTGAAAAGCCTAATGTTGTTTTCCACATTATAATCAATGATATTTTCAAGGGAATTTAAATTATAGGCAATTATTTGTGCCAATTTGGATTCACTAACATTTTTAAGTACGCAGCTTTTTTGGTCAGTGTGTGGTACTCCTACCGTTAGGCATGCATATCCTATACTCATTGGCATTCTCCTTTCAGCGTCTTGTTTATAGCTACCTTTAAGATTGCCTCCTACTACTATTTTATACCCTGGGAAGCATAATATTAAAAGTAGCACCCTTTGGTATGGCATTATATGCATGGATTTCACCCTTGTGTCCTGCTATAATTGCCTTTGTAATAGCTAACCCTATACCAGTCCCACCTTTTTCGCCTTTATAGAACCTCTCAAATACTTTACTCTCTTCCCCGTTTTGAAAGCCCTTTCCATCGTCTATAATTAAAACTTCTAGACATTTATCATGGGCTTTACAGGTTATCCTAATTTCTTTCTCAGCATATCGTATTCCATTGCTAAGAATGTTAATAATAGCTCTCGTAAGCTTTTCTTTATCTAAATATCCTTTATATGCGCAGTCTCCTTCTACTACAAAGCTAATCCCTTTAGCATCCCCCAAAGCTTTTACACTTTTTACGCTTTTTCTAATAATTTCATTGATGTCAGTGGTCTCAAAATGAAAGGTCTCCTCTACATTATCTAGCTTAATCAGATAAATCATTTCATCTATAATTTTCTTTAGTCGCTTACTTTCATCAATAATAACGTCTAAGCCTTCTACCATTTCATTTCCTTCAATCACTCCATCCTTTATAGCTTCTGCATATCCTTGTATCGACATTAATGGAGTTTTCAATTCATGAGAGGTGTTTTGAAGAAATGTTTTTTGCTGCACATCATATCTTTTTAACTTTTGTATCATATTCGAAAAGCAATCTGCCAATTCTTCTATTTCATCGCCTGTACAAATCACCAGTTCTGGCTGGTTATCCCTAAGAGAAAAATGGGTCATATAATGTTTTAACTTTCCAATGGGTTTGGTTAATCCTCTTTGAAAAATCGCACCTAAAATTACCGCAAAAACTCCTCCAACAATCAGGCTCATAATCTGAGTTCGATTCATTAATTGGCTAATCTGATTGAGGTCTTGTATCTTAGTAAATATAAGGACATAGCCCTTGACCTCTCCATTTTTCGTTAGGATGGGCACTTGCTGTTCCACATATTCTCTAGATTTTAGCTTATTGTTAGCGGCTAGGTTTTTTAATGCCTTTTTATCAATTCCTACTAAATTGGTATAAATGACTTTACTGTCCTTATTTAAGATAATCACCTGATAATTAATAAACTTACCGTAAATCTTCATCTGTCGTCTTGCCAAAAGATTTGGTCTGATTTCTCCATCAAACATTGGTATTTTCTCTAAAGTACTGACAATAGCCTCGGCTTCTGTTTTTAATAATATTTTTGTTTCATCGATTAGATATTGTTGGAGCAATACCCTAAAGGTAAAACCTGTTAAAACAAAAACGGTAATTAATAAAATGAAATATGTAAGAAGTAGCTTTTTACCAATCTTCATTTTAATCATCTACTCTATACCCATATCCCCATACAGTTTTGATTTCCAATATGGCCTCTACTTCAGCTAGCTTTTTCCGTAACCTTTTGACTAAATCATCAATTACGCGAATATCTCCAATGTAGTCATATCCCCAGATCTTCTCAAGCAGCTGCTCTCTTGTGAAAGGCATGTTTTTATTTCTAATCAGAAACTCTAATAAATCATATTCCTTGGTGGTAAGTTTTATCTCTGTACCATCCTTTTCTATGTACCTTCTAAGAAATTCTACTTTTATATCTTTTATCATTAACTCCTCTATTTTTATCTGGTTGTTTTTCTCAAGTCTTCTAAATATATTTTTTATTCGAACCACCAATTCACGGGGACTAAAAGGTTTTGAAAGATAATCATCTGCTCCTAATTCTAATCCCAGAATTCTATCCAACTCCTCGTCTCGAGCAGATACAAATATGATAGGTATTTCACTGTGTTTTCGAATTTCTTTGCATAATTCCAAACCATCAGTACCAGGCATCATAATATCCAGCACCATCAAGTCAGGTTTCAAGCGGTTGATTTCAATTACTACATTTTGCGCATTCTCAAAAACAGTAACAAAATAATTCTCTTTCTCCAGATATTTTCGAATCAAATCTCGTATATTCCGCTCATCATCCACCACAAAAATATGTTTCATGAATCCACCTCCTTTGTTAATTATATCATTTACTGTAACAAAAAAATATTTAAGCGGATAACTTTAATAAGTCATCCGCTTAAATAGGTAACGAATTATGAAAGTATATCGATAATTGTACTTAGTACTTGATTCTTTTCTTTTATTTTTACATTTATAGAACTATGAATATTTATTAATTTTTCAATCTCTGCATCGGCTATTTCTTTATCATTGTTTTTCAATGCTTCTTTGAATGCCTTTCTTGTTACTACAGCATCTTCGTGTAAAGCTTTTATTTCATTATTTATTTCTTTTATTTGTTGTCTTTCTTCTTTAGCTGCTTTTAGTGCTTCCTTATTACCGGCTTCCTTTACTGCGATATAAAGGTCAACCAACTTATCCTGTTTTTCCACTACTTGAATTTGAAGTTCATTTTTTTCTACTCTAAGAACATTGATTTCGTGAAATTTTTCAGTAAATTCCTTCTTCAGGTTTAGTTTTTCCGCCATTTTCTCTTTAACAACAGAGCTGTCCGTTAAAGTACCATTAGGCGCTTCCGCAAATGTAAGACTAGAACTACCTAAAATCATTAAACCAACCAAAAGTACAGTTATAATTTTTTTCATGTTTTATCTCTCCTTTTCATTTTGTTTATTTTGTAGATCCTACAACTCTATTATAAGAAGATCTTGTGGAATAAAAGTATTGAAATTATGTAAAAAGTATGTGAAAAATTATTTCTTCTATACACCTAAAAAGACATTATCCGTCTCACTGCTTATGTATCAGTAAAAAACCTTTTTTTACGAATAAATCCTTACTTTATTATAAATACTATTTATAATAAAAAGAAAGGATATTAAAATAATGAATAACAATAAAAATAGAATGAGGGATAGAGAAAAAAGCAATGCTGACTTACGAAAGATGGAGCCAAAAGATAATGCAGATGTAGGGATTATAAACGGCCAAATTATAGGTGTACATGACGGAAAGCATGAAAAAAATAGATCAGCCCAGCCAAAATAGCCAATAATAATTTAAAAAAGAGATACTTATTTTGCAAGAAAAAAATATTATAAAGATGACAGGTGCACTAAAACACCTGTCATCTTTTTACTTTTCTTCAGTTTTTATTTCATTTACTTTAGCTTCTATTAAACTGCCATGATTTTTTAATAAATCTAATAAATTTACTCCTGTAAGTGCATTAACGGTTTCTGGTACTGATGACATAATGTCAGTCACATAGCCTGATAGCTTTGCAGCTCCTTTGCCATTTCCTGAATCCACGATCACTATTTTTTCAACTCTTGAAAGAGGTTCTGCTATAGCTCTTGCTATTTCAGGAAGCTTATCGATTATCATTTGAGTTACAGCGGCTTCATTATATTGTTTATAAGCTTCTGCTTTTCTCATCATTGCTTCTGCTTCTGCTATACCTCTTTCTCTTATGAGTTCAACTTCTATCATACCTTCAGCTTTTCTTGCTTCAGCATTGGCATTACCCATTAGCCTTACTGATTCTGCGGATGCCATGGCATCTTGTATTTCTTTATACTTTTCACCTTCTGCTCTCTTTTCTGTACTATACTTTTCTGCATCAGCTTGCTTCTTAATACTTGCTTCCAGTTCTTTTTCCTTGCGCAACGCTTCTTGTTCAGCCAGTTCTATTTCTTTTTGCTTTTTAACTATTTGAACCTGCATTTTCTCTTTCTCAACTTCTTGTTGTATTCTGCTGGATTCTAGTTCAAAAGCAAGATCAGCTTTGGCTTTTTCAGTTTCCTGGTCTCTTCTATAAGCATGAACCTTTAGATCTTTTTCCTTTTGTGATTCTGCTATTTGTGTTTCTGACATGATCCTTGCAGCTTCACCTTCTCTATTTGCTTCTGCTGTCTTTACTTTTGTTTCCTTAGTTGCTTCAGCTTCTGCAATATCAGCATCCCTTTTCACTTCTGCTATTCTTTTCTTACCTAGGGATCTCAAATAACCGTTTGTATCTGAGATATCTCTTATTGTAAAGGCTTTTAGCTCAAGACCCATGTCTGCGAGATCCATTGCTGCAACCTCTTGCACTTGGGATGCAAACTTTTCTCTATCCTTATATATTTCTTCTACTGATAATTTTGATATTATTTCTCTCAGCTTTCCTTCAAGGACATCTTTAGCAGTATCTTTTATGACTAATATTGTTTCTTTCTCTTTACCTGTATTAAATTGTTCTACTGCAGCTAATATGCTTTCCATATCGGATTTTACCTTTATAACAGCTACGCCATCTGCGGTAATATCAACACCTTGTTCTGTCAAAGCTCCATCTGTTCTTACTTCAAGCTTAATATTTTCCAAAGAAATTATGTCTGTCTTCTCAAGCAATGGCACAACAAATCCTCCGCCACCTGAAATAATTCTTTTTCTTAGTCCAGTAACCACTAATGCCTTATCTTGAGAAACCTTTCTCCACATCAAAAGTATACTAAGAATAAGTAGAATTAAAACACCAACGATTATGAGTGAAGTATAAAGTGTATTCAACGAATGCCCCCCTTAAATTTAATTATATTGCCAACAGGCTCACCAGTTCTAATTTCTCATGGTCATACCTGTGATAGCCATTTATTCATCATGTAATCCATATGAAATCTTTTCATAATAGAACTTTTTCACATAAAAAACTCTTTTCTTTATCTCTATGATTATTACATCAGAGCCTTTTTCTATATCCTTGCCGTCATAGGATTTTGCTGGTGAGTTATACGAGTTACTGCCTATTACATAATTCACTCTCCCAAAGCTACTGCCACTTATGCCTACAGTCAACTTTCCAAGGCTTCCCCTTATCACCTTTTGAGAAATTGCGCTTGTGTTCTGAGCCTTATTCAAAGGAATTAAAATAAATCTGTTAATCAAAAGAGATATGACAAATGCAACCACTACTGCTAATAAAGTTGCTAAAATATCATTTAGTCCCTTTTGAATGCATATCATACCTATTCCACCGAAAGTAGTGATGAATGCAAGAATGATAGTAGGCTTTAGTGCTGTAATAGATGCATCAGGATGGGTATCAATGTTTGTATCAAAGTTCATATCGATATCTGTACTCCCTATGTCAGTGCTTCCTATATCTGATTGCCCAATATTTAAAACATGGCTTAGTACAAAAGAAACAGCTGTAAAAATAGCACCTGTACCTAAACAAACCTCAAAAATTTTAAGCAAAACATCACCCCTCTTCAAAGTATAAGACTGGACTTTATGTAATATTGTTCCACGAAATCAGAAAAACTTAAGGCAGTTTTTTAACTACCCTAAGTTAACTATAATATATTTGTTATCAATATGCTACTTTATATTCCCTTATAAACAGAAATGCTACTGATATAGAATTAACAAAAAAAGTGGCTACGCCGCTTTTCATGTCTTTGAAATAACTCCTGCTTTTAAAACTCCTGATATACCTTTTAATTCATCCGTAAATGTTTCCAAATCAACTTCCATGGCCTTAATATCTATAGAAATTGTAACATTTGCCATTCCCTGAAGAGGAATATTCTGATTTATTGTCAGTATATTTCCTTTAAGCTTTGCAATCTCATTTAAAACTTGTGACAATATTCCAGGTGAATGGTCTAATATAAAATAAATTGTTGCAATTGTACTTTCATTTAGTTGGAAGAATGGTTGTATATAATCTTTGTATTTATAATATGCGCTTCTGCTCATACCTATTTGATTTACTGTCTCATTTATAGTAAGCTTATTGTCTCTTTCTAATATTGCATTTACTTCTACTGTTTTTTTCAATACATCCGGAAGCACTTTTTTATGAACGATGTAGTAGTTACCATCTTTTTTCATACATTAACCCTTTCTTTTAAAAGTATTCTTAATTGAATTTTAGCAAACATAATATTACTTTTCAAGGTTAATAATTATACAAGCATTAAAACCTCTACTAATTAATATAAATTAGTAATGAATTAAGGCAAATTCAAAAAAACTAGTCAGTATACTACTCTATTTTGATTCATTTGTCTTAGAAAGTAGAGGTTTTATGGATAAACATCTATATTCTCAAACACCATATCAGGTAGACAATCCAACAGATGAACAAAGGCATGAAATGTTAAAATACATATTAAAAGAACAGGAACGATTAGAGGATTTTGATAATATTATAAAATTGTTAAGTCCCCCTGATGATATCAATAACATTTGCTCTTCAAATTGTGGAACAAACACAAGTGTTGCAATAATAGGAGCGGGAATCAGTGGGCTCGCTGCAGCTCAAGCGCTTGGAAAAATCGGATGTAAGGTAACTGTATTTGAAGCGACAGATCGGGTAGGCGGCAGAATATTGACGCACTACTTTACAAATGATAAAAAGTATTATGCTGAGCTTGGCGCCATGCGTATTCCTCCATCTCATGAAACTACTTGGCATTTTATAAACAAATTTCATTTAAATACTTATCCTTTTGCAATGAAAAATATAAACGGCTTGATTTATGTAAGAGATGCTCTGGCTAGAAATGATCCCGAAGGAAAAAGCGTTATGGAGAATATTTATCCTCAATTTGAACTAACTGCAGAGGAAAGAAAGACTCCATGGCAGGATTTAGTTGGCAGGATATTTGATAAGTATCTTTTATCACTTTCTCCAGAAGTTAGGGCAGAGTTACTGGAAGCAAAGAAAACGTATTCGCCTCAAATGCAGGAGATAGACAAAATGTATTACAGAGAAGCATATAACGATGTGGGACTCAGCGAACAAGCTACAATGATGCTTGGTTATATGTCAACCTTCGACATTGACTTCTTCCACTTGAATCTTGCTGAAGTTTTACAAGATGCTTATTCATCTGATTTTGCATTCACATATTATATTGAGAATGGTTTAACTAGCCTTCCAAATGCACTTTATAAAGAGATCTGTGATAAGACTGACTTTAGATTCAAAACTCGAATAGATGGAATATATCAAGCCTCTAAAGATTCTGGAGTAATACTTAAATATAAGGATTTAAATAATAACACAATAGCCATGGAAAGGTTTGATTATGTAATATGCGCAATACCATTCTCAAGCTTAAGACGTGTTGATATTAACCCACTTTTTAGCGTTATAAAGATGCAAGCAATAAATGAGCTAAACTACGAGTTGGCACAAAAAACCGCAATATTTTTCAAAGAAAGGTTCTGGGAGAGACATCCTTATAACATTGTTGGTGGGGATACATCCACAGATTTGCCTTTAATCGATTTATTTTATCCATCTGACCATACAATTCCAATTAAAGGACTATATAATGGGTGGCAAATGAGACCAGGGAAATCTCCCAACGAGCCTGGTGTAGTGCTTGCTTCGTATAATTGGGGACAAAATGCAATAAGGCTAGGTGGCGCGGAAATGAGTTTAAGAATTGATGATGTAAAAAGATATGTTGCAGAAATTCATAGATTACCAAAAGACTATATTGATTCTATAACCCTAGGTTATGCTTCTATAAATTGGGGCATACATCCCTACATTTGGGGTGGGCTAACTTTCTATGAGCCTTTAGACAAAACTCTTTTTGCATACAATGTAACACAGCCAGAATTTAACGGAAAAGTTCAGTTTTCGGGGGAGCACATATCTCAAAAACATGGTTGGATAAATGGTGCTCTTCAAACAGGTATGATTGCTGCAAATAATATTGCAAAATCATTAGCCATAGAATAGAAAGAAGTAGCCTCATCCTATAGTGAGGCTACTTCTTTCTATTTTGCAAATGCATCTTTTACTTTATCAAATATTGATTTTCCAAAGCTATCTTCCGATATCTCTGCAAATTTCTTTAAAGATTCTCTCTGCTTTTCATTTAATTTCTTTGGCACTATTACTTTTACAGTAAAATATTGATCACCCCTTGATGAACTTCTTAGGCTTTGTATACCTTTACCTTTAAGTTTAAAGGTGCTTCCAGTTTGGGTACCTTCAGGTATAGTGAATTTTGTATCACCATCTAGTGTAGGTATATTAATTTCATCTCCTAGCGCTGCCTGAACAAAGGAAATTGGCATTTCAGAATATATATTAACTCCATCTCTTTTAAAGAGTTTATGAGGTTTAACCCTGAGATATATATATAGATCTCCATTAGGGCCACCTTTTTCTCCTGGCTCACCCTCTCCTCTAAGAGGGATAACAGATCCATTGTCTACACCTGCTGGGATATCAAGGCTAATCTTTCTATTCTTTTTAACAGTACCTTTTCCATAACAGCTGCTGCATTTATCTTTTATTTGCTTTCCTGTTCCTCTACATTCATCGCATGGTCTTACATTTACCACTTTTCCAAGAAGGGTGTTTTGAGTATATCTTACTTCTCCTACGCCGCCACAGGTTTTACAAGTATCAACCCTGCTACCTGGTTTGGCTCCAGTTCCTTTGCACTCGCTACAATTCTCGTTTCTAGCTATTGTTACGTCTTTCTTCACACCGAAAGCTGCTTCTTCAAATTCAATTTCCATTTCATATTTAAGATCAGCACCCTTTTGCGGTCCGCCTCTTCTTCTGCCACCGCCTCCTCCGCCACCGAAAAACATATCAAAAATATCTCCAAATCCACCTACATCACCTTCAAAGCCTCCGAAACCACCAAATCCACCACCGCCACCAAATCCATTTGGATCTGTTCCAGCATGACCAAATTGATCGTATCTTCCGCGCTTTTCTTTATCACTTAATACTTCGTAGGCTTCGTTTGCTTCTTTGAATTTTGCTTCTGACTCTTTGTTATCTGGATTCATATCAGGATGATATTTTTTTGCAAGTTGCCTATATGCTTTCTTTAACTCTTCTTCAGAGGCTCCTTTGTTGACGCCAAGCACCTCGTAGTAATCTTTCTTAACTGCCACTGTTTCACCTCACCAACTTTAAACGTTTGAAAATGAACGAAATATGTTTGTTGCTTACGCAAAAATCCCGTTCATTTTCAAATGTTAATAATTATTTATCGTCTTCTACCTTATAACTTGCATTTACTGTATCATCATTGGCTTCGCCTGGATTTTCTGCTCCACCAAATCCAGCTTCTGGGCCTGCACCTTCAGCACCCTGTGCACCAGCTGCTTGATATACTTTAGCTGAAATTTCATAGAATACTTTTGTCAATTCTTCAGAAGCTGCTTTAGTAGCTTCTGTATCTGTTCCTTTAAGCTTTTCTTTAACATTGTTTAATTCAGCTTCTACTCTTGATTTATCCTCAGCATTTATTTTATCTCCAAGATCCTTTAATGATTTTTCTGTTTGATATACTAGGCTGTCAGCTTGATTCCTGGCTTCTATTTCTTCTTTCTTTATTTTATCTTCTGCCGCAAACTTTTCAGCATCTTTTACTGCATTTTTTATATCATCATCGGAAAGGTTCGTGCTTGCTGTTATTGTAATTTTTTGCTCATTGCCTGTTCCTAAATCCTTTGCTCCTACATGGGCTATTCCATTTGCATCTATATCAAAAGTAACTTCAACTTGTGGAACTCCTCTTGGTGCTGGTGGAATACCTGTTAATTGGAATCTTCCAAGTGTTTTGTTGTAAGTTGCCATTTCTCTTTCACCTTGAAGTACGTGTATTTCAACACTTGTCTGTCCATCGGCTGCTGTTGAGAATACTTGACTCTTCTTTGTAGGTATAGTTGTATTTCTCTCAATAAGCTTTGTAAATACGCCACCTAATGTTTCAATTCCAAGCGATAGAGGAGTTACATCAAGTAACAATACGTCTTTCACTTCTCCAGTAAGAACCGCTGCTTGAATCGCTGCACCAATAGCAACGCACTCATCTGGGTTTATTCCTTTATATGGATCTTTGCCAGTAAGCTTCTTAACAGCATCTTGTACTGCCGGTGTTCTGGTGGAACCCCCAACTAATATTATTTTATTTAATTTATCTACAGAAAGACCAGCATCTGATAAAGCTTTTCTAGTAGGTTCCATGGTTTTTTCAACTAAATCACTAGTCAATTCATCAAATTTGGCTCTTGTTAATGTAATTTCCATATGCTTAGGTCCTGTTGCATCTGCTGTAATAAATGGTAAGCTTATTTGTGTTTGAAGCACCCCAGAAAGCTCTATTTTTGCTTTTTCTGCAGCTTCTTTTAATCTTTGAACTGCCATTTTATCATTTTTTAAATCCATACCATTTTCTTTTTTGAATTCATTTGCTAAAAAGTCGATTACTCTTTGGTCAAAGTCATCTCCGCCCAATTTGTTATTACCACTTGTAGCTAGAACTTCAAATACCCCATCTCCAAGTTCAAGTATTGATACGTCAAAGGTTCCTCCACCAAGGTCAAACACTAAAACCTTTTGACTTTCTTCTTTATCTAGTCCATAAGCTAGCGCTGCTGCTGTAGGCTCATTTATTATTCTCAACACTTCTAAGCCTGCTATTTTTCCTGCATCCTTCGTTGCTTGCCTTTGGCTGTCACTGAAATATGCTGGAACTGTAATAACTGCTTGTGTGACCGTTTGTCCTAAATATGCCTCTGCATCCTGTTTTAGTTTTGCAAGTATCATGGCTGATATTTCTTGTGGACTATATGTTTTATCATCAATGTTCACTTTATGATTTGTGCCCATTTCTCTTTTAATTGAAGCGATTGTTCTATCTGGATTTGTAATTGCTTGTCTTTTTGCAATTTGGCCTACTAATCTTTCACCTGTTTTCGAAAAACCTACAACGGAAGGTGTTGTTCTATTACCCTCTGGATTTGGAATTACCACAGGTTCTCCGCCTTCCATAACCGCCACACATGAGTTTGTTGTACCTAAGTCAATACCAATAACTTTTGCCATTTATTTTTCCTCCTTAAATTCTTTAAAAATATTTTTAACTTTTCACAGCCACTTGTACTAAAGATGGCCTTATTACTTTATTTCCTAGCACATAGCCCTTTTGCATAACCAGCTTGACTTTGTTTTCATCCTCTTCACATGCTTCACATTGCATTACTGCATGATGAACATTAGGATCAAAGTCGCATCCTTCACTTTGGATTTCTTTTACCCCATTTTTCTCCATGACACTGATTAGTAACTTTTGCACCATTTCTATACCATCTACGTATTTTGCATCCAGATTGTCTGACTTAAAGGAACATATACCCCTATCTAAGTTGTCAAGTACTGGTAGAATATCTGTAACTATAGACTCTAATGCAAAAGAGTACATCTCTTCTCTTTCCTTTGTAACTCTTTTTTTGTAATTTTCAAAATCAGCTTGAAGCCTCATTAGCCTATTGATATAATCGTCAATTTGCTTCGTTTTCTCTTGTAATTCTTTTTTTTGTTTTTCAAACTCATTTTCGCCAGCCTGTATTTCTTCCTCCACTATGGTCTTTAACTCACCTTCTGACTTTGTTTCTTTATCAATCTTTTCTTTTTTTTGTTTCATTTATCAGCCCACCTTATGATTATATTATATATGTATAGGAGGATTTCCCCCTATTTCTAACGATCCTAACGATCTAAAAGCTTTGTCAAAATCTCTGTCATGTTACCCTTTACACAATCCACAATGGATATTACTTTTGTATAATCCATTCGAGTTGGACCTACGACTCCTATTGAACCAATTATCTTTCCATTTATCTTATAGGTAGCTGTTATAACACTGCAGTCATTTAGCTGTACATATTTGTTCTCACTGCCTATAGCCACACTTACATCATTTTCTGCTTCATTAAGAAGATTAAAAAGCATCTCTTTTTCTTCAAGTATATTGAAAAATTCCCTTGCCCTACCAATGTCTTTGAACTCTGGTAAATTTAGCATATTGGCTGCTCCGTCATGATATATTTCAGTTTTATCGTTATATTGGAGTGTTCTAATAATCTCCGATAAAACCTGTTCAACTATATCATTGTACCCACTCATCCTAAGCATTAATTCTTTAATCACATTATCATCGATATCTTGTACTGCCAGCCCTTCAAAGACTTCGTTAAATATTCTAGTTAATTTATCAACCAAATCATGGGACAAGTCTTTTACTACTCTAATAACACCATTTTTTGCTATTCCTGAATTAGTTATGAGTACAATAAGTAAAGTAGTAGTGTCAATTTTTATTAACTGTATTCGCTTTAGTACCGCAGATTTCATCTGAGGAGCCATAGCAATAGATGTATAGTTTGTTAATTGAGATAAAAGCTTTGAAGCGTGCTTTATAAGGCGGTCGATTTCACCTAGTGTATCAAAGAATTCGGTTTTGATAAATTCTTGATGCATTTCGATTATTTTCTGTTGCTTTAATATTTCATTTACATATATTCTATAGCCTTTATCAGAAGGAATTCTTCCTGACGAAGTATGCGGCTGCTCTATATATCCCATTTCCTCAAGATCCGCCATCTCATTTCTAATAGTTGCAGGGCTTATTTCAGTCAGATACTTTTTTGAAATAGTTCTAGATCCTACAGGTTCAGCTGTGCTGATATAATCTTCTATTATAGCTTGTAGAATAAGTTGTTTTCTATCCCCGATATTCAATAACTCACCACCTTGTTAGCACTCTACATCTACGAGTGCTAATTCTGATTTAAAAATATCACTACCAATATTTTTTGTCAATAGTTTTTCATAAATTTTATGATAATTCTACGAAAACTATATTAGATAAGTCCCTTCCTTTGCTTGTTAATACTATGTTTCCAGCAGTTTTTACCAATAAATCATTTTTTATAAGATCATCTATTTTTTTACCGTATTTTTGAAAGAAGTCCATTTTATATTCTATTTCAAATTCTTTAATATTTACCCCTTCATTTAGCCTAAGTCCAAGAAAAAGGCTTTCCCACATATTATCTTCAGTGTTTAATTGTTCTTCGCCTAAAACAGGTAGTTTTTCAGAATTTATGGTTTCTATATAATCGTCAATGGTCGAAAGATTCCAAAACCTTTTTCCAAAAAGCTTTGAGTGACTTCCTGCTCCCACGCCCAGATATTCTTCATTATGCCAATATACAAGGTTATGTTTGCACTCAAAACCAGGTTTTGCAAAGTTTGATATTTCATACTGTTTTAATCCATAAGAATCCAGGACTTCTACCGTCCTATGATACATATCACGATCCATATCTTCATCAGGCATTACTATTTGGCCTTTCTTTTGCATATCATAAAATTTTGTTCCTTCTTCAAGTTTTAGACTATAGCAAGAAATATGGCTTACACCTAGACTACAAACTTGATTTAGTGTTTCCTCCCACATTTCCATGGTTTGCCCAGGAAGTGCAAACATTAAATCTATATTAATGTTATGAAAGCCTGCTGTTTTTGCTGCTTTATAGCTATTTATAAACTCTTCTCTTGAATGAATTCTTCCTATGCTTTGAAGCAAATGATCTTGCCAAGCTTGAAGGCCTATACTTAGCCTATTTATTCCGAAGCTTTTATATGCTTCTAGGTTTTTCTTATTCAATGTCCCTGGATTACATTCTATAGATATCTCTGCACCATGTTCCACATTTTCTTTAATTGCTTCTAGTATTTCACCCATAAAAAAACAATTAATAAGGGTGGGGGTACCCCCACCGATAAAAATTGTTTTAAAATTAAATTTATGATCCATCTTATATAAGTTTATTTCTTGTATTAACGCTTTTATATATGATTCAGCCTTATTTATTTTACCCTCATAGGAGTTAAAATCGCAATACAGGCATTTTTTTTGACAAAAGGGTATGTGTATATATAAACCAATTTTTTTCATATAGGACTCTCCTAATCGTTTAGCTTTAATACCGACATAAATGCTTCTTGTGGAAGTTCTACGCTTCCCACTTGTCTCATGCGCTTCTTTCCTTCTTTTTGCTTCTCAAGAAGCTTTTTCTTTCTTGAAATATCACCGCCATAGCATTTGGCAAGAACATCTTTTCTCATTGCTTTTATTGTTTCTCTGGCAATTACCTTTTGCCCGATAGCCGCTTGTATGGGAATTTCAAACATTTGTCTTGGTATTACATCCTTTAGCTTTTCAGCCATAGCTCTTCCTCTACCATAAGCTTTATCCTTATGGACTATAAAGGACAATGCATCAACTATTTCTCCGTTTAACATCATATCTAGCTTAACTAAGTCAGATTTCTCATAACCCTTCAGTTCATAATCGAATGAAGCATATCCTCTTGTCCTTGATTTTAATGCATCAAAGAAGTCATATATTATTTCATTCAAAGGCAAATCATAGTGCAAAATTGCCCTAGTTTCTTCCATGTACTGCATATCTTTGTATAAGCCTCTTCTGCTCTGACAAAGCTCCATTATTGTACCTACATATTCAGTAGGCATCATGATGGAAGCAGCTACAATTGGCTCTTCCATATAATCAACTTCTGATAAAGGTGGAAGATTGGCAGGGTTTGATACATCAATCTTTTCACCGTTTGTTTTCGTCACTTTATAAATAACGCTGGGCGCTGTAGTCACAAGGTATAAATTATATTCTCGCTCTAGTCGTTCTTGAATTATTTCCATGTGCAGAAGTCCTAGAAAACCACATCTGAATCCAAAGCCTAATGCTGCTGATGTTTCAGGTTCAAAAAGTAGCGCCGCATCATTTAGTTGAAGCTTTTCTAACGCATCTCTTAAATTGTCATAATCGGCTCCATCTGCTGGATAAATTCCGCAATATACCATGGAGATAACTTTTCTATAACCTGGCAAAGCTACATCGCATGGATTATTTCCATCAGTTATTGTGTCACCTACATGAATATCCTTAACATTTTTTATGCTTGCTGATACATATCCAACGTCTCCAGCAAGAAGCTCATCACACGGTGTCATACCTGGACGTAATCTTCCTACCTCAACTACCTCATATTCTTTTCCTGCAGACATCATTCTCATCTTCATGCCTGCCTTTAACGACCCATCTATCACCCTTATATAGGCTATTACACCCTTATAAGCATCATAATATGAGTCAAAGATCAATGCCTTTAAAGGCTTCTCATCATCGCCTTTTGGGCATGGAATATATTTCACTATTCCTTCAAGGACTTCATCAATTCCTATTCCCTCTTTAGCAGAAATCAAAGCAGCATAAGAAGTATCTAAACCAATTACATCTTCAATTTCTTTTTTTACAAATTCAGGATTTGCGCTTGGAAGATCAATTTTATTTATTACTGGATAAAGTTCCAGGTTATTATCTAGCGCTAAATACACATTTGCTAGAGTTTGGGCCTCAATCCCTTGTGTTGCGTCTACTACTATTATTGCTCCCTCGCAGGCAGCAAGACTCCTTGATACTTCATAAGTAAAATCAACATGGCCAGGGGTATCAATCAAGTTAAAAACATATTCTTGCCCATCGTTTGCAGTATAATTCATTCTAACGGTCTGAAGCTTGATGGTAATTCCTCTTTCTCTTTCAATATCCATATTGTCAAGAACTTGCGCTTCCATATCTCTTTTCGCAATAACACCTGTTCTTTCTATTAATCTATCTGCAAGTGTGGATTTGCCATGATCTATATGTGCAATGATACAAAAATTTCTCATCATCTTTTGTCTTTCTGTTGACATTGGGGGTTTCCTCCTCGATAAAAACATATAAATTTTATTTTTGCTTAATGTATTATTACTAAATCGTACTTTATAATCTGAATTATAATTATAACATATTAAATTCTATCATAAAACAAGTAGTAAAAACTTTCTTATCTTATAAAGTGTTTTTTAATACAAATAAGCAACATCTGATTTGATGTTGCTTATATTTTTGAATATATATAAGTTTTTAGCTTGTCATAATATTTTTTTACGTAATTATCAGCTACAATTATACCCTTTTTTAGCTGCTCTGTGTTTATACGGTATTTTTCTCCTGCTATTTCAACTTTTAAAATATCTTCGTCTAAATTTATATCAATAGCATGTGTATTGCTTTCGTCTAAGAGAAGCTTATTTATTGAATGATCTGTGGTATATATAGCCGATAAGAAAAATACAATGCATAAAATTAAGCAAATAGTAAACTTGAATCTTTCTTTTCTTACTTTGTTTTCCTGTTTTTTTAGCTCGATTCGTTTCTCCATAAAACACCTCTATTGCTGTAACTCAGTCACCACCTGACCTAAGACTTCACCCATGAGTTCAGAAGAGTATTTTGCTTCCTCATCAGTATTTAGCATGCATCCGAATTCTAACAGCACAGCATAATTGCTATTATATAAATTATATTTTTTGTCAGCTTTTTTAATTCCTATGCTTAGTCCTGGATATAGTTTATCCATTTTCTTTTTTATATATACTGCAAACTTCTCCAATTCCTTGTAATTAGGATTTTGTGTTCCTACTATAATCATTACCCTTGCTGCGTCCTTCCCATTTATCTTGGCAGTATATACTGATTTGCTAGTTTTTCTTTGATCCTCATTTTTAACATCAAAAGCATCTCTGTGAACATCTATAATAACCTTTAGAGATTTATTTTCTTCCATTTGCTTTTTAATTGTTTTTAATGAATTTGTATATGAAAAAGCGTAGGATTCTTTGTCATGGTAAGTTTTATCATGAATGACTCTCAATTTATAATTTTTTTGTAAAACCTTACTTAAATTAGTTCCTATCCCTACAACATTATACTTCTCATTACTTGTATGATAATTGGAAGCGGTATTAGGCATATAGCTTTCCGTCGCATGGGTATGATAAATAAGAATTTGTGGATCCTTCTTTGAAAGCTCCATAAGTGTTGGATCAGCTATCATTTCTTCATCTATTTGATCTATGTCCTCAGGCAATGCATTTTCTTCTCCCTCTGCTTTGAATTCATCTTCTTCACTAAAGTATATAGCGCCTTCTGGAGCATCTTCAAAGTTTTTTACATCAGGTGGTGCACCGCCAATAGAAGAAACAGAAGCAATTTCGCCGCTATATTGCCCAAAAGCGGGAAAAGCAATATTAATGAATGTCATGGGATTTTTAAAGTCAAATTCCTTCCCTTCTGTACTGTAGCTAAATGCCGCCGATGCCATACTAGGCATGCTGTAACCATAAGATTGCTCATAAAGCATACCTGCTAAAGGTATCACTCTGTTTATTATATTAATATAAATGTTCTTGGATATTTTTTCTCCGTCAAGTGTGGCATTTTCTTCATAGTTAAAAGCTGTCACATTATTGGGTGCATATAACCATCTGAAGAAATAAAAGTTTAATGCTAAAAATATTGCTACAATCAATATTACAGCTAAGTATTTCAACAAAATATGTCTCTCATAGTGCTTATCCAAGTTCTTCACCCCGCTTTTCTTCTTGTTGTCTTGATATATACTTTTAACTTATATGCAAAAACGAGGCTATATATGAATATCAGTAAAAAATACTGCTCCAAAAGGAGCAGCATTTTTAGTTTAAAAATCTATTTACGCCATCCATCCCTATTCCAGGGTGAAGTGCTATGTTTAATCCATTTGCTATTACTTTTGAAATATCATTGATCAGCTCGTCAATCTCTTTTGGAGTAACCATAAGATCTGGCATTTTAGGTGAAATAACTTCTGTAATCAACTTATATTTATCATCTCTATTCATATCCTTCAGCATTTTGTAAAAATCCGATCCTTTATCTGAGCTATTTATAAGAGAATCTATAACCAAATCAATTGTATCGTTTGCCATAGTGGCTGCATCTACCACAGTAGGAACACCAATAGCAATCACTGGAACTCCTAAACTTTCCTCGCTTATCTCTTTTCTGTTATTACCAACACCTGAGCCTGGATTAATGCCTGTATCAGCTAATTGAATGGTGGTGCTTACTCTATCCATTTTTCTTGAAGCCAGGGCATCAATTACAACCACTAGATTTGGCTTAACTCTATCTACAACACCTCTTATAATTTCACTGGTTTCAATGCCTGTTAGGCCAAGAACCCCTGGAGATATTGCACATACTGATCTTGTACTTTCATCAATCTGCTCTGGTATATTTTCTTTTATGTGCCTAGTAACAAGTAATTTTTCAATTACTTTGGGTCCAAGGGCATCTGGTGTGATATTCCAATTGCCAAGGCCAACTACTAATATTACAGAATCCTCTTTTAAATCAGTTATATCAATGAGCTCCTGTGCCAAAATCCTGCTCACATCTTCTCTCAAATCTATATCATTTTCTCGCAGTCTTGGCACCTCTATGGTTATATAGTTACCAATGGGTTTGTTCATAATCTTTGCTCCAGCTCTGTCAACAATTTTTACCTTTGTTACTGCCATGTCGTCATCTTTTCTGATGTCAACATCTACACCTGGTATATCACTATTATTTTTTTGTCTATATAGTTCTCGAGCTTCAATTGCTAAATCCGTTCTAATATTCGACATATTTTTCCCTCCAAGATACTTATGTAAGCCTATTTTGATTATCACTATTTTATATAGTCTTGTTCAAATTAAATATAATATTCTCTCTTTGATATAAAATATAACACTGGATAAACTATTCTTTAGTCAAACTAATTAGGAAGAAAAATCTAAAAAGTTTTTTTACTTGCATTAAATACTAGATTGTGATAAAATACCAGTTGTTAATGAATTTTGAAGGAGGTGAATAGGTTGGCTAACATTAAATCAGCTATAAAAAGAATTAGAATTACAACATATAAAACATTAAGAAATAAAATGATTATTTCCTCCTTGAGAACTTCAATAAAGAAGTATGAAGAAGCTCTAAAAGCCGGTAATCTTGATGAGGCTAAGGTTTTATATAAATCGGTGGCTAGTAAAATAGATAAAGCTGCATCTAAAGGATCCATTCATAAAAACGCAGCATCCAGAAAAAAATCTAGACTATCAAAGAAACTTAATAAAGCCGTTTAATATCGACCCCGTTTTTTTACGGGGTTTATTATTTTTTTGATTAAAAAGCAGTGGGGACGGTTCTTTTTGCTTCTAATAGAAGCAAAAAGAACCGTCCCCACTGCTTTTTAATCAAGTAGATTCACAAATAATAGCTCAAGTGCCAGCCTATCATTCATTTTGCCACTTTTAATGCTAAGCTCTGCATTTAGGCATCTATCAAAAGCCTTAATCAGCGTATCATTATCCAATTGAGATGCATATTTCATACATTGCTTTACAGTGAATTCGTGTATTTTTAATTCACTTGCAATAACCTTGCTGTCTCTATATTTACCTAAAAGTTCTTTAGTTAATAAAATATTCTTGATCTGTTTCGAAACCATACCCAAAATACCAAATGAGCTTTCATTCGCTAGCAATAAATCACTGTATATCCTTAATGTTTCTCCTGAATTTTTAATAGAGCAAGCATTTATTAGCTTGAAAATATCGTTTTCCAAACTTTTTGGAGCTAAGGCACTTATATCATCAATTTTTACTTCTTTTTCTTCTCCTAAAAAGCTTGATAGTTTTTTGATCTCATTTTCTAAATCATATAAGGTTTTCTTTGTATTTTTTTCATAGTAACCAGACCTTTCTATAAAGAAGGAGATTTCTCTTGATCCGATTGTTTTACCATTCTGTGCTAATAGCCCCTTAACCCATTTGCTAAGATCATCTCTTTCTACTCTTTCAATATGATATATGTCTCCATGTTTTTTTATAATATTGTAAAGTTTTTTTCTTTTATCTATATCTCCAAATATTACAAAAACAAGTACGGTTGTGTTTTGAGTGTCATTTTGATTCTCTATGATATCTTTAAAATCATCGGCACCTTTTTCTTTAGATGATTTTATCTCTTCTTCACTTTTACCAGAACTTTTTAGCAAATAAAAGTCTTTTACTAATACAAGCTTTCGTTCGGAAAGTATAGGAAAAGTATCACAAGCTCCTGATAATTCTTCGAAATTTAGATTTTCTCCCCTTAGGGTAATAAAGTTTAATTCTGGCATATCTGTGACGATTTTTTCAGCAACCTTATGTAATGCTTTGTCTATTAAATATGTCTCTTCCCCATAAATTAAGTTTAGAGATTTATATTTATTATTTTTCAATCTATCTAAAAGCAAATTATAATCCATAGTTCTCTCCTTGTTTGAGATGTAAAATCTATTTAGTGGACTTAATAATTATCTTTTTTCCATCCGTGATGACTATCACAGCACCACTTTTATCAGTTCTATATATAATACTATCATCCTTTAACAACCTATTCATGGCCTCAAGTGCTGGGTGTCCAAAATTATTATTTCCCACGGAAATAATATTATATTTTGCACCAACACTTTTTAAAAATTCTTGGGTGCTTGAATATTTGCTGCCATGATGAGGAACCTTCAAAACATCACAATTCAACCATTCTTTAGCTAAAATTTCTTCTGCTTCACTTTGAATGTCTCCTGAAAAAAGTATTTGAAAATCTTTGTATGATAACTTTGCAACTAAAGAATTATTATTCTCATCGGAGCTGGTTCCCTTTAAAAATTTTTTTGAAGGTGATAGGATGTCTATTTGTATATCGTCTGTTAGTTTAATTCGATCTCCCTTTATCAAATATATAATATCAGTTCTTTTAGTTCTACACAATTGAATTAATTCTTCATAAACTTTAGAGCTATATGGCGTGTCTGGAAATATAATTCGTTTTACTTTATAGGTTTTCAAAACCTCCAAAAGTCCCTCTATATGATCATCATGAATATGAGAGGCGATTATTGTATCCAACCTCCAAATACCTTGATGCAAAAGTGCAGGTACAGTAATTTTTTCCCCCACATTAAAATAATACTCAGGAGTTTTGCTGCTTCCCCCTCCGTCAATAAGTATGGCTTTCTTGTTAGGCGTTATGATGCAAGCACTATCTCCCTGACCAACATCTAAAAATATGGTCTTCAGACTTTTACCAGGTAAATTATAAAATAAAATTCCAAGAATAACCATAGCCACTGCTGTGACTACAAATTCTCTTTTGTAACGCTTATACCATTTTAAATCCAACCAATCAATGACAAACATTAATAAAAAATAATAGTTGATATATATATACAAAGGAAGGCTAGGTATTGGAAGGCCTGCAAATGGAAGTTGGGCAGATTCTTCAATTAAGATGCTCAAAATACGAATAAAATAATAGGATATTGAAAATATATAAAGTCCTAAAAAACGAAATAAAAAGCCTATCATCACTCCTGTGAAACCAGCTATGGTGATAATAAAAGAAATAGGCACTGCTATGATATTTATCATAACGCTAATAAAAGAAAGGTAGTTAAAATAATGTACAGTTATTGGAATGATTCCAAGCTGTACAGACAAAGACAATGAGAAAGCACCCCTTAGGATTGGAGGTAAGAATTTTAGTTTATTATAGAGTGGTTCATAAATAAAAGCTATAGAATACATGCAAGCATATGAAATCACAAATCCAACATCATGTATATATAATGGATTTGCTACAAGCATTACAAAAAATGCAAAGGATATAGAAGCTTTTAAATCATAATCTCTTTTATAAATCTTTGATAGCAGAAGCACCAAAAGCATAACAAATGCTCTAAGGGCAGGGGCTGGTCCTCCTATCATCATAATATAAGCCAAAACGATTAGTATAATCATAAGGTTTTTCAATTTATCTTTTACATGGAAAAGGTTAAGAACACCGGTTAAAAATAATACGATGAAGCCTATATGAAGACCAGAAACAGATAAAATATGAGAAAGACCTGCCTTTGAATAGTTTTCTTTTGTTTCATCATCTAGATTATTTTTGTCCCCTGTGATTATCCCATATAACAAGGATGCTTCTTCCTTCGGTAGTGATGAATAGATAATAGACTTTATCCTGATTTTGGTCTTATATAATTGCATTAGAATAAAGTTATTTTGATTTTTAGAAATAATTTTTCCTTTTTGTGTAACAAGTTGCTGATTTATCCCCTTGCTTTTATAATACAAAGAATAATTAAAATCCCCTGGGTTTCTAATGGATTCAAAAGACTTTATATTTCCTTCAAAAATGATACGATCTCCGTAAGAGAATTTGTCTTTCCCTTTATACTTTAACAACATTTTCTCTGAATAATTATAAGTTTTGCCTTGATAAGTTAATCTTGCAGTTTTAATCACGCTCTGTGTATAATATTCTTTCACTGCCACTTCATCAACTAATATACCTTCTATGGTAACAATTTTTCCTTTAAACCCTTCAAATTTGCTTTGCCGTTGGCTGAACACATCATATTCGATTATGCCAACAAAGCTTATCAATACCAAAATTAGGACAAATGCTATAATCTTCCTTTTTCTGTTCATGAAAAGCGCAGCACAAAAAAGAACCATAGAAGTTATAATTATAACTCTTGGTATATCAAAATAAAAACCAAATGATATTCCAAATAAAAAAGCCATTGAAATATAAAGCATTCTATTTTTCAAGCTATAGCTCCTCCATGTTATATAATTGATCTCTAAAAGTCAAAAAGGAGTGCTTTTCTTTGTAAATATATTTACCAGTTTGCCTCTTTATATAATATCATATTTTTATCTTTCAATTTAGCTTCAGTTTGCATATTATATGCCTATCACCATTTTATTTTTTTGTTTGATGCTTTATTCAATGATTTTTCCTTTTATAATCAATCTGTGCGTTGGTTCTGTCATAGGGTGACAAGTTATTAAAGTTATTTCCTTTTCCTTTTTATTTTTCTTCAGTACCCAAACTTCTTCAGGCTTTACATATAGCTTTTCACTAACGGTATATTCGTATTGATTCTCTGCAGTATCAACTTCTATGATATCTCCCAATTCAACTTCATCAAGCCTGTTAAAATTTCTTCCATAGGTACGATTTCTGTGGCCTGCGATAACATAGTTTCCTATTTTTCCTGCTACGCCTGCATTCTCCATGCTTGATACGGATATATTCATGTTTTGCTTTGTAGCTCCTGTTAAAATAGGCAGATTTAATTTTATTTTCTCAATTTTAAGTATCCCTTCTGTATGTTTTTTTACATATTCTTCTTTTATCCTTTTTTGCTCCTCTTTTTCTAGCAATTCTGCTGTTTCGTTGCTAGTATCTTCTTGAGTATCTACCGGAGTATCTATCTCCTCAACTTCGTTGTCTATTGTAACTAAGTTTTCCTGCCAATCCTCCATGAGCTTTTTCTGCATGTAATTATCATAATGCTCTGATATTGTAGGATATGCTAATACCAATAGTCCTATTATAATCAACGCTGTTGGAATTATCTTTTTTATCATTTTAATCCCTTTCCATAGCTATGCAAATCATAGCCTTTTTTCATCTTATATTATTTAGAGGGCAGAGAATTTCTCTGCCCTCTAAATTGGTTAAGCTATTCTTTTTCTAAGAACAATACCCATGAGTATCATGAACAAACCTGCTAGATAAAACATCATTTTATCTGACTCTCCAGTCTTTGGCAGTGTTATGGGTGTACCTAAGGGTATTTCTTCTACATCAATTTCAACAAAAACTTCTTTTTCATTTCCATCTTTATCTACAACCTTTATAGTAAAGCTATCTTTGCCTACAAAACCTGGCTTAGGTGTATATTTCCAGTTCCCATCTTTATCTATAATCACAGCACCATTTTTAGGTTCTGTGCCAATACTAGGTATACTGCCATCTGACGTTTCAACCTTGCCATCTACTGGTTTTTCTTTTTCAGTAGTTTCTTCTATTGGCTTTGTGGGTTCTTGAGGTTCCGGATTTACCGGTGGTTGTGGTATCACAGGTGCTTCTGGATTTACCGGTGGTTCTGGAGTTATCGGTGGTGTAACTGGTGGTATAACGGGTGGGTTTGGATTAGGATTTGTACCTCCACCGCCGCCTGAAGACACGTAAACATATCCAAAATCTACATCTCTTCTGTGATCTCCTGAGTTTAGATACAAATTGGCTTTGCTATCATATCCACCATCTAAGTCATAGGTGTCTGTATAGCCTGAAAGCTTTGGAGCCTTCACTACCTTTATTGCATAATTACCCTTTTCTAATCCTTCAAAAAGATACACTCCATCTTTATCAGTAACAGTTTGCGCTATTTTTATATCCTTTTGATACAATTCTACAACAACGTTTGCTACTCCTGGTTCTCCCGCATCCTGTAAACCATTTGCATTCAAGTCATACCATACCCTATCTCCTATGGAGCCTGTGTAGTTGTAGCCAAAATTAATTGAATTTATATAGCCATTAGCTGTTGGAAGATCCACCACAGTTTTATGATTCAAATCTCCATCGTAATCAAAAACTATATAGATGTCTTTGAGCAAAGTGCTTTTATCCACTTCTATGTTGTATTTTCCACCAGGAAGTTTGTCAAAGGAATATTTCCCATTTGTATCTGTTATTGTGGTCCTTAGGATATTTCCATCTACATCCTTCAGATATATGGTTACATTGGAAATCCTTTGCTCATCTTTCAATACACCTTCATCGTCATACTTGTCTATAAGACCATTTTCATTAAAGTCGTACCATACAGTACCTTCCAATGAAGCCGTGTAGTTATAGCCAAAGTCTTGGGCTAAGTTGCTTTCTCCCTTGGCTATTGTGACTGTTGATTTATCATCGTAAATCACATTAGAAGCATAATCAGGGTCATAAGTGGCCTTTAAGCCTTCTGGTTTTTCTGCTATAACCACAGTATAGATACCGCTTCCCAATTCTTCAAATAGATAGTATCCATTTGCACTAGTAGTGGTTTCTTTTACTACATCGCCAGCTGCATTTTTCAACTGAACTTTAACTCCTGTGATGCCTTTTTCATCAGCATCTTGTATGCCATCTTCATTAAAGTCAAGCCATATATAGTCGCCTATTCTTGCAAGTATTTGATTTTTTGCTGTATCAGTATCCGTTGGATTTGGATTATAAGGGATATCTGTCCCATTTCTATCGGAGGGATTCCCTAATACAGTTGCCGTGTTGATAATGAAGTCTGACGAATCCATATGATTATCTATTAAAGCTTTCATCATTGTGGTTTCATAATACAATACCAGTCTTCCTTCAGAGTACCCCTTTAAGTTGGTACTACTGTCAAAGGCATTTACATCACTTAATTCAGGTATCAAGGTTAAGTTATTTTGTGTTATGCCTAATTGAGCATCTGTCAAGGTTATATTGTTTAGGTAAGTAAATCCTGTGTTAATGATGGTAAATACATAGGTAACCGAATCATCCTTGTATTCACGCTGAAGCTTTGGCAAACCTGATCCATAGTTTGATTTTATATACTCTTCCTTATGATGACCTGATACCACATTCTTGATAACCTTAATACTGGCATCTCCAATGTAATGCTTAGCTTCAGCTTCTACTCCTTCATTTGTAGTTACAGTAGCCTTATTTTCTATAGGTCCAGGTCCTATGTCACTTGATCTCACTGTATAGATTTCATCGATGACTCTTTCTTGTCCTGGAGTTAGGCTTCCCACATTAATCGTAAGACTAAGCTTTGGATCTGTTATAGTTACACCATTCAAAGTTGCACTTCCAGTATTTTTTACCTTAAATGTATATTTGATCTGGTCTCCCACTTTTATCTGTCCACTTCCAAGTCTTACTCCAGTTTTCTCAAGGGCGATCCCTTTTGTGTCTACATCTTTTTCACTCTTCAGGACTTCTCCTGTATCAGGTACAGTAACAACTGCTACATTCTTCAGCTTTTGATTTTCTAGTGATGCCAAGTCAGCTGTGGTTAGCACATAAACAACTTCTTCTGTATGTGTTGCGCCTTTCGCCAAGCTACTTATGGCGTAGGGTTTTATGGTAGTAAAACCGATTCCCTTATTTTTGTTATAGAGATTATCGTTTACTGCAAGGTTTGTTAAATCCTTGCTCCCTTTATTGGTCACCTTTATTTCATAGGTTATGGTATCTCCTACTTTATAAGGACCTGCAGGGGTTCCTGACTTTATTGTTTTTTCTACTTCCACATAAACTACATCAACAGTTGCTGTCGCTTCTGGTTGTGGCGTTGTACTATCACTTTTTACCTTCACTGTATTGACAATCTTTTGTGTATTGCTGTTGTCTATATTAGCTGCTGTTATGATATAGTTTAGTATAAGTGATACTGATGCTCCTGCTGCTAAGGATGGAGGTATACTTCCTGTAATGGAAGCTTTCATATCTTGGTTTGCACCAGCTGATGAAGTCATCAAATCACTGATTACTTGAACACCGTTTAAAGGAATGCTCCCGTTGTTTGTAATCTTGATGGTATAGATTATGGTGTCTCCTACCTTATAAACGGCCTTGTCTGCTGTTTTTTCTATCTTAAGTGCTTTCGTTCCTACAGTTTTATTAGCACTTACCGTGTATCGAATATCACCATGATTTGCTGTAACCGTATTTTTTACAATCTTAGCACTTGCTGGAGACTTGTTTAATACGGATGTAGGTATTTTGTAGGTTGCCGTTATGTTTTGAGAAGCTCCTGGAGCAAATGATAATATCGTGACAGTTTGGTCTGCATTAATCGTTAAATTAGCTGCTGAATTAAACGTAACCTTATCCGTTGTTCCTTCAATCGCATCAGTTACTTTTATATTCTCCATGGTTACATTGCCGTTGTTAGTAACTGTTATTGTATAAGTAACTCCATCCTTTCCATCCACACCTGGTTCTACAGAAGATAAGTCACTTGCTTTAGTAATGGATATATCAGCAATCTCTACTTTCTCAGTAGCAGTTTTTGGATCTGTATGCCCTGCAGCATTGGTCTCATTTGACCAAACACTAGCTATGTTTTCAAGAGGCTTTGATGTATTAACATCAGTAGCCTTTACTGTATATTCCCCTTGAAGATAAAAGGTCTGCCCTACATCTATCTTATTGATTATTACATAAGGTTTCTTCCCATTATCTTCATTTGGATAAGATATTACATTTGGGTTTGCATTGATTACAATCATGTTGGTTTTATCAAAGCTTGCTTTTTTAAAGCTAAAGCCTGTTTGATTGCTACCTGCCTTATCCTTTATCTCATCTTGAACCTTCACATTGTGCAAAGGCACACTACCTGTATTTTTTACTTCAATCTGATAGAGAATCTTTTCACCTTTATTGACTGGATTTTCATTGCTAGATTTTAATCCAGGATTAAGGGAAGGTTTGTCCACTACTGCAACAGCTGATTTTGCTATCTCCATTGATGCAATTCCAATAGGTCCAGTAGCAGCAATCAATCCTAAGTCGGTATCATGATTTATCATATTATCCGAGGCCAACGTTATATCACTTGTACGAATAATGCTATCAACTTTAAACCCATCAGAATCATTTACAGGTGTTGAACCAGATGCATTTTTAAGAGTTGCATCATAATAGCTCGGAAGTTCAAACACTATATAGTATTTTCCAGCATCTAAATTAGTAAACATGTAGTATCCTGGTTTGCCATTATGATCATTTGCTGTTAAAGTTTCATCTACCTTTATGAAATTGCCTGAATGTTCCTTGTATAGTATCGCCTTAATACCGTTGATGCCTGCATATTGAAGATCGTAGCCATCATTTTGAATGCCATCATTATTTTTGTCAAACCATACAAAGTCGCCTATTTCGCCTTTTTCCGTGGGGTTATTTATTACCTTAAAGCCAACTTTAATAGGCTCTGTAGGATTCAAAACATTATTTGTCATTGTAGTCAGCTTTGTTGCAAAGGAGTTCCAAGCCAATTTATCGTTGGGAGTCCCTACCGGTGCACGCATTTTCCAGTTAAGTTGAACTTTCTCACCAGGTGCCAATCCTTTATCTGTTTTTTCATCATTGATTGTATCTATAACGAAGTACAAAGAACGTATGCTGGTAATATCAAAATTTGCAGGTATGGCTTCTAGCCAATAATTTGCATCACCTTTATTCGAGGTAAAACTTGCGTAAGTCTTATCTGAAGATATCCCATAGTATACCTTTACATCAAAGGTTACACCATTTTGAGTTAACGTGCCTGATGGTATCTTGCCTATTAGATTGGGCCTCCATTCAGACTTTCTTTCTGTGCCATTTAATACAGCGGTATCTCCAACATAGGGCAGAATATCCAGTATTTCTATCTGCTTTAGATATGCATTTCCCGTGTTTTCAATAGTCAGTTTATAGTCCGCTGTGCCTCCGGCTATTGTATTCCCTTGAGCGGGATACTTGTTATAGCCATCCACATCATAATCACTAGGGCTACCTCCTGTACCTGGTAATTCTCCCTTGTTCCATTTTGTAGCTTTTACAACTGCATCTTCATTGATGTATACTTCTGCATCGGCATGGACTAAATATTCATCCACAGTTGAATCAAGCTTATCCGATTTATTTTTTATGCTGTCCTTTTCACTATCCCAATTATGTCCATCTACATTTCCCCACCAGAAGCCTTGGTCTTCTATTCCGTCATGAGTTGTGATATATAGATCATTTATATACTTTACGGAACCTGTTGTTGCCGGAGTATAGACTTGAATTTTGGCATCGTACTTTATCGTTATGCTTCCACCTACAGGCATACTAAAGTTAGTCACTCCATTAGGCCATGACCATTTCAGCAAAGTTCTTCCAGTTCCATTGAAATCAGTGGCTATCACTTCGAATTTTGGTGTGACAGTTAGTTGCGAAGAATTTTCTGTGGCCGGAACATAACTTAAGCCTTTTGGCAAAAGATCATATATGATTGGGTTATTATATGGCCCAGTTGCGCTTTGTCTATTGGCTATATTCAGTGTAAATCCTACTATGTCTCCTGGGATACTGGTTTGGGATTTATTATGACTTTTACTAGGGTTCAACCAAGGCTTTGGGTTTTTGATAGTAAAAGTCACAGTATCTGATAATGTCTCTGATTTATCATCGTAACTATATGTCAGCTTTGCTGTATTAGTTACTACCTCATCATGAACAGCAGTATTATTCACCTTGCTTTTTATAGTAATCTTTCCTGCATCAAATTCAGCAGGCACAGTGCCAAAGTCCCATTTCAACCCAGTAATATAATCTCCAGCTCCATAAACAAAATCTGTTACTGTTATACTGGTATCTTTTCCACTTATAGGATTGTTATTATAGGACTGCCAGCTACTATGATCTTTTGTCTTGTACTGAAGTGTATAAGGATGTTCTTGTGGATTTTCAAGCGTTATGCTTTCATAATCAAGTTTGGTTGATAGATCTTCATCTGTTACAATGAAATTCTGCAAAGGAGTATTTCCATTATTTTTTATATTTCCGATATGAAAACTTTGTTCTTGCCCATGATATCTATATTGAAAATCTCTGCTTTTATAAAATCCAATTTCCCCTGGATTGGGTGGCATTGCCCCTGCGAATGTCATAACATTTTCTGCACTAGGAATGGTTGCAGCATTGGTGTTCAATTCTTTTCCAGTTGCACTTACTTTATTTGTTACTGTGTCACCTAATGCAAAACCTATTTCCTCAACTTTTGCAGAATACAATACTGTTATGTCCATGGTAGGTTTTTCACTTGTATTCACATTCCCTATGCTCCAGGTAACAGCATGAGAAGTAGGATCATAACTTCCTTGCGTTGATGATATAAACACAGATCCTTGAGGTAAAGTGTCTACTAGGACAACATTGGTAAGATTCAAATGCCCATATGGATTCGCAACATCCTCATCCCTTAAGCCTACTCTGTAGGTTGTCAATACGCCTTCATCACCAATGATAGGATTATTAGATGGACTTATTCTTACTTTAGTAGTCTTCCAATAGCTCTTTGCTCCCTTAGTCTTCACTATAACAACGTCACTTGAGCTAGGAGTTCCATTTGCGCCTTCTTGTATAGTGGCAGTATTTGGTATAGTCACACCATCCAATTGGGTTCCATCTTTTACCTTGACATTGATATCAAAATATCCTGTGGTACCTGCCTGCAGCTTATTGTCATCCATATTGGATATTCCTATGGTCAAGTTTCCGCTATTGTTAGTTACATATTTAATAACACTGTTTGGGGTATAATTGATATACTCTAGCCTTGGATCCATATTATCTATGACGATTACATCCTGATAATCCCTCTCTATATCATTTACGGACCAATGGATCCTATAGCTAAATTTTTCTCCTGTCATTACTTCAGCAGCATTAACCTCTTTGCGTATGGATAATCCTACACTATTTGCCGCCAATGGATCCATGCTAAACCTTTGCATAGTTCCTTGCAAAGGTTGCCCATAAACATCTTCTGCAACTGTTTCATCTATAGCAATAGTATCTCCCGGTGACACCTCCTCCCTACCTGTTTCTATTGTTTCGCCCGCTCCTATATCAGCATAAGAAAGCGACGTAAAAGCTGGTAGTGAGATTTGAATAAAAAAAGATAAAATAAGTAATAAACTTATTGTGTACTTGCCTTTTTTCCTTAATTTTTTCATGTTATTCCTCCTTTCTTTCATATTTGGCAGTATAAATTATATATTAGTTAATAATCATTATTATATCTATCCTTGTTTTGCTGTAATATACCGCGTTTCTTGCTGTAATGAAATTTTAATATAAAAAGCCAAATGCTTCTCAACCCTTTTGCTATATGATCGAATGTAATAAACTTTTTTCAATAAGAATCATATAGTATTCCTTTGTTCAATGTGCTTACTGATATAATCTCTTTATCTCATACAGTTCTATTATCATCATTTATTCCATTTTCCAAAGGTTTTAAATGAGTAAATAGTTTTTTCAATACCGCTTTTCTGTCAACCTCTAAATATGTTGTAATCTTTTTTTCATTAAAATATAAACCCTGTGCCTTGTTGGCATGAAAGGCCGCTTCAATATTTTTTCTTCTATACTCTGTAGGAGAACATCCAAAAGCCTCTTTAAAAAGCTTGTTTATAGATTTGGTGCTAGGGAATCCACTGGCATAGGATATTTCTGTTATGGTTTTATTACTTGTTAGAAGCATATTCAGTGCCTTGTCTAATTTACTATTTATTAAATACTCGCGAAAAGAGAATCCCAACTTCTTTTTAATAAAGTGAGATAAGTAGCAAATGCTAATCTTCTGGCTATCTGCTATTTGTTGAAGTTTTATATTTCTATCAAGGTTATCATTTATATATTTAACAATACTTTGAATCCTATCCAGATCTGTGTTTATCATCATTGCTTTTTCATCATCACTATAGCTATGACTAAAATTATTATATAAATAAGCAGTCAACATATATACCTCGCTTCCTACTATAAGCTGATATCCTTTTGATTTTTTATTTAATTCCCATAATATCTTTGCCATATGATGTTTGATTTGATTCAAGCTTTCTTGTTCTTCTTTTTTATAAAGGAATGACTTACAATCAAATATTACTCGATTTATAATAGGGAAATAAGAAATGTGTTGATTTAGATCAATTTGTAATATTACTAATATATTATCTTCCTTGATCTTGCTGATATTATGAATTTCATTTCTATTTATTAAAATGAAGTCGTTTTCATGAAGGGTATATAATTTATTTCCTACTCTTATATTTATAGAACCTTGCAAAACCAATATGATCTCCATTTCATTATGGCAATGTATTTCTACTTCGTCCACACCATATATAAATGCTTTAATTGGGAGTCCCTCTTCTTTTTCTATTAGTTCATAAAAGTATTTCATATAATCTTTCCCTTTCGATATATGGTAATATCCACTGCTTCCTATCTCCCCATAAGCTTTAATAACCCATGTATAATGGCTTGTGGTGATGGAGGACACCCTGGTATATATAAATCCACTGGCAGTATTTTATCCAACTCATCTGTAGTAGCATAGCAATCCTTGAAAATTCCGCCTCCACAAGCACAGCTTCCCAGACCTATAACAAGTCTGGGCTTTGGCATAGCATAGTAAGTCTTTATAAGAGCTTCCTTCATATTCAGCGCCACAGGTCCTGTGACGATTATTCCGTCAGAATGCCTTGGGGATGCAGCTACATTTATGCCAAACCTTGATATATCATAAAAAGTATTTTGTGTCGCTGATAGTTCAACCATACAAGCATTGCACGAGCCTGTATCCACTGATCTTAAAGTCAAAGATCTTTTGTATTTGTCATATATTTTTCTTTTAAGTATTTCTCCTACTTCGTCTATAGAAGATAACTTGTAGTCATTGCTCATAGAAAGTGCATTTTTTTTACATGAGCTAATACATTTTTTACAAAAGATACATTTTTTTTTATGAACTCTTAATTCATTTTCTACTATTTCTAGTGCTTTGCTAATGCAGCTATCAACACACAAACCGCAATTATCACACTTTTCTTTATTAATTTCAATGGCTCCATATGAATATGGATTATCAAATAAAGGGTCTTTTATGGTATCTCTCTTATTTCTTAGTCTATCAATAAAATAACTCATGTAACATTCACCTACCTATCGTTTTCCGAATAGCTCATATTAAAGCTTTTATTGCAAAGTGGAAAATCAGGAACTATTTCACCCTGTACTGCAATAGTAATCCCCTCCCAATTTGTAAAGGATGGCGTTTTAAAATAAATTCTGTCAAATTTATTATTTTTGCCCACTGCACCATAAACTACCAATTCGCCCTTTACAGTTTCTACAGATACAAATGCTTCTCTTCCCTCAGGGAGTTGTACATCAACAGTTGATTTTTCAATATCCCCATCTATAAAATTCAATGCTTTTCTAATAAAAGAAAACGCATCTTTTATTTCTGCAATTTTAAGTTTGTACCTTTCAAATACACCGCCTAAGCTTTCCACATTTATTTCATTTTTTAGCTTTCCATATATTTCGTAAGGAAAGTTTTTCCTCACGTCATACTTTTTCCCGCAGGCTCTTCCTACCACACCTGTTAACAAGAGCTTTTTAGCAGTTTCCTTGTCAACCATACCCGTGTGCTCAACTCTATCAAGGAAAGAAACTGAATCAAGGGTAGATTTTACTATTCTCTCTATTTTAACTTCAATGCTTTGCAAAGTATTCAAAATATCAACTCTTTTCTTTTCTCCATAATGAACATTTATACCAAAAGGAACAATTGAGTTCCTGCAAAACCTGCTTCCTGTTATTCTTTCACAAAGCTGATGGATCAGTTCAGAGAAATAGCCGTATCTCTTAGCGGGATAACTAAAGCCTACATCAACACAAATTCCTCCAATATCATCTAAGAAATTATATATTCTCTCAAGCTCTAAAAGCACTACCCTCAGTGCCTTAGTTTCATTTGAAACCAAAAAATCTGTAAGCTTCTCTACAAGCAAAGCATAGCTTTCAGCATATGCTACAGTTGATTCTCCTGCAACTCTTTCAAATACTAGGTTTAAATTATTTCCATCTATGTTTTCACAAAGTTTTTCAATGCCTCTATGTTTATACATAAGTCTTATTTCAAGGTTTTCTATAGGCTCACCCATTACACTAAATCTGAAATGCCCTGGCTCTATAATTCCTGCGTGGACAGGCCCTACAGGTATCTGATAAGCTTCATAACTAACACTTTTAAACTGATAATCCTCAACAGTTTCTAGTGGTTTTACCTTTTCTCCGTAGTTAAACTCTTTTTTCAAAGGATATACATCCTTATTCCATATTTCATGTTTAACCAAATGTCTATTATCGATTGCACCATTTATTTGCAGACCAAAAAGGTCTGATATTTCTCTTTCAAACATATTACTTTGATATACAATACCTTGAAGAGATTCTATATACTCAATTGCAATATATCTCACTATGACATAATAGTTTTCTTTTCTGCCTGTCAAAACTATATTCATTTGAAGTTTTCCAATATCCTTGCAAAACTCAGCACAGAAAACAAGCTTGCAGTCTTTTATTAAATATCCTGTTATTTTTACTGCCATATTGGACTGTGTACCTATATATATTTCATTATTGTTCTTTATTTCATATTCAATTTTAAAATTAGAATTTTCTAATTCTTTCTTTATTGCATTTATATTCATAACATCACATCCATTTTTATTAAACTCCACATATTATCATTGCTGCCCTACTGAGAATCGGCTGTAAAAGGTTTGACCATGAGATGCTTATAGCAACTATAAAAAACAATGTCAAATATAAAGGTAACATATTTTTGTTGTCACCCTTTAAAAGTTTGTACTCAGTGTTTTTGTCTATTTTAAAAATCATCTTGAAAAATATATTAATAAATGCTGTAAAAGCAATTAGTAAGCAAACTACAAGTAAAACTGCACTAATATAATGACCTTTTTCCACAGCACCAACCAATATATTAAACTCGCTAAAAAATGCTGCAAATGGTGGCATCCCCGTCAATATTAACATACCAATAATCATAACTATCGCATTTTTAGGCATAATTTTAATTAATGCTTCAATTTTATCTACCCTCTTAGTTTTTAATGCACTCAATATATTCCCCGCAGTAAGAAAAAGCAAGGTTTTTGCCAATGCGTGTATTATTGAATGAAGTAACGCTCCAAATATGCTCATGTAGCTTCCAATTCCAAGCCCCAAAGTTATGATTCCTATATTCTCAACTGATGAAAACGCAAGAAGTCTTTTATAATTTCCTTGCTTTAGCATGCTGAATACTGAAACAATAAGTGAAATACAAGCGAATATAATAAGTAAATATTTAATGTTGAAGATACCATATATAAATCTCATTATTACATAAAATCTTACTATTACATAAAGAGCTAGATTTAAAAGGATTCCCGACATCATGGCACTTACTGGTGACGGAGCTTCACTATGTCCATCAGGCAGCCATGTGTGCATAGGAGCTATACCAGCTTTCGTTCCCACTCCTACAAAAATAAATGCAAATGCGGTCTTCACTACACTGCTATCAAAAACATGATAGTTTTTTACGATATAAGTCCAATTTAAAACATCAAATTCGGCACCCATACCAACAGAATAAATAAAAAGAATGATTCCAACTAAACCCAAACCTATACCTAAAGAACAGATCATTATATACTTCCATGCAGCTTCTAATGAAAGCTTGCCTTTATTAAAGCCAATCAAAAATGCAGTAGAAAGAGTTGTTGCCTCAAGACCTATCCACATACCTGCAATATTATTGCTGACTGCTACAAAGTACATAGCGAAAACAAACAGATCAAAGAGTAAATAATAAAGCCTTGCTTTTCCTAGCTTTATCACTTCCTCCTCTAGTTCATCCTGTATATAAGTGTGTGAGTATATAATGCTAATAAATGAAACTACAGAAATTATAATCATTTGTATCACACTTAGACTATCAATTAGAAAAAAATCATTTCCTAAAAGTATTTCTTCAGCCTTATATACTATAACTACGGTTCGAAAAACGATTGCAAGAAGAGAAAACATCCCTGCAATATGAATAAAGGATATAGTTTTAATATTCCTACAGCTTATGCTTGATAATATTAAAAGAACAAATATTAGAAGAAAAATATACATTACCATCCACCCGCTATTCTTTCAGATTTGTCAAATGATCTGTATTTTGTGAGTCAAATTCCCTACTTATATATATGGTCATAATTGACATGATTCCAGATAAAATAAGGACTTCTAACATTATTCCAACTTCAATGAGCAAAGACATCTTGACCAATGCCAGTTGTATTAGAACAAAACCATTTTCCATGGTCAAAAATCCAATCATCTGAGTTATTGTGTTTTTTCTGCCCACAATAATCATTGCACCAATAATCATCAAAACAATAGCAGCCTTTAAAATATCATTGCCTAAATCCCTTAATATTCCGAAGCAAATAGCAATACTAATCCCAGCAAATATATAAGACCAAAATCCTGTAATAATAGGTTGCATCTCTCTATTTTGTTTTGATCTTGCACTTGCTCTATCAATTACATAAGGTATTAATATAAGCTTAGCCACAATAGTTAGTGCGCCTACAATGAAATAGTGAAAATCTCCTGATTTAATTCCAAGATAAATACTAATAAATGCAATGCATAAGGACTGAAGTATATAACCAAGTTTTATCATACGAATCCTTCTTACACCAACTGTAAATATTCCAAACATTAATACTAAAGCAATTAAAATCTCTATCATACAATTCTCCCCTACAAGAAAAAGTTTATAGTAAGTGCTGTAACAGCTATTGAAAAAGCTGCTGCAAGCAACTCTGGTATACGAAAAAGTCGAAACTTTGCCATTGAGGTCTCAATTATTGCTACAACAAATAATGCAATAATTATTTTTACCAAATAAATCGCTAAAGATATAAGGATTGGTATCAATTCCATAGTTGAAGCCATATGAATTGGTAAAAACAAACTCAACCCTAACGTCAAAAATATCATTAATTTTATAGATGAAGCAAGCTCCAACTGTGCTAGATCAGGTCCTGACATATCAAGAATCATCGCTTCATGAACCATAGTAAGCTCAAGATGCGTTTCTGGATTATCGACTGGTATTCTAGCATTTTCGGCCAAAACCAAAATAAAAAAAGCTACTGCCGCCATGATATGCTGCACACTATATATAGGCAGATTTGAATTTGAAAATGATATATAAAACGTATTGAAAGCCTTTGTCTCATGGTATAAAAACAGAATCAGAATGAATAATATTGGTTCTCCAAAGAATGATATAAACATTTCTCGACTGCTTCCCATACCTCCAAAAGTGCTAGCAGCGTCAAGGCCAATTAGAGCGTGAATAAACTTTATCAGGGAAAGTCCAAAGAAAACTACCCAAATATTCCCCCAACTGATTGCCCCATTGGCGTAAAAAATCGGTATAAAAAAGGTAATACTTATGGCGGTTGCAAAACAAATCAAGGGTCCTATGTCAGTAATAAAAGAACTATTGTTTGATATAACTCGTGATTTTCCTAGAAGTCTATAAATATCATAATAAGGTTGGAGGAGGCTTGGACCCTTATAACCTCTAAGAAAGGCTTTCATTTTTCTTAATATTCCTGTAAAAAGCGGAGTTATAATTAGTAGAAATAAACTTTGAACAATACACATTAAGTAATCTTCCAAAACGTTTCCCTCCTTATAGATATTTAGACACAATAATAATTGCAACAGCTAAAGAAGCAAAAATATAAATAATATACGTTTGTATTCGTCCATGTTGTATTTTTGACACTTGCTTTGCAATAACACATGTAAGTTCAATTACTCTATTGTAAATATGGAATTCTATTAAGTCTTTAGCCTTTTGAGATATATGAAAACCTTCATTGCTTTTTTTTATTTCTTTTGAGTAATCCATGACCCATCCGAAAATCTTCATTACTGGCTGAGAATACCCTCCACTACTGTACTGCATGTTTGGCTTTAGTCTGTTAAATCCACAACCCCATGTATCAGATACCTCTACTTCATTATCTTTTTTACGCATTCTAAAGAAAAAGTATAAAATCCCAACACAGATAGAAAGGATTACTGTAAACACGGTAATATCATATCCTATATACAATGTACTAGACTCTCTAAATCCAAGGATATCTCCTGAAACCATATACAATGCTTCTACTACCCAAGGTGCTGCTACTCCAAGTCCAATTGCATATATGGATAAAATACCCATTCCGAGTTTCATGGATCCAGTTATTTTACTAGGATCTATTTCCTTGCTTCCTCTATGCACACCTAGAAAAGTAATGCCGAAGCTTTTAACAGCTACATACATGGCTCCTGCACCAGCAGCTGCAAAAGCAATACCACAGCCTACAATGACAAATACCATATAGTTCACGTTGACTACATCTATATTCTTAATAAAACTGGTTAAAATCATAAATTCGCTGGCAAAACCATTCAAGGGAGGTATGGCAGAAATAGCAGCAGTGCCTACAAAAGCACAAATTGCAGTAAACTTCATCTTTCTATAAAGTCCGCCCAAATCATTCATATTCTTAGACGAAGCAGCACTATTAACAGCGCCTGCCGTTAAAAACAACAAACTTTTAAACACAGCATGATTCAAACTATGAAGTAGCGCAGCTGTCAAAACAAATCCAGCCGTGCTGCTCATTTTTAAGTAATTGAAAAACATTGAAAGCCCTATGGTTCCAAATATAATTCCAATATTTTCTGAACTTGAATAAGCTAAAAGCTTTTTTATATCATCCTGAACTAATGCATTTAAAATAGAAAATAAGGCTGTAATAGCTCCTGTAAGCATTATAATTGCATAAAACTCCATGGGAAGTTTTCCCGGGAAAAGCATGAAAATTCGAAGAAAACCATAAACTCCGATTTTTAGCATTATTCCTGACATCATTGCAGAAATATTTGACGGCGCCGCAGGGTGAGCCTTTGGAAGCCACGCATGAAGAGGTACAAGACCTGCTTTAGCACCGAAACCTGCTAGGGCAAGCATAAATATGATAGTCATCTGCTTTTCATTAAGAAATAGATGACTATCTTGCATTTGAGAAAAATCAAAGGTTCCTGTGTATTTGAATATAAATCCAAACATTAGCATAAGTAAAAATCCGCTAATATGTGTCATAACAAAGTACATTATTCCTGCTTTTATTGTTTTCTGCTTATCATATTCAACTATGACTAAGAAAAAAGATGAAGCTGACATCAGCTCCCAAAAAACCATAAAGGTTATACTATCTCTAGATAGTATAACTCCAATCATAGAAGCTATAAAGATCAAAGTTATAAAATATATATACTTTACAGAATACTTTTCCGAATACTCTTTAAGATAACCAACGGAGTAAATTCCTATTGGTATAACAACTGCAACTACTATAAATAAAAAAAACAAAGATAAACTATCAAACATTTTTTCCGCCCCCAAAAAATAGCTAATGCTCCAATATTAAGAATTACACAATTCAATGATATCACAATTTGACAAACTATACAATAAACTTGCCTTGCAATGCTGGGAGAGTCATAATTTGCTGATTAGACAAAAAAAATAGAACCGTCCCCATCCTTCTATTACATAAGTAAAAAGTATGTTAATCCTCAAATTAACATACTTTTTGTTTGTAAGTGAATAATTAGTATATCCCTTCACATGGCTCTATTTCTTCACTTTCCTCCAGGCATATAAACCTAACGAAAGTCCTATAACACCATATGCTACAAAGGATCTAAAGTACTCACCTATTTGTGCATCACCAAACAATTGTTTACCTGCATAAGGTGATACAATAAATAAAGTATGGAATAGTACAACCCCAAGTAGTGCTTGCCCAACAGTTGCTTTTTCAACAGATGCTCCACCTACAAGTAAAGCTGCCACTGAGAATAAGCCAATCTGCTGATGAGAACCAAATGTATTTAATACACCAATATTTTGTAATAGTATAATTTGACCCCATGCTGCTAGAACTGTAGAAATGGTGATAGCGATTACTCTTATTTTATCTACATTCAATCCTGAGATCGAAGCAATATGTTGATTTTGTCCAACAGTTCTAAAATCTTGACCAAGTTTAGTTTTTGTTATTGCTATATTGAAAGCACCTGCTATAGCAACAAACATAATTGTCACTAAAGGAACTTTTATTCCTCTTAGTATCCTTAAAAAACCTGGAAAAAACTCAAAAGTATTGATTGCGTAGAATAATAAAGTTAATGTTGAATAAAGTACTATATTGATAATAGCTTTTTTCTTATTAAAAAGCTCATAATCCTTTTCTTTCATAAATTTATAGACATAAAATACTAACATTACTACAGCAAACAATATCAAAGTTACATAAAATGGCATCTTTATTATGTCATCTAATGAGTACTTCAGCCCATTTTCAAGGTCTATTGTATTTCTCAACCCTATACCACTAGTAAGTAATAGAGCTGGGGTTTTCATAGGTATAAATTTACCAATCAAGAACAAATATAAAAATTGATAGAGTCCATTTGCAAAGAAACCTACAATCATTGATGCTACCATTTCTTGGCCTCTTGTCTTATTAAGTAGTCTTCCAGTAAGATTACCAAATATGATAGACAATGGAAGCGCAAGTAGCATTGCAATCAATAACCCTTGAAATCCAGCAATTCCCCAATCAGTAACCATGACGATAGCCATCTGACCAGCCATTGCACCTATAATAATACTAAAGTTTAATCCTAAACCAGCTAATACTGGTATGATTAATGCCATAACAATAAATGTATTTCTGCTAATTCTCTGTACCAGTTCATTGGCTATAAATAGTATAGGTTGCTTTGATACGATTAATCCGCCAATTGATAGTGTGATAAATATTATTGTAACAATATTATTAATAAGAAATCTTTTAATTTTAGCGCTGTTCATTATTCACTACCCCCAACCTTAGTTAATGCATATAAAATTACCCCATTTTGTACAATCATTCTTAATACTTCTGAAAGATTCCCTTCAGGTAATAATTGATTTGCAACTGGTAATGAAATAGTCAATAAACCATTAAATAAAAATGTTCCGATTATAACATGTGATATATTCGCTTTTTGTGCAGATGCACCACCAATTAATATTGCAGCTACTGCAGAAAATGCCATCATCAAAGGTGCTTGATAAAGTTGCACAAATCCAAAGCTTTGAGAATATACGATTATTCCTGTTGATGCTAATACAGTTGACAACGCAGTACCAATAATTCTTGATCTATTTACATTTATACCAGATGCTCTAGCAAAATTAGGATTATCTCCTGTTGCCCTTAAAGCTACACCAGTTTTTGAATTAATAAATAAGTATACCAAGTAACATAGAACAAAGAAAAACAAAATTAAACCTGTAGGCAAAATAAATAGCGATGTATATTCTGTTCCATATGTGCTCTGAACATAGTGTGAAGTTTTATTAAATAAATTTAAAATACTACCATCTGTGAGCTTGATAACTTTATATGAAAAAAGGTCATTAAGAAGCTTACCATAAGTAGTTTCTAGTGTTATAACATTTCTTAATCCATTTCCGATTGGCCAAACCATGCTTTGATTTTTAAATGGTACTAGTATCCAAGCGATACACATTAATGAAACAACTGAAAAACCTGTATAGGTTGATACAATCATTTCCGAGCCTTTGATTCTATTTAGCATAGCCCCAAATAAAACCCCAGATAGTATGGCAATAGGTAAACCAATTAAGTTTGCCATAAAAAAACCAGTCATCCCTACAAAATTCATTTCAAAGCTGATTAATATTCCAAATAGTCCAGCTATTATTCCTATTGGAAGACCAAAGTTCGGTCCGATACCTGACTGAATTGCAGGAACCATAGCCAGTACTAATATTCCATTCATCCCAAACCTGATTAATGTATCAGACATTAGAACCCAAAATGGCATCTTTAATGCTACCGCTACAATACAAATTAATATAAAGAAAGATAGTATTATAAGTCTAGGAAGATTAGCACCAGTTATGAATTTTTTAATTCGCTCCACTTTGCTCTCCTCCTTTTACCTTTTTATAATCTCCAGACATCATTAAACCAAAGTCTGCATCTGAATCAGTTGGTTTTAAAATTCCTTCTATTTTACCTTCACTTATAATTGCGATTCTATCACAGATAGACCTAAGCTCCGCTAATTCGCTTGATGTCATTACGATTGTCATACCTAGCTCTTTATTCAACTTAATTAAATGATCTAGAACAAGCTTTTTAGCTCCTATATCAATACCTCTAGTTGGCTCAGAAACAAATATTAATTTAGGTTCCAAAGTCAGGGCTCTTGCCAAACAAACTTTTTGTTGGTTTCCTCCTGATAATCTCCTTGTATCTTGTGTAGGTCCTGTACATCTAATATCTAACTCTTTGATCATACGAAGTGCATGTTTACGAATCATTTTGCCATCTTTTAATTTTAATATTTTATAGTCTTTCAAATAATTACCTCTAGCTTGCATGGAAGTAACTGTTATATTATCTTCAATAGAAGAATCAAGTAATAACCCAACGCCTCTTCTATCTTCTGATACAAATGCGATTCCCGCATTAAGTGCTGCAGTAGGATCATTAAGCTTTAGCTCATTACCTTCGAAGGTAACATTTCCTGTAGCTTCATATAAACCTAATATACCATTGGCAATACCAATTTTACCTTGACCAGCAAGTCCGCCTATACCGATAATTTCACCCTTATAAACGTTTAAATCAATTCCTTTGACTTGTTCACCAGGCATATTAACTTTTAAATCATTTATAGATAATTGCAAATCATTTGTATGATCTTTTGTTGAGTCCTTCTGAGTAACTGAAATCTCTCTTCCTACCATTAGCGCTGCTAGTTCTAGCACATTTGTCTCACTTTTCTTTTTAGTAGCCACTAATTCACCATCTCTTAATATGGTAACACTATCTGCACATTGAATTACTTCATCTAATCTATGTGTAATAAATAAAATCCCCATGCCTTTGTCAGCAAGCTTTCTCATAGCTTTCATCAGATTTTGAGCTTCGCTTTCAGTTAGTACAGCTGTTGGCTCATCAAAAACAAGTAGCTTTATTTCTTTTTTATCTATTTCCCTAGCAATTTCTATAAACTGCATATGTCCCACTGGTAACTCAGCGATTTTTGTAAATTCACTAATATCCATTCCAAGTTCATCAAGTGCTGCTCTTGCATCACGAGCCATAGACTTCATATCAATTGTTTTTAGTTTGTCATTTTTGAATAACTTACTGAGTATATTATCTTTTGTAATTTCTCTATTCAATTTTATGTTTTCTGTAATTGTAAAACCAGGTACTAGCATGAATTCTTGATGTACCATTCCAATACCTAAATCCATAGCTTCCTTAGGGGATTTTACATCTATCTTTTTTTCATTTAAAAGTACTTCCCCTTGAAAACCGCCTGTTGAATGAATTACTGGCATTCCAAATAGAATATTCATTAATGTAGATTTCCCTGCCCCATTTTCTCCCAGCAAAGCATGAATTTCACCAGGCATTACTTTCAAACTTACACCCTTTAGAACTTTATTTCCGTAAAAATCTTTAACAATATTTTTCATTTCTAGCGCGTACAATTTAGGACCTCCTTATCTAAATAATAAGGTTACCATTCGGTAACCTTATTATAGTTATATTTTTTAGAAGTTTAAGAAATCTACTAGAACCATGTAGTAGTTATCATATTTAACGCCATTTTCTACTAATGTAGTTATCGTAATATCAGTTTTTGCATATTCTTTAAATTCTTTTGTCATAGCTTCTAAATTAACTTTTTCTTTAATTTCCCCAGATGCATATTTCATAGCGTATTCAGAACCTGCTTCAACAAACATCATTGCTACAGGAACTGGCCAAGTTGAAAATCTACCTGTACCACCTTTTGCAGCGATAGCTTTAGTAATTTCTTCAACTACATATGCAACATCACCCTTTTTATCCTCAGGAACATTGATATTCAATGCAGATGGATAACCATGATATGGAGATGGACAACATGGTTGTGGATAAATAGCTCCAGTCTCTAGAGAAGCTGCAATAAGTGGAACTTGCATACCGCAGTTTGTAGAGAAGAATGCAGTCTGCTTACCATATTTTGCTACCATTTTTGGAACATCTTCTAAAATAAATTGTTGTGCACCTGTTACGCCAGCATCACCAGTAGGGTCTGGAGCAGTTGCATCTACAAATTCGAGTCCTAGTTTTGCGCAATTTTCTTTAAATAAGTCTCTTCTTGCAGCTAATAATGCATAAGACATATGTCTTGGGAATGAATAATGAACAAATGTTGTTGCGCCCATTTTCTTTGCTTGTTCAGGAATTGTTGATCCCATTGCAAGTTCATCCATAGCTAATACGATATCTGCGTTATTTGCAATCATTCCTGGGTCTTCACCAGGTGTACCAGCGATAAATAAAAGATCATCTCTTAGTTCTTTTGCTTTTTTAATACCAGCACTTACACCAGGTACTGCTTGTACTATAACAATAGCTTTTATATCTGGATCTGAAGCCATTGAAACGATATTAGCGATAGTTGTATCTTGCTCATCCATGAATTTATCAGGATAAGTCATTAAAACTACTCTGTCTGCACCATACTTTTCTACAACTTTTTGTGCTGCTCTGTACTCTTCTTCGTTCTGAGATACAGTACCAGTTAAAATACCAATTTTTACTTTTTTAGCCTCTGCTGGTTTAGCTGGTTCTCCGGCTGCAGGTTGTGCAGGCGCAGGCGCGCATGCTGAAAGCATCATGCTCAATACTAGAAGAACAACTAAGCCTAATGTTAGAGTCTTTTTCTTCATTTTTTTTCCCCCTCATTTAATATGGTTGTATTAATCTATTTTAATTTAAATAGATTTCAAATATATATTTGTCAATCCTTAACCTTGATATAGGTTTCATCAATATAAAGATATCAAGTAAGCTTGTAATTAAACCTATCTACAATAGGATACTTGTAAATGGTCAGAATATTCAATTCTATTTTTTTTATAGTACAATAATGAATATACATTGTCAAGTTAAGGTGTATTTATTTTACCAGAATGTAAGCAATTTCCACAGTTGAAATTGTTTAGCTAAGTTTACAGTTCCTAATTAAAATTTTTATTTTGCTATTATTAGGTGTTTCGCAAAATTTCGAAGTATTCCTGCTTTTATAACATTTTTCTCTTAAATCTCTTTCATAAATATTTAAATCCAAAATATTCAAAATGTAATTCTACTTCTATCCTATATGTTTATTTATATATCTACTTAGATATTCAGATTGTCTAATATAATTTATATTTATTTTTCGGCCTGCCTAGCTGACCATAAATAGGAATAACCTCTAGTTTTTTTTCTTCAATTAAATGCTGCACGTACCTGTGTACAGTTTGATATGCAAGATTCATTTCACAAGTTATTTCTTCTATGGTAAGCCCTTCTTTCTGTCGTCCTAGAAATTGGCATATAATGCTCAAAGTTGCCGGGCTTATGCCTTTATTGGCAAAAACATTTTGCTTTTCTTCTATATATTTTTGCTGAACCTCATTAATTCTAAGGTTTACTTTTATCCGAGAAATCAGATCTGGTGATTTTATTGGTTTTATGGCAAAATCAGTTGCTCCTGCCGACATAAACCGTTCAGCCACTTCCTGCGTTTCATCAACAGTTAGCACTAATATTGATATTGCTGCATCAAGCTGTCGTATTTTTTTCACCGTTGTTAAGCCATCCCACCCAGGCATGTGATAATCTACAATAGCTAGATTAGGCTTTAGTTCTTTACATAGTTCATACCCTCTCATGCCGTTAGTCGTAGTTATAGCTTGCAATCCTCCATGAAGACAGATTTCATTGATTGTATATAAAATATCCGGCTCATCATCAATGACAACAATAATATAAGGATTCATCTCGTACATTCACCCCCAGTAATTTTTCTTTTTTATCTTAATTGTTTATGTCAGCAAAACTCAAGCCGACGGCAAGAATATCGTTACACTAGTTCCCTGACCTGGCTGACTCATAACATCTATAGAGCCTTTATTATCTTCAATTATTTGCTTTGCAAAAGGAAGTCCAAGCCCAGAAGTATTGCTAGTGGAATAACCTACTTCCCATATTAGGGGAAGATTTTCTTCTAATATGCCGATGCCATTATCCTTAATGATTATGTTTACTCCACTTTCAAGCCGCTTTAATTCTATTATTATGTGTTTATAGGGATATTTGCAAGATACTACAATTGCATTCTCCAATATGTTTATGACAGCCCGGGCAATTCGAATTTTATTAGCCCATATGTCAGGCAAATCCTCCTCTATGAGCATATCGATTTTAATCGTATCGTCTTCTAAAGGAAGCTGTGCTCTTATATAGCTTATAAGCTCTGTTGCTTTAAGCTTTTGTCTAGATGCTTCGTATAGAAAGCTAGATATCATTTCGCTCATTTTAGTCACAGAATTTTCAATTCGCTCACTATACTCCTCAAGTTTTTTCTGACTTTTGCAGGAAGTAAGCAGGGAATTCAAGCCTCGAATGGTTACTAGTGGGGTTTTTAAGTCATGCACCAGAGAATTGATCTCTTGATATATCCGGTTTTTTACTACCTGATCCTTTATATTCTGTATCTCATTCTCCTTTTTGTAGTTTTCTTTCATTATATGAATGTTTTGAGAATAGCTGATGAATAATGTTGCAGTAATAAAAGCAGAAAAGATAAATGGCAGGAAAAATGCAAACCCCATAAAATTCAGAACAGAAGTAGCTTGCAGATATACACCTGCTATCTTTATGCTGTACGGAATGTCGCTTTGTCCAATCAAATATGGTGAAAACGAAGGCATTGTATTCAACCATTGAAACGCAAAAAATACTTGTACAGATACAATTGATACATATAGAAAGCTGTTTGTCTCCCCAAATATTCTCTCTGACAGAAACAGTGAAACAAGCAAAGCCAGCATAGTCGTTACAGGCTCCCAAGCCAAGTAAAAAATATGTGCGCTTACCCAGTGTGAAAAAATTACCGTTAAAAGAGAAATAAAATGCATTCTAAATTTGGGGGCTCCCTGTCTAAGTTCTAAAATATATATCACAAACAATATCCCTAAAAAAAGTAGTGAGCTTTGTGTTGCATATAACAAATTTGTTGAAGCTGAAGCAAGGATGAGATGTCCACTATCACCAGTATTAATTGCTTCACGAATTTTAACAACAATATTGAACCAAGCAGATTGAGTAAATAAAGGGAATAAAAAACCCATACTAATTAGCAATATGCCGCCTGTAACATAATTCTTCTGATCGTTAACGTCATTTAATATCATTATAAGCCCTCTTCCAATTATATACTAACCCCACTTTCATAATTAATTACATCAATTATGAAAGTGGGTTCAATTTACATAAATCATACAAAAAGAATAAGTAAAACATAATTATATGATTTGTATAGCAAATGTAGTTAAACCTCACCGGAAAGCCGAAGCAAATGGTTCAGATATATCATTAACCCTTTTTACAAGTGTTAATGGGATATTACTTTTTTGAGCTAGTTCAGAAAGAAGATTATCTTCATTTGATTCACGCATGCCTATTAAATAATCCGTCCTTGTACATATTAACTTCAAAAGCTCATCTGTCTTATGCCCTCGTCGTTGTTTTCCACCTATAAAAATTGTTACTATTTTTAATCCCTCGTCTTTTGATTTTTTTAAAAGTTGGGTAATGCGAATTTTTTCATCCTCAAAGCTAGTCTCATGCAGTTTTTCTCCCACAGGGCTATAACCTACTACAAAAACTAGTGTGTTGATATCTTCTAAGTCAGTTTCTTTTGCCTGAGGCATGAAAAAGTTATGAATCATTAATTTGTTTGCAATGTCTTTTACGATGTAGGTATCCGTGCTCTGCCCAGCTGAAGTAATTAAAATGTCTTCCTTGGCTATTGGTCTAGGAAGGCCAGGAAGAGTATAAATATTTGCTGTTTGTTTTTTCCCACAGCTTGTGCTCATTGAAACTAACAAAACCATGAGAATTAATAATAATATTATTCTAGACAACTTCATTTTCATATCTATATTCCTTCATATTATTGTTCTTCAACAATATCAACTTGTTCTAATGACTCCACACCCATAAGGTGAGGTATATAGTGCTTGACCGACCAACGCGATGCCAGTGCAGGCATTGTGTGAACCAAGGGAATTGTGGGCATGTCATTATTTACAATTTCTTGCAGTTTTCTATAAAGATTTTTTCTGAATTCAATGTTTGAGGTCTGTCTCGCCTGCTTAAGCATTCTATCAACCTCTTTGTTTTTATAGAAGGCATAATTACCAGCCAGTCCCGGCATAGCATTATCTGATGCCAAGAAGGTATAGAGGAAATTGTCAGGATCCATGTTATCCCCTGTCCAACCCATTAATGCCACCTCATGCTCTCCATTTCGTATTTTATCCAAATACTCATCCCAATTGTAAACCTTAATTTCTACTTCTATATCAATTTCCTTTAAACTTTCCTTAATAAATTCTGCCACTTGCATCGGTTTAGGGAAGTAAGCTCTAGCGCTCCCCATAACCCACAGCGTTGTCTTAAAGCCGTCAGCATACCCTGCTTCTGCCAGCAGCAGCTTTGCCTTCTGTGGATTATATTCGTAGGACATGATATTCTCATTATGCCCCCAAAGAACAGGTGGCACCAGTGTATTGGCAGGCTTGGCAAGGTTATCAAATACCTCTCTTATCAATCTTTCTTTATCAATGACATGGCTGATGGCTACCCTAACCTCTCGCTTATCAAAAGGAGGTTTTTCGTTATTCATCGCCATATACCCTACATTAAAGCATGGCCGCAAGTATAAGCGTAGTCTATCGTCTCTTTTAACTTCAGCAACATCATCTGGTGCTAAATTATCAGTAATGTGTATATTTCCAAGTCTAAGCTGCTCCAGTCTGTCTTTGCAGGATGTAATGATCTTAAATTCCACTTCATCTACTTTAGCTGTCTCACCCCAGTATTTATTATTCCGAACAATAGTAATAATCTCTCCCTTCTTCCAACTCTTAAAAGAGAATGGCCCAGTCCCTACAGGGTGCTCATCCAGCTCCTCATTATACTTTTTTATTGCTTCTGGGCTCGCAATGCCGAATACAGGCATTGACAATACACTTAGAAAGGGTGCATAGGGTTTAGTAAGTACAATTTCCACTGAATAGTCTGAAAGTGCAGAAACACTTTTTACAAACCCTGGGAACCCTCCAAAGACATAATTCCAATAGCTAAATTGACCGATATGATAAGGACTCCCAGCATCCATCCACCTTTGGAAATTAAATTCAACTGCAGAGGCATCAAAGCTTGTATCATCATGAAACTTGACATCCTGGCGTAACCTAAATACCCAGGTCAATCCGTCTTCACTTGATTTCCAGCTTTCTGCAAGTCCAGGTATTATTTTGCTTCCTTCCTCCTCATATTCTACAAGGGTATCAAAAATATTAACTGTCACTTTAAAGGAGTCTATTTCCGTGGTATCCGCTGGATCCAAGCTTACTGGATCATTAGCTGATCCAAAAACAAGTTTTTTATAAACACCTGAGCCATGAAAAATATTTGTTATATTGCTAAATTTATCGCTAATCTTCATGCCTAATCCAAATAGAATGGTTAAAGAACATATAAAGATTAATAGTACGATAAACACCTTGTCCAACTTTTTCACGCTTCTCATCCCCAATCATTGACTAATTAAACATACTCATATTTGTATCAAGAATATGCAAAGCATATTGTATGAAATATTGTCAATTACTGTTTTATTAATCTGATTGTATACTAATAGTTGAAATAAATCAAAGACTTATGATAAGGGCAATAACTGAATTTTCTAAACAAATGTAATCCAATTCTTTTTTAAACAATAGTTCCATGTATTTACTATAAGATCAATATCTCATGAGCCTACAATTTCGCTAGCAGCATACTTTTCTATAACTATATCGTCACCTTTTTGCATATCAAGAATCTATCTCTTCAGCCTGTTCTATGAGTTTCTCTGCTTCTTGAGGTGATAATACTTGAACTTCCTTAAGTTTTCTTTCTATCTTCCTTGATTTTCTTGCGGCATCCTCTATGGTATTGCTTGCTTCTTGAAGTTTTTTCTGTGTTTTATCAAGTAAATCTCCAAATCTTCCAAACTCAGTTTTTACTGCGCCTAAAAGTGACCATACTTCACTAGATCTTTTTTCTATAGCTAATGTTCTAAATCCCATATGAAGGCTGTTTAAAATAGCTGATAAAGTTGTAGGGCCTGATATTATTACCCTATAGTCTCTTTGCAGTATCTCAGAAAGTCCTATTCTCCTGAGCACCTCTGCGTACAGACCCTCTGTAGGTAAAAACATGATAGCAAAATCTGTAGTACCTGGTGGATCTATATATTTGTCCCTTATATCCTTTGCAAAGGACTTCATTCTTGTTTCCAAGGCTTTTGCAGCTTCTTCTGCAGCTTGTACATCTGCATGATCTTGTGCCTCAATCAATCTTTGATAATCTTCTTGAGGAAACTTAGCATCAATAGGAAGCCATATACAAGCATCATCCTTTGGGTCTCTACCCGGAAGCTTTATAGCGAATTCCACTCGATCAGCGCTATTTTTCTTTGTAGCTACATTCTTACAGTATTGGTCTGTAGTTAGTATTTGCTCTAAAATGTTCTCTAGTTGTATTTCTCCCCATATGCCCCTAGTCTTTACATTGGAAAGTACCTTTTTCAGGTCCCCTACTCCAGCAGCTAGCGTCTGCATTTCTCCAAGTCCTTTATAAACCATTTCTAGTCTATCACTTACCTGCTTAAAGGATTCTCCTAGTCTTTGTTCTAGTGTAGCATGAAGCTTTTCATCAACTGTTACCCTCATCTGCTCAAGCTTCGTATTGTTATCCTCTTGTATTGATTTAAGACTTCTTTCCAATGCCTCCCTAAGCTTTTCCAGCTTATTCTCATTGGAATTGGTCAAAACAGCCAATTGGTTTTGTTGTAACACCGACACCTCAGCCATCCTTGATTGCAAAGAATCTGAAAAAGCTTTTATAGAACCGCTTATTTCCTCTCTATCCATCTTTGAAACATAAGTGGCTTCTTGCCTACCTTTGGCTATTTCCTCTTTTACCACTCTCTCTGTCTTTTCCTGATTGCCTTTGAGCGAATTTATATTTGAATCAAGAAGTGCAAGCTTCTTATCTGAAGTTTTACTAAGTATCATAAACTGTAGTATGGTCACTGCTATAAGCAATAAAAGGATTAAAATCAATATTATATCTGTCATCTTTAAGCTCCTTCAAAAAATAGAATGCGAATATATATTCGTATATATTCGCCATATGTGTCTTATTTCCTTTTTAACTCTTTTTACCAATCATTAAATAAAATAGCTTTTCATCTCATCAGCTATTTCAAACATTCCTGTAAATGTCGATGAAGCTTCATTTAAGTATTGTTCCAATTTAAACTCAGGCCAGAAGTGTGTAAGCAATAGTCTTTTCACCCCAGCTCTGCCTGCTATATCCCCAGCTTCTTTGGCAGTAAGATGCGTGGCTCTCATCGACTTTTCATCTCTTTCTAAAAGGCCAGCCTCACACAAAAACAAATCTGCATCTTTTGCAAATTCAACTAATGCCTCGTTTGGGCTTGTATCTCCTGAATAAACAAACTTCTTTCCTTTACTGGTTATACATATTGCATAGTCCTCGCTGCAATGCTCCATCCTCTCAAAGCTGATTTCTAACTCGCCTATTATAATTTTTTCTTGTTCATTAATTGGAATTAAATTTAATGCTTCTTTATATTTCATGCGTTCAAAATCGTCGACTGGCATACTAGGAGCATAAACATCAACTCCTTTCTCCATATGTCCTCTATTCATTTTTATATCTACCGCATACCTTAAAATCATAATATCAGACATATGATCACTGTGAAGATGAGAGAGTATAATTGCATCTATCTCTTCTATATCAATAAACTTTTGAAGTCTGCTTAAAACTCCGTTACCAAAATCCAAAATAATTCTAGTTGATCCATCGTCTATTAAATATCCTGAGCACGCTCCACCCGCTTTTGGATAGGGTCCATAGTTTCCTAGTACTGTGAGCTTCATTTATATTCCTCCATTAAGGTTATTCTGCTCAGTAGATTATATCATATTGCAAAAAACAAGTACATTTCCACTATAATTAATACTTAAAACACAAATAGCTGCTATTGGCAGCTACTAAGTAAACCTATTATACAAGTTTTAGTTATTAAAAACTTTCACTACATGCCACATTGATTATAAAAATTTAGTTGGCAACAGCATATCAATAAGCCCTATAATAAGTGCCGCTATGACAGCGCCCCATAGCGTAGCACCCATTCCTGTAACGAAAAACTGGGCTACATATATGATAGCCACTGAAACCAAAAACCCTGATATACCTCTTCCAAAAGGCGATGCGTCAAAACCGAACACTCTTTGAATCAGATAATCTGCAGCTGCAATTATTAAAGCAGCTACAATAGCTGTAGTAAATCCTGCCACTACAAATCCTGGTACTAACCATGAAGCAATCATAAGTACAAATGCTGCCACTACAAATCTTACAATAAAACCAACTATTCCACGTCCTGAGCTTTTTCTTTCATTTTTATGATTCATTAATGTATTCCCCATAAAAAAATCACCTCCTGAAATTAATTTGTGCTTACTTCGATGATAATATACAATATAATTAATTTGAATTTACATTCTAAAAAAATGGAGGTATAAAATGACTGAAAAAACCATTCTCGAATCGGCGGAGGTTACTTATATATTTGATTTTGATGCAGAAATAAAAAGCATTGAACCTTATGAAGATAAATTTGCTGTAATACTTCAAAAAACAGCCTTTTGCCCAGAAGGTGGTGGTCAGCCATCAGATAAAGGCACAATAGACAAAACATCAGTATTGGATGTTATACAAAAAAACGGAGAAATTCTTCATATACTTTCGAAAAAGCCAGTTAATCATTTTGTAAAATGTAGCATTGATCAAAATACCCGCTTTGATCATATGCAACAGCATACCGGACAACATTTAATATCTGCCTGTTTTTCCAAACTTTACGATGCGCAAACTAATAGCTTTCACATAGGTGCTAAGTCCACAACAATCGAAATAAAGCTAGATGAATTTGATAGTAAAATGGCAGCTGGGGTTGAAGATATGGCCAATGATATTATTTACAAAAACATCCCTGTTACAGCTCATGTATATGATAGCAATGAATTAGATGAGCTTCCTCTTAGAAAACAGCCAAAGGTAAAAGAAAACATAAGAGTTGTGGAGATCAAAGAATTTGACTACTCCCCATGTGGTGGAACTCATGTTGTATCGACCGGTGAATTGGGCATGATCAAAATAAAAAAATGGGAAAAATGCAAAGATTGGTACAGGATTGAATTTGTATGTGGCAAAAGAGCACTACTGGATTATAGAATGAAAAATACTTCAATTAATAATATTGGCGCATTCCTTTCCTTAAGAGATTTCGAAGTCGAATCAGGGGTAGAAAAACTGATTTTAGAAATGCAGAAGCTTCAAAAACATAGTTCGGATGTAAAAACTCAGCTGAATGAATACATATCAAAAGAACTAATGGAAGAATATGTACAAGTAGGTACAATAAATGTTATCAGTAAAATTTTCACCGATAAAGACATGAACCAAATAAAATTCATTGCTCAAAATATAATAAATAATCCTTCTTATGTAGCTTTGCTTGCAAGTAAAGACGAAAAAGTGCAAATATTCTTTTCAAAATCTGATGACGTCCCTTTTGATATGGGCAAGCTGTTAAAATCCAATATGAATATTATTGATGGAAAAGGCGGAGGAAACGCCAAAAGTGCTCAGGGCGGTGGGAATAAACCTGATATGGTAGAGGAGTTTTTGAATAAGGTGATGGAGGATATAAAAAAAGAAGTAGGTATCTAATAGATACCTACTTCTACGCCCATTCCCTTTTCTATTGCATTTTTATATACTTTTGGAGCTACGATCATATCTTGAACTGCAAGACCTACGGTTTTAAAGAATATTATTTCATCTGCATTTTGTCTTCCTACCTTGCCAAGTATAACTTCTCCTAGCTCTCCTCTTATATCTTCTCTCTTTAAAGTACCGTTTTCCATTGGTATCAACAAATCACCGGCTTCTTTTAGCGCTGCATCATATGCATCAACTACTATTGCTGCCTTTTTTACTAAAGATTCTGGAACTTCTTGCATTGTAGGCGTATAAGATCCGACGCCTGTTACAAATGCTCCAGCTTTAACAAGTTCACCATCAAATACTGGTTTTTGAGAAGTCGTTGCAGTTATAATAATATCAGCTTCAGGTAATATAAGGCTTTGATTTTCTCCTTCTAGTACTTGGATTTTAAGCTTTTTTGACATCTCTTCACTAAAGCGTTTTCTACCTTCGCTATCTATGCTAAAGATATAAGCCTTTTCTATTTTTCTTACGGAGCATACTGCTTCTAATTGTGTTCTTGCTTGAACTCCTGAGCCGAAAACACATACTATTTTTGCTTGTTCACTAGAAAGATACTTTGCTGCAAGTCCGCTTATTGCACCTGTTCTGAGGGCTGTAATATGCTCTGCATCCATAAGTGCTATAGGTTCTCCTGTTTCTGCATCGTTTAACATAATTGTTGAATAAATAGTATGCTTATTCTTCGCCGCATTTTCTGGATATACAGACACAATTTTTACACCTAGTGCATCACTTTCCGGAATTAGCGCAGGCATATACAATATATTCCCTTTATGCTTTTTTATCTCGATCTTTGTTCTCAGTGGTACTATGGTTTTTCCTAGAGTATAATCTGCAAATACTTGCTCAAGTAAAACAATTACTTCTTCCATGGTAATTAATTTTTCTACATCCTGTTTTGCAATAATTCTAATCATAATATACCTTCTTTACTTATTTTTTCAAAACTAGTATACGACACTTTAATGAAAATTAAAATACATAATTATTTTTGCTTTACAAAAAATTATTATTAGTTAATAATAAAGATAGATATAAACATTTAAAAATATCTATTAACATTTTTATAAAACACTCATTGCATATACTAATAGAACACAATGGAAGGAGAACAAAATATGTCCAATACATATAACGTACTAGAAGTTTTACGAACGGCCATTAATATGGAAGAAAATGGTCATGAATATTATTTAGAAGCCGCAGTAAAAGCTGAAGGAGCTAACGCAAAAGAAATATTTTTGCGTCTTGCAGGAGAAGAAAAAAAGCATATTGAGCTTTTTACTGACCTTTATAAAAGGTTGTCTGAAACTACAACAGTTGATGGTGACTATTTATTTGATGAAACCGTATCCGCATATTTTAAATATTTTGTAGACGAGGCTTTATTTAAAAATGAGGAATTAGGAAAAATTATAAATCTTGATGCACCAAAAGAAGTTTTATTTGAAGGCATTAATGCCGAAAAAAACTCAATACTATTCTACAGCGAAATGCTTAAAGCACCCAATACTGCCGAGGCAGCAAATATTTTAAATATGATAATTGATGAAGAGAAAAAGCACATAATACAACTAACAGATATGATTAAAGAACTATAATTGGAGGGATAAGTATGAATATTATTGTAGCTGGTGCTGGCATAGCCGGTCTAAATGCAGCTAAAGCAGCAAGAGATCAAAACCCTGACTGTACCATTACTTTAATTGACTCTAGTGATAAAAATACATATCTTAGAACTAGAATACCTGACTATATAGCTGGAACAATTGGTACTAAAGAGCTTTTTCAATATGATGATGAGTGGTATAAAAAAAATAACATTCATTTTATAAAAAGCAGTACTGTTTCAAGGATTAACGAAATCAATAAGACTATAACAGTTGGAAAAGAAATATTGCCATACGACTCTCTAGTTTTAACCCTTGGCAGTAGTAGCTTTATTCCACCTATTAAAGGAATTGAAAAGCAAAATGTATTTGCCATCAGATCCTTCGAAGATGCTGATAAGGTTAAACAAGTAGCTGGCGAAGGAATGACTTTCACTATTATTGGTGGCGGACTTTTAGGACTAGAAATGGCTTGGGCTATAAAGCAAACTGGTGCTAATGTAAATGTTATCGAGGCTGGCTCTAGACTTTTATCAAGACAAATTGATGAACAAGGTGCAGCGCTATTATATGAAGCTATCAAAGCTAAAAATATAAATATATATTTAAATGCTCAAACACAAGAAATTTCTGGACATGACAAAGCCGAGTTTGTCAAACTAGCGGATGGAACTGAAATTCCTGCAGATTTTGTAATTTTATCTACTGGTGTAAAAGCAAATTTAGATTTAGTAAAAGATTGCAATATAGAAATTGGCAGGGCTATTAAAGTCAATGAATATATGCAAACTTGCAGTAAAGGGATTTTTGCTGCAGGAGATGTGGCTGAACTAAATGGCAAGAACTTTAGCATATGGCCTATAGCTATGGCTCAAGGCAAAGTGGCAGGTGCTAATGCAGCTGGAGCCACTAAAAAATATGCTGAATTTTCCCCTCACACTCAGCTTAAAATTAAAGATATTGCTATGTTTTCAATAGGTGATATTAACACTTCACCTGATTGCAAGGAAATTAGCTTAATGGATAAGGCTGCAAACAAATATGTAAAGCTATTCATTAAGGATAACAAGATAACCGGTGCCATAGTATTCGGAGACACATCTCTTCCAATGAAGATAAAAAAAGCTGTTGATTCTGGCATCAATGTAGTTTCAATAAATGACAGTAGCAATATTGAGGATATACTAAAAAATATCTAAATTTTAAACCTTAAGCATAAATAGAGTATTATTTATATTTAAGGTTTATTCTTTAATAATTCATTTATATAGCACTTCTACTGATATTTATGATATATTGTATATTAACAATAATTTATGAGGTGCTTTATGGATTTAAGTGTGGCAATTAATCAAACGCTAATTTTATTTATAATAATTGGTATCGGATATATCTCCGGCAAAAAAGGGGTCTTAAAGGAAGATAGTCAAAAATCTTTATCAACTGTTCTTTTAAAAATCGGTATACCTGCTCTCACTATAGCTTCAGCTAACTTCGAATACTCTATAGAAGTTTTGCCTAATATAATTAAAATTGCAGTAATAACAACAATAAGTTATGTCGTAGTAATTGGATTAAGCATGTTTCTTGCAAAAACTCTAAAGCTTCAAAATGGTGCATATAATGCATTTATATCATTGATTGTCTTTGGGAATGTAGGCTTTATGGGATATCCTGTTGCTTTTGCATTTTTTGGCGCCATTGGCGTTTTCTATGCTTCTGTGTCAAATCTTATATTTGGACTTCTTCTTTGGACATATGGACTTCTTCTTTATGACACCCACGGAAAAATAGATATGAAGAAACTTTTGAATATTGGCACAATCTCTTCTATCGTCGCAATACTACTTTTCCTATTTCAAATCAAATTACCTTATGTGATTCAGACTGCCCTTGACCTAACTGGGAAAATGACAGTATCTGTGTCATGTATTCTAATTGGTACTATGATTGCAGGAGTCCATACGAATAGAATTTTTAAAGATTATAGAGTATTTATTATATCTTTTGTGAAACTTCTTGTTATACCAGTTGCTACAGCATTCATATTAAAGTTTTTAAATATGAATGACATGGTTATTTCCATTTGTGTACTCATGGCAGCAATGCCTTCAGCAGCTACAAATGCAATATTTGCGAAACAATACAACAGTGAACCGGAGTTTGCCTCTATAGGTGTATTTATAACTACGCTTCTAAGTATTGCCACACTTCCGGCAATTGTTTACATCCTTATTAACTTCATTTTGCAGCATGGTTAAATTTAGTTTAATTGAGAATAATAATACTTGAATTGTATTCTATTGATTTTTTGATTAGTTTATGTTAATATTTATTAGTCACATTAATATGGGGGTAGATGGGTGCTGGTGTGCCTTCTGGTCTTCAAAACCAGTTCGGGGGGTTGGTAGCTTCCTGGGTGGGTTCGATTCCCACATACTCCCGCCAATTGAAAATGAAAAGCTTATTTATCGCACTCTTCAAATCTATTAACCAATTCTCCCTCTACTTCAACCTGCTCTAAAAACATATCAAGAGGCCTCACCCATATGCCTTGCTCTCCATATAGTGCTTGGTAGACTACAAGCTCTTCAAGTGTTTCAGAGTGTTTTGCTAAATGTAGTACAAGATATTCATTCCCTTTAAAATGTCTATATCTCTTACCTATCTTTATAGTACCCTTGTTTTCGTTGCTCATATCCTCACTTCCTACTATACTTTATTTCTAATATATTTAAGACTTATATTTGGATTGCTCGTCTTTGTTGATCTAACTTCAAAGTGCTTCAAAGAGGATACAAAAGGTGTAAGTTTTGTATAACCATAGTTTCTGGTATCAAAATCTGGATATCGTCTATTAAGAGTGCTGCCTAATTCCCCTAAAAATGCCCAACCATCTTCATCTGAAATTTCAGTAATGATAGTTTTGATAGCCTCAATTAGTTTATCTACACTTGTCATACCGATTTTTGGTTCTTCTTGTTTTTGTACTCCTTTAACACTTGTAATTTCCGCAGGTTTTGACGCCATCGAAGCTAACACTTCAAGGTATTTAAACTTCTCACAAGCTGATATAAAGGGTGTAGGAGTTTTCTTTTCTCCCATACCAATAACATACATACCAGCCTCTCTTAAACGTGCTGCCAACTTAGTAAAATCACTATCACTAGATACAATGCAAAATCCATCAACATTATTTGAATAAAGTATATCCATTGCATCAATTATTAAGGCTGCATCGGTTGAGTTTTTGCCAGTAGTATAACTATATTGTTGTATTGGGCTAATAGAATAATTAAGCAATACATTCTTCCATGATGCTAATTGAGGTTTGGTCCAATCTCCATAAATTCTTTTATAAGTTGGTGTTCCATGATTTGAAATTTCGTCAATTATATACTTTATATATTTATCAGATACATTATCAGCATCAATCAAAACAGCAATCTTTTTATCCCGCTCCATTATTTATCTCCTTTACGTCTAAATATTTTTCACATCTGTATTCCACTAATATGGGGTCATAAAAGTAGTCATTTACATATAGACTTTCATAAATCCTCTCTTTGAGCTCAAATAAATGATGTGCTCAAGGCAAAACTACTAAAAATATGCCGTTATTTTTACTCTCTCTAAAAATAATAGCTTAAAATAGCAAAATTTACAATTTATTTTTCATCATTTGAACTGCTATATGAAAAAACCGTAAAATTCGTTGCTGAATAATACAGTTTTTGAATGAAAACTTTCATTAATGACTATATACTACCATACCATACATTGTAGTATTCTTATATCGTATTATTGAGCTTTCAAATAACAAATTTAATTTTAGTTGTTTCGCAATTTCCTATATATTATAAGTTCTACCAATTTACCTATATTCCTCCCATTTCCAAATGTGATTTAATCACAGAGAAGGGTTTATCAAATTGGTATAATAATTTTGCACATAAATTAATTATGCAGAAAATAATGGAGGTAATTTATATTGGGTAACGGATTTTTTGACTTTTTAAACAATAATGAAAAAAACACAAATGATATAAAAGACATGTCTCTTGTTGTAAAAACAAGCCGATGTCCCCAAAATCATCCCTGTCCATCGGTTAAGGTCTGTCCTGTGAATGCTCTGTCACAACAAGGGTTTGATGCACCTACTGTTGACATGGATAAATGCATCAAATGCGGTAAGTGTGTAAAGTTCTGTCCTATGGGTGCACTTGTCTTGAAATAGTAAAAAATAATACTCTGTGAGGTGAAAATTTGCGTAATAACAAATATTTATTTTTAATAACCTTTTCATTCTTTGCATTAGGCTTCGTCAACATTCACTTTGCTTTATTGGGAATTGTGTGTATGATTTGCCTATTGCAACTGTATCTGATGTATACATCAATGGAACCAACAAATAGTAATTTGTTGGTTCCATATTATTTATCTTTTCATATATTGGTATGATATACTATTTACATCTAGAAAGATTTGAGGGATATCGTGATGGAAGATAAAAATACAGCTTTTATTTATAAAACCTTAACATTTTGGGATAAGTTAAATGAAAAAGAACAGGCGCTAATTTTAAGCAACATGATATCAGTAAAATACAGACATGGTGAAAACATTCATAGTGGAGAAAACGATTGTATTGGTATAATACTTATAAAAAGCGGAGAGCTCCGGACTTATATTCTATCTGAGGATGGTCGAGAAATAACTCTTTATCGACTGGTCAAAGGCGATATCTGCATTCTTTCAGCATCTTGTATTTTAAAAAACATTACATTTGATGTTCATATCGATGCAGAACATGATAGTGAAGTACTACTGATTAATTCCAACGTTTTTCAACAGATATGCAATGAGAATATTTATGCTGAAAACTTTTCTTATAAGACAATAGCAGATCGTTTTTCTGATGTTATGTGGGCTATGCAGCAGATACTTTTTATGAGCTTTGATAAACGTCTTGCAACTTTTTTATTGGATGAACTATCAAAAAATGACAGTGATTCTATATTACTTACCCATGAACAAATTGCCAAATATATGGGATCAGCACGAGAAGTTGTCTCTCGGATGTTAAAATATTTTGAAAATGAAGGCTTGGTAGAGCTATCTCGAGGCGGAGTAAAGGTTATTGATAAAAAATCCTTGAGGAAATTGACATGAAGCAAACAGGGCAGACTGATATCAGTCTGCCCTTGTCTTTTTTATATATTAAGCATAGCTAAGATAGCGGCCTTTGGTTTAACACCTACAGATGTTTTTATCACCTTACCACCCTTTACAACTGCAAGAGTTGGAATACTCATAACCTTAAATGCTGCTGCAAGCTCTGGCTCTTCATCAATGTTTATTTTACCAACCTTGGAATTTGTTACTTCCCCCGCAATCTGATCCACAACTGGAGATACCATTTTACAAGGACCACACCAAGCCGCCCAAAAATCCAACAAAACTGGTTTATCAGACTTCATGACCTCCGATTCGAAATTTTCCTTTGTAATTGTTAATACACTCATATTTAAAATCTCCTTTATTTTCAAAGTATTTTTTTAACCATTTGGATATAAAATATAGTTTTTATACTATATCTTCATTATACTCAAATAAAAAATCCCATCTGTAACTAAATCACAAATTTCTAAGTTGTAGAATAAAACTATTTTTATACAAAATAAAATAGAGGCTAAAAACTAGCCCCTATTCTCTACATTATTGCTGTTGCTGTTGTTGATTTAAGCTATTGCTATTATCTAGGTAATTCAATTTCATCTGTTTTAGCTTATATAAGTATCTATATGGTTTTATACTTCGATAATGATTGGGAATATCATTGGATTTCTTTTTATATTAATATACAGATATTCTTTGATTGCATCTTTTACGACAATCTTCATTGTCCCCCAATCTTTTCCACCATACTTTGAAAGTGAATCACATGTAATTTTACGCATTTGTTCAATGAGCTGTTCTGATTCTCTTACATACACAAACCCTCGAGATATAATGTCTGGGTCTGATATCATATTACCTGTTTCTTTTTCAATTGTTATAATTATGATTACCAAACCATCCTGAGACAAAAGCTTTCTATCTCTCAATACGATGTTACCTACATCACCTATACCAAGCCCATCTACAAAAATTCTTCCCGAAGGCACTTTTCCAGAAATCTTCGCATCGGTTCCATCTAGCTCCAATACATTGCCAATTTCCATAACAAAAGTGTTTTTCTCTGGTACCCCTAATGACTTGGCCAAAAGTGCATGTTGTATTAGATGTCTGTACTCGCCATGAACTGGCATAAAAAACTTCGGTTTCACAAGATTTTGTATTAATTTTAGCTCTTCTTGACATGCATGCCCTGAAACATGTATATCCGCAAGTGCTTTGTATATAACATTTGCACCTTTTGCAAATAGCTGATTGATGATTTTTGAAACTGTTCTTTCATTGCCAGGTATTGGTGTGGCTGAAATCACTACCAAATCACCAGGTACAATCTGTACTTGTCTATGAGTTGACGCTGCCATCCTCGTTAAGGCTGACATTGGCTCCCCTTGGCTACCTGTCGTAACAATGGTCACTTGGTCTGATCTATATCTATCTATATCCTTAATATCAATCAATATTCCTTCTGGCACGTTTAAGTATCCCAATCTATGTGCAACCTCAGCCACATTAATCATACTTCTTCCGCTAAGTGCTACTTTACGTCCATACTTCTCTGATGCATTGATTATTTGTTGAACTCTATGTATATTGGATGCAAAAGTAGCTACAATAATTCTACATCGAGCATCCATAAAAATCTTTTCAAAGGCTTCACCCACTATCCTCTCGGACAAGGTATATCCTTCACGCTCAACATTGGTGCTGTCACTCATAAGAAGTAGAACACCTTTTTTACCCAGTTCGGCAAATCGCACTAAATCGATGTTTTCTCCTTGTATAGGCGTATAATCTATCTTGAAATCTGATGTATGTACCACTACCCCCACTGGAGTATGTATTGCCAATGCCATTGCACCTGCGATGCTATGGCAAGAATTGATAAATTCTACTTTGAATACGCCTAGTTGTATAACCTGTCCTGGTTCTACTGTCTCCAGCTTAGATTGGGAAAGCAGCGTATGCTCTTCTAATTTTTTTTCTAACAGTCCTAGTGACAATCTTGAACCGTACACCGGCACACTCATTTCTTTTAGCAAATAAGGTATGCCTCCGATATGATCTTCATGTCCATGGGTTACAACGATTCCTCTAATCTTTTCTTTGTTATTCCTCAAGTAAGTTATATCTGGAAGAATTAGATCTATCCCTAACAACTCATCTTCTGGAAAAGCTATTCCACAATCAACTAGTATAATATCATTACCAAACTCAAAAACAGTGATGTTTTTGCCTATTTCACCTAATCCTCCAAGTGGAATCACTTTCAATTTTTTTTTACTTTTTCGTATTTCCTGACTAACTGGTAAAATTTCTTTTTCAGAAACATTATTTTCCAATATATTGTCCTCCTTATAATTAAACCCAATTGGGTATATTAATCAATCATTTACCTTGTTTTGTTATGTATAATACTATACATTATAACCTAACAAAGTCAAATTTATTAGGTTATAATGTATAGTATTATACATATTTCCTATCTAAATCACCTTACAAAAAAAATAAAACTCCTACTCTAAATCAAAGTAGGAGTTATTAGCATAAAACATTTAATGCGAACTCCATCGCTTATTAATAGTATTATACTATATATTTAATAAAAATAATCAATAAATATTTTTGCAAAGCGGCAAACGGCATTGGAGCTTGCCGCTTTGCCCTTGAAAGAAGGTATATAGTAATGGATATAGGGGATTAAGTTGTCCTTGTTCCTACTAACATATTATGAAAGTTTGTCTGTTTTGTTACACATTTTCAAAATATAGATGTTTGCTTAACTAAATTCTCTTCTATGAATTTACTAGTTTATATAGTTAGATTTCTCTTTTTATGAGATAATAACGAAAGCGACGTTTTTTAGGGGGCTTTTTTATGACTACAGCTTTAAACGCTATTCAAAGCATACTCTGTTTAATTATTATTATCGGAATAGGATTTTATCTTACGAAGATAGGGTGGTTTAACGATAGTACTTCAAACCTTTTTTCAAAGCTTGTCACTAACATTTCACTTCCGCCACTTATGATATGGACAGTTACTAATTCATTTGATAAAGAAATGATATTAGGCTCTTCCAAAGGACTTATAATAGCTTTTACTTCAATGATTATTTGTTTTTTACTAAGCTTTATAATTGCAAATCGAATCATACCAAAAAATAGACAGGGTACTTTTCAAATAATGTTTTCAATGTCCAATACAATCTTTATAGGACTACCAGTAAATGTGGCGCTATTCGGAGAAAAAAGTATACCATACGCTCTACTTTATTATGTTGCAAACACAACTTTATTCTGGACAATGGGTGTTTTCCTTTTGGCTAAAGATGGTGGGGCTGATAGTAAAGGTATTATATCTTTAAAAACATTAAAAACTATATTTTCACCCCCATTAATAAGCTTTCTTATTGCAGTTTTGCTAGTATTAACTGAAATAAAACTTCCTAATTTTATTTTGGATACGAGCAAATATCTAGGGAACCTTACAACCCCTTTATCTTTAATGTTTTTAGGAATCACAGCATACTCATTAGATTTGAAAAAGATTAACTTAAGCTTGGATCTTGTTCTACTTTTTATTGGCAGATTTATCATTTCTCCCCTACTGGTATTTGCATTAACTTATTTTATACCGATACCTTCGTTGATGTTCAAGGTCTTTGTAATACAAGCTGCCATGCCTATTATGGCTCAAACTGCAATAATGGCTAAAACATATAATGCTGATCATGAATATGCAACTATCATGGTTTCTGCCACTACTGCGGCAAGTTTAGTTGTTATACCAATATTTATGATTATATTAAGTGGCTATTAAATCTATTGATGATATATTTTATACATTAGGTTCAGAAATTAAATGGATATAGCATTTTAGTTTGCTATATCCATTTTTATTTAGCTCTTAGGTCTAAACGTCTGACACTCTGTCTGCTGTTCTGCCGTAGCACTTGGTCCGTTAATCTGCAATTCTTGTGCTGCACACGCATAGTTATTGTTATATGAACAATTTACTGCATCACATGCAATTTTCGGATCCATAGCCTGATGCCCTGAAAAAATCTGAGTTATACCACCTATTACATTCAGGTTAGTCATTTCTGTAAGATAATTTTTAACACTTCTCTGTGCATAAGTATTACAGAATGTATTATCTCCAGTTTGAGTTCCTCCGCCTTTAATTTGGACCTTTGCTGCACCACAGAGATTGTTCATGTTATGCATGCAATGATTAGCACTGCAAGCCAATTTGTTATCCATAAGATCACTCCATTTTAGTTTTGCTCATATTTTGTCCAATTACTTATTTGTTATGCTTTTATTTTTGATTTTACAGTTAAATAGAATGGGAATTAACTTAGATTCTCATTCTATTTATTAAAGTATTCATGTTTATCCTCTTGGCTTAAAAATTAAAGCTGCCATAAAACCAAATATTATAGCTGATGAAACACCAGAGCTGGTTACGTCAAAAATACCTGTAAGCACCCCTATGACTCCACTTCTTTCAGCTTCTACCATAGCACCTTTTAAAAGAGAATTGCCAAAGCTGCTTATAGGTACAGTAGCACCAGCACCTGCAAATTCTATAAGTGGGTCATAAAGCCCCAGTCCCCCTAATACAGCACCCAATACTACCAGGGTGCTCATTGTGTGAGCTGGCGTTAATCTACCTACATCCATCATGAGCTGCCCAATTACACATATCCCTCCACCTACCAAAAACGCCCATATAAATTTATCCAAATCATGCACCTCCTTATATTTCTATTGATACGGCATGTGCTATAGAGGGAATGCTTTCTTTTTGCTGATAAGAAAGAGGAGACAACAACGCGCCTGTTCCTATTATCAATATTTTTGTCAATTCACCTTTTCTCATCCTGTTCAAAAAATGTCCAAAGGTTACTGTAGCAGAACAAGCACAGCCGCTACCTCCAGCCATGACAGGCTGCTCTTTTTTAAATATTAATAGTCCACAATCAGTAAATATATTATCCGGCATTTTAAAACCGTGTTCTTTAAGCATATCCTTTACTATAGTATGTCCAACCTGCCCCAAATCTCCTGTAGCTATTAAATCATAATAGGTTGGATCCAAATTCATATTCTTGAAATGAGTTTCAATTGTATACACCGCTGCTGGTGCCATGGCTGCGCCCATATTAAAAGGATCAGAAATCCCCATATCTATGACCTTCCCAATAGTAGCAGAAGTTACTTTGGGCCCATTACCTTGTTGTGCCAACACCACAGCTCCAGCTCCTGTAACTGTCCATTGGGCTGTGGGTGGTTTTTGAGATCCATATTCAGTAGGGTAACGAAACTGCTTTTCTGCTGCTGCATTATGGCTCGATGCGCCAGATAATGTATAAATTGCAGATTTACTATTTATTAAGTTTGCAGCCACGGCTAGCCCTTCTATGGCACTGGAGCATGCTCCAAATACTCCAATATAAGGTATTTGTAAATCTCTTGCGGCAAAACTGCTAGATATAATCTGATTCATCAAATCTCCGCTTATGAAGAAGTTAATGTCATCTTTTTTTACCCCAGACTTTTCTATAGCTTTTTCTGCCGCTTCTTTTAAGAGTATTTTCTCTGCTTTTTCAAAACTATCTTGACCTAACCAAATATCATCATGCAGTATGTCAAAATCCTCTCCTAACTCCCCAGCAGCTTCAAAAGGCCCTCCTACCGCTGCGGAAGATATTATTACAGGCTTGTTTTCAAAAACCCATGTCTGCCTTCCTTTTAGCATTTACATACCTCCTATTGCTTTAAATGTTATTTTTATTAAAGCTACAACAAAGGCTGAGAACACGCCAAAAACTATAACTGGTCCGGCAATCTTGAACATGTTTCCTCCTACACCTAGTACATATCCTTCACTTCTATATTCAATTGAAGATGAAGCTATGGTGTTTGCAAATCCAGTAACTGGTACAGCAGTGCCTGCCCCGGCCCACTGTGCTATATGGTCATAAACTCCAAAACCAGTCAAAAGTACTGAAATTAGAATTAGTGTGGCTACTGTAGGATCTCCTGCATTTTTTTCTGTGAATCCAAAAAAGTTGATATAAAAAAACTGCAAAGCCTGGCCAATGATGCAAATAATCCCACCTGATATAAACGCCCTAATACAATTTTTCATCACTTTTCTTTTTGGTTCTCTCTGTTTAGCAAATTTTTGATACTGCTTTTGTTCATTATTGAATTGTTTTTTTTTCGGCAACCTTATCACCTTCCATCTTTAGCATTGGTATTTTTATTATTTTCCTTGATAATCATATATTTTCATATTTCTCAAAACTTATGCAGATGCATACTATGGCAATTTATTGGCGATTATACCAGTAGTGATTTTAAAATTAGGAGATTATTATGAAAATTGGAATACCAAAAGGACTTTTAAATTATAGATACTTACCTTTTTTTCAGAGTTTTTTCTGCGAATTAGGGGCAGAGCTTATTGTTTCAGAGAATACAAATAAGCATATACTCAATGAAGGCGTAAAATACTGCGTTGACGAAGCCTGCGCACCAGTGAAGATTTTTCATGGTCATGTAGCATCAATTAAAGATCGCTGTGACATGGTGGTTATCCCAAGAATCATGCAGCTAAAAGAAAGAGAGTTCATATGTCCCAAATTTTGTGGAATGCCAGAGATGATCAAAAATAGTATCCCTAATATGCCTGAAATTACATCAACACCAATATATGCAACTTCAAAAGACAAGCTTTTTAATTGGGCATTGCAAGAGGGTAAGAAAGTTACAAAAAGCGCAAGGAAAATAAGTAATGCATTTGATGAAGCATTACTTATTCAAAGAGCCCATCATACTGGGATAAAAGATGAAGGTTATAGCTTGAACATCGCTTTGGCAGGACATCCTTATAATATTGAGGATAATTTTATAAATATGAATCTAGTTAAAAAGCTACATGAACTGGGTATTGGCATAATAACCGAAGAGTTCATACCAGAAGATTTAATTAATGATGAGGTAGCAAATCTATTCAAAAGGCCTTTCTGGACTTTTGCTAGAAACTCTTATGGTTTCACCTGCCATCTTGCCTTAAACAAAAAGGTCGATGGTATTATTTATGTGTCGTCCTTTGCCTGCGGCATTGATTCTATTGTAATCGACCTCATAAAGCACAGGATCGGCGACTTCCCCTTTCTGGTTTTAAAGCTTGATGAACATACGGGTGATGCAGGCCTAGAAACAAGGCTTGAAGCTTTTTTTGATATGCTTGAAAGGAGATGCAGATTTGAAGATAACTTTTCCTCATCTAGGTAATGCGTATTTAGGAGCAAAAGCTCTATTTGATGGGTTAGGTGTAAGCTATGTAATACCTCCCTTCAGTAACAAAACTTCACTAGAAATAGGTTCCCTTCATTCGCCAGAGGATATATGTCTTCCTTTTAAGATTAATATGGGAAATTATATTCAAAGTATCGAAAAAGGTGCAGATACTGTAATAATAACCGGAAGTTGTGGGCCATGTCGATTTGGTGAATATTGTGAGTTACAAATGAACATCCTAAAAAGTCTTGGCTATGATGTTGATTTCATTGTCATCGATGCACCTGGCGAAATTGGAATAAATAATTTAATGCAAAGATTACGAAGGATTGGTTCATCAAGCACAAAAACTCGATACGAAAAACTAAAGGCAGTTAGAGCCGGACTAAAGGTTGTACATATGATAGATGCTTTTGAATCTAGTGCTCGTATCCGCTCAGGATATGAAGTAAATAAAGGAGAATGCAAACAATTATTAAATAGTTGTAAGCGAGATCTTTTGAAATGTTCTACTCCATCTGAAATGATAGGATTAATAAAAAGCAATGAGCAAAAGCTTTCACAGGTATTAATTTATAAAAATAGCAAACCATTGAAAATAGCAATTATAGGTGAAATATATACAATAATTGAGCCATTTAGCAATCTTTATATTGAAGATAAGTTGATGGACTTTGGAGTTTGTACTTCAAGGAAGCTTACACCAAGCTGGTGGGTTAAAGATATGGTTCTAAGGCCTATTAGCTTAAATTCAATGGATATAAAGAAAGCGTCTAAAGACTATCTTTCTACTAATATAGGAGGACACTGTAGAGAATGTATAGCAGAAGCAGTATTAGCAAAACAAGCAGGCTATGATGGTGCTATACAAATTTTCCCCTTAGGCTGTATGCCTGAAATTGTAGCAAAAGCCATTCTCCCAACTATTTCAAAAGAAAAGGATTTCCCTATTATGTCTCTAGTCGTTGATGAGATGACAGGAGAAGCAGGCTTTGTCACAAGATTGGAAGCATTTATAGATTTACTTGAAAGGAGAAGACAAAATGTATTATCTAGGAGTTGACGTGGGTTCTGTAAGTACTGATATTGTTCTAATAGATGAGAATATGAATATCAGAGAAGCAGTCTATACAAGAACCAAAGGAAGGCCTATAAAAGCCATACAAGAAGGCATAAAGTCATTTAAAAATAAATATGTGAAAAACGAGATATACGCAGCTGGAACTACGGGTAGTGGAAGACAAATTGCGGCCATGGTTCTCGGAGCAGATGCAACAAAAAATGAAATTACAGCTCATGCTGTTGCTGCACTGCAAAATGATAAGGATGTCAAAACCATCATGGAAATTGGTGGGCAGGATTCTAAAATCATTATACTTAGAGACGGAATAGTAACAGATTTTGCAATGAATACTGTATGTGCCGCAGGTACAGGATCTTTCCTCGATAGGCAGGCTGAAAGGCTAGAAATAGCAATAGAAGATTTTGGTGAATATGCGTTAAAATCCACTACATCTCTACGAATAGCTGGAAGATGTGCGGTATTTGCTGAATCTGATATGATCCACAAACAGCAGCTAGGTTATAATCCATCAGATATAATAAATGGTTTATGTGAGGCATTGGTCAGAAATTACTTGAACAATGTTGGTAAAGGTAAAGATATCAAATCAAAAATATTTTTTCAAGGTGGAGTAGCTGCTAATATAGGTATGAAAGCTGCTTTTGAAAGAGCATTACAATGTGAGGTTTTTGTACCTAAATATTATAATATGATGGGCGCTATAGGAGCTGCAATACTAGCAAAAGAAGCTGTAATGAAAAGTGGCAAAACTAACTTTAAAGGCTTTAGTCTAATGGAAAATGAATTCGTATCAAAGAGCTTTGAGTGCATAGATTGTCCAAACAATTGTGAAGTGGCAAAATTAGAGGAAAACGGTTTTGTGATTGGATGTTTTGGAGACAGGTGTGGCAAATGGGGAAGCGCGCTAAGTTAGCATTGTAAACCAATAGTATACGCATACGCTATTAGATCCTAATTCTATCGTTTTGCCTATAGTGCTATCTGTTGAGAAGTTTAGTGGAAATTTGAAACGTTTCTTCAGTGGGTAAATGAGTGGTATTCCTTTTGTATTTACCATATCAAAAATCAAATGTGGGAGATAGCCTGTTACAAATGGTATTAGCATATTTCTATCTCTAAAAAAGTCATAGAAAATAAAATGCATGCAGTAATACTATGGGTAAATCCTCTATGCCCTAAGAAGTATAATATGTCTTTTAAATATTCTGATAATACTGCTACATTTATTGTCAATCTCTTCTTTAACAGGAAATGTATATTCACATATTATTGAACTTCTTTATTTAGAAAAGACCCTGTTGAATTTTTTATCAACAAGATCTTACTCTTCAGGTTTCTTATTAAATATCAACGAGTATCATTTTCGTTCTAATAATACATCTTTCTATCTAAATGCTCTTGAACAAGTCGTAGAGTCTCTCCAAATCTTTGGAAGTGAACTATTTCTCTTTCTCTGAGGAAGCTTAATGTTGCAATAACCCCTCTGTCGTTGGTGCATTGAATTAGATGTTCATAAGTTGTTCTTGCTTTCTGTTCTGCAGCCAAATCTTCATGTAGGTTAGCGATAGGATCTTCTATTGCCTGTATATATGCTGCTGTCCATGGTACTCCTGCAGCATCAGCTGGGTAGACGTCGCGTCCATGTTGAACATAGTTAGGTCCCATTCCTGCTTTTTCCAATTGTTCTGGGGTTGCCATACTTGTAATCTTAAATATTAGAGTTGCTATAATCTCCCAGTGTGCCAATTCCTCTGTACCTATATCTGTCAACACTGCCTTTGCTTCAGGTATTGGCATATTATATCTTTGTGATAAATATCTTAAACCTGCTGATAGTTCGCTGTCAGGACCACCGTATTGAGCAAAAAGTAATTTTGCTATTTTTAAGTCGCAGCCTTCTACCCAAGCAGGATATTGAAGTTTTTTCTCATAAATCCACATAAACTATAACCCCCTCTTATAATCTATTTCCCATGGCCATGGACTTTGTATCCACTGCCAAGGACATGGGCTTGCTACTTCATGTGTTAATGGACCAAAATTCATTTCGTATGCATCCTTTACACAATTAAGGGCTTCAATATTCTCATTATGAAGTGCAAGCGCTTCTTGATCATAGGGGTGAGTGTCTAAATAAAGGTTCCATTCAACTGATGTAAATTCCAATGCCATTAACTGCATAAGCATATCTAATCTCTCTCTGCTTATATCCATTACTGTTAACCCTTCCTTTCAAATAAGATAAGATAATTTTTACTATTTACCTAACTAGCATTTTGTCCAGCCATCATAAAGTTCAGGAAATAATGTTCCCTTACATAATGCTTCCATTGGCTCAAATATATTGCATAGTTTTTGAAATGGTACATAAGCTGTTGCTAGCTTGAACTCAGGTCCCATCTCAGGCATTATATAGTCTGGTGCGCATTTTGCCTTACATCTGTTTTGCTCATTGTAATAAAGATATTTTTTATTCATCGTATCGCCTCCTTAATACATGTTCGCTATTATACTATTCAAAAACATGACAACTGGTTACACTCTTTTCAATCTTTCTTCACCAATATTGATACCAGAAGAAAAACCCACTGAAGAAAATTTGCCTCAAGAACATGACTTCTTTGAACTTTTAAGAGAAGGTCGCGTAGAAAATATCGAATTTGGTATTGGCACAAAAACAGAGACAATAATCAGCAAATGGGGAAAAGCTGATATGGAAGATTATTTTCTTGGAGGTACATTTCTGACTTACGGAAACATCACATTCTTTACTGATGCAACCGATTACACTGGCAAGGTTGCTGTAATAGGCATCTCTGAAAACACTAATGTTTTCAGTGCTAAAGTGGGCATGACTTTTAATGAGATAAAGAAAATCTTGGGTGCTCCAGCCGCTGAAATTAAATCTGGCACAGAAGATGAACTTTATGGTGGTGACTGGTGTTTAGTCTATGAATCAGGAGAATACAAAGTATCTTTTATGGCAAAATATAAAAGTTCAGCTACATATGCAGCTTATATAGAAGCTAACGATAAAAGATAAAAGCTTGGGGGTTTTCCCCAAGCTTTTATTCTAAAAAAGTATTCTTTTATCTTCTTGTCTCTTTGTTATTTTATTTTGATCAAAACAATCTAAAAGTGCAATAGCATATTTTCTGCTTGTTCCTAAAAGATCTCGAAACTCCCCTAATTGTATGGATTTATTGTCGTTAATAAAGGTTTTAAGTAGTTCTATACTCTCGTTATATGCTTCCTTAGCAAAAACTATTTCTTCATCAACCTTTACTAGGTCTCCCATATCTATCAGAGAATTGTATACCTTCTGTACCTCATTTTTGTCAAAACTCATAGTTTGCATTAATTCATTTAATTTAGGAGGATTATACTTATTCTCTCTAAACTTTTTCAAAAGGAAGTCTCTTATTTCAGACTGTGTTTTATTGAAGCTTATCTCAAACTCCTTCAATGAAACATACTGACCGTTCACTTTTATAACATCTGATGCTTCAAAATAGACAAAAACTGCATCTGATAGGCGTTGCTTCATATCTTCCAACGCTTTTGACTTAAGCTCTTCTTTGGAAATACCATACTTCAATGGGTTTTTATCATGAAAAAGTTTTAGAATACCTTCTATCTTGCTTCCTAAGTCATTCAAATATGCTTTATGTGCAAAATGTATATCTGCTCCAAGCTTAAAGACTACAACAGCATTCTTTTGTTTTAGCTTATCAATAATATCATCAAACTTATCAGCTGACATATTTCCAGTAATTTTTAGAAGCTCTCTTCGTTCGGGAAAATCGCTGCTTAGCTTCAAAATATATTGTTCCGCTATATCCGTAGGATCACCTTGTTCTTTTATCTTCAGCTCCTCCAAAACATCTTCTTTGAATCGTTTGCGTTTTGGTGGATTAGGATCTAATACAGTGCCTCCTCCTATGGTTACCATAGGTGAGTAAAAGCGTATAACAAATCTATCTCCTTTTTGGCAGGCCATGCTTTCTTCCAATCTTAATTGAACAAAAGCATCTTCTCCAGGTTTTAGCTCTTCTCTATCTAAAAGAACTACTCTGCACATTATCTCTGAAGTTTCATGATAAAGTCTTAGCCTATCTCTATTGTCTATGCTTTTCTCTGCATCAGCTAAAAGCTCTAATCTTGCATCTATCATCATTGTAGCATCAAGGCTTCCAGGTTTTGCAATGACGCAACCTCTTTCAATCTCTTCAACCTTTACATTTGCAATATTCAGTGCCACTCGCTGACCTGCATAAGCTATTTTTACATTTTTGTCATGTACTTGTATTGACCTAACTCTAGATTCTATTTTTTGTGGATACACCTCAATCTTATCACCTTCGTTTATTGTCCCAGATAACAAGGTGCCAGTTACAACTGTACCAAAGCCTGATATGCTAAAAACCCGGTCTATTGGAAGTCTGAATATTGTTTGCGTATCCTTTTGTTCCACGATCTCTGTAATCCGATCTATCTCATTGATAAGATCACCCATTCCATCTCCAGTAATGGATGAAACGGGTATAATACTTGCATCCTTTAAGAAAGTATGGCTGACTTCTTCTCTAACCTGCTCTACTATCATTTCAAGCCATTCTGGGTCTACCATATCCTTTTTTGTAAGTGCAATAATACCTTTCTTTACTTTTAGCATAGAAAGTATATTCATATGTTCTTTTGTTTGAGGCATTACCCCTTCATCTGCGGCAATAACCAAAACGACAACATCAACACTGGCAGCTCCTGCCAGCATATTTTTTATAAACTTTTCATGACCAGGAACATCAATTATTCCCGCTCTTCTCCCGCTTGGAAGATCAAAATATGTAAAGCCAAGTTCAATGGAAATACCTCTTTCCTTTTCTTCCTTGAGCCTATCTGTATTCCTTCCTGTGAGCGCTTTGATGAGGGTTGTTTTGCCATGGTCAATATGCCCTGCTGTACCTACAATAATATTCTTCAAGCATTAGCCCTCTCTTTCGCCTTGCTGATTTCTATATTATCCAATGCCCAACTTAATGCTTTTTCAATTATTACATATTCGTCATCTAATATGGTTCTTACATCAAGGAGCAGCCTTTCTTTACTTATCCTGCTTATTATTGGAACTTCATATTTTCTAAGCATATTATCAATTACATCTACTGAAGCTTTGGAACATGTAATCGCAATTACTTTTGTTGGCATTTTATGTAGAGGCATAGAGCCTCCTCCAACCTCTGAATATTCATTTTGAATACTTATAGATAGTTTGTCTCCAAATGATCTTCTAAGCCTGGTAGAAAGTCTTCTAGCCATCTTGCTGAGGGATTCCATATCATAGGTTAACATTCTTAGCAAAGGGATTTCCTTCATAGCTGTTTCACTGTCAAGATAAAGCTTCAATGTTCCCTCTAATGCACTTAATGTAAGTTTATCTATTCTAAATGCCCTAGTGAGAGGATTCTTTTTCATTTTATCAATATATTCTTTATTACCTACTATAATTCCAGCTTGAGGCCCTCCTAACATCTTGTCTCCACTAAAGGTAACTACATCCATTCCTGAAGCTACTGCACTTTGTACTGTAGGTTCATAAGGAAGACCGTAGGATGTTAAATCAAGCAATACTCCACTTCCTAAATCTTCAATAACAGGAAGTCCTAATTTTTTTCCTAATGCCACTAACTCCTCTGACTCTATTTCCTTTGTAAATCCACATATTCTATAATTGCTGGTATGAACTTTCATCAATGCAGCTGTATTCTCATTTACTGCTTTCTCATAATCAATAAGATGTGTTTTATTTGTTGAGCCAACTTCCTTTAAATATGCTCCGCTTTGTTCCATTACCTCAGGTACTCTAAATGAACCACCAATTTCAACTAGCTGTCCTCTTGATACCACTACTTCCTTTGATTTTGCCATAGTGCTTAGAACCAGCATTACAGCTGCAGCATTGTTGTTTACTGCCATAGCTGCTTCTGCTCCTGTTAGCTTGCAAATAAGCTTTTCTACATGAGCATACCTTGAGCCCCTTGTGCCTTCTGCAACATTCATCTCAAGATTAGAAAAATGAGAGGCAACCTCCCATAAATCATCCTTAATTTTAGGGCTAAGCAAAGCCCTACCTAAATTTGTATGAAGTACAACTCCTGTAGCATTGACAACATGTATTAAATTGTTTTTCATGGAAGTATTGACTTGTTCTATGATGCCTCTTATTAACATGTTTTGGTCATACATCATATCATCAATGGCTCTTTCGTCTAAAGCAACTATATGTTTTCTAAACGCTCCTAAATATTCTCTTATTCCATCAACTACAACTTTTCTTGGATATAGAAACATAAGTTTTTCTATTTCTTCATTCTTTAAAAGCTCATCCACTGACGGAATATTACTTAAAATGTCTCTTTTGCTTTTCATGTTAATTCCTTCCTGCATCTGCTGCATATCATGCAGTTGCTGCAATAAATTGAATTGAAAAAGGCGAAACCTTTTTCAAGATTCCTCCCATCACAATACTTCTATGGGGTACTCTGATTTCTCCTTAACTCTACCTACAATATTGAAGTCTGTCTTATTTTTCTTTTTCAATAAATCCATTAACTCAATGGATCTGTCTTCTGAAATTGAAATCAAAAGCCCTCCAGAGGTCTGAGGGTCATACATGATATCTTTTATTTCCTGTCTTATTTCACTTTGAAAATGAACCTTTCCTTTCAAAAATGCCTGATTATTATAAGTTCCAGCAGGTATAATACCAATCTTTGCTAGGTCTATACTCTCTTCAATCATTGGAATATAATCTGCCCATAACTCTATGGTAACATTGCTACCTTCTGCCATTTCACAAGCATGGCCCAAAAGGCCAAAGCCTGTAATATCGGTGCATCCTTTTGCATCCACCTTAATCATTGCTTCGCAGGCATCTTTGTTTAGATATGACATAGTAAAGACCGCCTTTTCGTAAAGATCTCTATCTAGCATATCAGCTTTTATTGCAGTATTTAGTATCCCTATTCCAAGGGGTTTTGTCAAAATCAAAACATCTCCAACCTTAGCTCCTGTATTTGCAGTAATTCTATCTGGATGAACAATGCCCATAACTGACAAGCCGTATTTTGGCTCATTATCATCTACACTATGTCCTCCTACAAGTACTGCTCCTGCTTCCATAACCTTATCTGCTCCACCTTTTAGTATTTCTTTTAATATGTCCATTGAGATGCAGGTTGGAAAACAAACTATATTCATAGCTGTAATAGGAGCACCGCCCATAGCATAAACGTCGCTTAGTGAATTGGCAGCCGCTATCTGTCCAAAAGTATAAGGGTCATCCACAACTGGTGTGAAAAAATCCAATGTCAAAATCGCTGCACTGTCATCATTTAATTTATATACAGCAGCATCATCAGATGTTTCTAATCCTACTATTAATTTCTCATCATGAAACTTTGGAAGCTGACACAGAACCTGTGCCAGGGCATCAGGGCCAATTTTACCAGCTCAGCCAGAGTTTCTTGTCATTTGAGTAAGTCTTACCTTTTCATCACCCAATTTCATTACCTCCTATAGTAATCGCTTATCTCTAATCTCTAATCACGGAATTTAGTACAGCTTCAAAGACTTCCTTGAACTCAGCGATTAGTGATATAATTAATTTATCTGATAAATCCATTATATCATATTTTAATCTATCGTAATCAGATCCTTTATGCTGTCAAAGCGCTTGTCTCCTATTCCTGATACATTTTTTATATCTTCTATACTCTTAAATCCTCCGTTTGCATTTCTATAATCAATAATATTCTGCGCATATACGGAGCCTATTCCTGGCAGCGTATCAAGTTGAGAAGTTGTTGCAGTATTTATATTAACCTTTGAAGATGCACTTTTACTGTTTAAAGTCATACTAATATCCGAATTATTTACAGAATACGTCTGCGTTTCTTCTATTTTCTCACCTATTTTTGGTATATATACCTTATCCTCATCAGTAAGTTTTTTTGCTAGATTTAATTTATTAAGATCAGCATTTGGAAGAACTCCACCTGCAAGAACAATCAAATCTGCCAGCCTTATTCCATCAGGTATTTTATATACGCCTGGGCTTTTAATTGCACCGATAATATAAACTGCCATATCTGGAGGCTTAACCTTTTTATCTTGTTCATTTGCCAACTCTACTTCTTCTTTTATATCTTTCGAATTTGAACTTGTTACTATTGTTTCTCCGTAATCTATTTTATCAATATAAAAAGTACCGCATACAGCTATTACAAGTAAGCTGATTATACCTATTAAAACTTTCTCTCTTTTTGATAAAAACCACATATACATTCCTCCAATATATAGAGATTAAGAATCATAATACCTATATATTACCATGTACTTATAATTGTCTTCTACATTTTTTTTGCAAATTGTGATATAATGTATAATATTATTTATTAGTTACTAATTGAGGGAGGTAAGGATGAAAAAGAATGTACTTTTTATTGTAACACTAGTTTTTATGTTTTCTAGCTTTAACACTTGTTGGGCAGAGCCAAATATAGCAGCACCGTCTGCTATTTTAATAGACGCAAAATCAGGTAAGGTATTATTCGAAAAAAATGCAGATACCATAAGGCCACCAGCTAGCACAACAAAAATAATGACGGCAATCCTTGCTATAGAACATGGAAAGCTTGATGAAGTTGTAACAATCAGTGCAAATCCTTCTAAGCTTATTGAAAAAGGAAGTAGCCAAGTATCACTTTTGGCGGGTGAAGAATTAACTTTTGAACAACTTTTGTATGCACTTATGCTTTCGTCTGCAAATGATGCGGCAATTGCCATTGCAGAGCATTTGACAGGTCTACAGGGCAATGAAGCAATGGCAAATTTTTCAGATATGATGAATAAAAGAGCTAAGGATTTAGGTGCAACAAACACCAGTTTTCAAAATCCCAATGGATTGGACAGGTTTTTTGATAATCATGTAACTACAGCAAAGGATCTTGCGATAATTGCAAGACACGGAATGACACTTCCCAAGTTTCGCGAAGTTGTAAGCACTGTTACTCATCCCATACCTGCAACAAATAAACAGCCTGAAAGAAATTATATTACCAATTCAAACAAAATGATATGGAAGATTAACAAAGCCCGTCAATATGAGTTTTGCATTGGCATAAAAACAGGTTATACCTTAAAAGCAAAACACTGCTTTGTATCTAGTGCAAAAAAAGGTGATATGGAAATAATATCAGTAGTACTTGGAATTGATGGTACTAATGGTTCTAACATATATGACGATACAAAAGCGCTTTTCGAATACGGTTTTAATAATTTTGAACATATGAAACTTTTAGAAAAAGGACAGATTATTGACACAGTAAAATTAGAGGACCTAGATAAATCTGTTAACCTTCTAGCCAATGAAGAACTTGAATTCCTTGCAGGAGAAACTGATAAGGCAGGAATACAAAGCAAAATTGTTAAAAACCAATCTATAAAAACTCCTCTTAAAAAAGGAGATATTCTAGGAAATATTACTTATTCTGTTGGGAATATACAGATTGGCAAAGTAAACCTTATATCAGCCGAAGATGTTGAAAAACCTAAGACAAGTTTAATAAAAAGGTTTTTACTATTATTTATTATACTAGTAGCCATTTTCCTAATTTGGATGATATTTATAGCACTATTAAGGCTCTACAGGAGAAAAAATGGCAGGTATAAATCCATATTTCAAAATAAAGAAATGTTTAATTTTAAAAGAAAACCCTAGGAGTTTTTCCTAGGGTTTTCCCAATTTCTATGTGTATGCTATTACTTCAATTTCTATCAAAACATCTTTTGGGAGTCTGGCAACTTCAACACATGATCTTGACGGCTGATTGCTAGTAAAATATTGACCATATATTTCATTAATTTTTGTGAAGTCATTCATATCTTTTATAAATACTGTGGTTTTTAATACATTGTCAAGCGTTGTGCCTTGAGATTCCAATACGGCTTTTAAATTCTCTAGTGACTGTCTTGTCTGTGCTTGAACATCACCTTCTACTATTTGTCCAGTGGATGGTACCAAAGGAATTTGACCTGATGTAAAAATAAGATTTCCAAGCTTTGTAGCTTGTGAATATGGACCTATTGCAGCAGGTGCATTTGTTGTACTGATTATTTCTTTTTTCATTTTATGGCCTCCTATTATTGATTTACTCTAATTTCATCTAGATAGTTATAAATTGTGTATCTAGAAACACATAATACCTTTGCTACATAGTCAATAGCTCCCTTAATTAAAAACACACCTTTTTGATCTAAAAGCTCAACGATATTTACCTTTTCTTCTTTTGACATAAAAGCAACCGGCTTTCCTAAAGAGTCTAAAGTCCTATTTACAATACTATTTAGTACATCATTTATATTAGATCCAAAACTCTCTTCTGAGCTATTTTCTATTGAAATTCCATCTGATACCTCTATAAAATCGTTTAATAGGCTTTTGATTATAGAAAGTTCTGACATATCAAAGTTTATACATAGAAATCCTATTACTTTACCGTTTTCATCTTTGACAAATAATGATGATGACTTAAGTATTCTTCCATCAGAGGTTTTCTTTAAGTAATTCACCTTGTTTTTATCGTATTCACCTTTTCTAAGTGCAGAAAGACCATACTCGCTCATTGGTCCACCAACTGTTCGACCTGTAACATGTCCATTTGCAATGGCTATAATTGAACTTTGTGGATTGTTGATATCATGCAAAACTACTTCACAATTTTTTCCAAATGTCTTTGCTATGCCCTCAATTACTGGTATAATTCCCTTCAACGCTGGATGAAGTTCCTCTAGCACCACAAATACGCCCCCTTTAAAATATAGATAATTAAAGTATTATATATAACTCCTTGCTGCAATTATTGAATTACAACAAAATTTTAATCATACTTTCCTATGCGATATAATGAAAAACCTCTCATCCCACATATGGACGAGAGGTTACTCGCTCTCTAGATGGATAATTATAACTTCTATAAAGAAGTACATAATGACATTATATCCATATTATAATAGTACTTCGTCATCATTGTCAACTGGGATAGATTTTGCATCAACCCATATTTTTTCTAAATTATAATGCTTTCTTTCTTCATCATGGAAAACATGAATAACAATATTTCCATAATCAACCAATATCCATCTTCCATTTCTAAAGCCTTCTTTATGATGTAGTTTATGCCCTACTTCTGATAGTTTATGAACAATCTCATCTGCAAGTGACTGCACATGCGTAGTAGATGTACCTGTGGCTATTATAAAGTAATCTGCAAGAGTTGTTATTTCTGCTATGTCTAACATTTTTATATCTCGGGCCTTTTTGTCCTTCAATGCTGCTACTGCTAAATTTGCCATTTCTGTTGAAACTGTATGCAATTATATCCCTCCGTTTAATTTATCTTTTCCAATTATTATTGTAATATGACAATTATAATTTTCATCAATATCACTCTCTACGAGTGTAATGCCAGTATCTTTGCTTATTAAGGTTAGCGCATCTTTATCGCCTCTTCTGTCAATAATTCTTGAAGTATTAAATGTTAATTCCTTCATAAATCCGGCTCTAGCAACCTTATAACCTTTAGCTTCCAAATCTCTTTTCATTGTCCCTGCTAATCCATCTTTTCCTGTACTGTTGAGTATTTCTACAGTAATATTATTTCTCAATGTTTCATTATTAACCAGCAAGTTTTTCGATACCCCTGTAACCATGGTTTGTAATGAACCTAATTCACCTTCGGTTTCTAGTTCCTTGTTTATCTCATCCTTAAGCTCTAAGAGCTTAACATCATCTATTACATAATAAGATCCGCCATTAATCGTTTTTGCTTCCCCTGGAAGGGTATGCAAATTTACATTTTCCATCTTTATACCTACTGCTTTTAAAGCATATGCGGCGATATCTCCTTCTGGCATATTTGTTTTAATACTTTCACTCATTTCATTCAACAGGACAAAAGCCTTGGGAATAATTTTGGGACTGTTTAATTTTCCAATAAAGGCTTGAATGAATTTTTGCTGCGCCTTTATTCTGCCTAAGTCCGCATCAGCATATCCTGACCTATACCTCAAAAATTTTAATGAGTCTTTACCATCTAAAACCCGCTCACCCTTTTTTAAATGAATATATAAATCCTGAGTAGGATCTTCATAATCCATGTTTAATGGAACATTTACTTTTACTCCACCAATGATGTCAATTATTTTTTCTACCCCTTTAAAGTCAACTGTAGCATAATAGTGAACCGGTACTTGAAAAATATTACTTACTGTGTCCATTGCTATATAGGCTCCACTATTACCTACTCCATAAATAGAGTTTATTTTATGGTGCTTAACTCCTGTAACATTCACATAAGTATCTCTTGGAATAGAAACCATTGAAATCTTTCCATTTTTTTTATTATAACTGACGAGTATCATTACATCAGCCAATGCCTTGGATTTATCAATCCCCATCAATAGTGTATTGATTATAGTCTCATCCTTTGCATCAGGTGGCTGAAATTCTCCTACCTCTCCAGGAACGTTGCCTATATCATCTGTGTTATTTATTTTATTTAAAAAGTAATATGTTCCCCCGCTTATGAACAAAAGAAAAATTAAAAACGACGCAACAACTATTATTAAAAAACGCTTCAATTTATATTTCATCCCCACTCTTCAAATTTCTTATTAAACAATTTCTTGCATTTATTGTATCAGGGTGTACCATCTTTTGTTTTTGTATGACATAAATTATTGTAGCATCAAATAATTTTAAAAGTGCACCATTTATATTAATAATTGCAAGATCTCTTAGTCCATTTACCGCAGGGAATTCTCTTCCCACTTCAATAAAATCAGAAATATATATGATCTTGTCCAATATGGACATATTCTCTTTCCCGGTAGTATGAAATTGTACAGCTGAAAGAATTTCTTTATCCTGAATATAAAACTTATTTTTGCATAAATATACTGCTGCTGGTCCATGAAGCAGCTCCTTTTGAACAAGTGACACTGGATCTGGTTCATTCCCTTCAAGTCTAACAAAGTCTAATAATACCTCACTGGTCAATTCTTTAGCACAATCATGTACGAGTCCTGCAATCCTAGCTTTATCAATATCGCTTCCGTATATTCTAGCCAACTCAACAGCCTTTTTTGCTACATTAATAGAATGTTCATATCTTTTCTTTGATAGTGTCCTTTGAAGATATTCCACTATTTTATCTTCACATATCAATTTCTTCACTCCTATAAAGTCCACTTTGGTGAATATAGTTCTCAACTGTCTCAGGAAGCAAATATTTTATAGGTTTTCCATTGGCCATTCTATCTCTTATGTCGGTAGATGAAATAGCTAGAGAAGGTATTTCAATCATAAAAATATCTTTATCATATTTAGACTTTATTTCTATTAGTTTTTGTTCCAAATCTTTTTTATTAAATCCAGGTCTTGTGGCCGCAATAAAATCACATAAATCTAATAGTTCTTCTACATTATACCATGTGAGTATATCTAAGATCGCATCAGCGCCAGTGATAAAGTAAATCTCGGTTTTCACATCCAGCATCTTCTTTAGCGCCTTTATTGTATCAATTGTATAAGTTATTCCCACTCTATCTAATTCTATTCGAGAAACTTCAAAATATGGATTTGTGACAGTAGCCAAGACAGTCATATTATATCTATGCTCTGCATTAGTAATTTGTTTCTTTTGTTTATGAGCAGGCTTTCCAGCGGGTATGAATATCACCTTATCAAAGTTATATTCAAAACGCACTGCCTCAGCAGCAACTAAATGACCATAATGTATAGGATCAAAGGTTCCGCCCATAACCGCTATTCTACTTGTTCTCATATTATTTACTGACATAGATAAACCTCATTTTTCAAAGTAGTAATTTTTATTATATATTATTTTTGCTTTGCGGTCTAGTATTTTAAGAAATCGCGAATCTCTGATCACTAACTTAAGCCGGACTTCGAAGGCGGGTGGACAGAGACGTCCACCCCTACATTAGCGATCCACGGTTCTGCAGCTAATTTTATATTGATATAACCCGAACTCATTGGTTTTGCTGATGATATCGGGTATTTTTAT